>Ga0070681_10005893_pt1 | contig 11866 bp, 9 predicted proteins | sample KBSC83BmetaG_FD_65650 | JGI IMG/M metagenome (GOLD analysis project Ga0070681, IMG submission 65650) | Corn rhizosphere microbial communities from Kellogg Biological Station, Michigan, USA - KBS C8-3B metaG | ecosystem: Host-associated > Plants > Roots > Rhizosphere | place: USA: Michigan...
CGCTGGGCTTACCAATCCTCCCGGTCTGTTACTTACCAATCATCCCGGTCTGTACATCCATTCGCCCAGCGGCCATCTCACCCACGACGGCGAGTCCAGCATCGAGACGTAAGTGGCGAGCGGTAAGACGTGAGATCGAGATGTTAAAACATTCAACCTCATCCCAGGCTCACGTCTTACGACTCCAGGCTTGCCCTCTCGATGCTGGACTCGCCGTACCGGGTAAGATGCTCGGTCGGCGCGTTAGAAGAGCCGGATCTCAGAACTGAAGATCTGGAGGCTCAGTCTCACAGCGGCCCCACTACTCCGCTAGCAATGCCCTCTTCGGATCGACGCTCGCGGCTCGGAAGGCCGGCACCGCACTCGCCATCATCGCCACCACGAGCAAGGCGGCCGTCACCGCGCCATACACCAGCGGATCTCGCGGGGACTCGCCGAAGAGCAGCGGTGCAAGCCGGCCGGCTGCCAGCGCGGCGATCACGCAGCCAATCGCGATGCCGAGCAGCGTGAAGCGCACGCCGTCCACCACCACCAGCCTCACGACGCTCCACCGCGCGGCACCGAGCGCGAGGCGGACTCCTAGCTCGTGCGTCCGCTGGGCAACACCGTAGGCGATCACGCCATAGAGACCGATTGCGGCGAGAACGACCGCGAGCGCGCCAAGCGCGGTGAAGACCGTCGCGCCGACACGCCACGTGCGCGTTTCGGAGCCGATCACGTCGGCCAGTCGCTCGACGACGACATACGCTGCGCCGGGCAGCTCGCGCTGCAATCGGCGTCGCAGCGGCTCGACAGATCGCGCGCCATCGCCGCCGGCCCGCACGAACAAACCAACGTCGTCAGGCGATAGCTGCGCCGCGGGAAGGTAGTAGAGGAAATTGCCCGCTTCCGATTTCAGAGTGTGCGTATGGACGTCCTCGGCGATGCCGACCACGTACGTGCAGGGCGCTTTTGCGCTCCCCACGCGAACGCATTGACCGATCGGATCACGGCCCGGCCAAAGCACTGCGGCCATCGACTGATCGACGACCATCACCGGTCGGGAGCGCGCGTCGTCGTTCGACTCGATGCCTCGTCCACGCACGATGCGAGTCCCCACGGTGAGGAAGTAATCGGGCGACACGCCATTCAGGTCGAACTCACCGAGCCTATCGACCGAGTCGATGCCAGCGACGAAGAGCGGCAAGGACCAGATCCCCCGGAATGGCACCATCTTGATGAGACTCACGTGGGCGACCCCGGGCATCGACGTCGCGGCCTCGAACATTCGCCTGTTGAGAGCCGCGGTACGTGCGCTGTCCAACTGCGCACCGCGCAGATTCCAGCCGACGACGAGCACGGGATCGACGTCGTAGCCGAGCCTGACGTCGCGCACATGACGCAAGCTCTGAACGAAAAGTCCCGCGGCAACGAGGAGCGCGACCGAGAGCGCGCTCTGCACCACCACGAGCGCCGCACGCAGTCGTGAACGCTGATAGCGACCCTCGCGCGCGCCCGACTTGAGATCCTCGACAAGATCCGCTCGGCGGCTCTGCAGCACCGGCGCGAGGCCAACGAGGATGCCGACGGCGAGTGTCACCGTGGCGGCGAAGGCAATGGTGCGCCAATCCGCGAGCACGGATGCACGGTCCGCGTCAGGCAACAAGCCGCGCCGCAGAGCAGCGCCGCCCCACTGCGCGACGAGAAGTCCCGCAATACCGCCGACCATTGCGAGCAGAATGCTCTCGGTGAGCATCTGAAAGAAGAGTCGCGCGCGGCTGACGCCGAGCGAAAGGCGTACGGCGATCTCGCGCCGGCGTCGCACGGCGCGTGCGAGAAGCAGATTCGCCACGTTGGCGCAGGCAATGAGAAGCACGGCGAGTGAGACAATGCTCAACCAGGTTGCCACCTTCGCCGTTCCAGACGCCTCGGGCCCGCGTTCGCTCAGGACAGACGCCGCGACGGCGCGGGGACGCGTGAGCGAGAGCGGCTGCTCCCTCGCATCCATCGCGATCTGCGTTCGATACGATTTTGTAAAGGCTTCCGTCAGGTTTGCGGTCGCAGCAGCGACGCTCACGCCCGGTTTGCGCCGCACGAGCGTGCCGATACCAATCGCGTGCCCATACGATGACCACCACTCCGGCCGCCCGCGCGAGCCGCCAAACGCCGTCACCGGGATGTAGGCGACGGGAGGACGATCGGGCCACAAGCCGGCGAACGCACCCGGTGCCACGCCAATGATTCGGTAGCGCATCGGTCCGATCTGAATCGTCGAGTCGAGCGCGCCGCGCTGCGCGCCATAGCGCGTCTCCCAGAACGAGTGGCTCAGCACGGCGACGGGTGTGCCGTTAGGCGGGACGTCCTCGGCGTCGACGAAGTAGCGGCCGAGCACGGGCGGCGCGTCGAAGAAGCCGAAGAAGCTCGCGCTCACCACACCGACGGGAAGCTCCTTCGCGTCCTCGCCGAGTCCGACGGCGAGGTCGGTTTCGCGAAAGGCGGCGATGCGCGTGAACGCGGTGGTCCAGCGCTGCAGATCCGTGAATCGCGCGTACGGGCCACTCCGCTCCGCCTCCACGCCCCGATATGTCCGGTACAGGTAGACGCGATTCACCGTCGCCGGATCGACGAGCAGTGGCGGCGTCCGGAGCAGCAGTCGATCCACGAGTGAGAACATCGAGGCATTCGCGCCGATGCCTAACGCGAGCGTCAGGCCGACGGCGAAGGTGAAGCCGGGGTTGCGCCGGAGCCCGCGGAGGGCATACCCGAGGTCCTGGGTCAGCGCATCCACCCGTGCGGAGAGCCAGACGGCTCGTGCCTCCTCGCGCATGTAGGTGTCGTTGCCCATGGCGCGGCGCGCCTCGGCTCTGGCCTCGCTCGCAGACATGCCTCGCGCGACGAGCTCCTGCTCGAGCATCTCGCGGTGGAGGGCGACCTCGTCCATGAGATCGGCCTGGTTCGACCGGAGACGAAGCCAGTACGTCAGCCGTCGCAGTGCGCGCACGCGAGCCTCCCATCGATGCACTAGGGAGCTGAGAATGTTGTGCCTCGCACCACCGGCGTCAACCCCCATCGATAGACGATGGGAAGCCGCGCGGTCCTAGCCCGATATCAGCCGCTCGACGGTGAGCCTGAGAAGCGCGAACGAACACTCCGGAAAAGCGAGCAGGAAACGGTGGAACCGTGCGTAATCGAGAGTGAGGGCGCGGCCCGCGCTGAGCGCGACGACCGTCGAGTCGCGCGTGCCTCTCCCGAACAACCCATACTCGCCGACGACGCTGCTGCGTCGCAGCCGATCCGTGCGACCGCCGGAGAGCTGCATTTGCAGCTCGCCATCGATAATCGCGTACACCTGCGACGCCTTCTCGCCCGCCCGAAAGAGCACGTCGCCCGCGTCGAAGGCGATCGCCTCGAACATCGTCGCCAGGATCGTCAGCTCGCGCGACGGAACGGCGCCGAAGACATCGCTGTTCGCGAGCACGGCGATGCGCTCCCGCAGTTCGGCCGGCGGCACCGTGTTGCTCAGCAGATTGAAGAGCCGCGTCGCGCGCATCATCGCGTCGCGCCACCGCCGGTTCTCGGTGAAGACGCGCGTCGGGAGCACCGTTGGGTCGCGCGTCAGCCGAGCTGCCTCACGCAGGCCCGACGCATACGCGCCGTGCGCGCCGCCCCAATGATGGCGATACGTCGCTTCTCCTCCAAAGAAGAGACGGCCGCCAACCGGCTCGGCGAGCGTGTCGATGTCGGCGGGCGTCGAGCCGACGGCGACGTACGAGTACGACCCGCGGGCGAAGGGATCCTGGCCCCATCGCGTGCGCTCGATCCGAGTGGGCGCACGCGCCGCACTGGCAAAGATGTCGCAGAGCACTTCCCTCGCCCATCGCTCGAGCCGCGCGTCGTCCCACCCTTCGATCTCTCGCGAGAGCGCGCCGCCGGTCATCAGCACGAGCGCGGGCATCTGCTGTGACTTCCAGAGACTGATGAGAAGGGTTGGCGAGCACTCGACCGGACGACACTGATAGCCGAAGACGTACTGGTCCCGCGGCCAGAACGGCTGGTCGAAATGGAGAACAACCTTCGTCAAGTTGCCCATACCCAGCCGGGCAATCGCCTGCTGCTTGACCGTCGGGAGCGGTGGTCTGAACTCTACCGTGCCGGCCTTGAGGACGCCTAACGGCAGCGTGCAGAGGATGGCGTCGGCCTCGAACCGACCATGATCGGTAACGACAGCCACCGGTGCGCCAGGAGCACCCCCATGCTCGATGGCACGAACGACGTGGCCGAGCCGAACGTCGAGTCCCCGGGCGAGCGCATCGACGAGCGCGCCGAAACCATGAACGAAGACGCTGTCGCCGTAGCCATATACCTCGTAGCCGTCGTCCCACCATCGAAACGAGAGCGTGCCCTCGTCGGCAGCGCAGTCGTCGCGAGTGGACAGCGCGACGTGCCACGCCACGGCGCGACGGTCGTCGTCGCTCAGCTCACGCTCGGCGAGCACGCTCCGCAGCGCATCCTCCATCGACATGTCGTCGTCGCCGTCGATTTTGCGACGAAGCGCGTCCAGCTCGTCCCGCACGACGTCAGCCGTGAGAATGTTTCGCAATTTCTCATCAGCGGAGAGTGGGCGCCCGTCGGGACCATGCACGACGATGTGGTCCCAGCCTCCCGAGTACGAGCTGTCGCCACCGACGAACAGCGTCGACACCGCGAGCTCGCGCGCGAGATTCGTGAGTGGATTGCCTTCGGTGCCGTGGATCCAGTGCGCGCCGAGGTCGATGCCGTTGCGAGTCTCGATGCGCCCACCGATCCGATTGCGTCCCTCGAGCACGGTGACTTCCACGCCACGCTCGGTGAGCGCTCGCGCCGCGGCGAGCCCCGCCAAGCCGGCGCCCACGACGAGCACTCTGCTCATCTGGTCGGGTATCCCATTGCCGCTGACGAGCAGCGCGACCGACTGACGCATTCCTGTCGACCGTTAGGCGGTCAGTCCGTCGCCGCGCGTGCGCGCGCCCGACCGAGGTATCGGCGCAGCTCGTACGCGCAGATCACCGGCACGTAGAACGTCACGTCGGCGACGAGCTTTCCCACGACCACGCCCAGGGTGCGGCCGAAGAAGCGCGCGCCGAGGCCCATCGCGAGCGGCCGTACGAGCGTGCTGTCGAGGATTTCGGCGATGCCGAACTCGAAGACGAGATTCCGTGCCGTACGCGCCGCGCCGGTGATGCCATACAATCGGCCGAGGTCGCGGGCGGCCCGTTGATCGCGCACCACCTCGCGACCTACGATGACACCGTAGTAGCCGACATTCTCACCCATCGCCGCGCCGTACGCGGCGACGATCTCGTTCCCCGTTAGGGCGCGCGCAGCGAACGAGCCGGCGATCGCCGTGCACAAGCCGGCGACCTCGGCGACACCGTACCGCTCGAGCCACTCCGCTCCCTTCCGGCGCCAGCTCATGGGCCTCAACACTCACCCGACCCGTGAGAGGCGTCAAGCAGGCCAGGCCCCGGACCGTTTGTCCGACAGCTACTTGCTGCCATCGCCATTGGCCGCTGAAACCACTGACACGACCCTGAAACCACTGACGAAAGGGCGACAACTACTCACAAAGTGGGCTCGCTCAACGAGCGCGAACGGGATACTCTCGAGTGTCGTCGCGGATCACTCGCTTCACCTTCGGCTTAGGGCCGAAGAACAGAACGAGACCGAGAGGCAGTCGCGTCACGTTCAAGTAATTCAGCAGTTGTGGGACCGCGGTAGGATCCAGCAGCGGGCCGGTTTTCACTTCGACGATGAGAGTCTTTTCGACGATGAGATCGGCCCGGTAACGTCCGATCCACTCGCCCAGGTGAAATAGATCGAAGGGCACTTCTCGTTCGACGAATAGACCCGCGTGGCGCAGCTCAGCGCACAACGCTCCGCGATACGGTGATTCCAGAAAGCCGAAGCCCATCGCGTCGTAGCTTCGATAAAACCCAGCGATGACGTCTCGGGTGAGTTCGGACAGCGGATACTTGGCATTGACGAATCGCATCCATCAACCTGATGCGTCGTTTCCAACAACAATCATCGTTCCACTGCCAAGCGGAGCCCGACTGCCACACGGAGCCTGTCAGTGGTTTCAGGGTCGTGTCAGTGGTTTCAGCGGCCATTTGTTGAGGGCCGCGTTAGAAGACGAGCGTCTGGATCGAGTGCGGAGGGCTCTTCACCTCCGCCGCGTTCCCCGCCACCCAGAGAAAGTAGGACACGGCCTGGTCCGTCGGATTCATGACCACCGTCGCGACCTTCGCGTCGGCATTCACGAATGCCGCCGAGAGTAGCGCGCTCCGACTCGGCGAGCTGACGACCCGACGTGCGCCGGGACGGACGAACTTGGAGAAATGCCCGATATAGTGATACGAGTTCGTGTAAGTCAGCTCACCCGTCTTCGTGTCGGCATGAACCGGCGCGAAGCAGAAGTTGCCGACGTGGTTCGGCCCTCCCTGCTCGTCCAGCAAGACGTTCCAGTCCGTCCAGCCGACCGCGCCGTCGTTGAAATCGTTGATCATCGAGCGGCCGTACAGCTCCCCCAAACGCCAGCTATGAATCTCTTCCGGCTTGAACGAGTCGGCAGTGCCCTCCGTGAAGAGCAGCTTCTTGTCGGGGAAGGTCTCGCGCACCAGGCGGACGTTGTCGAACATCATCGTGCCGCCGCTCCATGGCTCGTACCAGTGATAGCCGATCCCCCACACGTACTGCGCCGCCTCTCGATCGGCGAGGATGGTGCTCGCCCGCTGATAGATGAGATCTCGGTTGTGATCCCACGCGATGATCTTGGTGTCGGTGAGACCCGCACGTCGCATCGTCGGCCCGAGGAATTGCTTGATGAAATCGCGCTCCTCCTCGGCCGTGTAGATGCACGACTCCCAGGTCTGCGTCGCCATCGGCTCGTTCTGGACGGTGATGCCCCAGATCGGAATCCCCTCGCGCTCGTACGCCCGAATGAATTTCGTGTAGTAGTTCGCCCACGACTGACGGAGCTCCCCTCTGAGCTTGCCGCCATGCAGCATGTCGTTGTTCGTCTTCATGAACGCCGGAGGACTCCACGGGCTCGCGAAAAGGGTGAGCTTTCCGCCGGCGGTGGCAATCGCGCGTTTGATGAACGGAATGCGAAACTGCCGGTCATGCACGACGGAGAATGACGTGAGCGCCTTGTCACCCTCGTCGACGTAGGTGTAGCTCGCGGACGAGAAGTCGCAGCTGTGGATGTTCGTGCGTCCCAGCGTGTAGCCGATGCCCTTCTCGCGATCGTAGTACGCGTCGAGAAACTCGCGCTGCTTCGCCGCCGGCAGCTTTGCGAACACCTCGGCCGACGCATCCGTCAGCGCACCGCCGATGCCAACGATCGTCTGGCCACGCTTCGTTGGATCGACGAAGACGCAGACCTGCGACTCGGCCGGCTGCCCCATCGGTTTGAAGGTGAGCTTGTCCGTGGCCGAGAGGCGGTAATCGGTCTTGTCTGCTGTGGTGTAGACGGTGATCTCGCGCGCTTGGAGCTCCAGCCCATCCGGCGAGAGCGGCGCCTCCCTCTTGGCATCCGAAGTGGACAGCGGCAGTCCGGCCTTGCCTAACGCGAGTGCCGAAGCGGAGGCGGCAAGAAAATCACGCCGATCGATTGTCATGGTGGAGTTGGGAGCGCGGTTGAGGATCGCCGAAGTCAGCCATGCCGAGCGAGGTCGCTGATCAACGATAATTCATTCCGAGGCGCCGCGAGTCCGCGTGTGGTTGCGACGCGTCACGACCGTCGCCATACTCGCGCGCTGCCGACTCCCACCAACGGAGGCACGATGCCGGCGACGAACGACAACCTGAGCTCAGTCCCTCACGATATCGATCGCCGCGCCTTCCTCGAGGATGCCACCGCGCTCGCGGCGGCATTCGCGATCGGGGCGCGCCCGCAACGATCCGCCGGCGCTGGGACGTCGCCGAAGGACGACGTCGTCGCGCAAATCGCGCTGCAGCACGCGCAGACGGTCAAGAAGATGCAAGACTGGATCGCCATTCCTTCGATCGCGGCGGAGAATCGTGGATACCCACAGGGCGCGGAGTACATGGCGCAACTCGCCCGCGACGCCGGCTTCACGCAGGTCCAGCTCGTGCCAACAGCCGGGAAGCCGGGCGTCTTCGCCACACTCGACGTCGGCGCGCGGAGCTCGTTGGGCATCTACTTCATGTACGACGTCAAGCAGTTCGACCCGGCTGAGTGGAGCTCACCGCCGCTCGAGGGCCGTCTCGTCGACAAGCCCGGCTTCGGCAAGGTGATCGTCGGCCGCGGCGCGACGAATACAAAGGGACCGCAGATCGCGCTCCTTGCTGCGCTGAGCGCGTTCAAAGCCGCCGGGCAGAAGCCGCCGGTGAATCTCGTGCTCGTCTGCGAGGGCGAGGAGGAGATCGGCTCGCCCAACTTCTCCCAGATCGTCTTCAAGCCCGAAGTCGAGGCCGCCCTCCGGAAGTGCCTCGGCATCATCATCCCGTTAGGCAGCCAGTCGCCCGATGGGAGTCTCGAGATCAACCTCGGCGCCAAGGGCGTCGTCGAGCTGGAGCTGGTTTCGAGCGGCGAGAAGTGGGGCCGCGGCCCGAAGCTGGACGTCCACTCGAGCTACGAGGCGCAGCTCGACAGTCCGGCATGGCATCTCGTGCAGGCGCTCAATACGCTGGTCAAAGCGGATGGTCACACGCCAGCCGTGGAGGGATTCTTCGACAAGGTGCGTCCGCTTTCGCCCCGGTTACGGCAGATTCTCGACGAAGCCGTCCCGAAGCGGAGCGAGGCTGTCGCGAAGAAAACGCTCGGCGTCGAGCACTGGTACGCCGACGAGAGTTGGCACGACGCGCTCGTCCGGCTCGTCTCGCAACCGACGATCAACATCGAAGGGCTCGTCGGTGGCTACACGGGGCCGGGTGGCAAGACAATCCTGCCCCATCGCGCGGTTGCGAAGATCGACATGCGCCTCGTGCCCGACATGACGGCGAAGGGCACGCTCGAGTTGCTCAGAGGGCATCTCGCGAGGCATGGCTTCGGAGACGTCGAGGTGAACATGAGCGGCGGCTACGACCCGACGGAGACCGATCCCGATTCGGCACTCATCAAGGCGCAGGTCGCGACGTATCGCTCGTTAGGTACGGAGCCAGTGCTCTGGCCGCGGCTCGCCGGATCGTGGCCCGGAGTGACGTTTACCGGAGCGCCGCTGCACCTTCCGGCTGGGCAGTTCGGCCTTGGCCACGGCGGCGGCGCGCACGCGCCGGATGAGTACTTCGTGATCGAGGCCTCCAACCCGAAGGTTGCGGGGCTGGATGGTGCGGTCCGGTCGTACGTCGAGTTCTTCTACGCCTGCGCATCGTAGGCAGGGGCACTCACGACGTGCGGGCACTGAAAGTGCGCCAACGTGCCCGTCCGCCGTATCTCTCGTGGCCCTGTGATGGAGGACAAGCATGCCGTCCGACTTTCGCCGGCGCGTCCCTACCATGATCGCGCTTGGCTGGCTCGGGGCGTTTGCGTTGGCGAGCCCGGCCCAGAGTCAATCGTCGCAACATCCGGCCAGCTCGCCTGTCGCGTCCGCGACACAAGCGGCAATGACCCGCGTGATTTCAGACCTCCTGAGTGACGCGAGCCCGCACATGCGCATGGGGCCAACGCGAACCGCCACGGCAGCTGATTCGGCACGCGCCGCGGCGGTGGTCCTCGCCACGCGCGCTGCACTCGGGCAATACGCCGACGTGAAGGTGGCCGAACGGGATGGCTACTACCGGAACATGCCGCAGGTCGTCGACCAGCCGATCTATCACTACAACAGCTCCCAGAACTTCGGTGCGGCGATGCGAGGAACCTTCGATCTCGCCAAGCCGGTGTCGCTCCTGTACAAGAAGGCGAGTGGGGGAGAGTTGCGGCTAATCGGTGCGATGTACGGAACCGGGGCATCAGCAGCACCGGCGGAGCTCGACAAGCTGCTTCCCATCAGCATGGCCCATTGGCACGAGCACGTGAACCTTTGCTACCCGGGGGGCGGTGCCGGCCGCTTCGCGCAGACAGACGAAGGCAAGGCATTCCTGCTCAGGCTCTTCTTCAGTATCACGTCGTCGCGGGAATGTGAGATTGCCGGCGGCCAGTTCGTACCCGTCGAATTCGGCTGGATGACGCACGTCTACATGTTCGCTGACAGCGACGACCCACAGGTCATCTGGGGAACGGACGACGCGGGCAACATGGATGTGCACATGGGACATCCGCCGACCACCCCCGGAACGCCGAGATCACTCCACATCGGTCAGACTCGTTAGGACCTGCCATCCCTCACCATGCTACAGAAATCGCCACTGTATGCCTACATCCCGGTCGCGAACCTCGAGCGCGCGCGCGACTTCTATGAGCGGACGCTGGGATTCAGGGCCGCACGCGAGATCGCGGGCGGCGTCGCTTACGAGTTCGAAAACGGAACCGCCTGCTTCATGTACCCGACGCCTAACGCGGGGACCTCTCGCGCCAGCCAGGCGTTCTGGCAAGTCGAGGACGTCGAGCGAGAAGTTGCCGAGCTCAAGGCGCGCGGCGTCACGTTCGAGGAATACGACATGCCCGGACTCAAGACCAAGAACGGCATCGCCACTGGCGGCGGTGCGAAGACGGCGTGGTTCAAGGACACCGAGGGCAACATCATGGCGATCGTCCAGAGCGACTGACCGCAACCCCCGGATTCTCGAACTCAGAGGAGGGCATTCGATGCCGACGACCGCGAACGATCAGGAGATCATCGATCTGGAAGTCCAGTTCTGGAGTGCCATCCGCGACGGGGACGCGGTTGCCGCCTCCGGCATGGTCCACGAGCCCTGTCTCGTCACGGGCGCACAGGGCAACGGGATGATCGACCGCGCGATGTTCGGGAAGATGATGACCGCGCCGTCATGGACGCTCCATGAGTTCAGCTTCGACAAGGTCAACGTCGTCTTCGTGGATGACGATACCGCAGTCATCGGGTACACCGTGACGGAGAGACTCACCGTCGACGGCAAGCCGCTGACGCTCAAGGCGGCCGATGCATCCACCTGGGTGAGGCGCAATGGACGGTGGCTCTGCGCTCTGCACACGGAATCGGTGCTCGGTGATCCTTTCGGGCGCGACAAAGCGGGCGCGTCCCGAACCGCCTAACGTCACACTCGCGCGAAACGCGCAACGAGCAGAGTTTGCCGTCAGCGTGGAATGCGCGCCGTGAATCGAGAGCCGACGCCAACCTCACTCGTCACCGAGATGTCACCGCCCAGGAGCCGCGCGAGGCCTCTGCTGACGGCAAGACCAAGTCCCGTTCCGGGCTTCGGCCGGTCCCGGTTCGGGACGCGTGTGAACGGATCGAAGATGCCAGCGAGGTTGGCCTGGCTGATTCCTGGCCCCGTATCCAGCACGCTGAATGCGACGGTGCGTCCCTCGTCGACGAGCGAAACCTCGAGCTCGATCGATCCGCGCTCCGTGAACTTGATCGCATTGCCCAGCAGGTTGATCAGGATCTGACGGACCTTCACCTGGTCGGTGCGAATGGGAATGCGATCGGCGGGCAATCGGCTGCGCACGACGAGTCCCTTTTTCACGGCAAGTGGCTCGACGGCGATCAGCGCCTCGCGCGCCAGTGCGATCGCGTCCCCGTCCGTGAGCTCCGCTTCCTCGCGACCGGCGCCAATGCGCGCGAACGACAGTACGTCGTCGACAATGTGCTGGAGATGCGACGCGACCGTCTTGATGCGCGTGAGGCGCTCGCGCTGCGTCTCCGTCACGCTGCCGAACATTCCACTCGCCAGCAGATCCGCATACCCGGCAATCGCGCCGATCGGTGTTCGCAATTCGTGACTCATCGACGTGAAGAATTGCGAC
>Ga0070681_10005895_pt1 | contig 11864 bp, 12 predicted proteins | sample KBSC83BmetaG_FD_65650 | JGI IMG/M metagenome (GOLD analysis project Ga0070681, IMG submission 65650) | Corn rhizosphere microbial communities from Kellogg Biological Station, Michigan, USA - KBS C8-3B metaG | ecosystem: Host-associated > Plants > Roots > Rhizosphere | place: USA: Michigan...
GAAATCCCGCGAATCGAGCAGCCGTCGAGTTGAAAATGATCCGTCCACAAATCTTCGCGGGGATGAAACAGCCGCACGAGTTCGCCGCTGGGGCCGTGGATCGAGGCGACATCGCTTCCTTTACTCCGGTTACACAGGACACAGGCGTACGCCAGGTTTTCCACCGCTGAAAGGCCGCCATGCTTGCGGCTGAGGATGTGATCGACATGCGGCCGGAATGCGATATCGTCTTCGTGGATCAGGCAGTATTCGCAACGATGGTGCGCGCGACGGGCGACCTGGCTGCGAAGTGCCTCGGTAATGTCACTGCCCACAGGCAAGAATCTGGCGCGCCCGCGCTTTGGCCATTCTCAGGATGTGTTCCAACTCCATGAAGTGATCGAGTTCAGCCTTTTCCTCGGGGGAAAGCGGCTGCTCTTTCTCGCGTTGAATGAGATCCGCCACGCGCTGCTGCGCCGCGGCGGACGGTTGGAAGTGAGTGACCGCTTCTGGGGTGGTGCCGGTCGCGATAAAGTCGATGATCTCCAGGTAAACCGGGCTCGCCGCGCTCATCTGGTATTCAGGATACAACGTAGACTGGAAGCAGTGCGTATTCTGGGCATTGAATCGTCGTGCGATGAAACCGCCGCCGCGGTGGTCGAGGATGGTTCAGTCATCCTGTCGTCGGTGGTCGCATCACAGATCTCGACGCATGCCCGCTACGGCGGAGTGGTTCCGGAACTGGCCTCGCGCGAGCACCTGCGCACCATCGTACCGGTGGTCCGGCTGGCGCTCGAGCAATCTTCCACCCGGCTCGAAGACCTCGGAGCCATCGCCGTCACGCAGGGTCCAGGATTGGTGGGATCGCTCCTGGTCGGGATCACCTACGCGAAGGCCTTGGCTCTGGTGCGCCGGCTGCCGATGATCGCGGTGAACCACATCGAAGGCCACATCCACGCCGTCGTCAGCCAGAATCCGGTGGAACTGCCGGCGTTGGCGCTGGTGGTCAGCGGCGGCCATACGCATCTGTATGAGGTACGTGAGAATTTCGTCTACCGCTTGCTCGGCAAGACCCGCGACGACGCCGCCGGCGAAGCCTTCGACAAAGTCGCCAAACTGCTCGGCTTCAGTTATCCCGGCGGTCCCGTGATCGATATGCTCGCTCCCCATGGCGACCCTCACGCGGTCCCGTTCACGCTCGCCAAGATGAAAGGCAACACGCTCGATTTCAGCTTCAGCGGTCTCAAAACCGCCGTCCTGCGCTGGAGCGAAGCGCGCGATCTCTCGGCCGAAGTGGCCGCCCGCCGCGAACTACTGCGGCGCAATTCGCATCCAAGCGTCGCCGAATGGCTGGCCGTCACCCCCCGCGAAACACTCGATACGCTGGCATCGTTCCAACACACCGTCATCCGCGAATTGCTGCGGCGGGCCGTGAAAGCAGCGGAGGAAATCGGCGCGCGCAGCCTGGTGATTTCCGGAGGAGTCGCCTGCAATGCGGGTTTACGCATCGCCGCCGCGGCCACGCGCCTGCCCTATCCGATCTTTTTCCCGACTCCCGGGCTGTCCACCGACAATGCCGCCATGATCGCCGCTGCCGCCTTTCCCAAATTCGCGCGCGGCGAATTTGCCGATTCCACGCTGCGCGCTCAAGCGAATCTTGCGCTGGCCTGAGCGGGATCGCCACCGTCGTCGTTGGTGGGGGTTGCTACCATCAATTAGATGGGTCCCCAACAACCTCCAGCAGCACCGCCGAAAATGCCGATCCCCGGCGTCCGCCATCTCATCGCCGTGGGTTCCGGCAAAGGCGGGGTAGGGAAGACCACAGTCGCCGTCAATCTGTCGATTGCGCTCGCGAAACTGGGTCGCAAGGTCGGGCTGCTTGACGCCGACGTCTACGGTCCAAACGTCCCTCTCATGATGGGCGCTCACGAAACCCCGCGCGGGCAGGGCGATCGCATCGGCCCCATCGAGCGCTACGGCGTGAAGCTGATGTCCATGGGCTTCCTGAATCCAGGCGACAAGCCGCTGGTGTGGCGCGGCCCGATGCTGCACAGTGTGATGCAGCAGTTTCTTCGCCAAGTCGACTGGGGCGAACTCGACTACCTGCTGATCGATCTTCCGCCCGGCACCGGCGATGTGGCGTTGTCCCTGATCCAGACCGCACCGCTCTCCGGCGCCGTGGTCGTGACCACGCCTTCCGATGTCTCGCTCGAAGACGCGCGCAAGGCCGTGAACATGTTTGCGCAAGTGCGCGTGCCGATCCTCGGCATGGTCGAGAACATGAGCTATCTGATCGCCCCCGGCTCGGGCGAGCGCATTGACGTGTTCGGACAAGGCGGCGGAAAGCGCACCGCCGAAGCCATGAAGGTTGCGTTCCTAGGCGAGCTGGCGTTGCAGCCCGAAGTCCGTATCGGAGGCGATACCGGCCGTCCGGTGGCGACGCGCGATGGTAACGATCCCCACGCCGCGCCGTTTCTGGAACTCGCCCGCAAGATCGAGATCCGCTGCGTGGAAGAGCAAACCGCCGGACCCAAGATCACCGTCGAAGATTAGTGATGGGACCCATGCGCTTGGCGCCCGTTGCTTGCCGTCCCGCGGCAGGCGGGCCGCAAAGCCTTCGCTCTACAGCTCCTGCTTGGGCAGCGGTGGAACGATCTCGAAGTCCTGCGGAGTAATGCGTATCGTCAGCACCTGTCCGCGTGTCCCCAGCGGGCTGATGATCTTGCCGTTCCAGCGCACCTCGATGCCGCCCGCATTGCCGACTTTCATGGTCGCGCGGTCCAGTCCGGTGAGCGTCTTCGATTCGCTAGGCTGCAACGTCCCGGCGAAAATCTCTCTGCCGTCGCTGCTGATCGACAGCCAAGTCCGTTCGGTGGCCGAGAGCTTCAGGTCCACGCCGCTCGCCTCTGCCGCTTGCACGGCACTCTGTACCTCCGGCTGCGCTGCTTCCGGCATCGATGAGGGCGCTGATGCACTCAGCATAGCCACTGGCGTGATTTGCTGCATCACGGCGACCGCGGCCGGCGCTTGCGGCGCCCGTTTCCACCATGCGTAAATTCCCGAGCAGCCGAGCAACACAATAACCAGTCCGGCTACTGACCAACCCATGGATATGTCCGGAATGTGGCGGCGATTAGTCGCCTGCACCAGACTATTGGGAACGCGAATCTCAGGACCGGGCGGCGTATCTTCAGGCGCTTTGACCGCATCCAGAGCAGGCCGGATCAGGCCTTCGTCGATACCCAGAATTGCCGCATACTGCCGGGCAAAATTCTTATAAAAGAAAAGGCCCGGTACGCCGTCAGTGTCGTCCTGCTCTATCGCATGCAAGTAGCGTTGCGTGATGCAGAGTTCCGCCGCGATTTCCGCGATCGCACGCCCCTGGCTCTCCCGCCCCTTGCGCAGAATGCTACCGACAGAGGTCATTAGGTTCAGCGTCCTTAATCGATGTTTCCGGGACTACCCTCCCGGACGTACTATCATACATAGCCTAGCTATTTTAGGGCAAGTACTTTTCTCTAATCATTAAACTCGGTTGGCGGGATTAAACACTTTAGGCAACGCCTCGAAACTACCTAGGCAAAATCCGCTCTTCAGATACTGCGACCAGCCTCCGTCGAGCTGTGCGCGCGGCTATGAGATGGCCGTCCACCGGGACTCTGCTCAGATCTTAATCGCTGAAGAAAATCCCGCCGGAAGGGCGGCATGCTCGCCCGTGCGGGCGTGCGATCCGGCCCAGCGCCAGGCAAGAAACGCGGCCAACTTCGGTCTCGCCGATCCCAACAACAGGAACCGGGCTTGGCACCAAGCTGACCGCTCTCTTTTTCCTCTGAGATCAGGCAAGGTCGTAGCGATCAAGGTTCATCACCTTGTTCCACGCAGCCACGAAGTCTTTCACGAACGTCTCTTTCGAGTCGTTGCAGGCATAGACTTCCGCGACGGCCCGTAGCTGGGAGTTAGAACCGAAGACCAGGTCGACCCGGGTGCCGGTCCATTTGAGTTCGCCGGTGGCGCGATCGCGCCCCTCAAACGCGCCTTCGGTGGTTGAGGCCTGCCACTTGGTTTTCATGTCAAGCAGGTTGACGAAGAAATCATTCGTCAGCGTCCCAGGCCGGCTGGTGAACACGCCGTGTTTGGACTCGCCGACGTTTACGTTCAGGGCGCGCAAGCCGCCGATGAGAACCGTCATTTCAGGAGCGGTCAGCGTCATCAACTGCGCCCGATCCAGCAGCAGTTCCTCAGCCGGCAGGGGCTGTCCGTTGCGGAGATAATTGCGGAACCCGTCGGCAATCGGTTCCAGCGGCGCAAAGGAGTGCGCATCGGTCTGCTCCTGCGAAGCGTCGGTGCGTCCCGGCGTGAAAGGTACCTTCACCTCGTGTCCGGCTTTCTTGGCCGCCGCCTCGACGGCCGCGCAGCCGCCCAGAACAATCAGGTCAGCGAGCGAAACCTTCTTTCCTTTTCCATTGGACTGTGGGCCGCCGGATTGAGCAGCGTTGAACTCCTTTTGGATCCCTTCGAGCGTCTGCAGCACCTTTCCCAGTTGCGCCGGCTGGTTGACTTCCCAATCCTTTTGCGGCGCCAGGCGAATGCGCGCGCCGTTCGCGCCGCCGCGCTTGTCGGAGCCGCGGAACGTCGCCGCTGACGCCCAGGCCGTCGTGGCCAGTTGAGAGATGGACAATCCCGACGCGAGAATCTTGGCCTTCAGCGCCGCAATATCCTGCTCCCCGATCAATGCATGATCCACTGCGGGAACCGGATCCTGCCAGAGCAGCGATTCCTTCGGCACCAGCGGACCAAGGTACCGCGAGACCGGTCCCATATCGCGGTGCGTGAGCTTGAACCAAGCCTTGGCGAACGCGTCTGCAAGCTCCTGCGGATTTTCGTGGAAGCGCTTCGAGATCTTTGCGTAGGCGGGATCCATCCTCAGGGAGAGGTCCGTCGTCAGCATCGTTGGCGCATGCCGCTTCGACGGATCGTGCGCATCCGGCACGGTGCCTGCGCCGGCGCCGTTCTTAGGCGTCCACTGATGCGCGCCGGCAGGGCTCTTCGTCAGTTCCCACTCGTGGCCGAACAGCGTGTCGAAGTACCCGCTGTCCCACTTTATTGGGGTAGGGGTCCATGCGCCTTCCAAACCGCTGGTGATCGCGTCGGCGCCTTTGCCGCTGCCGAAGGTGTTCTTCCAGCCGAGGCCTTGCTCCTCAATGGGAGCGCCCTCGGGTTCGGCCCCGACATATTTCCCCGCATCGGCGGCGCCGTGGGTTTTGCCGAACGTGTGCCCGCCGGCAATGAGCGCAACGGTCTCCTCGTCATTCATCGCCATGCGAGCGAAGGTTTCGCGGATATCGCGTGCCGCGGCGATGGGATCGGGCTTTCCATTGGGCCCTTGCGGATTCACATAAATCAATCCCATTTGAACAGCGGCCAGAGGATTTTCGAGCTGACGATCGCCGCTATAACGCTCGTCCCCCATCCACTCGCGCTCAGGCCCCCAGAAGGCGTCCTCTTCGGGTTCCCAGACGTCTACCCGGCCGCCGCCGAAACCGAAGGTCTTGAACCCCATCGACTCCAATGCGGTGTTACCGGCGAGAACCATGAGGTCGGCCCAGGAGATTTTCCGGCCGTACTTCTGCTTGATCGGCCAGAGCAACCGGCGCGCCTTATCGAGACTCGCATTGTCCGGCCAGCTATTAAGTGGCGCAAAGCGTTGTGTGCCGGAGCCCGCCCCGCCACGGCCGTCGCCAATGCGGTATGTACCCGCGCTGTGCCACGCCATACGAATGAAAAACGGTCCATAGTGGCCGTAGTCGGCCGGCCACCAATCCTGCGAATCCGTCATCAAGGCATGCAGGTCCTTGATTACGGCGTTTAAATCGAGGCTCTTGAACTCCTCAGCATAGTTGAAAGCCTTTCCCATCGGATCGGACAGGGGCGAGTTCTGGTGCAGAATCCTCAGGTTGAGTTGGTCCGGCCACCAGCCCGCATTCGTCGGGGCTCCGGCCACCGTGTTTCTGCGAGGGCCAACTTTTACCGGGCACTTGGCTTCAGTCGGATTATTGGGGACAGACGCCGCTGTCCCTGCAAGTTCTTTTTCCATCTGTTGATTCTCCTTCAAATTAGTCGAAAAATATCGCGATGAACGGCGATGCCGTCTTGGCTTTCCGCCGCCTTGGCATTCCCTCGATGCAATCGCCGCCGGCCTCGCTTGCTGACTCGCGCCATATTCATCCGGCCCCCCACGCCTACGACACTGAACGAGAGGCGCGCCGTGAAGCGCACTTCGTGCAGAGCCCCCGGAAAATGAGTTCGCATTCGCGAAGAATCCGCTTACCCAGCGAGCCCGCGGCAGGCCTGGGAACGCTGTACCACTCCATATCCTCAACGTTGCCGCAGCGGTCGCAGATGAAGTGGTGGTGCCGCATGCCTTTCGCATCGAACCGCGCGGCGCGGCCCTCGACGGCCACTTCACGCACCAAACCCGCCTGTACTAAGTCCCGCAGATTATTATAAGTTGTGGCCCTCGAAGAGCGTGGATCCACGAGATTCACGGCTTCGAAAATTTCCGCAGCCGTGGGATGCCGGTTGTGCTCCATCAAGAATGCCATCACGGCGTAGCGCTGCGCGGTGCACCGCAAGCCGCTGCTTTCCAGGGACCGTTTGATTGCTTCGGCATGCATGAAGTGTTTAGATTATATCTAATGTGACATATTGTCAAGACTGAGTATTCTCACAGACTGAGTATTCTCGCAGAGGGGCGGTCCCGTGGCCAGGTTCTATCGCCTGTGCAGCATTCCAGACGGCAGCGAGGACAGGCCGTAATCGCGGCCCGCGCCGCCACGGCGGTTATGATAAAAGAAACCAATGTTCGCTTCGCAAGGTAGATTCACGCGTTTTTTGACCGCCCTCCTCAGCCTGATATTGGGCCTGGCATTCATTTCCTCAGCTTCCGCGGCCAGCGTGTCGGGAACCTCGGCACTCGAGTTCACGCGGCGTGCCGTCGCCTTTGGGCCGCGCCCGCCGGGATCAGCCGCGAATCACGCGCTGCAGAATTACATCTTGACCGAACTCAGGAAAGACGGCTGCGAAATCATCGAGGACGCCTTCACCGCCAAGACGCCGCAAGGCGTGATCGCAATGAAGAACATCCTTGCCCGCTTTCCTGGGAAGCCGTCGGGCTCCGGCGTGTCTCGCCGCGCCATTGCGATCACCGGACACTTCGATACCAAGTTCTTTCCGGGACGTAAATTCGTGGGCGCGAGCGACGGCGGTTCCTCCACTGGCTTGCTGCTCGAACTGGCTCGGGTCTTGGCGCATCAACAGCGCATCGACGACGTGTACTTGGCCTTTCTCGACGGGGAAGAAGCTTTCGGCGAGTGGAGCGACACCGACAGCCTCTACGGCAGCCGCCACTTGGCGGACCGCTGGGGTAAGGATGGCACTCTGCGGCGTCTCAAGGGCTTGATCAATGTCGATATGATTGGCGACAAGAACCTGGATATTCCACAAGAAACTAATGGGAGCGCGGCGCTCAACAAGCTCATCTGGAATACTGCGTCCGACTTAGGCTACAAGGCGTTCTTCATCAGCCAGCAGATCGCCGAAGAAGATGACCACATTCCCTTCATTCGCGCTGGCGCCCCGGCTGTCGATCTGATCGACATCGATTATCCGCCATGGCACACCGACACCGACACCATGGACAAGCTCAGCGCGCAGAGCATGGAAATCGTGGGCACCGTGGTGTATGAGGTAATCCAGCGCCTGGAACGCCAATAGGCGCAAAAGTTCGCGGTTGCTCAGTGAGCGTTCGGCTTGTCCTTCTTGTTTTTGTGAGCTCGAATGCCGTTCTTTATGCAGGTAATGGCGCGCCGCGGCCCGGAGGTCCCTAGAATCTTGAATTTCTTGCCGCGCTGTTTGTTGTAAGAAACGAAGAATTCCTCCACCTGGGACATCAGTGTAGTGCTCACATCATCGATGGTTGTCAGTTTTTCGTGATCGTAGGAATGAGTCGCCACACCGAGCAGCCGGTCGTTTCTCTCCATTCCATCGCCCGACGATTCCTTGGCCTCGATCACGCCGATGATCCGCACTTCAATCAGACATCCAACGTGCGCCGGCGCATCCATCAGCACCATGATGTCGAGAGGATCACCATCCCCTCCCAGCGTGGAGGGCACGAATCCGAAATCGAACGGAAACATCATTCCTTCGGGAAGCAATCCTCCCAACTTGAATAACTTCGAATCCGGATCGTAGTCGAATTTATTGCGCTTCCCTTTGGGGGTTTCTATGATGACCCGGCATTGCCGCTTCTTGGGGTCAAGCTCGTTGGGCAAAGCCGTAAGGTCACTCATGGAATTTTGTGGAACACGCCACAGTTTGGCCACGGCGTGATATTGAAATTTTCATCCGGAAAGTTACATGCGATGGACCGGCACTTCGTATTCGCGGCCGGGCGGTGGCGACGCGGTTGAGTCCGTGGGGTTTCGCCGCGCCACTTTTTCATAGTGCTCGCTGAACCCCGGAAGAGCCTGATTCAGCAGGCCGCAAAGTTTCGCTCCCGAAAGCCCGATCAACGCGGCCCTGACGTTTTGCCAGGTATCGTATATGGCGCTATTGTGAGTTGGCCTGAAAGCGCTGGTGTCCCTTTGGCTTGAGTAGGCTGCAGGGGCAAGCCGCCGCTTCCCGCCCAGCATGCCCGCCAGCATCACCCCGCCGCCGAACGCCAGACCCAGCATGGTCATGGGGCTCCGCTCATAGTAGGTTTTCCAATCGGCCGCCTGCTTCACCTTGTCCTCCAGTTCCTGTAAGTGATTTCCCAACTCGCTGCGCGTCGATGCGATATGTCTTTCTATCTGGTCTGGTTTTTCAGCCACTGGACATCCTCCTTCACGCTTCGAATGGTCTTCTCGGGCTTCTTAACCTCTCGCAATCGCCCCTGTCCCATACTGATTAAGGCCGCCGCAATCACCGCCACGAATGCTCCCACGATTAATGCAGCGAGCCACGGCTGCAGTACCATCGCCAGCGCATAAACCAGTGCGATCAGCAGCAGGCCGCCGGCGTACAAGGCCAGCACCGCTCCGGCAATCAGCGATTTCGCGGCTCTGATCGTTTTGCCAGCTTCGGTTTTGATCTCGGCCTGCGCCAGCCGGACCTCGGAACGGACAATATCCTGCACGTTGCCGAAAATATCCTGCAAGACATCGGAAATCGAGCGATCGTCGTTCGGCCGCATGACGATTAACCCTGGTCGCTACGCACTGCGCGGCCAAGCAGGAAGCCGAGCGCTCCCGCAACCAGCAGCGACGGCCCTGGATTTCTCTTTACCCAGGCTTCAACGTCCGCCATCATTTGCTTGGAATCGTGATTTTGCATATAGCGCGCAACTGCTTCGACTCGATCCGCCGCGGAGTGCGCCATATCCGGACCGTTCGGTAATTTGTCGGCGTTCTGGTGAAGGCTGCTGGCAGCGTTATGCAACGCCCCTGCCGCCGACACGCGATTCTCTTCGATTTTGTTCATCGCTTCCCGGCTCAGTTCGCCGGTTTTGTCTTTCATGGTTTTTGCCGTATCGGCGATGGAATCCTGGGCCTTGCGGACCAGATTCGAAGCCTCATCGCCCAGCTTGCTGGCCTCATTTTCCTGATAACCGTAGGTAGTGTCTGACATTTGTGTCCTTTCGTTGCGAGTCTGAACTCCGCCCACTGATAGCGTCCGGTGGTTAGACGCCGCCGCGAAGATTTTGTGACTGTGCCGCGTCGAGTTGAAACCCTCGCGCGCCCCCGGAGTATCCTATACCTGTCGGCGCGGTTCCCGCCGCGCCTTCACGGACTCTATGAAGCGTGCTCTGATTGCGTCGGGCGTCGCGGTGCTGTTCGCTCTAGTGGCGCTCCCTCAACGAAGCCGCTACCGTGAGCCCTCCGCCGAAGACGATCCCGCCATTGCCGCTCGCGAAGCCGAATTTCATTTTCTGCGCGTTGAGTATACCGACTTGCCCCAATATCACCGCGGCTTCGGCTACGCTTCCCGCGATGGGCAGGGCGCCGGCTGGTGGCTGGTCGATTGGCCCGACGCCGACAATCATTTCACCCGCGGCATCCAGCGCCTGACTAGAATCGACATCGGCGAGCCTCGCCATTTGCGCCTCACCGACGACCGTATTTTCGATTACCCGTGGATCTACGCAACGCAAACCGGCTGGTGGGGACTGAGCGACCGCGAGGTCGCGCGCCTTCGCGAATATTTGATGCGCGGCGGATTCCTGGTCACCGACGACATGTGGGGCGCCGACGCCTGGGAAGTTTTCCGCGAGACTATGAAACGCGTGCTACCCGGCCGCGACATCCCGGATCTGGCGGAATCCGATCCCGTCATGCACGTGCTCTACGACATCCGCGAAAAGGATCGCACGTTCATCCCCGGCTCACGCCATCTGTGGCGCCGCGGAGACTCGGTCGAAGTGCTGCAGCCGCCGGGCTCCAGCCCCGCCTGGCGCGGCATCTATGACGACCACAACCATATGGTCGTCTCCGTCAACTATGACACCGATATCGGCGACGCCTGGGAGTTCGCCGACGTGCCCTATTATCCGGAGGCCATGACAGCCCTCGCCTACCGCTATGGCATCAACTACATCATCTATGCGATGACGCACTGACGCCGGTTCGTCGCGCGCGCTATTTGCCCACCATGTGCGGAACGTCGCGATTGTTCTCCGCGCAGATGAACTCGCGAATCTCCTCGCCCGCGGCTAAATCGGCGACTGCCTTGAAGGTCCACGGCTTCGCGAGAACGCCCGGGTCATCCACCGTCACCTCTTTTTCCAAATGCCCTAAGTCCGGACGCCGGTAGCGCTCGATCACATGCAGCTTCGCGGAATGCGGGTGGGCGCCGGGATCTACCCACAGCCGCTCGTTGAAACCGACCCGGTCGACCACCAGCGTGTCCTCGTCCCAGTGCCCGATCGAATCGCCATACCAGAGATCCATGTCGAGATCCTTGGGATGGGCGCTGCGGTCCAGATGAATTTGGTGGAACCCGGGGCTCTCGTCATCCGAGATGATGACCAGCAATTGTTTAGTCTGCGCCAATGCGAATAGCGGACCTAGCCTGGTCACCGCCGAAGGCAGACACTGCGCCTGCGGATTATCCACGCCGTTGTTCTCCAGCCTGCGCTTGGCCACCGCCTGCGCCTCCGGAAGCCACTCTGGTTTCCCGGGCTCAGTGGTGACCGGCGACCACCACACTCCCGAGAGATCGGGCTTGCCGTCGACGGTTCGCGGCGTCGGCCCTGCCGGCGGGTGGTGCCGCTTGCGATCCGCGATCGCACCGAGCGTATCTTCGCCCAGCGTGCTCAGTTGCGTGCCTTCCTGGAGCTTGATGTTCAGCTCCAGCGTCTTCGCGGCCGCGACTGTCACTCCTTTTTTCTCGAACGCCCTCACCGCCGGCACGACCACTGAGATGTCGTAAATTCCGGCGGCCAGATCGGACAGAGCGTATTTCCCGGCGGCGTCGCTCACTGCTTTCGAGACACTGGCGGTCGCGACGTTCTTGGCGTTAACCGTAGCGTTCGCCATCGCGACGCCCCACGGGTCTTGCACCACGCCCGAGATGCTCCCGCGGGCATTTTGGCCGAACGATTGAGTAGCGAATAGGAAAGCAGTGGCGAATGAAACAGCAAGAATCGAGCGCATAAACTGCAACCAGTATATTATGCGAGGACTCTCCGCAACGTATGGGTCTTGCCGCCGAGTTCGCGCGTCAGCCTACGCCCGTCGTCGCTGCTCTTCGCTGCGCAGAGGGAATTCGACTACGGGCACGTGCTCGCTCTTATGGCGCAGCCGCCCCTTCATGCGGGTGAACGCGACGCTGAGCCCCAGCATGCA
>Ga0070681_10005896_pt1 | contig 11863 bp, 12 predicted proteins | sample KBSC83BmetaG_FD_65650 | JGI IMG/M metagenome (GOLD analysis project Ga0070681, IMG submission 65650) | Corn rhizosphere microbial communities from Kellogg Biological Station, Michigan, USA - KBS C8-3B metaG | ecosystem: Host-associated > Plants > Roots > Rhizosphere | place: USA: Michigan...
GTTCCAGCCCGAAGTTCGTCAACGCGCTGCCAAAAAATGTGGGTGTCTGACGACCGGCCCGATACTCGCCGATGTCGAAGGGCGTGCCGGCTTCCCGGATCACGTCCAATGACTCGCGGAAATGCCCGTACAGGTCGGCGCCAATCACTTCCCGCGTCTCGGGATCGTCGAGAGACGACAGATGGACCGGGGCCCGATACTGCCCCTGCGCCTCCCGCTCGTAACGGAACAGCGTCTGACTCGCGATGTCGTACACGCCGCGAAACCGTTCTGCGCTGCCAATCGGCCAGTTCACCGGAGCGGCAGCGATGCCCAGCGAGCGCTCAACATCGTCAACCAGGGCGAGCGGGTCGCGCGCGGGACGGTCGAACTTGTTGATGAAGGTCAGAATCGGCAGCCGGTGGCGCTTGCAGACCTCGAACAGCTTTTTGGTCTGATCTTCAACGCCGTTGGCCGCGTCGATTACCATCACGACACTGTCGGCCGCGATGAGCGCCCTGTAGGTGTCTTCGCTGAAGTCGTTGTGGCCCGGCGTATCGAGGAGCGACAGCCGCCGGCCCTGGATCTCAAATTCGAGGGCTGCGGAGGTGATCGAGATGCCACGCTGCTGCTCGAGCTCCATCCAGTCCGACGTGGCATGGCGACGGGCCTGACGTCCCCGCACGGCACCGGCGAGCTCGATCGCGCCGGCGTACAGCAGCAGTTTCTCGGTGAGCGTCGTTTTGCCGGCATCGGGGTGCGAGATGATCGCAAACGTACGCCGCCGCGCGACTTCCCGCTCGATTTCGGCCAGAGATGACGACTGGGAAGGACGCGGCCCCTCTTCGGGAGCAGGTTTCGAGACCGGACTCATCCTCCAAGTGTAGCCTCTGCTACTTCTTCGGGTGCGCGTCGAGGAAGTCGAACACCTTCCGCATGTTCTCGGGCGTGCGGATGAACGGCACCATGTGATCGCCGCCGGGCACTTCGATGTACTCGAACGTCATGCCGAGGCTCTTCATCTCGTCGATCCACTTCCGGGTGTTCTCGACCTTCACCAGCCGATCGGCGTCACCCTGAATGACGATGACGGGCATCGACGGGATGGCGCGCAACTGCTCAGGTCCGCCGGTCACCGCCGGATCGGCGGCGGCGAGCGCCGCCCAGAGCTCGGCATGCTTGATGCCGATGTAGAACGTGCCGCCGCCGCCCATCGACTGGCCGGCCAGGTACGTCCGTTTCGGATCGATGTTGAAGTCCTTCTTGACGATGGCGAAGACGTTCATCACGTCGAGTTCGCTCAGCTCGCCGAGATTCGGCGGATCGGCCGGTTCGGCCGGCTGGCCACCGCGTCCTTCCCGCGGCGTGGTGCGCGCGATGGTGTTGCCGCGCGCGCCGTACCAGCCGTGGAGATTCACACCCATCGGCGCGACGACAATGTACCCGCGCTGTTCGGCCAGTTCCGTGAGATCGGCGGATCGAATGAATTGCTGTGGCGGGCACTGCAGGCAGTGCAGCAGGACGATTAGCGGCGTCGGTTTCGTCCGGTCGTACTTCGACGGAACGAACAGCTGGTACTGGGACGGCGCCCCGAGTTCGTTGAAGTCGTAGGTCTTGACCTGAATGCGATCGTGCGAGGGCGCCTGCGGCAAATGCTGCAGCACGAGCAGGGGATTCTGCACTTCGTCGGGCGTGGCCACCTGTGCCCCGATCGGCGCGGCGCTCAAGACGGCGGCACTACACAGCACTCTGACGGCGACTCGCGCGGCGCGCAACATGATCTGCTCCTTTAGGATCCTTTGCGGAATTCCAGGATTTCAGGATGTGAGGATTTCAGGATTCTCAAATCCTTAACTCAGATTTCCCAGGTTTCGCCGCAGTCAGCTCTCGTGCAAGACCGAGATTGCGGAGAATTTCGGTCGTCGATCGCGCTCGATTGAGCGTGTAGAAGTGCAGTCCTGGCGCACCTTCGCGCAGGAGTTCCTCGCACTGCAGCGTCGCGTATTCGATGCCGAACCGGATCACTTCCTCGTCGTCGCCGCAGGCTTCCAGACGGCTGACGACGAGCGCGGGCAGATCCGCGCCGCAGAGCGTGACGAAACGCTTGATTTGCGACGCGCTGAGGACCGGCAGGATGCCCGGAATAATCGGGACCGTCACGCCGGCGCCGTGCAGATGATCGCGAAACGCGAAGTAGTCCGCGTTCTTGAAAAACAGCTGGGTGATGACGAAGTCGGCGCCTTGCTCGATCTTGTGACGCAGGCGATTCCAGTCGGCGTGGCGCCCTTCGGTGCAGGCGATGTGTCCTTCGGGAAACCCGGCGACGCCGATGGAGAAATCGCCGGCGGCGCGGACGAACTGGACGAGCTGATACGAGTATTCGAACCCGCCCGCCGTCGGCGTGAATGCGGCGCCGTCCGGCGGATCGCCGCGCAACGCCAGGATGTTGCACACACCGAGTTCGCGGGCGTGCGCGAGAATCGCTGCCGTTTCCGCCCGCGTGGCGTTCACGCAGGTCAGATGTGCCATGGCCGGCAATTCATGATCGCGCTGAATACGGTCGACGGTCGCGAGCGTTTTGGCTCGGGTGCTGCCGCCGGCGCCATAGGTCACCGAACAGAAATCGGGGGCCAGGCCGCACAACGCCGGAATGGTCTTTCCGAGGAGGGTCCGCTCGCCTTCGTCGGTCCGTGTCGGGAAGAACTCGACCGAGACCGTCGGCCGCGCGGCGCGGCGCGCTTCAGCCAGAATGTCGCGAATAAAACGCATCAGAACGGCATCCGGTACAAGCGCCAGATTGTGGCACAGGTGGCCACGATCGAGAAGAACGCTGGTGGCAACGAAGTTGCCACTGATCCACCTCATGCTGCACAAGACCAGCAAGGTCAGCGGTTTTCACATCCACGCAACGGACGGCGCCATTGGCCATGTCGATGATTTTCTCTTCGACGAACGGTGGGCGATCGCCTATCTCGTGGTGGACACCAGCAATTGGCTCGGCGGAAGATCAGTCCTCATTTCGACCTCGATGGTGTCGCGTGTCGATGCGCCGGCAAAGCGGATCGACGTCAGCTTGACGAAGGATGCCATCGAACACGGTCCGTCGATCGATACGGCGGACATCGAACTGGTGGAAACGCTGCCACCGTTTCTGATCTTCTGAGTGACCGCTGCAGAATGGGAAATGCTGAGCCCGCCGTTTCGAATCGGCGGCACATCTTCGTGCGGGCCTTGCTGATTGCCGCGCTGACGATGGCGTCGCTGTGCGTTGGCACAGCGCAGCGCGCCGCGGAGACACCGTTATTTGATCGCTGGGCGAACGCGCGTGAACCGCTTCCCGGTCCTCCGGCTGCGATCGGTTTCTATTCCGCCGGTTGCCTGCAAGGCGCGGAGGCCCTTCCGCTCGACGGCACCGGCTACGCGGTCATGCGTCCGTCGCGCCACCGGTTCTACGGACATCCCGCCCTCGTCAGGTATCTCACCGAACTCGCAAAACGCACGCACGCGGAGAATCGACGGCTGCTGTTGATTGGCGATCTCGGCTTGCCGCGCGGCGGACCGATGTTGACGGGACACGACAGCCACCAGAATGGCCTGGACGCCGACGTCTGGTTGACGACGCGCGCGAACGTCCCGACGACGGCGGAGCGTGAAACGTTGAGCGCGCAGAGTTTCGTGATCGGCCGGAAGAAGCTGAAACCAACGTTCGGACCTGCACAAGCCAAAGTGCTCGCAGCGGCTGCCGATCATTCAGCGATCAATCGTATCTTTGTGAGCCCGGCCATCAAGCGCTACATGTGCCGGAATTTCTCCCGCGCGTCGTGGCTGTATCGGCTGCGTTCGTGGTGGGGACATGAGGATCATTTCCACGTGCGTCTCAAGTGTCCTGACGGGGATCCTCAATGTCGGGAACAAGACGTACTCGATCCCGCCAACAACGGCTGTGGCGCAGAGCTCGACTGGTGGTTTTCGAAGGACGCGGACCGCCAGTGGGCGCGGCTGTCCGCTTCGACAGAACCGCGCAGCTTTCCGGAGCTGCCGGCCGCATGCACGGCGATCGCGCAGCCCTGACGGATCGAGAAATACGCGCGCGGGCCTTCTACTCAGGCCTTCTGTGCGGCCGCGATCTGTTCTGGCGAGTAGCGATACACCCGGAACACATTGTTCGTCTGACCTTTCGCCTCCGTCGTTGCGGGGCCGAAGTTCGGGTTCACGTACTCCCACACGACATCGCCGCCGGATGTCACTTCGAAGAACCGCCCGTACAGCCCTTCGTTGATAAGCGTGTTGCCATTCGCCAGACGCTCGGCATTCGAGATCCGGCTGCTGAAGAAGAAGTGCCGGCTACCGGCGTTGGTTCCATCCTGATACGTCCACTCGATTTGTTTCGTTGCGGGATTGATTTCGAGTGCGCGTGAGAACGGCTGCGCGCCCGTGTCGATGCGGAACGGACCGTTGTCGAAGAGCAGGATGTTGCCATTGGGCAGCGGTACTGGCGCGTGCTGACCTGACAGCGGCGGTGGGCCCAGCTTCCAATCGATATTGCCGGTTCGCCGATTGATCCGGACGAGTGTGGAAATCTGCCGGAAGCTCAGAAGAATGTTGCCGTCTGGCAGTTCCGCGATGCCGTTGCCGTGTGTCCACTCGGTTCGCGAATCACTCGGCGAGGTGATCGGATACTCTTCCGGCTCCATGTGCTCCCACGCCCTCCACTCCCAGACGGTACGGCCGTCAGGGGTACGCTCGAGCAGGTAGTCGCTGTTGATCGTGCCGCCGGGCTGCTCGCTGCCGGCGAGCCCGCCCCGCACGCGCCGGGCGATGGCCGACGGCAGCGGTGCGGAGCACAGGAGGAGGACGTTGCCGTTGCGCAGCAGCCGGCCGTCGTGGTGATGGTCTGGCTGCTTGAGCTCCCAGAGAATCTTCCCATTCCAGTCGGCTTCCATCACCGCGCCGCCCATGAACGGCGTCTGTCCGATGAAGGAGTCATTCCGGATCTGGCCGTTATAGAACAGCGTGCCTTTGTCGGTGAGATAGCCGTAGAGGCCTGGTTGGTACGGCATCTTCCACGTGTGCACCACGTTGCCTTGAATGTCGACCAAGTACACCGCGCCCGCTCCAGTCGCCGGCGCGAACAACGTGAAACCCGGCAACACACGCGCCCGGTCGTACCCCCGAAGGCCGACGCCACGGCGACGGATCGTGTTGGGATCGATGGCCGTCGGCACGCCTGCCGCGGCGCCGGTCGACTGGCCACCCGCCAGCAATCCGGTGACGCTTGCAGTTCCTGCGCCGCCGCCGGCGATTCCTGCTCCCAGCCCGAACAAGAACTGTCGTCGTCCGACCTCCATCGTGGTCCTCCGTGTGCGATCGCTTAGATCGATTTTCGAAACGATGTAGCGGGCTTCATCGTCTGCTTATCACGAAGGCACGAAGACCACGAGGTCTCTAAATCTCAGTACTTAAGTGCTTTCGTGATCGTCGTGGCCCCTCGTGGCTTCGTGAAAAATGGCGATCGAGTAATCTCCGGCCGATCGAAAACTCACACTCGAGTCGGGACGGTGACAAGCTCATTTTCCCAGGCGTTCCAACTCACCAGCCGCCGCGTCCACCAGCCGAACCTCACGCTGTAACGCCTCCGCAATCCGCGCGATCTCGTGCTCGGCTTCCGCGTAGCGCCCCTGCTCAATCCCTTCACGCGCACCGGGCATCGTCTTCGCCCCGTAGCCAGTTTCAACGCCCGGCGCGTAGAGGAGGTGCCGGTACCACGGCCGGCCGGGCAGGCCGCCCTGGTCGGTCAGCTCGCGCTCGCTCTGCATCAGCCGCGCGTTGACGGCTTTGACGATCTCCGGCGAACTGGCGAGGCGGGCCGTCGCGGCGTCGGCGGCGCGGTGGTAGCGGTTCGCGGCCTCCGTCAACGCCGCGGTGGCATTGACGAGCGGCGCGAAGTTCAGTGCCGGCGGCACTTCCTTTTTCTCGGGCGGCACGGCGGTTTTCTTGGGATCGCGCACGACGTCGTACAACTTCTCGTCGATCGCGCGGTTCTGATCGCGAATGGTGTCCTGCCGCTGCCGCAACAGCGTCTGCAACTCCGTGGTGTAGCGCGTCACCGTGTCCGACAGGTTGGTGAACTCGAACGGCAACAGGTCCGCGTCCGCCAGACGGATGACGGCCGTGCCCATCGTTTGCGCGAGGGCGCGGCCGTACGCGAAGTCGGTGTCCTTGAAGTGCGTGTAATGGTAGAAATCGTCGTACACCGAGTGGTAGATGCCATCCTCGTCCTCACCGCCGTAGCTCAGAGCCAGCGAAGGCGTTCCGGCATGCTGAATGAAAGGAGAGTAGTCGGACCCGGAACCCATCGCGCCCAGGCGCAGGTCGGGACGCGTGCGCGCTTCGGCGCGCGACTCCGGTGACCCGTTCAGAATGCGCCGTGCCTGCAGCCGCTTCCACACGCTGACGCCGCTTTCAGGATCGGGAATATCCTTCGCCACGCCGTTCACGAAGTGCTCGAGCGTGTGCGACCCCTCGGCGCTGAGGAAGCCGCGCTCGTTACCATCGCTGTTGATGTAGACGACCGCTTTCGTTTTGAGATCGCTCTCGTGCTGTTCGACCCATTCTGTTGATCCGAGTAGTGCCGGCTCCTCGCCGTCCCACGCGGCGTAGACGATCGTGCGCTTCGGCCGCCAGCCGGTCTTCAGCAGTTCACCGAACGCCCGCGCTTCCTCGAGCTCCGGTGCCATGCCGCTGATCGGATCGCTGGCGCCGTTGACCCACGCGTCGTGATGATTGCCACGAATCACCCACTCGTCGGGGTAGGTCGAGCCCTGGATTTTCGCGATCACGTCGTAGAGCGGCTTCGTTTCCCAGTTCGCGGTCACCTTCAGATGGACCTGCGCAGGGCCTTTCCCGAGGTGATATGTAATCGGCAGTCCGCCGCGCCAGTTCTCGGGCGCAATCGGGCCGGTCATGGCCTCGAGCAGCGGCTGTGCATCGCCATATGAGATCGGCAGCACCGGAATTTTCGTGATCGTGGGCGCGTCGGCCACCGCGAGTCGCTTGGCGCCAGGGACCGCGCCGACGCCGGGCGTCAGCGGATCGCCGGGATACTGCAGCATGTCCATCACGCTGCCGCGCTGCACACCATCCTTGTTTCGCATCGGCCCGGCCGGAAACACCGCCGCATCGCCGTAGCCATCGTCTTTGGGATCGGAATAGATCAAGCAGCCGACGGCGCCGTGCTCGGCGGCAAATTTCGCTTTGTTCCCGCGCCACATCGAACCGTACCTCACGATGGCGATGGCACCTTGGACCGAAATGCCGCGGCGCGCCAGCTCCTCGTAGTCTTCCACCCGCCCGTAGTTCACGTAGACGAGCGGCGCGGTCACGTCGCCGTCCTTTGAATAAGCGTTGTAGGTGGCGAGCTGCTCATCGGTCTGCGTCGATGTGATGTCGCCGGCCACCGGCGGCTCGAACAGCGCGGCGCGAAAGCGCTTCGGCGCCACCATCTCGACGAGACGATCCTTGGGAGTGGGAAAGAGGACGTCGAAGCTTTCAATCTGCGCGTCCCAGCCCCATTCGCGGAAGCGCGCGAGCATCCACTCCGCGTTGTCCTTGTCGTACGGCGAACCGACATGGTGCGGACGCGCCGACAACCGCCGCATGCTTTCGCGGATGTTCGCGGTGTCGATTGAACCGCGGAACTTCGCTTCGATGGAGTCCTGGCCGGACAGCGTCAGGGGCAAGGCGACAAGAACCAGGAGTGACGCGAGACGGATCTGCCGCGAGTGGGGGAGCGCTGAGGGCATGAGTTTCTCCGGGGCAATCTTACTTCGCTGAGCAACACGCGACTACGTTGGCTGCAGAGCACGCAGAGCTCGCTGAGATCATTGGTCTCCGCGTTCTCTTGCGCCAAATTCGGACTCTCTGCACCAAGCCAGATAGGTGCCGTCAGGCTCCTGCTACCAGGGTGATCGTTTTGTCGATCAATCGCAGGAACGCCTGGATGGTCACTTCGAGATCGGATTCCGGCGTGTCTTCTTCCTTGCAGTGCGATAAGCCATTTGTGGATTTGGCAAACATCATCACCGCCGGCATCACACGCGCCATCTCGACGGCGTCGTGCAATGGACCAGACGGTAATCGGGGCGCGTGTCCCGTCACTTCCTGCACCGCTTCGGTGCACAAGTCCACGAGCCCCGGGTCGAACCGAAATGGATCGATGCGCCACACGTGTCGCCACTCCACGGTCACGTTGTTGGCCGCGGCCGCCTGCGCCGCCGCCTCGCGCGCTTCGGCTAACGCTGTCTGCAGCGTGGTCGCATCGAGCGCACGCTGATCGAGCGAAATCTCGCACACGCCAGGCACGGCGGTGACGATGGAGGGTTCGACAGAGACGGTGCCTACTGTGCACACCATGCCGATTTCGGGCGTGGAATGGCGCCTGGCGATTTCGCGGCAGGCGAGGGCGGTTTCGGCAGCGGCCAGGAACGCATCGCGTCGCATGGCGATCGGCGTCGATCCTGAATGTGCGGCCTGGCCCACGAACCGCAGGACGTGGCGCTCTACGCCATAGGTGCCGATCACCACGCCCGTTGATCGTCCCATCGCCTCCAGGACAGGCCCTTGCTCGATGTGCAGCTCGAGGTAGGCGCGCGGCGTCCGTTGGTCGAGCGAGCGCCGCGCGTCGGTCATGCGCTCTACATCCACCCCGTTGTCGGCGAGTGCATCGGCGAGACGGATGCCCTGACGATCCAACAGGTCGCGGACGATGGCGGGCACGAGGCTGCCGCTGGCGCCGGACGATCCGAGCAGGCTGCGAGAAAATCGGGCGCCCTCCTCATCGGCGAAATCGACCACCGCCAGCGTCACCGGTGGCGTCGTGCCGACGCGACTGCGCAGCGCTTCCACGCCGGTGAGGACGCCGAGCGCGCCGTCGAGCCAACCACCGTTGGGCACCGAGTCGAGATGGCCGCCGATGATCACGGTCTCCGGCCGTTGGCCGGGCAACGTGATCCAGTTGTTGCCGGCAGGATCGGTGTCCACACGCAGTCCGTCCGCGGCCAAGCGCTCACTGAGCCACCGGCGAGCGTCGCGCCACACCGGTCCCCACGCGACGCGCTGCGCGCCCTGGGCATCGCTGGTCCGCGCGGCCAGCCTGCGGAGGTTGGCAATCACATCGCGTGCGCTCACATCGGTCTCGCGCCGGCCATCATAGCCGGACTGATCAAAAGCCTGCCGGCTGAAGCCGGACGCACGTCCCACCCAGCAGTGCAAAATCGCTGCAGGCATGGTTTCGGCCGGGGCGATGCCGACCAGCGCGTAATTGTTTCCTCTGGCTATCTGGTTTTGCCCGGCTGGTAGCCCGTTTCGGGGGTTGCCAGCGGGATTTTCTCATCAGGCTTTTCAAAGAAGTGTTTGATCACGGAAATTACTCTCTCTGGTTCCGAAAACAGCGCGAAATGGCTGGCATCCGGGATGATGGCAAGTTCCGCGTTTGGGATCTGCATGAGCGTTGCAATCGCGTGCTCGAGACGCACGAAGTCGTGATCGCCAAGAACGATCAGCATCGGCGCGTTGATTGACGCCAGTTCCGCCGTCGAAAATCCTTCCCATCGAATCCTCGCGACTTTGTCCCAGATTGCGGGCCAGTACTGAGGATCCGGAGCCACTTTCTGGTAGTGTTCTCGTTGGAATTGAATGTCGCTGGAGTCGGGCGCACGCGGACGATCCCTATTGAGCACTCCAGGTTTAATGGCAATGTGGGTCAACCAGCTCAGGGAATGATTTCAACCCGGCGTAGCCAAACGCCGGCGGGATATACACGAGCGGATTGCCGCTTCCTTCTATCTCGTAATACATCTCCAGACCATTGACCGGCGCGTATCCACACGCCTCCGCAGTTGTGTCGCCGCGAGTATTCATATGTGCGTTCCTCTTTATTTGACAGGCGGATGTGCATCTTCCCAGCGGTACTTCCTGCGCGAGCCGTCTCCAAATTGCTCACGAAAAGTTCCCAAAAAGTAGTTCCAGCCGTTTTCATGCCCTCGGGCTCTCTCATCAACCGGAAGGTTGGAGTGCACTAGCGTCATGAGCGTTTCTTCGCCATGTTTCGCGAAGGTGACGCTCACGATCGATTCTTCTCCGAGAGTGTTGGGCGATACCCAGGTATATTGAATTCGAGCTGGCCGCTCGATATCCGTGAACCGCCCGTAGTGGGACGTTCCCCGGAGCGTCCAGTAAAACAGCCCGTCGACTCTTGCGTCCAGGATGACCTTTTCGGCCGCGTTCCACGGAGTGCCGGGAACAGTCGGATCCAGCCACGCGTCGAAGACCTCAGTCTGAGAAGCCGGGATCGTGCGCTCGACTGTCAATGCGAGCGTTTTCGCGGACGTCATCGCTTCTTCTCCGCTTTGTCTTTCTGGCTCCTGAAATGCCGCTCGAAGTGATCGAGCTGTGTATTCCAGAAACGCTCGTACTGGTGCACCCATCCGGCAACCTCGCGAAGCGGTTTGGGTCGAAATAAGATCAAGACCTCGCGACCACGTCTTTCGCGCTCGATGAGCCCGGCGCGCTCAAGGAGTTTCAGGTGCTTGGTGACGGCATTCAGTGCCATGTCGAAAGGTTGCGCGACGTCTGAGAACCGAGTCGGTCCTTCGGCAGCCAGACGCTCGATGATTGCTCGACGCGTAGGGTGAGAAATTGCCGTTAACACATTGCTCAGATCGGCCACGGCTGAAATATTACACCTTGAGGTGTAATATTGGCAAGGCTTACCGATCAGGAAAAGGCGATTAGAGCGCAGCCTGATTGACCGTGAACGTCTGACCGGCAATGGTCAGCGTGCCAGTTCGTGCCTGCCCGGTCATATTCGGTTGCACCTGGAAGACAACGGTACCGTTGCCGGTTCCGGAAGTCGCACTGGTGATCGTGATCCAGGTGTCGTTACTGGTTGCGGTCCAGGAACAGCCGCTCGAGGCCTGTACCGCAGCAGTTCCGGTCCCGCCAACGCCATCGAACGACTGACTGGAAGGAGACACCGAGAAGCTGCACGCCGGTGAACCGGAGCTGCCTGAACTCGTGTTGGCGACCGAGACGCAAATCGGTCCGGTGGACCCTCCGGCGAGGAGGAGGCAGGGCGCGACATCGACGTACGCCGTGACGCCGTGGATCAGCGTGGTGGCTGCTCCGGCTGACAAAATACCGGATGCATTATCTCGAGCGGTGAAAGTAGCTGAGGCGATCGGCGCCGGCGAGATGGGGTTGCCGATCGCGTCGACGGTGGTTTTTCCAGTCGGGGAGAGGTCGATGCTGAACGTCGCCGTCTGATTCGAACCGACCTCTCCAATCGGTCCACCGTTCGCGAACACGGTCACGGTGCTGGCCGTCCGGTTGCCGACGGCTACCGGGAAATCATCAGGAAAGATGTGGCACCCGGCGAGCAGCACCGCGATCGCCAGTCCGGCTGCTAGCAGAGAGAAACGCGGCTTCATCATCAAGCCCGGCAGGCTCGCTGGCCAGATGCAAACAACAGACCTCGGCCAGGTCACGATTTCGGCCTATCAACACCGTCCTTTTGCTGCAGCACGAGCGCAAGGATTCCGTGGGATCGTGCTTTTACCGTAGCTCGCTGCCGCTGTGTCATCCGATGTTCTCGGATCGTTCGCATTGGTTTTCGCCGACTTCTTTCATTACTGGCGGTATCGATGCTGGCCCTGACTGCCTGAAGCTCATCGTCACCGCTGCAGCCTCGAAAAGCGGCTTCGGTCGGCTATGCAGCGGTGCATCCGGATGCCGCCGGTCGCGCCGCTTGCGATGAAGGCGTGCCTCTTCACGAATTCGCCAGACGAACACTTCGTGATCGGAAAACAGCCTGCGCACGATCGCGTGG
>Ga0070681_10005897_pt1 | contig 11862 bp, 7 predicted proteins | sample KBSC83BmetaG_FD_65650 | JGI IMG/M metagenome (GOLD analysis project Ga0070681, IMG submission 65650) | Corn rhizosphere microbial communities from Kellogg Biological Station, Michigan, USA - KBS C8-3B metaG | ecosystem: Host-associated > Plants > Roots > Rhizosphere | place: USA: Michigan...
TGGCGTTGTTCAGTCCTGCAAATGCGGCACGGAGTTCGTTCTTCGCTTGGATCAACTGAATCTCGACATTCTTGAGCTCGACCGAAATGAAATCGAGATCGAGCTTGGACTTCAACTCCCGCTTATACAACGTCGCAATTTGGTCACGCAAAACACCGCGTTCCCGCACGGTTTCTTCTGCGATCTCGACGAGACGCTTCTGCCGTAAGCAGTGAATGTAGGCTTGCTGTACCGTAAGAATCACCGTCGCCTTGTGCGTTTGGATATCCTTTTCCGCCGCCTCCTGGCCTGCCCGCTCAGCTAGCACCTTATGGGCAGTCTGACCGAAATCGTAGATCAACTGGTCCGCCCGAAATCCTGCTTCTTCCACATAGGAGGTCGGTTTGTTTTGTGCCCCTGCTACGTTGAATCCGCTAAGCGGGCGAACGGTCCCTCCAGTCTGAATCGCATATGCATTCACCTCCGGGTAGTAGCGAGCCGTAGCCTGATCCGCGACCGCCTCTGCGGCAAGAGCCGTCTCCTTCGATCGGCGAAGCAGCGGCTGGCGATCAAGGCCGATACGGATCGCGGACTCATAGCCTAGAAAAGCTCCCTTCGAGAGAGGAATATTCGGCGATGGCGCATAAACGAGCGGCTGTGCCGGGCCGTTAGATATATCCTCAGCCGACCAGCAGGTTGCATCGGACGCGAGAGTAAAGATCGTTGCGCACCATAGGCACAAAGCTAGCCGGTGTGCGATCTGGGATCCGTTCAAGTCAATACCGAGCATATTCGGCTCCTGTCGCATAGGCGAGGGCGGCTTCGCTGGCTCGATAGTCATACTGCGCGTCAGCGAGCCCGACTTCGGCGCTCAAGAGATCGGTCGTCGAGGTTGTCACATCGAGGATAGAACCCAGGCCGGCCTTGTACCGTTCGCGTGCAAGCGTTAGTGCTTCGCGCGCATAGGCGACCTTCTCTTCCGAGACCTTGAATTGTTGTTCGGCTGTCAGCCGGCTGAGATAGGCGCGGACGACCTGCAGCACGATATCGTTGGCGATCGAACGGGTCGCGGCTTGAGTCTCGCCTTTTCGCGCGTCGGCTTCCTCGATTTGGGCTTCAAGGCGGCCGCCGGTATACAAGGGGAATGAACTGGTGCCGCCAGCTCCGTACCATCCCAATTTCGCACCGGGGTTGCTGACTTCTTTTCCACTCGGTCGTTCCTCATGACCCCACCAGGTATAGGCCGCTGTGCCAATCGCGTTTATGGATCCCAAGCGAAGGGCCTTGGCCGACTGCAGCGCGTCCTCCGCGGCCTGGATCCGGTCTTTGCTTCCAAGTAGCTCAGGCCTCTGGTTCAACGCGTCCTGAATAAGTGAATCAGGACTGGCGCTTGGCGTGACCGAGAAGACGGCCTGCTCCAACTGATAGTTCACGGGGCCCTGAAGCCCCATGGCGGTATTCAATGCGGCAAATGATAAAACCAGGTTGTTCTGAGCCTTAATCAGCACCACCTCGGCCCGATTGGACTCAACCGACGCAAAGTCCAGGTCCAGCTTCGATCGCAATTGCCGGCGGTAGAACGCTTCTGTCTGTTGACGGATCAGGTCGCGCTCACTCAGGACTTCGCGAGAGATGTCCACGAGCCGCTGTTGTTTTAGGCAGTTGAGATAAGCCTGCTCCACGCCCAAGATCGCGAGTGCTTTAGACGTCAGCACATCCTTTTCGGCGGACGCCGCGAGCGCCTGCTGAGAAAGAATCCGATGCGCCGTCCGCCCGAAGTCTGTGATGAGATAGTCGGCACGAATACCGGGAGTTATCAGGTAGTTGGTAGGCTTTGGCAGTGAGCCTGAGATCCCGAGATTGGCGAGGACCCTGGTATTGCCGGCGGAACTTGAGAGAATACCAGTCACCTGCGGATAATTGGCTGATTCAATCTGCTTGACCACCGCCTTTGATTCGAGGGCCTCGTGCTCTGAAATCTTGATGAGCGGATGCTTTTCAATTGCCGTTCGAATCGCCTGCTCCCACGTGAGCAGCGATCTGCCTTCTTGAAGTGCAGGAGAAACCGTCTGATCTGCCGCAAAAATTTCAACGGCAAGACACGCACCCATGCAAAAGGCACAAAACATAATGAATAGCTTGGAGGGCATGGCTGAACGCAACTCATGCATGAGGGGATGCAGAGACCGGCCATCCGATAAGGCCGCAGTCGAGGACACACCGGTGGCGCACCTTCCTAGGTACGTCACGCATATTTTAGAATTGGGAAACATGTTGAGGGCCACGTTTACCTCTCTTAGAAACGTTTGTAGTCTTGCCCGGTGGCATAGGCGAGCACTGACTCACTGGTTTTGTAAATATAGAGGGCTTCCGCCAAGCGAGATTCTGATTCGAACAGCACCGCCGTCGCGCGCACAATCTCCACGATCGGGCTCAAGCCAAGGCGGTACCGCTCTTTCGCGAGCAGCAGCGCCTCTTTTGAAAAGGTCACACGTTCCTGCTCGAGCCCGATTTGTTCGGCATTCGTGATGCGTGTGAGATACGCTCGAACAATCTGCAGAACGATTTCATTTGCGAGGGTCTGAACTTCTTCCTCCGTTTCCCCCTTGCGATGGTTGGCTTCTTTGATCTGATTTTGAATGCGAAACCCGGTGAAGAGAGGAAGTTTCATGGTTGCACCAAAGCCCCAAAACGGAGCAAGACCATCGGCAGGGATACCTCCGTCATGCACATCACCATATTTGGTCATGCCAATGGATCCGACGGCAGAGAGCGAACCGAAATTGAGGGCCTTGACCGCCTTGAGTAATTCTTCGTTGGCGGCCAAACGGTCCCGATTGCCGAGGAGCTCGGGCCTGTCGCTGAGCCCGGTGGCAACCAACGTCTCGACCGCTGGGCTTGGAGCCACGTGAATTGGAATTCGTTCCAGTTCATACCGGTCAGGACCCTCAATGCCCATCGCGTTGTTTAAGGCAGCAAACGATTGTTTGAGATCATTTTGCGCTTTAATCAACGAGAGTTCGGCATTCGACACTTCCACCAGGATCAAATCCAGATCGACTTTTGATTTGAGTTGCTGGTTATACAGCGCGCGCACCTGATCACGGACGGCTTGCCGTTGCTTGATCGTTTCTGTTGCGATCGCGACCAAATTCTTCTGAAGCAAACAGTTGAGATAGGCCCTTTGAACATTGAGGATGACGAAGGCTTTGTTCGTGAGAATATCGTTCTCACTGGCCGCTTCATTGGCTTCAGCTGCAAGAATACGGTGAGCGGTATAGCCGAAATCCGAGATCAATTGGTTAATCATGAACCCGCCCGTGGCCATGTTCTGGTTATGATGCGCGAGGGCGCCTCCGGGATCGAACCCATGCCCGCCGCTATCGTGAATCGTTTTGCCGTCCGTTGTCACAATGCGCATAGCGCCCGCACTTCCGGCGATGGAAGCCTCAAGCCAGGGATATCGCTCACCTTGCGTGTGACGGGTCAGGGCTTTGGCAATCAGGGAGCTATACCGCGAACGCTCGATCAGGGGATGGGTGGCAAGGCCGAATCTGATCGCTTCATCCAACGTCAGCAGAGAGCCGGCAGGTTTCACTGCAGAACGAGACTCACTAGGGTCCGCCAGTGACGACGGTCTTCCTGTTTCAGCGAGTCCGCTGTGTGGACAGCCTGCAATGAGCGCCACAATTATGATTCTGGTGATGGGGTGTCGCATGTGTTGTCGCTTCCGAAGAACGTCTCGATCGTTCCATATCTCGTAGACAGTGTCACATCTTCTGCCTGGCCGGCTTCCCGTTCGGAAGGTTGTAGGGGGATGATTGAACCGCCTGCCCATCAATCAAACCGCTCTTGCCGACGACGACCACTTCCTCCTCGCCGATCAAGCCGTCCACTACTTCTACCCAGAGACCGTCATCGATCCCGGTTTTCACTGGAACGAGTTTGACTTTTCCGGAATCGACCACGAACACGGATTTCTCTTGTCCATTCTTGGTCGGAACAAGAGAAGCCGGAGGAATCGCGAGAGCGTTCGGATGTTGCTGTAGATGGAGCCCCACGTTGACGAACATTCCTGGCTGCAGCCGATGGTCTTTGTTCGGCACGTCGATCTCGACTAGCAATGTTCTTGTGGCCGGATCCAAGGCCTCGGTGGTTCGAGTGATCGAAGCATGTAGCTCGTCAGACCATTCACGCGCGGTCATCGTCACGGAAAGCCCTGGTTTCGCCAATTGTGCCGCCTCCTGCGGGGCATTCACATAGATCCGGACACTGTCCATATCCATGATCGTGAACAGCGGGGCCGCTTGAGTCGCCGAGCCGGTCGCCGACTGGATGAGGGCGCCGGGATCGGCAAACCGAGCCGTGATCACGCCGGAAAATGGCGCATAAACCTTGGTGTAATCCATCAAGTTGCGGCGGCTGTCTCGCTGATGCTTCGCAGATTCAGCCGCAGCTTTGGCCACATCCACGTCCTGCTTGGCAATGATATCGTGATTGTCCTCCCAGACACTCAGGTACCGCTCATACGTGACTTTCTTGATCTGGTAATCGGCATCAGCTTGCTTGAATTGGTCCTCGATCTCGGGCGCATCCAACACGGCCAGCAGCTGCCCCTTCTTCACGACGTCTCCCTTATCGAAGCCGATCCATTTGATATAGCCGGAAACCTTTCCGTACAACGTCGCCTGGTACCAGGGAGAAATGTTTGCCGGCAGAGTCAGGGTCTGGCGAATGTCGCGCCGGTGCACTTTCAACACTTGGACCTGGTGGGCAGAAGACTGACCCGAGTTCCCCTCTGTGTCGGGTGCGGACACCGTCGGCTGCTGGCCTTGAATAATCATCAAGACCGCCGCAAGGAGAAAGAGCCCTATCGCAACGATCAGCACGATTTTGAGCCGCGATGTATGTGTCATATCCCCCCAGGAACCCCCCTCAGTGAGCAGAGACGATAGCGCCAGACTCCCGCACTCAGTGGACCTCTCCTTCAGTTTCAGCCAGGCTTCCTGCTGATCGCCGGCGGGCAATCGCGTGCAGAACCGGAATGAACAGCAACGTCATGAACGTCGAGACCGTCAGCCCTCCGATCACGGCGCGCGCGAGTGGCATGTTGCTCTCGCTTCCCTCCCCTATGCCAAGAGCCATCGGGGCCAACCCGATCACCGTTGCGAGTGATGTCATGATGATGGGCCTGATTCTGAGGCGCCCGGCTTCTACGACGGCCTCCTCGATCGGCATGCCCCCGCGCAACTTATTATTCGCGAAATCCACCAGTAGCACGCTGTTGGATACGACGATCCCGATCATCATCAGAGTGCCAATCATCGATTCCACATTGACGGAGGTATGGGTCAGCAGCAACATCCAGATCACACCAATAAATCCCAAGGGGACAGCAAACATCACCACGAAGGGATCGAGCCAGGAACGAAACAACCCCACCATCACCAGATAGATCAGCAGCATCGCCAGCGGCAGAGTCCCTGCGAAACCGGAGATCGCAGCTCTCATGCTGTCGACTTCCCCCTTGAACGTCACCACCACATCCTTCGGGACCTCGAGGGCCGCGACGGCCTTTTCGATCTGGGCCGCGATATGGCCAAGATCATTACCCGGGATACTGATGAGCACGTCCATTGTCCGTTGCAAATTGAAGTGATCGACGGTCTCGGGGCCGACTTTTCGCACGACATCCACCAGGTCTCGTAGGAGGACGGGGCTCCCGCCGGTCGAGGTCACACCGGGCAACCGAACTTGTTCTGGAAAGGGTGTTTGAGTGAGCACTAACGAACTGCCCCTGAGTCTGGTACCACCGGTGCTGACCGACATCGGTTTGTCCACATACGTTCCTACGAGCGGTATGTTCAGAAAATCCTCAAACTCCAGTAATATCTGCTCGGGAAATTGAGTTACGACAAAATAGGCATTATTCGTCCTGGGATCGATCCAGTACCCGGGGTTTAAAGTAACATTTGACGAGAGTCCCGTGACCAAATCCGTCACGATCTGATACTCATTGAGCCCGACAAAGGAGGCCTTGTCTCGATTGATATCGAGGTGAATTTCCGGATAGTCCATCCCCTGCCGAACCTGTACATCTGCCGCGCCTGGAATCCCTGCCACAAGATCCCGAATCTTATTGGCCGTTGCCGCGAGATCCCCCATGTTAGGACCGCTCACTTTGATATCGATGGGCGCAGGCAAGCCGGCATTGATTACATCACTGACGATCCCGCCAGTCTGGAAGGAGAATTTCATACCTGGCAACTCGCGACGAATCGTCTGACGCAACTTCACGATGATGTCATCGGTGCGCACCTCATGGTCGCGCTTCAGACTCACGAGGACGAAGGCCTGATGGGGGCCATTCACCGGTGTGTAGAGCACCATCCAGCCCTGCGGGACTCCGATGTTCGATACGATCTGATCCAGTTCTGCCGCAGGAATCGCTTCCCGAATGAGCCCCTCGATCCTGGCCACGATCGCCTCGGTTTTTTCAATTCGTGTGCCTTCAGGGACCGAGACGTTGAGGAGGAATGACCCGGCGTCGACTTTGGGGAAAAACTCCGTCGCCATCAGAGGAGCCATCAACATAGACCCGACAAAGATCACTGTAACCGTGACAATCACGACGAACTTGTGAGCCAAGCACCAGCGCAGGAAGAGTAGGTATCGTTCAACGAACGGGTCGAAGATGTTGAGGCGATTCCAGAACCCGGTGAAGCGTCCTTGATGCGCGGCAGTAGCCGTCCCCTGTGCATGGCTTGCATGGCCACGAAGCAACCGTGCCATCGAGACTGGGGCCAGGGTCAGCGCGACGATGTAGGAGGCCATCATGGCATAGGCCACTGCGAGGGCAAGCGGCACGAACAAAAATTTGATCACACCCGTGAAGAACGCGATGGGCAGGAAAACGAGGAAGACCGTGATGGTGATAATGAGCATGGGGAGGGCCACTTCGCTCACGGCATCAGCCGCCGCCTGAGAAGAAGTCTTTCCCATCTCCATATGACGATGGAAATTTTCGACGACGACAATCGCGTCATCGACCAACCGTCCGACGGCCAGTGCCAACCCGCCGAGCGTCATAATGTTTACCGAGTGCCCGGTGAAGTAGAGACCAATGAAGGCGGCCGTGACGGACAGTGGAATCGCCATGGCGATAATGAGGGTTGAGCGCAGGCTCCCAAGAAACAGCAAGACCATCAAGCAGGCGAGACCCCCCCCAAGCAGTCCTTCATGCTCCAATGTCTTGATGGCCTGGCGGATGTAAAGAGACTGATCGAACAGGATCTTGACCGTCAGGTCTTTCGGAATATTGATCAGTTTAGGCAGGATATCCTTGATCCCGTCGATGACCGCAATGGTGTTCGCTCCGGCCTGCTTCAGAATTGGTAGATACACCGCCCGATTGCCATTGATCCGCACCACGTTGGTCTGGATCATCGTGGAGTCCACTGCCTTCCCCACATCTCGCAAGAACAACGGCACTCCGTTCACCATCTTGATGGGAATGTCGTTCATCTGGTCCACAATCTTAATCATGCTATTCGTGTAGACGTTGTAATCGAAGTCGCCGATCTTCACGTCTCCCGCCGGTAGTAAGACGCTCTGCATGTTCACAGAATTCACCACCTCATGCGTGGAAATCCCGCGAGCCTGCATCCGTTCAGGATCGAGAAATATCGTCACTTGGCGAACCGTTCCTCCGAACGTGGTCGGGAACGCAACTCCCGGCACATTGCCCAGCTGCGGACGTACGTTGAAATAGGCAAGGTCCCGGACTTCCTTCTCCGTCATCGTCTCGCTGCTGGTCGTCTGGACTGCGATGGGCAAGCTGGCCGCGCCGAACTTGATGATGATCGGGGGAAAGATGCCTTGTGGCAGATAGCGGAGATTCGCATAGGTCAGGCTCGTGATCTCGGCCAGACCGGCATTCACGTCATATGAGGAATGAAAGTAGATCTTGATGAGGCTGGCACCTGGTAGCGAGCGCGATTCGATGTGGTCGATGTAGGAGGCCTGCAAGAAGGCCTGCTCCAGTCGTAACGTGATGGCTCCTTCCACTTCCGACGGCCCCATGCCTTTATAGAATGTGGCCACTGCCACGACCGGCATATTGATTTCCGGGAAGATGTCCACCACCATCTTCTGGTACGAGACGACGCCGAGAATGATAACGATAAGGCTGATCGCAATGACGGCATAGGGATTTTTGAGGGCGGCGCGTGTCAGCATTTGGTTCCCGTCATAGCGGGGATACGATTGCGGTCCAGCCAGTAGCGGCATATGTCGTTCGCGCACTGAACGAGTTCGATAAATGTGCCGGGCTTCACGACATAGCCGTTCGCGCCGCTGGCATAGCAGCGAGCGAGATCTGCCGAATCGTCGGAGGTGGTGAAGACGACGACAGCGATCAGGGCAAAGCGCGAATCGGCCCGGATTCGTTTTAAGAAGTCACAGCCTGTATGGCCATACAGATTGAGATCTAATAAGACCAACGAAGGGAGAGGGGAAATGTGTAATCGGTGTTCCAAGAAATGAAATGCGGCGTCCGCATCATGTTTGGTATAGAGCGCCACATCGAGACCGGTTTGAGTCAGCGCCAGGCGAAACAGTTCGCACTCTCCCGGGCTGTCTTCGACCAATAGAATGGAAGCATGAGTCGACATTGCCTGGATGTATCAGCAGGGAATGTGCCTGGTTCGATGATTATGAGACTCGCCATGAAATAATCAGTATTAACGGTTGGTTATGCGTTGCAATGTAATGGGATTGGTGATGGAAATGATGGGAGGAGAATGAGGAGAAATTCCAGAGGGGGATGGAGAAATTCCAGCCAGTCAGATATCGCACCGCGTGCGAGCGTTGCATCGCCTGTCTGGGCTGGATATCTGGTGTTGAAACAGTGCGTAAGATAAAATGGATGGGAATCATGGTTGATCAAAGCGTACTAACATCCATGTTTTGCTTTAGGTTTTGTCTGCGCTGCGTTCTGGCATTTTCGGTGAGCCTCCTCACCCCTATGGATCACGCTCGTTCGGCACAGCCAGGTGACTCGGCCCAAGGAGAGGATTCCGGTCAGAGGGTAGACATGGATCATCATGACCATGGGGAGGGGATGGTCGACATGATGGTTCCTCATCAGCAACATCTCGGGCCCCACATGAAATGGACGGTGTTGCGAACGGCGAATGCAGAGGACAGCAGGCGTGCGGATCAGATCGTTCAGACTCTGCGACAGGCCCTTGCCAAGTACCGGGATTATCGAGTGGCTATGAACGACGGGTATGTTCCCCTTCATCCTGAGCGAAAACCGAAGCATTACCATTTCGCCAACAAGCAACGACGAGTTATGGCGAAGAGTCAATTCGATCCGGCCGGACCGACGGCACTCTTGTATAAGAAAGTCGGGGATAGCTATGAACTCGAGGGGGCGATGTATACCGCGCCGAGAGGTATGAGCGAGGATCAGCTGAACGATCGAATTCCATTGAGCGTCGCGCAGTGGCATGCCCACGTGAATATCTGCTTCCAACCGGACGGCAGCGGACGCCGCATGAACCGGAAACAACTCGGGATGAAGGGCACGATCGCCACGGAATCAGAGTGTCAGCAAGCCGGTGGGCGATTCGTTCCGCAGGCCGGTGGATGGATGATTCATGTGTATCCATTTGAATCGACTTCCGTCAAGATCTGGACCCACTAAACGTCAAAGGAAGAAAATGTATGAGTAGACCTGTTTGCGGCTTGCGTTTTGATATGTCTTACAGGAGGTGAGAGGGAGCCGTGAGGGAGATGTTTATGGAGGAAGGATGGGGGAGCCTTCGAATATTCGGAGGGCCCTTCGAAGATTCTGTCTCCGGTTTTGCGGTTGTGTTTACCTGATTGCCCGTCCCTGATTGAGCAGAGGCTCCTGTAGGTCCGTCTGCCTGCTGATATTGTGTCGGCAGATCCTCAGAAATTCTACTGGTGAGCTTGTCGAGGAATGAACCGCCGCCTGTACTCCCCTGCGCCGTGGCATCCGACGATCCGCTTCCCGAGGTTGCCCCATTCCCCGAGGCGATCTGGAGATCGGTGAGGATCGACTGGGCGAGTTGATCGACAAAGGAGTTTCCTCCTTGCCCACCACCATGCTGATGGTGGTGTCCGCGGTGTCCATGTGGCCCTTTGATCCCAGCGGTCTGCGATGGCTCAGATGTCTGCAACGCTTGGTTTGCATTCAACTGAACCGCTCCCTGGGAAATCGAAGTGGTGTCGTTCGAAGGTTGATAGCCACTCGACGACTGGTTCCCGGTCGCAGGGCCGGCTTTGGTGAGATAGCGCGGGTAGTGTCCCTGGCATCGAGCTCGGACAGGATTGCTGATCTGGCTCAGGCGGTATTAGGCCAAGCGCTCTAAAAGTACTTGATTCCGAGTGAGAAGCAGTTCAGGCTAAGTTATTCAGGATCGCGTCGGTTCCCACGATGCTCGATTCAACCCCCGATACCGAGATCTCCCTTTCTTTCGACAATCAGCGGGCAGTTGTGTCGCCCTGGGGTGCCTCCCTGCGGCGGTATTTTGTGGTGGAAGCGGACGGCGGTGAAACCGATATTCTGTGGGGCTACTCAGGAGGCGGGAACAAGAAGGGCGGCCAGGGAGACGTCTTATTTCCGTTTCCCGGGCGCATCGCGGAAGGCCGCTATGCCTTCAACGGAGAAGAGTTACAACTCGCCCGTAACGACAAAGAAGGGCCGAATGCGATCCATGGATTTGTCCGGACGCTTCCCTGGAAGATGCATCGTGACGGCTTTGATCGCGCATCGTTCGACATCCGCCTCGATGCGGAACTCTTCGGCCGTCGAGGGTATCCCTTCTCGCTCAGCTTTCGCGTCATGTATGCTTTGGACCGTCAGGGCTTGTCTTGTTCCTTTGTCGCGCAGAACGTGGGTGCACAGGCTGCGCCGGTGGGGGTCGGGTTTCACCCCTATTTCACAGTCGGCACGCCGGTCATCGATGACGCCGACGCGAAGGTCCCCGGCGCTGGATATCTGGAATTCAACGAACGCCTCATACCGACCGGTATCATTGTCCCATCGGAAGGCACCGACTGGGATTATCGACAGTATCGCCGGATCGGGAGTCGCCGGTTCAACCACTGCTACGTACGACTCGAACGCGATGGTGAAGGAATGGCCATCGCGTCATTGCGCCATGCGGGGAGAGGCCGCGCCATCGACATCGTCATGGATCGCTCGTTCTGCGCTGTCGTGGTCTATACAGGCGACGCCATTACCGATGGTCCACGACGTGCAATCGCCATCGAGCCGATGACCTGTGCGACGGATGCGTTTAATCATCCGGAATGGGGTTTGAAGCGATTGGTCCCGGGGGAAACGTTCACAGGTCGTTACAGCATTCGACTGCGTCAGGATCCGGGAGTCGCCGTATAAATGCTGCTCATGATCTGCGCCCATCGGCATTCCCCGCCTCTTGACTGCGCTTCGCGCCGAGGCGTACGTTGATAATAACCTTCTGAAGTCGCCTGCCTCTGTAGGTGGTGACGATGGTCATCCGTGGAAGACACATGCACCGGTACGGATCTGCCGGGTCTGTACCTCTCGCCAGAGGTTTCTTCTCCCAAGTAGAGCTCCCATCCTTTTGTTTGCAGGGGATGCTGGATTTCACAGAAAGGTGGTGTATGGTCTCCGCATTTTTTCGCGCCCGTTGACCAGACAGGATACTCCTTCCCTCTGCGGCCGGTTCTCGTGTCGCCCATCGACATCGGTGACTTTTTCGGAGCGGATGGCGTGCGGGTGTGAGTCAACCCATTGAGATCCGGCGGGACTGCACTTGATTGTTTTGGAGAAGGGGAGCAGTATTTTCTTCTGTCGCGACCTCGTGC
>Ga0070681_10005898_pt1 | contig 11861 bp, 8 predicted proteins | sample KBSC83BmetaG_FD_65650 | JGI IMG/M metagenome (GOLD analysis project Ga0070681, IMG submission 65650) | Corn rhizosphere microbial communities from Kellogg Biological Station, Michigan, USA - KBS C8-3B metaG | ecosystem: Host-associated > Plants > Roots > Rhizosphere | place: USA: Michigan...
AGCCAGGTCCCGGTCGTCGGTGGCCTACCCGGCGACGACCGCGAGTGGATCGCAGCCAACGGTCCGTCGACCGCGCTGCTGACCTACCACGACGTCGCGACGGACAACATCGACGTGCTGCGCAGCGACGACGGCGGACAGACCTTCGTGCAGACCTCGCGCGTGATCCCGGACAGCGACTACAAGTCCGGCTTCAACCAGCACGGCAACATCGTCATCGACCACGACAACACCGCAGGTGCAGCGCCGGGCCAGTTCTGGGCCTACCAGAGCTTCGTCGCGCCGAGCGACCCCAACGGCTCGACGATGAACGAGGCGTTCCTCGGCGTCTCCAACGACGGCGGCGCGACGTGGACCGACAAGCCGATTCCCTGCACGACATCGTTCGGCAGCAACGGTCTCGACCACAACTTCCCGAACGTCTCCGTCGCGCCGAACGGCACGCTGTTCTACGCCGTCAGCAACGACAAGGCCGTCTACGTCGCGATGTCGACCGACCACGGCAGCTCGTGGACCTGCTCCGGGCCGGTGAGCAGCAGCTCGCAGGCCATCTTCCCGTGGATCGTTGCGACCAGCGCGGGTGAGGACCTCGTCTACTACGGCGCCAGCGGCAGTGGCAGCAGCCAGGTCTGGTCGGTCTACTTCGCCCAGAACCTGACGCAGTCCGTCACCGGCTGGTCGACGACGAAGGTCGTCGACGTCCATCAGGGCACGGTGTGCGAGGGCGGCATCAGCTGCAACAGCGGACGGCAGCTGTTCGACGACTTCGGTGTCGACACCGACCAGAGCGGTTTCGCGCACATCGCCTACTCGCACGACTCGCCGGACCTCGGCGGTGACCTCACCTACACCGGTTACGCCGTGCAGAACGCCGGCAGCCCGGCCGGCGTACCGAACTAGCCAGCAAGTCCCTGCGGAACTGCGAAGGCCCGGCTCGCACGGGGAGCCGGGCCTTCGTCGTACGTGTCGTTCAGTGGAACGAGTCGCCGCAGGCGCAGGAGCCCGTGGCGTTGGGGTTGTCGATCGTGAAGCCCTGCTTCTCGATGGTGTCGACGAAGTCGATGACCGCGCCGCCGAGGTAGGGGGCGCTCATGCGGTCGACGACCACCTTCACGCCGCTGAAGTCGGCGAGGACGTCGCCATCGAGCGAGCGCTCGTCGAAGAACAGCTGGTAGCGCAGGCCCGAGCAGCCGCCCGGCTGCACGGCGATGCGCAGCGCGAGGTCGTCGCGGCCTTCCTGGTCGAGCAGGTGCTTGACCTTCTCGGCGGCACCGTCGGTGAGGACGACGCCGGTGGCCTGCTGCTCGCTGGTGTCCTGGACTGTCATGGGTGGGTGTCTCCCCAGATATGAACGCTGTCATGACGGGAACGGCGTCCGGGTTGGCCGCATTCCCTCTGACCAGGGTACGGCCTACCCGGTGGTAGGGGTCCACGCCCGCGCCGCCTGTGCGGCGGCGCGTCGTACGCCGGCCCGGCCGGCCTCGATCGCGGCCTGGGCCGACCCGAGCACGGCGGCGGCGGAGTAGATCTCCTCGATCCCCGCGGCGGCAGCGTCGCGGCGGCCCACCTCGGCCTGCCCGGCGACGACGACGCAGGGGATGCCGTGCTGCTGCGCGAGCCGGGCCACGCCGTGCGGCGCCTTGCCGCGCAGGGACTGGCCGTCGAAGGACCCTTCCCCCGTCACCACGAGGTCCGCAGCGGCGACTCTGGCATCGAGCCCGACCGCCTCGGCGACCAGATCCAGCCCGGAGGCCCGCTCGGCGCCGAGCGCGAACAAGGCAAAACCGAGCCCGCCGGCCGCACCGGCGCCCGGTCGGTCGCGCAGCCCGAGCTGGCCCACCTCCCATTCGAGCTCGTCCGCCCACGCCCGCAGCCGGTCGTCGAGGTCGAGGACCGTCGCTCTGTCGGCGCCCTTCTGCGGCCCGAACACCGCCGACGCGCCGTTCGGGCCGAGCAGGGGGTTGTCGACGTCCGTGGCGGCGACGAGAGCGACGTCCTGCTCCACTCGGCCACCGAGCGCCTCCCACATGCCGCGGCCGCCGTCGTTCGTGCCTGAGCCGCCGAGCCCGACGACGATGCGCTCCGGGTTGCGTCGTAGTGCTGCTTGCAGTAGCCGGCCAACACCTCGGGTCGACGCGTTCACCGGGTCGCGCTCGTCGGGCGCCATGAGATGCAGCCCGCACGCCTGCGCCGACTCGACGTAGGCCGTCCCGCCGGCCACGAGGAACTGCGCGACGACGGGACGGCCCAAGGGGTCGCTGACCTCGACGTCGACGAGGTCGCCGCCGAGGCCGGCGTAGAGGACGTCGACGAATCCGGGACCACCGTCCGACAGCGGCGCGAGGTCGAGGTCGGTGCCTGGCGCAACATCGCGCCACCCGGCGGCGATCGCCTCGGCAGCCTCGACGGCGGTCAGCGTGCCGCCGAAGCCGTCCGGCGCGACCAGAACTCGCATGACGAGCATCCTGCCGTCCCGGTAGACAGGTGCCGTGGGAGTCAGGGTGCGGCCGCTCGCGGACGCCGACGTCGAGGCGGCGGCCGGTGTGCAGATCTCGGGGTTCGACGACCACGACCGCCGGTTCGGCCGCGAGGTGCCGGACGTGACCCCTGAACGCATCGATGTGACGCGCCGGCGGATTCGCCACCTGCTCACGTGCGACCCGGACGGAGCCTGGGTCGCCGACGCCGACGGCACCGTCATCGGGGTCGCGCTGGCGATCAGGCGTCAGCGGCTGTGGGGACTGTCGCTGCTCGTCGTCGACACGCATGCGCAGAGCGGCGGCGTCGGCCGGCGGCTGCTCGACGCCGCGCTGTCCTACGCCGATCCCGGCGGGCCTGGCGTGATCCTCTCCAGCAGCGACCCGCGGGCGATCCGGCTCTATGCGTCGTCGGGCTTCGATCTCCACCCGCAGATCCGCGCCGGTGGCGCGGTCGCACGCGCGCGCTTACGGGTGCCGGAGCTGCCGGTCCGCGACGGCAACGCAGGTGACTACGACTTCGCTGACGCTGTTGACGTCGTCGTGCGCGGCGCAGCGCGTGGCGCCGACCACGAGATGCTGGCCGCTCTGGGTCCGATGTTCGTGGTCGACGCAGGTGAGCGTCGCGGCTACGCGTTTCTGCGCGGCGGGCGGGTGTCGACGATCGCTGCCACCGACGATGTGACGGCGTCGGCGCTGCTGTGGCGATGCCTGGCGCACACCGCCGAAGCCGGCGTGGAGGCGGAGGTGGACCACGTGCCGGGCAACCAGCAATGGGCGGTGCGTGCCATCGTCCAGGCCGGGCTCACCGTGAAGCCGGCCGGCCCGGTGTTCTGGCGCGGATGCTCGCCTCCGGCCGCGTACCTGCCTAACGGCGCGTACCTTTGACGTGCAGTTCAGCCGGAAGACGGCGGCCCTCCCACCTGTTGGAACTGATGTGACGACCGACCTCGGCGTGGAACCGACGCCTGTCGCCTTGCTGCTGCTCGGGCGCCAGAGCGACCCGGACAGTGAGCGCGGCACCGCCTGTCCCGGCGAGCTGCCGGCGCCGTCCGACCCGACGCTGGTCGAGCGCGCCCGTGCGGCGAAGGCTGCTCTCGGCGAGAAGGTGTTCGTCCTCGGCCACCACTACCAGCGCGACGAGGTCATCCAGTTCGCCGACGTGACCGGCGACTCCTTCAAGCTGGCCCGCGAGGCCGCCGCCCGGCCGGAGGCGTCGTACGTCGTCTTCTGTGGTGTGCACTTCATGGCCGAGTCGGCCGACATCCTCACCGCCGCCGACCAGCAGGTCGTGCTGCCGGATCTCGCGGCCGGCTGCTCGATGGCCGACATGGCCAGCGCCGAGCAGGTCGCCGAGGCGTGGGACGTGCTCAGCGACGCGGGCGTCGCCGAGGCGACCGTCCCGGTGTCCTACATGAACTCCTCTGCGGCCATCAAGGCCTTCACGGGACGGCACGGTGGCACGATCTGCACCTCGTCGAACGCCGAGGTGGCGCTTCGATGGGCCCTGCAGAAGGGCACGAAGGTGCTGTTCCTCCCCGACCAGCACCTCGGCCGCAACACGGCGGTGCAGAAGCTCGGGTTGTCACTCGACGACTGCGTTGTCTACGACCCGCGCAAGCCCGACGGTGGCCTGACTCGCGAGCAGCTGCAAGCCGCGACGATGATTCTCTGGAAGGGCCACTGCTCGGTGCACGGGCGTTTCAGCGTGGACTGCGTGGACGACGTACGGCGACGGATTCCCGACGTCAACGTGCTGGTCCACCCGGAGTGCAAGCACGAGGTCGTCACCGCGGCTGACTACGTCGGCTCGACCGAGTTCATCATCAAGACGATCGAAGCCGCGCCGGCCGGTTCTTCGTGGGCGATCGGCACCGAGCTCAACCTCGTGTCGCGACTCGCGAAGGCGCACCCCGACAAGACGATCGTCTTCCTCGACAAGACCGTCTGCTTCTGCTCGACGATGAACCGCATCGACCTGCCGCACCTGGTGTGGGCACTCGAGTCGCTGGCCGAGGGGCGCGTCGTGAACCGCATCGAGGTCGACGCCGACACGGCGCACTGGGCCAAGGTCGCCCTCGACCAGATGCTCGCCCTCCCCGGTTGACCCTCGTCGAGTGCGACGTTATGCACGTCAAAACGCGCAAAATGACGTTGATTTCGTAGCACTCAACCGGGCCTTCTGCTTCGCGATTCGGCCTCCGGCCCCGCGTCCCCGCGCCTATCGTCCGGGTGTGCGGGGGTGTCCGGCATGCGCGGAGACCAACCCCGAGCGCGCGCGCTTCTGCCTGGCGTGTGGCCACGCGCTCGAGGGCGATGACACCCGCTCTCCCGTCGAGCTACGGCGCACCGTCTCCGTCGTCTTCGCCGACCTCGCAGGATCGACGATCCTCGGCGAGGCGCTCGACGCCGAGCCGCTTCGTTACGTCACCGGCAGGTTCTTCGAGGCGATGCGCGCCGCCGTCGAACGTCACGAAGGATCCGTCGAGAAGTTCATCGGCGATGCGGTCGTCGCGGTGTTCGGGATCCCGCGTGTTCGTGAGGACGACGCGTTGCGGGCCGTGCGGGCCGCTGACGAGATGTGCCGGGCTCTGCCTCAGCTCAACGAGGAGCTGAAGCGCGACTTCGACGTCAGGCTCCAGGTGCGCATCGGCGTCAACACCGGCGAGGTCGTCGTCGGCGAAGCACGTGCGGGCGGGTCGGCGGCGACCGGCGACGCGGTGAACGTAGCGGCGCGACTCGAGCAGGCAGCGGATCCCGGCACCGTGTTGCTAGGCGACGCCACCCATCGGCTGGTCCGCGACTACGTCGATGTCGAGCCGGTGCCGCATCTGACGCTGAAAGGCAAGGCGAACGCGGTGCAGGCGTGGCGCCTCATCGCCGTCGCCGATGCGCCACGGCACGAGGACCGCCAGACCGCCTTCCTCGGCCGAGACGCTCAGATGCGAGTGCTCCGGGAGGCTTTCCGGCGCGTCTCGGACGAACGTGCCTGCCAGCTCGTCACCGTGCTCGGCGCGGCCGGCATGGGCAAGACACGGCTCGCAACGGAGTTCGCCGGGAGTCTCGACGACGACGATGCGACCGTGCTCTTCGGGCACTGTCTGTCCTACGGCGACGGCGCGACGTACTGGCCACTGCGTGAAGCCGTCCTCGCCGCAGCGAAGCTCACCGGCGACGAAACGGCCGCCGAGGCCGCCGAGACTCTGCGCGGCGCGCTCGCGGACATTCCGGACACCGACAACGTCGTGCGACGCCTGCTCGCCCTGGTGGGCCACGACAAGGACTCGTCGGTTCCGGAGGACATGGCCTGGGCGGTGCGACGGTATCTGGAGTCGCTGGCGTCGCAGCGCCCCGTCGTGCTCGTGGTGGACGACCTGCACTGGGCCGAGCCGGGCCTGCTCGATCTCATCGAGCACATCGCCGACTGGAGCCGCGACGCACCGATCCTGCTGCTCGTGCTCGCGCGGCCAGAGTTCTTCGACACCCGACCCACGTGGGGCGGAGGGAAGCTGAACGCGACGTCGATGTTGCTGTCGGCGCTCGACGACGACGCGTCGGCGGCTCTTGTCCAGAAGCACGACCTGCCCGCTCAGGTGCAGCGGCGCATCGTCGAGACGGGCGGTGGCAACCCGCTGTTCGTGCAGCAGCTGGTCGCCATGCTCGTCGACACCGGGCATGCCGAGGACCACGACGGCGTGGTCACCTGGCAGGACGCGCCGACCGCGGACGTCGTTCTCGCGTTGCCACCCTCGGTGTCGACGTTGCTCGCGGCGCGCATCGACCGGTTGAGTGCGCACGAGCGTGCCGTGGTCGGCTGCGCCTCGGTGATCGGCGCCGTGTTCTACGTCGAAGCCGTCGCGACGTTGATCGGGGCCTCCACCAGCGAGGTGCGTTCGACGCTCGACGCGCTGGTCCGCCGCGAGCTGCTCCGTCCGGCCGCGTCGGATCTGCCGGGCGTCACGGCGTACCGCTTCTTGCACGCGCTGGTGCGCGACGCGGCGTACGACGGACTCGCCAAGCACTCACGCGCGGAGTGGCACGAGCGGCTGGCCGAGTGGTTGCTCGCGCACTACGCCGAGGTCGTGCCGGACGAGATCGTCGGACACCACCTCGCGGCCGCTTGGGACTATCGCCGCCAGATCGGGCCCAGCAACGACCACACCCGCGACCTGGCCCGCCGAGGTGCGGAGCGGCTCGCCGCAGGTGCCCGCCGGCTCCAGCTCTCCGACGTGGCCGCTGCTGCGTCGCTCACCGAACGCGCCGTCGCCATGCTCGAGCCCGGCGACCCGTTGCAGTCGCAGTGCTTGCTCGCGCTCGGGCAGCAGCGCTTCGACCTCGGCCAGGTGCCGCAGGCCCGCGAGGCTCTGACCGTCGCCGTCCAGTCCGGAACGGGTGCGGAGGCGCAGCTGGCCAAGGTGATGCTCTGCCGCGTGAACAGCTACACGGCAGAGCATCGCGTGGACGACAGCGAGCAGATCCTCGCCGAGTCGCTGCAGCGGTTCACGGCGCGGGGCGACCATCGAGGGCTCGCATGGAGCTATCTGGTCGCCGCCGAGCTGGAGGCGTACGCGAACCACATCTCCGGGTCCCTGTCGAAGCTGACCCTCGCGATGGAACACGCCAAAGCGAGTGGCGACGCGGTGTGCGCGGCGACAGTCCGAGGACTGCTCGGGGTCTTCTATCTCTTCGGACGCACCCCCGCTGAAGAGGTGATCGCCACGCTCGACGGATGGCTCGTCGACTCCGGCAACGATCCACGAGTCCGTCCCGAGGTCGAGCTGGTCACCTGCGTGATGCACGCGATGTGCGGGCGGTTCGACCAGGCACACCAGCTGGCGGCCGACTGCCGGTTGCACCTCGCGGAGGTCGGGCACGGCCTGTTCCTCGCCAACCTCGCGCAGAGCAGCGGACACGTCGAGGAGCTCGCGGGCGATCTCGACGCCGCCGAGCGGGAGTACCAGCGCTCGGTCGCCGACCTCGAACGACTCGGGGAGAGTGCTTATCTGTCGACCGTCGCCGGCCTGCACGCCCGGCTGCTGGCCCGGCGCGGCAAGAGAGCGGAAGCGACGCAGGCCATGGCGCTCGCCAGGGTGCACGGATCGCCCGACGACGCCGCGACACAGTCACTCGTCCTGCAGACAGAAGCGCTCCTCGCGGCGGGCGACGGCGACGCGAGCCGCGCCCGAGCGGCACTGCGGTTCCTGGAGGTGGAGGATCCGGCGGAAGTGCCCGACGGCGCCGGTGAGGCGTTCCGGACCGCTGCCGATGTCGAGCACGCGTTGGGCGATGCGCCGGCTGAACAACGACATCTGCGTGCGGCCATGGAGGCATTCGCAGCCAAGGGCAACATCGTCCGGGAGCGGCAGGTGGCCCGTCGCCTCAGCTGCTGACCAAGTCGGCTCGACCGAGTGTTCGCGGACTACCGGCTCCAGAAAACGGGGGCAACCTGGTGACGCAGATCACATGGCACCTCCGTCGACAGCGCATAACTTAACGGCGTTAACTAACCGGCATGGTCGCTTCGATCGCCGCCTTCGCCGTCCGGCGCCGGCGCCTGGTGTTGGTCGGCACGCTCGTGTTCGTCGCACTTTCGGTCGTCGTCGGCTCCGGGGTGGTGAAGAAGCTCTCCGGCGGCGGCTTCGACGATCCGAACGCCGCGTCCACCCGCGCGAACATCGCGCTCGCGAGCGAGTTCCGCACCGGGCTGCCCAACTTCACCGTGCTCGTGCGCGCGCAGGACGACGTCGACGCGCCCGATGCCGCCGCGGAGGGGTTCGCGCTGACCCAGCAGGTCAGGCAGGGGCCCGGTGTGGGCACCGTCGTGTCCTACTGGACCGCGGGCCACGCAGCAACGCTGCGCAGCACGGACGGCAAGGAGGCACTCATCCTGGTGCGGCTGCTGGGCAGCGACGACCAGACGATGCAGCGCGCCCAGGACCTGACGAAGCTGCTCGGCGAAGCCAAGGGCCCGCTGTCGGTGCGCACCGCCGGTCAGGGCGAGGTCTTCGACGCGATCAGCCACCGCATCGAGCACGACCTGTCGCGCGCCGAGATGATCGTGTTCCCCGTCACGTTCGTCCTGCTCGTCCTCGTCTTCGGCGGTGTCATCGCGGCGCTGCTGCCGCTGGCGATCGGCGGCCTCGCCATCGTCGGAACGCTGCTGATCCTGCGTGTCCTGACGACCTTCACCGACGTCAGCATCTACTCGCTGAACCTCACCACCGGTCTCGGACTCGGCCTCGCCATCGACTACGCGCTGTTCGTCGTCACCCGCTATCGCGAAGAGCTCGCCCGGGGCGCGTCGTACGACGACGCGATAGTCGCCAGCGCGCGGACCGCCGGTCGCACCGTTGCTTTCTCGGCGATGACGGTCGCGTTGAGCCTGGTCGCGCTGCTCGTCTTCCCGTTGTTCTTCCTGCGCTCGTTCGGGTACGCCGGCATCGCGGTCGTCGTCATCGCCTCGCTCGGCGCGGTGCTCGTGCTGCCGGCGCTGCTCGCGGTGCTCGGCCCGCGCATCGACAAGTGGCAGCTGTTCCGACGCAAGCCGGCCGATCAAGAGCCCGGCTTCTGGCGCCGCACCGCGACAGCGGTGATGCGGCGGCCCGTCATCACCGGTGGTGCTGTCGTCGCGCTGCTCGTCGTACTCGGGTTGCCCTTCGCCCGTGTGAACTTCGGCTTGCCCGACGACCGAGTGCTGCCGTCGAGCGACAAGGTGCAGCAGACACAGCAGGCGCTGCGCACCGACTTCAGCGGACGTTCCGGCGAACCCGTCGTCGTCGTGGCGCCCAGTGGCTCCGTCCCGGAGGGTCAGCTCACGGCGTACGCCACAAAACTGTCGCAGGTGCCGGGAGCCGACGTCGTGTCGTCTGGCGCCGGCACGTTCAGCCACGGCCGCCAGGTCGCGCCGGCGGCGCCGATCTTCAACAACCCGTCCGGTCACGGCTTCTGGCTGACGGTCACGCCGGCGGTCGAGTCGATGTCGGACGCGGGCAAGAAGCTGGCGCATGACATCCGCGCTGTGCCGGCGCCGGCCAAGGTGCTGGTTGGCGGGCGGTCCGCTCAGCTCGTCGACACCGAGTCCTCGTTGGCCCACAAGCTTCCGCTCGCCGCCGCCATCATCGCGGCCGCGATGCTCGTGGTGCTGTTCATGTTCACCGGCAGCATCGTCGTGCCCGTCAAGGCGATCGTGCTCAACCTGCTCAGTCTGACCGCGACGTTCGGCGCGCTGGTCTGGATCTTCCAGCAGGGCCACCTGGGCTGGCTCGTCGGTCACCCGATCGTGACCGGCAGCATCGACACGACGATGCCGATCCTGATGTTCTGCGTCGCATTCGGGTTGTCGATGGACTACGAGGTGTTCCTCCTCTCGCGGATCAAGGAGACCTACGACGCGACCGGTGACAACACGACGGCAGTGGCCGTCGGCCTGGAGCGCACTGGCCGCCTGGTCAGCGCTGCCGCGGTGCTGATCGCTGTCGTCTGGATCTCTTTCATCAGCAGTGGAGTGACCTTCATCAAGATGCTCGGCCTCGGCATGGCGCTCGCCGTGATCGTCGACGCGACGTTGGTGCGCGGTGTGCTGGTGCCTGCCTTCATGCGACTCGCGGGCGACTGGAACTGGTGGGCACCACGACCGCTGCGCCGCCTGCACCGACGCGTCGGCTTCGCAGAGGAGCCGTTCCCGACGGGCCCCGACGCGACCGAGCGTGCGGGGGCGCAGGCGTGAGGGCTCCGCAAGCCGCGACCGTGGGCGGCGTACGACGTCGAGCGCCGCGCGGTCAGGGCGAGCTGCTACGCGCGGCAATCCTGCGCGCGGCCGCCGAGCTGCTGTCCGAGACCGGGCGCGAAGAGGACGTGTCCATCCGCGCGGTCGCGGAGCGAGTCGGCGTGACGCCGCCGTCGATCTACCTGCACTTCACGGACAAGGACGCCCTGCTCGACGCGGTCTGCGTCGAGGCGTTCGCCGACTTTCACGACGTGATGCAGCAAGCGGGTGCAAGCAGCGACGATGCGGTCCCCGCGCTGCGCGCGCAGGGACTGGCCTACGTCGACTTCGCCTTGTCCCGGCCGGAGCACTACCGGTTGATGTTCATGCGCCGCCCCGGTCAGGACCTGGACATGCCCACCGAGGCGGAGGTGACCGCGGTCGCGGGACTGTCCAGCGTCATCGACACGCTGCGTCGCGCGCAGGAGCAAGGCGTGGTCGATGCGGCCGACGACCCGGTACGGGTCGCGATGTCGTTGTGGGCGGCGGCGCATGGTGTAGCCGCGCTCCTCATCGCCAAACCGCACTTCCCTTGGGGTGACCGGCAGGAGCTCGTCGACCGCGTTCTCACGATGTCGCTGCGAGGCGTCTCGAGGCCCGTGCTCAAAAGGGCGTAGTCAGGGTTCCCCCTCCTGCACGCGAGGCCTACGTTGCTGCCATCCCGGGCCGGAGGGAGGCCACATGTACGCACGCGTCGTGATGTTCACAGGAGCCAGCAAGATCGACGAAGGCGTCGACTACCTGCGTGACGTCGTCACACCGATCCTTCGTCAGCAGAAGGGTTACCGCGGCACGTTCGGCAGCGCCGATCGCAACCAGGGGACGTTCGGCGTGCTCACACTCTGGGAGTCCGAGGCTGACCGCGATGCCAGTGACAGCGCGCTCGCGAAGGTTCGTGACGAAGCTGTGCGCATCACGGGCGGAACGCTGAACATCGAGCTCTACGAGGCCGTGCTACAGGATGCCGTCGGGCCTCCGTCCACAGGAGCCGCGTTGCTGCTGCGTCGGGTCAGCATGGAGCCCGGACGTGTGACCGAGAACCTCGAGTTCTTCAGCCGGGAGATCCTGCCGCAGATCCAACAAGAGCCCGGCTACCTGGCCACACGCCAGATGATCAACCGGCAGACCGGCGAAGGCGTTGTCAGCACGGTCTGGAAGGACGCAGCGTCGCGGCGCGCGGCGGCTGAGTCGGCCGTCGGCCGCCAGCAACAGAGCGCCGGCCGCGTGACCTTCGGCGAGCAGAGCGAGCGCGAGGTCGTATTCGTCGACGTGCCCTGAGCTGACATCCGCCTGACTGTCGCCGCTGACAGGCTGCCGAGCCGGAGGCACTACGCGGTCTGCTCGGCCTCCGCGGGCTGGTCCTCTGCTTCGCTCTGCTGATCGGGGACCTTGCGTTGGCGGCGCCGGCGGAGGTGCAGGAAGACCATCACGAGGATCAGCGCGAGCGCCGCGATGCCGACGTATCCCAGATAGCTCGCGACGGTCTCCACGTGGTTGCCCGCGACGTAACCGAGCGTCGTCCAGACCGAGACCCAGAGCGCGGCGCCCAGCGCGTTGAAAAACAGGAACCGCAACCAGTGCATCTCGGTGACTCCGGCGATGACGCCGTTGAGCTGCCG
>Ga0070681_10005899_pt1 | contig 11860 bp, 7 predicted proteins | sample KBSC83BmetaG_FD_65650 | JGI IMG/M metagenome (GOLD analysis project Ga0070681, IMG submission 65650) | Corn rhizosphere microbial communities from Kellogg Biological Station, Michigan, USA - KBS C8-3B metaG | ecosystem: Host-associated > Plants > Roots > Rhizosphere | place: USA: Michigan...
CTGCCGGCGACCAGCGGCTTCGTCGGAGAGTTCCTCGTGACGCTCGGCGCCATGCAGGTGACTTTCTGGTATGCCGCGTTCGCGGCGACGACGCTGATCTTCGGCGCAGCCTACACGCTGTGGATGTACAAGCGCGTCGTGTTCGGTCCGATCGAGAACCGGCACGTGTCCGAGCTGAAGGACATCAATGCGCGCGAGATCCTGATCCTGACGCTGGTCGGAATCGCGGTGCTCGGCATGGGCGTCTGGCCGCAGCCGATGAGCGCCGTACTGCATACCTCGGTCAACGATCTGCTTGCGCACGTCGCGCAAAGCAAGCTCTAGCGCGATCAGGCGGCGATACCCAAGATGACATTCGAAAACATGGACCTCCTCCCCGCCGCACCGGAGATCTTCGTGCTCGTGATGGTGTGCGCGATTCTCATCGTCGACCTGTTCCTGGATGAGGAGAACCGGCATTTGAGCTATGCGCTGACGCTCTTGACGCTCACCGTGACTGCGTTCCTCACGCTGGGCGGCGGCGCGCAGACGCGCCATGCTTTCAACGGCATGTTCGTCGACGATCAGATGGCGCGGATACTCAAAGCGTTCATCTGCATCGCGGTCGGCGCAATGCTGGTCTACTCGCGTGCGTTCACACGCGATCGCGGCTTGTTCCGCGGCGAATTTTTCTCGCTTACCCTGTTCGCGACGCTCGGCATGATGGTCATGGTGTCCGCGAGCCACTTTCTCACGCTGTATCTAGGCCTCGAGCTGATGAGCCTCAGCCTGTATTCGCTGGTTGCGCTGTCGCGCGATTCGGCCACCGCCACCGAGGCGGCGATGAAGTACTTCGTGCTGGGCGCGCTGGCCTCGGGCATGCTGCTCTACGGGCTCTCGATGATCTATGGCGCGACCGGCAGCTTGCAGATCGCCGAGGTGGCGAGCCGCATCGCCACGCAGCATCCGAACGAGACATTGCTGGTCTTCGGACTTGTCTTCATCGTTGCCGGATTGGGATTCAAGCTCGGCGCCGCGCCGTTCCACATGTGGGTGCCGGACGTCTATCAGGGCGCGCCGACCGCCGTAACTCTGCTGATCGGCTCCGCGCCCGAGCTGGCCGCATTCGCGTTCGTGCTGCGCATCCTGGTCGAAGCGCTCGGTGCGCCGATACTGCTGAGCCAGTGGCAAGGCATGCTGATCCTGCTGGCGGTGCTGTCGATGGCGATCGGCAACATCACCGCGATCGCGCAGACCAGCATCAAGCGCATGCTGGCCTACTCGACGATCTCCCACATGGGCTTCATGCTGCTCGGCTTCCTGAGCGGCACGCCGAACGGCTACGGCGCATCGATGTTCTACATCGCGGTGTATGTGCTGACCGTGATCGGTGCGTTCGCGATGGTCATGCTGTTATCGCGGCGCGGCTTCGATGCCGACAACCTCGACGACTTCAAAGGCTTGAACCAGCGCAATCCGTGGTACGCGTTCATCATGCTGCTGCTGATGTTCTCGCTGGCCGGTGTGCCGCCCGCCGTCGGCTTCTACGGGAAGCTCGTCGTATTCCAGGCGGCCATGGATGCGGGCCTCGTGTGGCTGGCCGTCGTGGCGGTGCTGTTCTCGCTGATCGGTGCTTTCTACTACCTGCGCGTCGTGAAGCTGATGTACTTCGACGCGCCGCAGGATCTTTCCCCGCTGCCCTCCACACCGGATGTCCGCGCATTGTTGACCATCAACGGACTTGCCGTTCTGGTACTCGGCTTGCTTCCGGGTGGCTTGATGGATCTGTGCCAGCGCGCGATACAAGCTTCCCTGCAGTAGCTGCGCCGGCGTCACTCGCTAGGAGGCTCCCGATGTCGAACGACTACACCGAAACGCTGGTGTCTTCCCGGACGGCTTACGCAGGCAAGCTGCTCACGCTCAAAGAAGACCAGGTTGCGCTGCCCGATGGCAGCAAAGGCACGCGCGAGTACGTCCTGCACCAGGGCGCGGCGATGGTTATTCCGTTGTTTCAGGATGGCAGCGTGCTGCTGGAGCGGCAGTTTCGCTATCCGTTGCAAACGCACTTTCTCGAGCTGCCGGCCGGAAAGATCGATCCCGGCGAGCGGCCGCTAACGACCGCGCAACGGGAATTGCTCGAGGAAACCGGCTATACCGCCGCGGAGTGGAGGCATCTCACGACGCTGCATCCGTGCGTCGGCTATTCCAACGAGAGGCTCGAGCTCTTCATCGCGCGCGGCCTCAAGCACGAAGGGCATCCGGGCGAAGACGGGGAGTTTCTCGAATGCATCCAGCTCACCTTGGACGAGGCGCTGGCCCTCGTCGCGTCAGGCGAGATCAGCGACACCAAGACCATCGTCGGTCTGCTCTGGGCAGATAAGCTCAGGCAGGGCGCCTGGAGCTGAAGCGGCGGTCAGTAGCGGAGCGAGCGCCGTCTGCCGGCGCTCGAGCTCGGCGGCTATTCCGCCGCGACCGAAAGCGCGACCTGCTCGGGCACCTGCTCCCACAGCGGGGCCGGGCGGTGGAACAGATAGCCCTGGGCGTAGACGGTGCCCATCTCGGTCAGGATCTTCATTACCGCACGGTCTTCCACCCATTCGGCGATCACCTGCTTGTTGAGACCGTGCGCGACGTCGCACAGCGCCTTGACGAAGATGCGATTGCCTTCGTCGGTGGCGAGGTCGCGCACGAAGCCGCCGTCGATCTTCAAGTAATCCACGTCGAAGCGCTTGAGGTAGTAAAACGAGCTGAAACCTGCGCCGAAGTCATCGAGCGCGAAGCGGCAACCCATCTGCTTCAGCTCGCGGATGAACTGCTGCGTCACGTCGACATCCGTCATGGCTGCCGTCTCCGTGATCTCGAACACCAGCTGGTTGTGCCGAATACCGCTCGCCGCCAACATGCTGCAGAACTTGCGCACCCAGTGCTGATCGGATATCGACACGCGCGACAGGTTCACGAAGTAGCGGATCTTGTGGTCCTGGTTCTCGGGCTGGCGCAGATACTCGATCAGGCGCTCGACCACGCGCATGTCGATCTCCTGCACCATGCCGAGCGACTCGGCGTATTCGATGAACTGGCTGGGCAGGACGATGTTGCCGTTGTCGTCGCGAATGCGCACGAGGATTTCGCAGTTCACGATGCGCAAGTCGGTCAGCCGGACTACCGGCTGGCTGTAGAGCACCAGGCGGTCTTCATCCAGCACCTCACGCAGCTTGTTCGACCACTGCATGCGGTTGTGCGTGCGGCGCAGGCTCTGCGCGTCCTGGTCGTAGAGCACGAAGCGGTTGCGGCCGCCGTCTTTCGCCTGATACATCGCGATATCGGCGTTGGATAGCAATCCGGTCACGTCGCTGCCGTGGAACGGATACAACGCGATTCCGATCGATGCGGTGAGGCCGACCACGCGCTGCTGAGTGACGGACTGGAAGCGATAGTGGCGCAGCGCCTCGAGCAGGTGCTCGGCCACTTTCATCGCGTGCCCGCGCAGCGAATCGGGCAGATGCACGCCGTACTCGTCGCCGCCGAGGCGGAAGACCTGACCGTTGAAATCCTTGATCGCTTCCTTGAGTACGCCGCTCACGCCCACGATCAGCTGGTCGCCCGAGCGATGGCCGTAGTTGTCGTTGACGTACTTGAAGTGGTCGATGTCGATGAACAGCATCGCACCGACGTCGCCTTGCTCCATGGCGTGTTCGAGCGTGCGCTGGAGGCTCACGCGATTGGGCAGCCCGGTCAGCGTATCGTGCGTGGCGAGATACTCGATCTGCAGCGCGGCTTCGTGCTGCTCCGTGATGTTGCGGGCCGTTCCGCGGATGCCGCAGAGCTGTCCGCTCTCGTCATGGGACACGCGGGCGTTGATCCCGACCCAGCGGTCGCTGCCGTCGGCTGACAGCAGATGGGTGATGTAATTCTTGACCTCGCCGTGCCGGCGCAGAGTCGATAAGAAGCGGCGATTGGAGAAATGCGATGGCCGGGCTTCGAAGTCGAAGATACAGCGGCCGAGCAGGTCTTTGGGCTGCACCCCGAAGATGTCGAGTGCGCCGTTGTTCAGGTAGGTGAAGCGTCCGTGGGCGTCGGTGGTCCAGATGAGGTCATGCGAAGTTTCGACGAGATCCCGATAGCGGCTCTCGCTCTCGAGCAGCAGCTGGATGATGCGTCGCTTCTCGCGCAGCGTCTTGCGCGCCGTTGCGAGCTCGTCTTCGTACTTGTCGCTGATCGTTCCGAGCGACGAGCCGGCAAGGCCGTCGATGATTTCCCGGGCGTAGCGGCGATGACCGCCATCGGTGCGCCTGGCCACCAGCACGCCCTGGCTGTCCCAGCGCCGCAGCTTCTGCACCGGCACGCCGAGCTTGGCCGAAGCTTCCTGGATCGTGTACTCCGACGGAAGCCGAGACATGGACACCCCCTTCGCGCAAAGCCCGCGGCGACCCTGACGCCGGGGCACCGACCTCCATCCTAGTGTACATGGCTGGAGGTCAGCATGTCGGTTTGCCGCGATACGAGCCGGTGCATGAGCTTCATGTCACGGTTCGTCAGGCGCAGCGCGGCATCCACCCATAGGTGGACCACGTCCATCAACTCCTGATAGGTAATGCCGTTTACGCGGCGGCGCGCGGCAGCGATGCCGACCAGACCGTTTCGGCTGCGGCTGTTGCGCTTGATCAGGGCCGCCACTTCGGCCTCCCCGTGGCCGCTGTCTACCACGCAGTCGACCACTCCCAGTGCCAGCATATCATCGGCCGAGTAGATCTTGCCAGTCGACAGCAGCTCCTCGGTCACCCGGCGTCCCACGCGCCGGTCCAGGAAGGAATAGGCCCCCATGCCCGGGAACAGGTTGAACAGGATTTCCGGGAACCCGAAGCGCGCATGCCTTTCGGCGATGACGATGTCACTGGACAGAGCGGCCTCGAACCCACCACCCAGGCACTCGCCCTGGACCAGGGAGATGGTCGTGATCGGCAGTGCGTGGCCGATGTAGTTGTGATGGAGGACATCGATGCAGGCCTTGCCGTAGCGCAGCAGGCCGGCGCGATCGCGCTGTTCGATCAGCTTGATGAAGAGATCGAGGTCCCCGCCCAGATTGAATACGCCGGGCGCGCTCGAAGCCAGCACCGTGTACTCGACTGGGAGCGTCTCGCCCAGGCAATCGATGGTGCCATTGGTCTGCTCGACGAACTGGCAGTACGCCGCGAGGTCGGCCAGCAGGTCGGGGTTGAAGCTGGGCCTGGGTGCCGGCGTCCAGCACGACCAGATCGAATGCGTGCCCGGATCGTAGTAGGCGGACAGCTGATCGGAGAAGAAGTATTCGGGGCGTTCGGTGGTGCGGTAGAGATGCGCTCTGTCCGTGACTTGCAGCAAAGCATGCGGGACATGCATGTCCATGGTGAAGGTCTCCTGAGGTTGGATCTGGTGATCAACATTTTTATTGTGTGCTGTGCCAAGCAGTTGCCGCCAAGTTCGAAACGACTCTAAGTGATCTGAGGAATCGGGTGCAAATCTCACATTTTGGTAGTTTTTCTAGGTATGCTATTGTTATCCCAAAAGATAGTGGGCGTTGCTGCCTAGATAGACGGTGGAAATTTCCGAACATCGCAAGACTGCACGTCGCGGGCATGCTCGTCGCTTCGCCCATTCGCCTGACAACAATAGCGAGGCGGCTTGACCTCCGACTATCGGGAAAAACCTGATTCGTTCCCTCGTTTTGCCGCAGAGGCAATGCGATGAGAGCGGTGCTCCGCGCGTGCATGCGCGCCGTGTTCCGGATACGCGTCGAAGGCACGTGGCCGGACGCGGCCGCTCCCGCGCTGTTCGCCGCCAATCATCCTTCCGTCCTCGACAGTCTGCTGCTGTCGGTTCTGCTCCCATGCCGCAACGTCGTCGTGCTGCCGCGCGAGGATTTGCGGTCGGCCTGGCTGCGAATGGCGCTGCGTCTCGTGCCTCATCTCGTGGCCGATATGAACGATCCCACCACGATAAGAAAAGTTATGCGCGTTCTCGCGACCGGAAATGCGGTCGTGCTGTATCCCGAAGGCCGCGTGTCACCGGCGCCCAGCGTCATGAAGGTCTACGAGGTTCCGGCACTGATCGCCGCCAAGACCGGCGTTCCAGTGATTCCGCTGCGCGTGCGGTACCGCAGAGGTTGGCCGCCGCGTGCCACCGTGCGCGTGCTTGCGCCGGCGCGCACCTCGGCTGCAACTCGAGCTGCCGGACGGGCGCGGCGGGCGCAGGCGACCGACGAGCTGCAGCGGCTCATGGAAGCAGCGGCCTTCGAGGACCGGCCGCGTACGACGCTGTTCGAAGCGCTGATCGATGCTGTGGCCGAGCAGGGGCGGTCCACGCTGATCATCGAGGACATGAAAGAGGAGCCGCGCTCCTATCAGGACCTGCTCAAGGGGTCGCTCGCGATCGGCCGCTGGGCCACGCGCTTTTCGGCACAAGGTGAGAATGTCGGTGTGCTGCTGCCGAACGTGATCCCGACGGTATGCGCCGTCTTCGGGTTGAGCGCTTTCGGCCGCGTCCCGGCGATGCTCAATTACACCGCGGGCCCGACCGCTGTGCAGAGCGCTTGCGCCGCCGCTCGCGTGCGCACCGTCATCACGTCGCGTTCCTTCATCGAGCACGCGCGGCTCACCACAGTGGTCTCGGCGATCGCCGATCTGCAACTCGTCTATCTCGAGGACGTGCGTGCCCAGCTCACACTGACCGACAAGCTGTGGTTGACGGGCTATGCCATATGGCTGCCGCGGCGTGCGATCACGCCGGGGCGCAGCAACGGTCCGGCCGTGGTCGTGTTCACCTCGGGCTCGGAGGCGCGGCCCAAGGGTGTCGTGCTCAGCCATGAAGCGATTCTCGCCAACATCACGCAAATGGCCACGGTCATCGACTTCACGCCGCGCGACAAGGTGTTGAACCCATTACCCGTCTACCATAGCTACAGCTTTACCGCGGGCATGATGCTCTGCCTGCTCACCGGAACGAAGCTGTTCCTGTATGTTTCCCCGTTGCGCTACCGGGCGATTCCCGAGATCGCGTACCGCCGCAGCTGCACCTACCTGTTCGGAACCAGCACGTTTCTGAGCTACTACGCGAAGAACGCCGACCCGCTCGATTTCTATTCGATCCGTCGCGTGATCTCGGGCGGTGAAAAGCTCGGCGACGATGTGGCTCGCGCCTGGGAAGAGAAGTTCGGCTTGCGCATCTATCAGGGCTACGGTGCGACCGAGTGCGCTCCGGTGATCGCGCTGTCGACGCCGGGGTGCTTCAAGCCGGGGACCGTGGGACCGCTGTTGCCCGGCGTCGATTACCGGATCGAGCAGGTCGAGGGCATCGAGCGCGGCGGGGTGTTGCACCTGAAAGGCGTTCAGGTGATGCTCGGCTACTACCTCTACGACAATCCCGGTGTCATCGTGCCGCCGCGCTCGATTTACGGAGATGGCTGGTACAACACCGGCGACGTGGTGGATCTCGACAAGGACGGCGTGCTCACAGTGGTGGGCCGCGTCAGGCGCTTCGCCAAGATCGCGGGCGAGATGGTGTCGCTGGATATCGTCGAAGAAGTCGCGCGCGCGGCCTCACCTGTCCACGCCCATGCGGCGGTGTTGCGCACGGAAGCCGCCAGCGGAGAAACGACCGTACTGTTCACGACCGACCTCGAGCTCAACCGCAGCGCACTCGTGCATGCCGCGCGTCAGCTCGGCAGGCCGGAGTTGACGGTGTCGAAGCGCATTGTGTGCATGCCCGAGATCCCGCTGCTGGCCACAGGAAAGACGGACTACGTGACACTCGAAACGCTGAACGTGGCCGCGAACGCACCGGAGGCCGGACCGGAAGGCGACGACGATGCGCGGTCGGCGAACTCTGGCTAGTAAAGAGGAAGTCTTGGCGGTTAGAACGGGTCAGCGTCCTCGATACGTAACCCGGTAGACCACCCCAGCCTGATCGTCCGAGATCAGCAAGCTGCCGTCCGGCAGCACCAGCAAGTCTACCGGGCGTCCCCACGAACGTTCGTTCTCCATCCAGCCCTCGGCGAACACTTCCGAGCGCTCCACCTTGTTGTAGGCGAGCGTGACCATGATCACGCGGTAGCCGCTCTTCCGGCTGCGGTTCCAGGAGCCGTGCTGCGCGATGAAGATGCGATTCTGGTATTCGGGCGGGAACATCTTTCCGGTATAGAACTTCAGCCCGTTCGGCGCCACATGCCCGCCTTGCTTGAGCGCCGGTGGCGTGAAGTCGGAGCACGGATGCCGCGCCCCGAACTCGGGATCCGGCGTGTCGCCTTGATGGCAATACGGAAAGCCGAAGTTCATGCCGGGCTTCGGCGCGTGATTGAGCTCGTCGGACGGCATGTCGTCGCCCATCATGTCGCGGCCGTGTTCGTCGAACCACAGCTCGCCCGTGCGCGGATCCCAGTCGAAGCCGACCGTGTTGCGTATGCCGCGCGCGAAGACTTCGTAGCCGCTGCCGTCGGGTTTGATGCGCGAAAGGAGTGCATAGCGCTCCGGATCGGGCTCGCAGACGTTGCACGGCGCGCCGACCGGCACATACAGCCAGCCGTCGGGCCCGAAAGCGATGTACTTCCAGCCGTGGTGGCCGTCCTTCGGATAGCGATCGCTGACGATCGCCGGCTCAGGAGGATGGCGCAGGTTGGCCTCGATGTCGTCATACCTGAGGATCCGGCTCACTTCCGCGACATAGAGTGCGCCGGCGCGGAAGGCAACACCGTTCGGGGCGTTGAGCCCATCGGCGATGGTGACGACCTCCGGCTTGCTGCCGTCGCGCGGGACGATTGCGTAGACCGCGCTTTGCCGCGTGCCGACGAACACGGTTCCCTTTTGCCCGAGCGCCAGCGAGCGTGCCGCCGGCACGTTGGCGTAGACACTGATCTCGAACCCCGGCGGCAGCTTGATCCGGTCGAGAGCCACGCCTTGGGCGCACGCGGCGAGCGGCGCCAGGACGATCGCCAGCGCGGCGACAGCCAGACTGCGGGCCAGGAACAGGAACGACGTCATCGTGCTCTCCTCTCTGCGGGTCCCTGAGAGACCGAGGGCAGCGCGGCCAAGTTCCGGTAAGCTCTTGAACTCAGCGCGGCGAAACGCTAACTATAAGGCCTCATTCGAGCCCAGAGCTCACCTAAGTCCACGGAGCCGCCCCATGACCGACGTCAGCACCAAGGAAACCCTCGGCTTTCAGGCCGAAGTCAAGCAGCTGCTGCACCTGATGGTGCACTCGTTGTACAGCAACAAGGAGATCTTCCTGCGCGAGCTGGTCTCGAACGCCTCGGATGCCTGCGACAAGCTGCGCTTCGAGGCGCTTGCCGACCAGGCGCTGTGGGAGAACGATCCGGACCTCAAAGTCCGCGTGAGCTACGACCGTGCAGCCCGCACGATCACGATATCCGATAACGGCGTCGGCATGTCCCGCGACGAGGTGGTCAGCAACATCGGGACGATCGCCAAGTCGGGTACGCGTGAGTTCTTCCAGAGCCTGACCGGTGACCAGGCCAAGGACGCCAACCTGATCGGGCAGTTTGGCGTCGGCTTCTACTCGAGCTTCATCGTTGCGGACAAAGTGACGTTGCTCACGCGCCGCGCCGGCATGGGACCCGAGCACGGCGTGCGCTGGGAAAGCGACGGTCAGGGCGAGTACAGCCTCGAAATGGTGAACCGTGCGAGCCGCGGCACCGACGTGATCCTTCATCTGCGCGAGGGCGAGGACGATCTCGTCTCGGGGTTCCGCCTGCGCTCGATCTTGCGCAAGTACTCCGACCACATCGCCGTCCCGATCCTGATGAAGAAGGAGGAATGGGACAAGGACAAGAACGAGCAGGTGGTCAAGGACGAGGACGAGCAGATCAACCAGGCTTCGGCGCTGTGGTCGAGACCGAAGTCGGAAGTGAAGGACGAGCAGTACCAGGAGTTCTACAAGCACATCGCGCACGACTTCGAGGCGCCGCTGGCCTGGACGCATGCGCGCGTCGAGGGCAAGCAGGAGTACACGCTGCTGCTGTACGTGCCGTCGCATGCTCCGTTCGACCTGTGGGACCGTGAGCATCGCCACGGCGTACGCCTGTATGTTCAACGCGTCTTCATCATGGACGACGCCGAGCAGCTCATGCCGGGCTATCTGCGCTTCGTGCGCGGCGTCATCGATTCGAGCGACCTGCCGCTCAATGTTTCGCGCGAGATCCTGCAGGAATCCAAAGTCGTCGAGGCGATTCGCGCGGGCTCAGTCAAGCGCGTCCTGTCGTTGTTGGAAGAGCTCGCCGAAAACGACAAGGACAAGTACACCAAGTTCTGGAAGGAGTTCGGGCGCGCCTTCAAGGAAGGGCTCGCCGAAGATCACGCCAACAAGGAGCGCATAGCCAAGCTCGCGCGCTTCGCCTCGACTCACTCCGATTCCGAGGAGCAGACTGTTTCGCTCGCGGAATACCTCGCGCGCATGAAGGAAGGGCAGGACAAGATCTACTACATCACGGCGGATTCGTTCGCGGCAGCGAAGAACAGCCCGCATCTCGAGATCTTCCGCAAGAAGGGCGTCGAAGTCTTGCTGATGTACGATCGCGTCGACGAATGGGTCATGTCCAGCCTCACTGAGTTCGAAGGCAAGCCGCTGCAGTCGGTCGCCAAAGGGGATCTCGACCTCGGCAAGCTGCAGGACGAGAGCGAGAAGAAAGAGCAGGAAAAGGAAGCCGGCGAGTTCAAGGACCTCACCGACAAGATCGGCAAGACGCTCGGCCCGAAAGTGAAGGAAGTGCGCATCACGCACCGACTCACGAGCTCGCCCGCGTGCCTGGTGTCCGAGCAGTGGGGCATGAGCATGAATCTCGAGCGCCTGCTGAAGGCGGCGGGCCAGAAGGCGCCCGACGTGAAGCCGATCCTCGAGATCAATCCGCATCACCCGATCGTGCAAGGGCTCAGGTACGAAGCCGATGAAACGCGCTTCGGCGATTGGAGCCACATTCTGTTCGACCAGGCGATGCTTGCCGAAGGTGGCCAGCTCGACGATCCCGCGAGCTTCGTGAAGCGGTTGAACGAGCTGATGCTGGCGCTGGCTGCCGGTTCCGGGCCGAAGATCTGGACGCCGGGAGGTTCGGCGTAAGCAAAGCGCCGCGAATGCCGAACTGCGCTAGGGGCCCGCAGATACGCGCGAACACGAACCGCTATCCGATGGGACAGCGGTGACGTCCTTCGAGCCCTCCGCCAACCCGGGCGACACAACGCTGTCGCTGCCTTCTCGCGTTGCCCGGGCGCTGGTGCTCTCGATCGATCGCAACGTTTTCGATCTCGGCCGGCAGATGCGCCTCACGTATCTGCCGCCGCTGATGGTCTACATGGCGGCCGGCGTATCCGGTCTCACCGCCATCGTCGGCACGTTCTTCGTCAAAGAGTATCTCGAGCTCTCGGCCGGCTTTCTCGCGGCACTGGCGTTCTGGGCGACGCTGCCGTGGGCGCTCAAGGTGCCGCTGGGTCACCTGGTCGATCTCATCTGGCGCTACAAAGCCGGTCTCGTTTATCTCGGCGCGGCGCTGATTGCGGTCAGCCTGCTGATCATGGCGGGCCTGCTCACGGATCCGGCTGCGATGCGCAAAGTGATGCCGGCCGGTACGTGGTACGTCTTGTCGACATTGCTTGCGCCGGTCGGCTATGTTCTGCAGGACTGCGTGGCTGACGCCATGACGGTCGAAGCGGTGCCGCGTGTCGATGCCGGAGGGCGTCCGCTGTCCGACGAGGAGCGCCGGCTCGGCCATACCACGATGCAGACGTTGGGCCGTGTGGCGATCATCGGCGGCGCCTTGCTCGTCTCGCTGGCCAACGTGATCCTGTTTCGCGGCGTGGACGTCATGACGGCTGCGCAGAAAGCCGAAACGTACCTGCACCTG
>Ga0070681_10005900_pt1 | contig 11858 bp, 7 predicted proteins | sample KBSC83BmetaG_FD_65650 | JGI IMG/M metagenome (GOLD analysis project Ga0070681, IMG submission 65650) | Corn rhizosphere microbial communities from Kellogg Biological Station, Michigan, USA - KBS C8-3B metaG | ecosystem: Host-associated > Plants > Roots > Rhizosphere | place: USA: Michigan...
GAGGCTCCCGGCAAAGAAGCCGTCGAGCAAGCCCGGCAATGGCTCGAACAGATGGACAGCCAGGTCCAAGTGCATCAGTTGCGCCAGTTTCTGCAAACCAACGCCCTGGTCACCCAGGAAACCCTGCTGCACCTGGTACAGCATTTCGTCGCCAAGACAGAAAAGTCTGACGCGGTTCGGGACAAGGTGGATTTCCTGCTGGTGCAGTACTTCAGCCAGATTGCTCCAACCGGCATCAATGATTCGGAAGTCGACTTGGCTTACGTAGCCCGCGCGATGGAAGCAGTACTTGGGCAAGTCGACCTCAAGCCGCCCGTCTGGTTGAACGCCCTGGATCGCGTACTGGACGCGGCTCGCAAGTGCCGCTCGCTGGACGAACTGCTTCACGGCGGCATCCTCGAGCAAGGACGCAAGGCCAAAGGGCTCGCCGGCGAGCTGTTCTACCTGCCGGTCGCACTGGTGGCCTTCACCCGGTTCGGGTACCTCATGCGGCGTGTGTTCTTCCGGCTGATGCTGGGAGATCTCAACATCATTCTGGATGGCCTGACGGAGCTGGAGGACAAAGGCGTGCAGACCATCGATTGCCGTCGCGCCCAGTTCTCGGCGCAGGAACCGATCCTGCGGCTGCGCATGATTTGTCAATCGTGGAAGGTGATGTTCCAGGCTGAGTATTCTTCGGGATCTCCATTGCGCATGCTGGTGGATTTGAAGGCATCGGTGGAGCACGCACTTGGCCGCGGCAAAGCCGCCGAGGGGGCGGGGAAGGCGAAGGCCGCCACCTCCGCGAAACCACCTCTGGCAGTAGCGAAACCGGCCGCCCCAGCCAGGGCGGCAACGGCGGGTCCGAAGCCTCCACTGGCAAAGGCGGCAGCGGCTCCTGCTTCTGGTGCGGGAGTTCCCGGAACGAAGCTGGCGAGCAACTCTGGCGGCCCACAGGTTGGGTTGAAGCCGGGCGCCAAGCCTGCGGCTCGCCCTTCGGCAGCCCCCGAGTTTGAAGTTTCTTCCGAGCCGGGTTGGGATGCAGAATCCGGGTCGCCCAGGAAATGATGAGCAGTAGCTTGATTCCAGACCAAGCATCAACCGTTCGCTAGGGGGAAAGGGAAATTGTCCGTGGAAATGCCGACCGTACTGATCATCTCCGACGAGGCCGATTTTTCCCGGCGCATTACCGCTCGCTGGCAGATGGAGCGCAACATCCCCACGTTCACCCTGCTGAGCGGGGAACTGTGGCCGCGCTTTTCCGTGGACGTCTTCGACGTGGCCATCATCGGGCAACTCCGGCGCGATCTGTTGTCGGTGGTACTGGAACCGCTGCACTCGACTGGTCAACCGGTATTTTGTGTCTGCCACGATTCCGCCACGGCGCAGCTGATCCACGATCGCTGGCCGCGCGTTTCTATCCTCCGGCCCAGCGAGCACTGGCTCGAGACTCTGGTCCTGGCGGCGTCAGAAGCGGTTCATCGGGCTCGCGCCGAGTTTCGTGCGCGCGGACTTGAGGCAGCGTGCGTCGCGCTCGAACGGCAGGCGATGCTGGGCCGCTACATGCTCGAGATGCGGCACAACCTTAATAATGCGCTGACGTCCGTTCTCGGAAACTCCGATTTGCTCTTGCTGGAGCCCGGCAGCTTTTCCGCGCAGACGCGAGCCCAGATTGAAACCATTCGGAATATGACGCTGCGCATTCATGAAATCATGCAGCGCTTTTCGTCTCTGGAAAAGGAAATGAACGTGGTGGCCCAGCAGGCGGTGCAGGATTCCGGCAAGACGTACGCGGCCACAGCAGTGGGTGACTGAGACAAAAGCAAAGACGCAGGAAGCTACGAGAACAGAGAACGAGAACAGAGAACGAGAACAGAGAACGAGAACAGAGAACGAGAACAAAGAGTCCTCATCCCCTGAAGCGACTCGAGATGAATACGGCTGCAGGCTGAGGATGAATATTTATGCATAAATTGTTGGCGGGCATCACAATACTCGAGCACGAGCTCTCGGCGTTGCGCCTCCTGGTGGAGCGCCAGACGGGCATCCTGCTGGATTGTCCGAACAGCGCATTAGCGGCTCACATTGCGGACTATCTGGAGCGCAGCGAACTGGAATCGCCGGCCGCGTTGCTGGCGCGGTTGCGTTCCGCCGAGTTGGAGCCTTGCGAAATCACTGGGTTTCTGGACGGCATCATGAACGTGAGCACCGGCTTCTTCCGGCATCCGGGCGCAATGACGGCGCTTGGACGCCAGGTGCTGCCGCAAGTCCTGGCGCGGAAAGTGAGCGAAGGACCCGCCACGCTGCGCATCTGGAGCGCCGGGTGCGGCAGCGGCGAAGAACCTTATTCCATCGCCATGGCAGTTTGTGAGGCTCTGGGCAGCGGCAGCGGCAGCGGCAACGGCAACGGCGCGGCAAACGGCAATGGCAGCAACGGAAGCAAAGACGCCAAGACCGTCCGCAACGGGGGGATCTGCGAAAGCTCTGCGGCTGCAAACAACAATGGCTTTAGCAAAGAATGCTCGATCCACATCGTGGGCACGGACCTGTTGCGTTCCGCCATTCAAGCGGCAGAGCGCGGAGTATATCCGCAGTCGGCCGTGATGGGCCTGCCGCCGGCGGCGATTCGAGCTTGCTTCTCGAAGATAGGCCCAAGCGCATCCGATGGGGATGGGAATGGCAACGGAAGCAGCAGTGCAGGTGCTAACGGGAATGGAAACGCGTATCTGCTGGTGAAGCCGCGTCTCCGCAGTCTGGTGACGTTCAATACCATGAACCTGACGAAGCCGGTTTATATCGGCCGCTTCGACTGCATCTTCTGCATGGACGTGCTCCCGCATCTATCGCGGACGCAGCGCTCGGCACTGATGGAGCGCTTGCACCTGTACCTGGAGCCCGGCGGTTATCTCTTCCTGAGCCAGACAGAAAAACTCTGCGCTCCCAACCTGAATTTCCGCTCGGAGACGTACGATGGATACACGTTCTACCGCAAACCATTGGCAGCGGCAGCGGCGTATGGGCGATGAGGTTAAAGTGTTCCTTTAGGAACACTCTTTCCGCAACCATGGAGTACCTAAGTAGCTTCAATACAGTAAGTTATAAAGCTTTGTTGCACTTCCAGTGCGGTCGTGTGTTTTGTCTATTTTGTCTAATATAGACGTTATGAAAAGCGTCTCTGCAACCGAGGCCAAGCAGCGTTTTGCGCGCCTTGATTGATGCGGCCCAGCGGGAACCTGTTGTCATTCGCCGCCAGAACCGCGATGTGGCGGTGATTGTCTCGGTGGAAGATTACGAGCGAATTCGCAAGGCGAACATTGCGGAACTCGGGCGTACGATGGACCGCATTGGAGCTCAAGCGAAGGCCCGCGGGATGACTGCGGAAGTTCTGGCTGACATCCTGAAAGACTGATGCGCTGCGTCATCGACACCAATGTGTTCGTGAGCGCTATGGTGTCTTCATCTTCGGTTCCGCGGCAAGCCGTAAACCGATCACTGAACGAAGGCATCGTTCTCTTTTCCGAAGCAACGATAGATGAGTTGAAGGAAGTTCTTTTCCGCTCCAAGTTTGGTCGCAATGTGAGTCATGAGGACCGGGTGTTGCTTCTATCTCAACTGGAAAGCGCAGTCGAGTTCGTTCCCATCATTCATGGGGTGCGCGAATGCCGAGATCCGAGAGACGACAAGTTCCTGGAAGTAGCGCTGAGCGGGCGGGCAAACGTGATCATTACGGGAGATGAGGACCTGCTGGCGACGAATCCGTGCGGGGAATTGCGATCGTGTCGCCAAAAGATTACCTGATTCTAGAAGTGTGAAGTGGCCTGCAACTCGGCAAGGCGGCGCTACGCGACACGGAGCGGTTATCTGGCTGCTACGTTTTGAGTGATGTGGCGATTTTGCAACAGGTGAAGCCTAGTGTCCGGAGGTTGACTCCGGATAACTTCAGCTTTGCGGATCACTCGTCCAGAATCATTGGATCTCCCCATTCATCGCCACAGCACATCTAGCGTCCCCCCTGACTTCGATCAGTCATTCTGCGAAATGAGGCCTGGATCAGGCCTGGATCCAGGTTTTCGCTTTGAAGCCTCGTGCGCGTTCGCGCCTGTTCTCGCATCAGTTTTGATTGTTCACTGGTGAAAAGCAGAATGCCCTTCATGAGCTGCAGGATCTGATCCGGATACCAGCGAGGCTGCATAATTCCCGTGCGGGAGTGTTCATTCGTACCGAGTAGCAGATGTCCGAGTTCGTGCGCTATGACACCCCCGAGAATTGTTGGGGTCTGCGACTCGGCATGTTCACTCTTGGCACGACGCAACGCATGTTCGTAATAGACACTGGCGAAAGCCGGGTGAATGGTAAAGCCGAAAACAGTGGGCTGGAACCGATTCTCGATAGCTGCCGAAAGCACTCGCAGCCTGAGGTCAGTAGCTTCGAGCGGTTTTTGACACCGTCCTTTCGGGGTGATGGTGGATGGCCCCACCAGGCACTCTAACCAGACCGTGCGCAAGCCAGCCTCACCGAGAATTCGGCCGGCTTCACGTTCGGCCCGAGTGAGTAAGGCAGGGGATGCCTGCGAGTAGTTGTAAACCTGAATCGTGATTGTGGGGAAGGGATCGCCCTCAGCGGCAAAAGTAGCTCCTGGAAGAGTGAATCCCAATATGGCGCCTAGGCCCGCTGCGGCGAAGGTCATGCCGAAAAAACGTCGCCTGCGCCGCCGGGCTTCGCCGGCACTTGGATGCAAGGGCCTGATGGATGTTGTCATGTCGTCCCCACTCCGCGCGGGGTGCGCGGTGAGGGCGACATTGGCCTATGGGTACCTCTACCTCAATACATGGGACCTCTATTGCGGGTCGGAGGAAAGTCGAAAGAAAATCCAAAGCTAACTCGGTTGAACCAATGCGGTTGCACGGTCGGATCAATCGAGGAAAGCAAGCGTAATGTCAGCTTGTTTAATTACCGGTCGGTGCTAGACTGGTAAAACTTGAGGCGGATTCTGTGGAAGAAGGTGTCTATTCCACTCGCTTACTCCGGTTTGGACCCTTCGAGGTAGACCTTCTAGCGAGAGAGCTGCGCAAGGACGGGGTGAAGCTGAAACTCACGGGCCAGCCCTTTCAGGTCCTCACCATCCTGCTGGAGCACCCGGGCGAAATCGTGACTCGTGAGGAGTTGCAGAAGCGTCTGTGGCCGGACACCTTTGTCGATGTCGACCACAACCTGAATACAGCCATCAACAAGATTCGCGAGGTGCTCGGCGACTCGGCGGAAAGCCCGCGCTTTGTTGAGACACTGCCGCGGCGGGGGTATCGATATATTGGTAAGTTGGAGCGGCCAGTACCGCCGGTAAAAGTGCCGGCTGCCGAGCCAGTTGTCACGGTTGAACCGGATCGAGGCTGGCGCTCTCGTCAACAGTGGTGGAATATCCCCGCTGGTGCTCTCGCCATCGCGCTCGTTGCCCTTGCCACGGTAGTTGCATATCGATTGCATCGGCCGCAGGGTCCGCAGGGGCAGGAGGCTTGGACTGCAGTTCCGTTTACGGCTCTGCCCGGACAGGAAACTGCCCCGGCTTTCTCTCCCGATGGCTCCCGAATCGCTTTCGCGTGGAACGGTGATCCCGGAACCGGGACCAAAGGCTTCGACCTGTATGTGAAGGCAATCGGGAGCGAAACCCTTCTCCGCCTGACGCAGCATCCCTCGGAATGGATTAGTCCGGTATGGTCTCCCGACGGCACGCAGGTCGCGTTTCACCGCCTGGCTGGCGCTGACACGGGAATCTATGTTGTGCCCGCGCTTGGCGGCCCTGAACGAAAATTATTTTCCACCCGAATGCCTGGGACTTGGGGGCTCTCTCTTATCAGCTGGTCGCCGGACGGCAAGTGGATCGCCTTCAGCAATGTGCCGGGAGATGAACATGCGATGATGTCTCTCCTCTCTACGGAAACATTGGAGACCAAGCGGATTCCGAACGGTGCCGATTGCCTTGAACCAGGTCAGCCCGCGTTCTCCCACAGCGGCGACCACCTCGCATACTGGTGTTATCGAACCGAGTACGAGGGCGACGCCGGGCTATATTCCTTAAGGCTTCCGGACGGAAAGCCGAAGATGATTGGGCCATTCTGGGCTTATCCACACGGGTTGACGTGGTCGGCAGACGACGAGAAACTCATTTATTCCCTTTGGAATACGAACTCATTCCAACTCGGCGAAGTTACCGTCGCGAATGGTTCGGTGAAGCGGCTAGCACTCGAAGACGCCGAGCTGCCGACTGTTTCTCCCAAAGGCGACAAACTTGCCTATAGTTCTATTTCCGTGCGCTTCAATCTCTGGCGCAGGGACCTGTCTCACGCGGAAGCTCCGGCGGCAGAACTCATCCCTTCTTCGCGGGCACAGTTCGACGCCCAATACTCTCGGGACGGAAAGCGCATTGCCTTCGCGTCCAAACGATCGGGCCGGCAGGGTGTATGGATCAGCAGCGACGATGGGAGTAATCTGGTCCAGATTTCGAGCCCCCATGATGAGAGTGGCAGTCCGCAGTGGTCGCCAGATGGAAAGAAGATAGCCTTTGACTCGCGCCCCCGGGACCGCTGGGAAATTTACGTAGCCGCCGTGACCGAAGGGAAGCCCAGAAAACTGGTCACAAATATCTCCGGCGTAATTCAACCTTACTGGTCCCGCGATGGAAAGTGGATCTATTTCAGATCCAATGAGCCGGGCAGGATGGGAATCTATCGCTGTCCCGCCTCCGGCGGAGACGCCATTGCACTCTCTAACGATATCTATGGAATCAGTCCGCAGGAGTCCCTTGATGGGAAGACACTATATTTTGCAAGCCACGGAGACAATTCGACGCTGAAAAAAACGGCCCTGTCGGGGCAGCGCGGGACGGAATCAGAGGTGGATGGACTGCCTGCGCTGCGCAATTCCAAGGTTTGGACCCTATCTTCGAATGGCATCTATTTTGTTCCAGCGGAGTCGCCCAGATCTGTCCGCTATTTCGATTTCGCCAGCAAGCAGATACGCCCACTCTTTGAAGTGGACAGGGATTTCGGTGACGGCCTATCCATATCTCCCGATGGCCGATGGATCATCTATTCACAAGTTGGCGATGTGAACAGCGACATCATGCTCGTCGATCACTTTCGATAGCACTCCTGCATTCTCACTAAGGTATGTCTAGGCAAAGAGAACATCGGCTCGCAGATTGGGTTTGTCGTAGATGACCGGAAAGGGAAGGAGACTATTTTGATGGCGTTTGGGCGTTAGGGGGCCTCAGTTCTGGAAGATTGCATTTGACTCCCAACACCGCAGTTCTGCTGGGAACGGTAGCCCAACAGGATGATCCCAAGAAACGTTTAGTTCCCGAGTGAACGAGCAAACCGGAAGTTAACGTCAACTGACATTATCAAGGGGGGCTGGCCCAGCTTTGCATGGGGTGAATTCACCCACAGAAGCGGCTGCCCCAGCTTTCGTGGTTTTCGAAAGCTGGGCACCACGGACCCCGATGGCATGTTCATTCGTCACAGCCGATGCCTGGGCGTCTATGCTACACCGACTACATGCCCAACCAGGCTGCATCGCTACTATGGCGCGGGATACTCGCACTTCATCACCACAAGTGGTTATCAGCGCCTGCCGTTGTTAGGAAGTGCACGGAACCGCGACCTGTTCCTGCGAGTGTTCGAGCAAGTGCGGCGAGACATGGGTCACCCGGAATCTGGCAGCCTCGGTTCTACGATTTCGTGGTGTTCTCGGAGAAAAAGCGAGTAGAGAAGTTGCGGTACATGCATCGCAATCCCGTAAAGCGCGGGTTGGTGCTGCAACCAGAACAGGGAGTGTGGAGCTGTTATCGGAACTATGCCTATGACGACGCTGGACTGGTCGTAGTCAACGAGCCACAGAGGGCGGAGCTAAGGGCGAGGAAAGTCTCTTGATTCGGCAGCAGTGGTGCCCAGCCTTCGAAAACCGCGAAGGCTGGGGCAGCCGGTTCAGTGGTGGATCCAAGGCGCAAAGCTGGGCCAGCCCCCAACTTACTGCAGAGTGCGTCGTAGTCGGTATAGTCATCTGAGCCATCGTTCAGAGCATCCAGGTAAACCAGTCCTCCAACCCGCTCATAGTGATGAATACCGAGTTGCGACAACTCATTCCCTGCCACAGAGTGGCCCACGACAACCGGCGCAAGGAGCTTGAGTGCATCGAAAACTCGCAAATCGTCATCCGCGAGACGCTGCTCTCCGAGTAGCCCGATTTGGGCTTACTGGATGCTCCAAAACCGCGTCTTGTGATGCCGTACACGTGATACAAGTTCGTTAATTTCTCGGCAAAGCCATCGAAAACATGCGCGGTGAATCCACGTCCCGCCAGCAGTACAAAGGGCCGTCCAGTTCCTCCCCAATCGAGCACCTCCAACTGGACGTTCTCTTCCACGGTTACGAACTGCACTTTATGTCGGGAGGGATCATGCCAGGGCACAGACTGCTGGGCACTCGCAGCCGCAATGGCTATAACACCGAGAAAACGAATCGCGATGCGGAGCGCATTATGCACGAGAAGTACCCACTGAGACGGCGAACAATGCCAACCTTACGCCGAATTGCCAGGAGTTCTATCCGTTTCTCGATAACGGGCTGTCCCTCTACACGAGCTATAGGGTGTCCATACGAGAGTCCCACCCGAGCCGCTATGCGAACAGGAATTCTTTGGTCTTCAGTTCTTTGATTGTGTCGCGCAGCTTGGCTGCTTTCTCGAATTCGAAACGCTTGGCGGCTTCACGCATGTCGCTTTCCAAATTTGCGATGTAGGTGTCCACTTCTTCCTGGGACTTGAATTCGGGCATGCCCTCGGATTCGGAAGCGGTTAGATCGGCATAATCGGCGGCGACTATGGCGGCCAGGGTCATGTCCAGGGGACGCACGATCGACTCCGGGGTGATCCCGTGCTCCTCGTTGTAAGCGGTCTGGATGGCTCGGCGGCGGGAGGTCTCGTCAATGGCCCGCTTCATCGAGTCTGTCATTCGGTCGGCGTAAAGAATCGCGCGGCCGTTGAGGTGGCGGGCGCAACGTCCGATGGTTTGAATCAGCGATCCTGCAGAACGCAGGAATCCTTCTTTATCCGCGTCCAGAATTGCCACTAACGACACTTCGGGCAAATCCAGGCCTTCGCGCAAAAGATTGATGCCAATCAATACGTCGAATTCGCCTTTGCGCAGGTCGCGCAGGATCTTCACCCGCTCGAGCGTCTCGATCTCTGAGTGCATGTAACGGCATTTCACGCCTACTTCCGCGTAGTATTCGGCCAGGTCCTCCGCCATACGCTTGGTCAATGTGGTGACCAGCACGCGCTCGCCTTTCGAAACGCGCTCCCGAATCTCATGCAGCAGGTCATCGATCTGGCCCTTCACCGGGCGAATCTCCACTGGAGGATCGATCAATCCCGTGGGCCGAATGATCTGCTCAATCACCACGCCGGCGGACTTGGTCAGTTCGTAGGGACCGGGGGTGGCCGACACATAGACCAGCTGGTTGGTGCGGTGCTCGAATTCCGCAAAGGTCAAGGGGCGATTATCCAGCGCGGAAGGCATGCGGAATCCGTATTCCACCAGCACTTCCTTGCGCGAGCGATCGCCGGCATACATGCCGTGCAGTTGCGGGACGGTCTGATGCGACTCGTCGATGAACATCAGGTAATCGCGGGGGAAGTAGTCCAGCAGCGTGGGCGGAGGCTCGCCCGGCATGCGTCCGGTGAAGTGTCGAGAATAGTTCTCAATGCCGTGGCAAAACCCCATGGCCTTGATCATTTCCAGATCAAACATGGTGCGCTGGTGGATGCGCTGGGCCTCGACCAGCCGGCCCTGCTTTTCCAGTTCGACTTCCCACCACGCCAGCTCTTTCTTGATCGAATCCACGGCGGAGGCCCGGGTCTCTTCTTTCATGACGTAGTGCGTCTTGGGATAGATCGGCAGGCGCGCGTATTTCTGCTTCACCGTGCCAAAGAGAGGATCGATCTGCGAAAGCGCCTCGACCTGATCGCCCCACAACTCGATGCGGTAGGCCATGTCGTCGTAGGTGGGGAAGACCTCGATGACATCCCCGCGCACGCGAAATGTTCCGCGGCGAAATTCGCCGTTGGTGCGCTCGTAGAGGATGTCGACCAGCTTGCGGGTGATGTCCTCGCGCTTGATCTTCTGGCCTTTTTCCAGGAACAGCATCATGCCGTAGTAGGCTTCGGGTGAGCCCAAGCCGTAGATGCAGCTGACCGACGCAACAATGAGGGCATCCCGCCGCTCGAACAACGACCGAGTCGCCGAGAGCCGCAGCTTGTCTAGCTCATCGTTAATGGTCGATTCTTTCTCGATGTAGAGATCGGCGGCAGGGACGTAGGCTTCCGGCTGGTAGTAGTCGTAATAAGAGACGAAATATTCGACTGCATTGTGGGGAAAGAAGCTTTTGAACTCGTGATAGAGCTGGGCGGCGAGCGTCTTATTGTGGGCCATGACCAGGGCGGGACGATTGAGTGCCTCGATCACTTTGGCCATGGTGAAGGTCTTGCCCGACCCGGTGACGCCCAGCAGGACTTGATGCTGTTCGCGGTCGAATATCCCGCGGGTCAACGCCTGGATGGCGGAAGCTTGGTCGCCTTGCGGCTTGTAGGTGGAAACTAGTTTGAAATCCATGGAAGAAGCTCTTAGCGGTTAGCGCTTGGTGCTCAGCTCTTAGCCACCGCAATACCGTACCCCTGCATTAGGACAGAACCTGTCCTCAACGAAGAACCCGCTAGCAACAGCCCTCGGCAGTCCTCCCGAGCGAAGCTGGTCTTGCCGCAGGCTCTACAGAATCTAATTTCGGCGACAGACAATCTTTCTATTATAGCGGCTGCAGGAACGACTGGATGCACGCTCGAGAGCCACGAATGCGCTTCGAGATTGGAGGTGAATGCGCGCTTTGTCTGGATGTTCGATCTTTGGCGGTTGCGGCAAAAACCTCGCCGAGCTTTGCTCGGTTAGACAGTCCAGGCGGCTGTCTCTACATAGATCAAAATCCTTTGGGGCGTTCTGCTGCGACTGCGAAGGTGCGCTCCAGGGCGATGCCCACCGTCCCTAGTGTTCCTTCGTCGAAGAGTCTTCCGATCAGGGTGACTCCGTGCGGCACGCGGCGGGGCGTGCTGAACGCGGGCAGGGGATGTTCGGGGTCGGGAGCCCAGTCACTGCGCGCCTTGCGTACTTCGACAAAGCCTGCCCGCAAGGTGAGGGATGGGTGCCCGGTGAAGTTGGTGATGACCAGCATCTCGTCGCGCAAGGATGGAACCAGCAGCAGATCCACTTCGGAGAACACGCGCGCCATTTCCTGGGCGACTTTGCGTCGCATGCGATCAGCCTGGACGAAGTCCACCGCGGACAGGAAGCGCGCCTGGCGGAACAAATTCGGCCAGGCGTCCGGCACCTGCGCCTTGAGTTCATTCAGGCCGCCGCTCAATGTGAGTTCTTCAAAGGCGGCGGCACCCTCGGCAAAAAGAATTAAGTTTAGCGAGTCGTATGGCCAATTCGGAATCGCAACCTCCACCGGAACCATGCCGAGTTTCTTTACCGTGTCGAGTGCGGCGCGGTCCACCTCGGTGGCCGGAGGCTCTTTCATCCAGGCGGGGAAATATCCGACACGCAGCCCGCTTACGCTGGCATTGGCATCGAAATCCAGATGGCTGGGAACACTCGCCAGATCGCCAGGGTCCGGCCCGGTAATCGCGTGCAGCACCAGGATGGCGTCTTCCACACCACGCGTCATCGGACCGAGCTTGTCGAGGGACCAGCAGAGCGTCATCGCACCGGTACGCGGAACGCGGCCGTACGTGGGGCGCAGTCCGGTGACACCGCAGCGCATTGCGGGACTGACAAT
>Ga0070681_10005904_pt1 | contig 11852 bp, 12 predicted proteins | sample KBSC83BmetaG_FD_65650 | JGI IMG/M metagenome (GOLD analysis project Ga0070681, IMG submission 65650) | Corn rhizosphere microbial communities from Kellogg Biological Station, Michigan, USA - KBS C8-3B metaG | ecosystem: Host-associated > Plants > Roots > Rhizosphere | place: USA: Michigan...
CGTTGTGTTTCACGTACCGGCGCCATCATACTCGCGAACGTGGGGCTGAAGAACCTGATAGCGGATCGGCTCGAGAATACCGCGATATCGCGGTGGCGCTTACTTCGGACACGGAACGCTTAAAATGTCTGCGTGCAGGCCTGCGGGAACGGATGGCGCAATCTCCCAATACCGACGGCGGCGCCTATACATCCGAACTTGAAAAAATTTACCGCGAAATGTGGAACGAATGGTGCAAATTCCCGTCCATTCCGTAATACCGGCTTTCCAATGGTAATGATGCAGCAATCGGGCTGTCGCGCTGTAACACTTTGTTACCACATCGACATTGCAAACGTGATACGCTCATTTGCGTGGGACTTCTTGATATGAAGATCGCGAAAGCAACATTGACGGTAGTTACGATGCTCGCGCTTATTGTGGCGAGCGGATCGGTGCTGGCGCGCGGCGGCAGTCATGGCGGAGGGCGCTCGGGCGGACACTTCAGCGGTTCTCACGGTTTTCACGGCTCTCACTTCGCGTCGCGGGCACGCGTTGGCATCTTTGTCGGTGCGCCATTTGGATATTATGCGCCGCCCTATTACTACTATCCTCCGTACTATCCACCGATCGTCGCGGCGCCGTCCGCACCGCCGGTGTATGTCGAACAGGGAGATTTGCAGCCGGCGCCGGCCCAGCAAGGCTATTGGTATTATTGCGCCGCGTCGCAAGCCTATTATCCGTACGTCAAGGAATGTGCCGAGGACTGGCAGCTCGTGTCGCCGCAACCGCCCGCCGGTTGACCATCCAAAGTCTTCGCTCCACGATTTCAGCCTGCTAGGCGTCGCGCTATGCCGGCGATTCGCCGTGCCACGCCACTCGTCCATCGCCGGGATAAAAGCGAACAGCCCAGCCGGATACATCGCCATCACGTGTTACCGGACCCGGCGACAAGCACGTTCGTATTTGGAAAGCTTTGCCGCAGTTCTGTTTTCCCCTTAGAATTCGTGCCTCACGCGGGTGTAGTTCAATGGCAGAATGAAAGCTTCCCAAGCTTTAGACGTGGGTTCGATTCCCATCACCCGCTCAAGTACTAGGTAACTTTCTTGTAGATTTGGCTTCTGGTTGACATCAAAGACCGGTTAGCTTGTCTCGTTGGGCGTCTCTATGAGGCAGCGCTAGCGATAGTCAGCGGAATAACGAAAAAGTCGCTGCGCAGATCATGTTGGTGAAGTGCCAGCGCCTGTTGAAACTTAACTTGAACTTGCTGCGACAACTGGTTGGGTACTGGGTTTTTATTGGACATGCCACGAAATTTGGTAGCCATCTATGTACCCTCAACACTAGCCGGCCTAGTGAAGCATGAATATCAAATGGGCTCCACACGGCACCTCATGACATGACCTTCTCATGATCGTAGTAAGTGACATAATACATCGCAATAGTTGCCACGAATCACGGCGATCTGAATGCATTCGTTCGTGGTGTCAATTCAACGAATCGTGCAACGCAAATTCAACACATTGCGCCTTGAAAATTCTGCCTTCGCACGCTTCCATGTATAGCAGCAGGTGTCGAATTGCGCCGACTGGAAAATGATAACATTCGTTGACACATTTCCACCCGTTCCATGCGCGGTGCTTAAAAAAAGCTTCTGCTATTCAGCAATCAGCGCGAAACGTGTGAACGGAATTCGATTCCAATCACCCGCTTCTGGCCTTCACAGGCGTCTAGTTAAGCGCAGCCTTATGCCTGGACTTGGGCCGTGAATAAAATAATCAAATATGTCGTTTTGCCTTTGACCGGCATTATGGTCATCGTATTCGCGCTGGCGGCTTATCTCGTTGCAACGTTCGACCCCAATCAGTACAAGCCGCAGATCGTGCAGGCGGTGAAGGACAATACCGGACGCACGTTGAAGCTCGACGGCGACATCAAGCTGTCGTTCTTTCCGGATCTCGGTGCCACGCTTGGCAAGGCGTCGCTGTCGGAGCGCGAGAACGACGCCGAATTCGCGGGCGCCGACGATTTTCATCTGGTGCTCAAGTTGATGCCGCTGCTGAAGCGGCAGGCTGTCGTGGATGCGATCGAAGCGACCAACCTGCGTGCCAGCGTAATCCGCTACGATGACGGAAAAACCAATATCGATGATCTCATCGACAGTGTCAGGTCCACGTCTGCGCGCGGCGGGGGCGATGCGCAAGTCAAAGTCGAAATCGCACACGTAACGATCAAGAATGCCACTATTACGTACTTCGATCGGGTCGAAGGCACGCAGTATGCGTTTTCAAGATTCAATCTCAAATCGGGCCGCCTTGCGAGCGGGGTGCCAAACAAGATCGAGCTCTCATTTATCGCGAGGAGCGAGAAGCCCAGGCTAGATCTCGACACCGCGCTCAAAACCACGGTCACATTCGACTTAGACCAGCAAAATTTCGCGTTGAGAGCAGTTGATCTGAGCACGAGCGGGTTTGCTGCGGGCATCCAAAATCTCGCGGCAACCGCGAAGGGTGACATCGGCGTGAAGTCAGGCCGCAATGAGTTCCAGTTTTCAGGACTGGCGATCACTGCAACCGGCACGCAGGCAGACGGTAATCTCGATTTCAGGCTCGAGGCCCCGTCGCTCGCCGTAATACACGATCAAATCAGCGCCGACAAAATCGTGATCGGGGCGACGCTCAGCCAGGCGCAGAGCAGGCTCGCGGCGAGTCTTGAAATTTCCGGTACTGAGGGCACCGCGAGATTGTTCAAGGCGAGCACATTAACTGCGAATCTCGAAATGCTGCACAACGGCGCCACCGATAGGGCCCAGTTAACGAGCCCGCTTACCGGCAGCATCGAAGCGGACAGGTTCGAACTGCCGAAGCTCGTTGCGACGATCAATGTCAGGAATCCCAAGCGGCCGAAAAATCCGCTCGTTGCGACCTTGAGCGGCTCCGCGCTGCTCGAGCTCGTCAAGCAGAATGCAAGTTTGATCTTTGCCGCCAAAGTCGACGACAGTATCATCCGCGGCAGGGCCGGGCTCGCGAAATTTACGCGTCCCTTGTATACCTTCGACATCGACATCGACCAGCTCGACGCAGATCGCTATTTGCCGCCGCCCGATCCGAGAGAACCCTTCGATCTGTTGGCGCTGAAAGGGCTCAACGCGCGCGGCAGCGTCAAGATCGGTGCGCTCAAAATGGGAAACGTAAAGGCATCGAACGTGCGCTTCGAATTCACTCCCGCCGATGACCGCGTCAATGCCGGTTCGGCAACTCGGTTTTTACCCGCGGGTTCGCTCGATGCACGGTTTCGCGGCTAAAGTCGTCGCCTGGCAGAAAAAAAATGGCCGCCAAAATCTGCCATGGCAAAACACGCGCAATCCCTACCGCATCTGGCTGTCGGAAATCATGCTGCAGCAAACGCAGGTCGCGACGGTGGCCCCGTATTACCGGCGTTTTCTGCAGCGCTTTCCTGACATCAAGACGCTCGCCGCAGCGCCGCTCGATGATGTGCTTGCGCTCTGGAGCGGGCTTGGTTACTACTCGCGCGCGCGCAATCTGCACCGTGCCGCACAGAGTATCGCCGCCGGATACCGGGGACGATTTCCGCGCGATTACGATAAGGTGCTCTCACTGCCGGGAATCGGGCGTTCGACTGCCGCGGCGATCTGCGTATTCGCATTCGGCGCGCGGCACGCAATTCTCGATGGCAATGTCAAACGACTGTTTGCGCGCTGTTTTGGCATCGCTGGTTATCCCGGAAACACGAAAGTCGCGGCGAGCTTATGGCAGGCCGCGCAACAGCAACTGCCGCGGCAAGAGCTCGAGGCTTACACCCAGGGCCTGATGGATCTCGGCGCTACCGTGTGCGCGCGCGGCAAGCCGCGTTGTGATGCGTGTCCGGTCGCGCGGGTTTGCATCGCGCGGCAGCGCGGCACAATCGGCACGATACCCGCGCCGCGTCCACGCAAGAACGTGCCGCAGCGGCGAACGCAAATGCTGGTGCTGATGCATGCCGGAAACGTACTGCTCGAGAAACGCGCGGCGAGCGGTATCTGGGGCGGCCTGTGGAGCCTGCCCGAGGTTGGACCCGGCGCGGATGTCGCGTTGCTGTGCGCGCAGCGTTTCGGCGCCGAGATCACCACGCGTGCCGCGCTGCCGACGATCGCGCACGCTTTCACGCATTTTAAGCTCGACATCGAGCCGCAGCGCGTGGATATCAGCCGCGTTGTCCCGCACGCGTCGGCGCCGGGCGTGATGTGGCTCGCGCTTGAAGATGCGCTCGGTGCCGCCATTCCGGCGCCGGTGCGGCGTATCCTTACACAGTTATGATCCGATGGCTCGCCATTGCGCTGATTGCGTTCGGCGGGTGGCAGTGGTGGGGGCATCGCGAGATTCAGCGCCCGCCGGGTGTTGTCGCGGCGAGCGAGCCCGAGCAACACGACATCCCGTCCAGTCCCCCACGCTTTCAGAAGAATGGATATGCGTTGACGGCGCTTGCGAGCTTCACGCTGACCGCACGCGTGCTGGGCGTAGAGCATTATTACCTCGACCGCGGCGCCGATCTGGTGCCAATCGATCTTGCGCTCGGCTGGGGGCCGATGTCGGATTCCGGGATATTGTCCAGAATCAGCATCAGCCAAGGCGGGCGATTTTATTATTGGCGCGTTAACGAGTTCCCGATTCCACGCCGCGACATTGAGGTCCATAGCGCCAACATGCATCTGATTCCGGCAACCTCCGCAGTCGAAAAGGAGATCAAGCGAGTACACGTCGGCAGCATCGTGCGTATCAACGGCTACCTGGTCGAGGCGCGTGCCGGTGACGGCTGGCGCTGGGTGAGCTCGCTCACGCGCGAGGATACGGGCGCCGGCGCATGCGAACTGATCTGGGTCGAGAAGATCGAGGCGCGCTAACCACGATTCATTGCATGACATCGATACGGCCGCCGCGTTCGCGGATCGCATCGCCGCGCATCTGGATGAAACGCTGAAAATTCGGCTCTTTGAGGTAAGTGCCGCTCGCAACATAATCGAGCGCCGACTGCAGATGAAACGTGCGCACGTACGCTTCGACGCGGAGAATCTCCTTGCCGTTGCGATCGATCAATACGATGCTCGGCACGTACAGCACGTTGAGATCACGGGCCCACTGCGCTGCCGTGGTTTTCGCGCCAGCTGGGGTAATGATGGCTTCGTTGCCCTGCACATCCAGCCGGTAAACCTCGAAGCGTGTCAGCAACGTCCGGGTGAGCGTGGCTTTGAGCGCGGTCGCGTGCAATTCATCGCAGTCAGGACAGTTCCGCTGCTCGAAGAATATCGCGAGCGGACGCGCTGATGGCTTGCGCCGGTCGAATACGTAAGGCGGTTTGCGGAAAAACGGCTCATCGTGAAGCGTGCCGCTGTCGGCTTCGCGCAGGCGACTTTTCTGAAATTCCGCGAAGCTCATTTTGGCTTCTTCGTGCAGTGAAACATAATCGAGTGCGGCGCGAAAACGCTCAGGCGGGTAATAGCCGTTGACACGCAATGCGACGCTGCCTTTTTCGTCGAGGAACAACAGCGTCGGCGTAAATTGAACTTTGAGCAGCGCCGCAAACTCCTTTTCGCTCAGCGTCCGGCCGTCCAGCCAAGTCACCTCGCGGCTGCCGAAGATGTTGATTTCGAGCGCATCGAAATGCCTGCGCGTTTTCTCGATAATATCCTGCTGACGGAAATTGACCTCCATCAGCTTTTTGCAATACGGGCAGCCGTTCTGGCCGAAGTAGATCATCACCCGCTTGCGGGCAGCAGCGGCTTCCTTGATATCGTCGCGCAGATCGAGGAACGAGTTCTTGAACCACGCGGGCACGACGATTTCCTGCGGCGCGTCGGCGGCGAATGCCGCCACACAACACGCGTACAGAAGCGCTGAGCATAGCGGACGCAAACGACGCCACGGATTTTCAGAAAGAATGGTCACGGTGTAAACTTGAAACCAAGCATGAGGATGCAATATAGGCCGCTGGCAGGTTGTTCTATCAGTATAAATCCGCAGCCTGGCGGCTGCTATCGACATCCGGGAGCCGAGGATGAATCAAACTGAAGCCTGGCTTCAGATCAGGGCGTGGCGCAAACTGAAGCGCGTCGAGTTGATCGCGTGCCGGATGGCGCTGCCCGACGCGCAGCGCCGCGAGCTCGGCATCGCCATCAGCGCCTGCATCGAATCCGGTTTTGCGCTGCTCGCAGGCATGACGATAGGCTTCTGCTGGCCATACAAAGGCGAATTCGACGCACGCTTTGTGATCCGGAAGTTCCGCACACGCGGCGCGCACGCGGCACTGCCGGCAGTCATGACAAAGGCAGGTCCGCTCGAGTTTCGAAAATGGTGGCCGGGCGCGCCGATGACGCGGGGTGTCTACGATATTCCGGTGCCCGACGGCACCGAGCTCGTGGTGCCGGACGCCGCCATCGTGCCGATGAACGGCTTCGATGAACAGGGTTACCGCCTGGGTTACGGCGGCGGCTACTTTGACCGCACGCTCGCCGCGTGCACGCCGCGCCCGCTTGCGATCGGCGTCAGCTTCGAGCTCGCGCGGCTGCCGACAATCCATCCTCAGCCGCACGATATTGCGATGGATTTCATTGTGACCGAGGCCGGTTTGCACGCGGTCGCGGATTCGCGTCTGGTACGGGTCGGCGCCAATGAGTGCCTGGAGCGTGCGCGGCATTTGTGCGAGGCGCGCGGTCTGCCGCGCCGGTCTCCGCCGCATCCGACCGGTTACAGCTCCCCGCCGTGTTATGCCGCCGAGTTTCCCGGTTACTTCGGGGAAAGCGACCAGAAAAGTTAGCCTTTAGCAGGCTGATGCAGCGTCAGGGCCGCACCCTGCTGATGCAGGATCTGGCTCAATTGCACCAGGCGCGCCTGCGGGTCGGCGAGTTGCAGCAAGTGCTGCTTGATGTCCAGGCTGATCGGAAGCACTTCACTCAGGCGGTAGCCAATCCACGCCGCATCATCGAACCGGTGCGGCCCGGGAAAATGATCGGCGCCGACTTGTTCGATGATCGCTTTCAGGACTTCGCCGCACAGCGCATCCTGCGGCGCGACTTCCGCGTCATCGGGTAGGGTTTCGACGGTTGCCGAAATCAGGCCATTCTTCGCCACGCTCGAGTGCAGAATACGGAAGCGTTGAACGCCTTCGGTCAGCAATTGAAATACGCCAAGCTGCGGCATGTCCCATTGCGTGATCCGCGCAAGACAGCCAATTTCTTCGGGCACTGCGGGCGTGCCGACTTCGCGCCCCTCCTTGATCAGACAAATGCCGAAAGGGCGGTTGTCGCTGATGCAGATCTTGGTCATTTCGAGATAGCGCTGCTCGAATATTTTGAGCGGCAGCACGCCGCCCGGGAATAACACGGTATTGAGTGGAAACAGGTAAGTGCGGTTCGTGCCTGCAAAGACGTTGGCCGTGGATTCGGTCATGACGATAGCTCACGGTGGCGCACCAGCACGCGCTGGGTTTGGTTGAAATAACGCGCCAGGGCTTCGACAAAGTACACGGAGCGGTGCTCGCCTCCGGTACAGCCAATGGCGACGGTGATATAGCTGCGATGATCAGCGACAAAACACGGCAGCCAATCTTCAATGAAGCGGCGGATGTCGTCCAACATCTTCCTCACATTGGCGTTGGCTTCTAAAAACTCGATCACGGCCTGATCTTTGCCGGTCAGCGGCCGCAGCTGCGGATCGTAGAATGGGTTGGGCAGGCAGCGCACGTCGAATACGAGATCGGAGTCGAGCGGTATTCCATGCTTGTAGCCGAACGACTGGAACAAGAGCGTCATTCCCGACTGGTCGAATTCGACGATGCCCTTGATCCATGCGCGCAGCGCATTGGGATTCAAGTCGCTCGTATCGATGCGATGCGACAGGCTGCCGATTTCGGCCAGGAGGTCGCGCTCATGCTCGATGGATTCGGCGACGGTCCAACCGGCATTGCTCAGCGGATGGCGCCGCCGCGTTTCCGAAAAACGCCTGAGCAGCGCATCGGTTTTTGCATCGAGAAAGAGTACGCGCACATCGATGCCGCGCCCTTTCAGGTCGCCAACCTGCCGCGGCAACTGGTTGAGGGTATCGCCGCTGCGCGTATCGATGCTGACCGCAACACGTGTATAGCCGGCGCCCTGCAAAAAGTCGACCAGTTCGGGCAGCAGTTTTGCCGGCAGATTGTCGGTCGTGTAATAGGCGCCGTCCTCGAGTGCTTTGAGCGCGACGCTTTTGCCCGATCCCGACAGTCCCGTGATGATGATGAGCTGCATCCTGGCGAATGTTTATGTGGAGAATAGAAGAATACTCAATGGCCGATCCATGCGGCCGCAATCACTTCAGCGGCCTATTTCCTTTTCTCCCTGCATCTGTTGCGCCTGGCGTGAGATGAAATCCTGAGTGCTGTCGATGCCACGTAATTGCAGCACATGGTTGCGTACCGCGGCCTCTACCAGCACCGCGAGGTTGCGGCCGGCCGCCACCGGAATCGTCACCTCGCTCACGCTGATTCCCATGATTTCCTGCACGCCGGGCTTGAGCGGCAGGCGTTCGACGTAATGCGCTTCTGTGCCGGCGGGCTTTTCCAGATGCACGATCAGCCTCAGATTCTTGCGCGGCCGCAAAGCGGCCTCGCCGAATATGGTGCGGATATTGAGCACGCCCAGACCGCGAACTTCAAGGAAATCTCTTAGCAGCACAGGACACCGGGCTTCGAGCGTCTCGGGCGCAATCCGATAGAGCTCGATCACGTCATCGGCAATGAGTCCGCTGCCGCGGCTGATCAGTTCCAGCGCGAGCTCGCTTTTGCCCACACCGCTGTCGCCGGTAATCATGACGCCCATGCCGAGCACGTCGAGAAACACGCCGTGCATGGTGGTGGATTCGGCGAGCGCGCGCGCCAGGTAGGGGCGCAGCATCCACATCAACTCAACGCTGTCGAGTGGCGAACCGAACAGCGCGGAATGCATGGTATCGGCGAGCGCCTGCAGATGCTGCGGGGCGCGCTCGCCGCCGGCGACGATCATGCACGCAAGGCCCGACACGACCAGCTGATGAAGCATTTGCTGACGCGACATCGGATCGAGCGCATTCAGATGGTCGATTTCCGGACGCGCGAGTACTTGAATCCAGTTGGGGTGGATGAAGTTAAGGTGCCCGATCAACCCCTCCTGGGAATCTTTGAGGTTGCCGCTGTCGAGCAGCTTTATGCCGCCGTCGCGCCCCGCGATCCACTCGAGGCGCAATTTGCCGCGGTTGTCGTCAAACAGCTGCGCTACGCTGATTCTCGGCATTCGGCTGCCACTCTGCAATCAACCGGTGCATGGCGTCGGCGGACGGGACATTGAGCAGTTGGTCGCGAAACGATTTGTCACTGAACATCTGTGCCAGCTCGCTTAATATCTGCAGGTGCAAATCCGTCGCACGTTCGGGCACCAGCAGCACGAAAATCAAATTCACCGGCTGCCCATCGGGGGCGTCGAACGGGATTGGCTCGTGCATTCTGATCATCGCACCGACCGCCTCACGCAGTCCCTTGATGCGGCCATGCGGGATCGCAATGCCCTGACCAAGGCCGGTCGAGCCCAATTTCTCGCGCGCGAACAGGCTGTCGAAGACGAGACTGCGCGCGATATTGTGATTGTTCTCGAACATCAGACCGGCGTGTTCGAACACGCGCTTCTTGCTGCTGACGTCGAGATCGATCAGTACGTTCTGTACCGGCAGCAACTTGGATATCAGATTCATGTCGGCTTCAGTGGAGGGTTTGCGTCAGAGCTTTCGCCAGGATGGCGCGCGGCGCGCATCCTCAATCGGTGCTGCCGCGGTGCTCGAAGCTTTTTTCTTTATGCTTGATGATCTGGCGGTCGAGCCTGTCGACCAGCATATCAATCGCAGCGTACATGTCCAAGTCGTGGCACTCGACGAATATATCCTTGCCGCTCAAATGAACGTTGGCCTCGATTTTCTGTTTGAGCTTTTCCACCGAGAGTATAACGCTGACATCGATTACATGATCGAAATGCCGCGTGATGCGGTTCATTTTCCCGGTGATGTAATCGCGGATGGCGGGGGTGACCTCAAGATGGTGGCCGCTAAGATGAAGATTCATGGTCTGGCTCCTCGATTGTTATTGGCGGAGGGCCGAAGTGCGCGGGCACACTTGCGGCTCACTGCCGTGAGATCAGAACGACTTGCGTAAATTGACGGGCAGTATCTGCATAGATTCCCGGTACTTGGCGACCGTGCGGCGCGCGACGACGATGCCCTGCTGGCCGAGGATTTCGGAAATCTGGCTGTCGGACAGCGGTTTCTTCGCATTTTCGGAGCTGACGAGCTGTTTGATCAGCGCACGGATCGCCGTGCTGGAGGCGGCGCCGCCGGTCTCGGTCGTGACATGGCTGCCGAAAAAATATTTGAGTTCGAAAATGCCGCGCGGCGTAAACATGAATTTCTGGGTCGTCACGCGCGATACCGTGGATTCGTGCAGCTCGAGCGTATCAGCGATCTCGCGCAGCACGAGCGGCCGCATTGCAACTTCTCCGTGCTCGAAGAAGTGGCGCTGGCGGTCGACGATGGCCTGCGACACGCGCAGGATGGTATCGAAGCGCTGCTGCACATTCTTGATCAGCCAGCGCGCTTCCTGCAACTGGCTGGCGAGCTGCTGATGCCCGGCATTGCGGTTGCGCTGCAGGATGTCGGCATACAGGCGATTGATGCGCAGGCGCGGCATCGCGTCCGGGTTGAGCGCCACCAGCCATACACCCTTGGTTTTTTTGACGATCACGTCCGGAATGATGTAACGCGTGTCGCCCGATGAGTAGCTGCCGCCGGGTCGCGGATTGAGGCCGGTGATCAGATTCTTGACGCCGCGCAGGACGTCATCTTCACAGCGCAATAGTTTCTTGAGCCTCACGAAGTCGCGCGCCGCCAGCACGTCGAGATGATGTGTGACGATTTCGAGCGCATGCGCATGGTAGGGTGTTGAATCCGGCAGCGCGGCGAGTTGCAGTTTCAGGCATTCCCCGAGGTCGCGGGCGCCGACACCGGGCGGGTCGAGATTCTGCAGGTGCCTGAGAGCCACGTGCAGCTCCTCGATCTCGATCTCGAGCTCCGCTGGCAGCATGCTGACCAGCTCATCGAGGTCCTGATGCAGATAACCGTCGTCGTCAAGGGAATCGATCAAGAGCGTGACCAGCCGCTGGTCGCGTTCGGAAAGCTTGGTCAACGATAACTGCGAAATCAGATGCTCGCGCAGCGTTTGTGTTTCCGCCGCGAGCTGCGGATACTCGGCTTCGTCGTTGTCGTCGTGCGCGGCGCCGGAACTGTAGCTGAACGCTTCGTCGAAACTATTGCCCTCGCCGGAATCATTAGCGCCCGAGTCGTTGCTGCCGGAATCGGAATCGCCGGTCGCGGAATCCGCGCTGCTGCTCGAGGTGGCGCCGGAGGAGAGCTCGGCGCTACTGCCAACCGGCGGTGTGGCGCCGAGCGATTCTTCATGAAAGCCGTCCTCGCGTTCGAGCAACGGATTGTCCTGCAGGATTTTTTCGATTTCCTGGTTGAGCTCGAGTGTCGACAACTGGAGCAGCCGGATCGACTGCTGCAATTGCGGGGTGAGCGTGAGATGCTGGGATAGCCTGAGCTGGAGCGAGTGCTTCATGATCCTGAATGGATTTCTGGCTGCGAGTGAAACTCGCCTGGGCATGTGGCGCAGCGCGCCTTCAACCCCGTCGCCTACAGGCGGAAATGTTCTCCAAGATAGACTTTCCTCACGCTCTCATTATAAACGATTTCGTTCGGTTTGCCGTAAGCCAGTACCGTGCCGTCGTTGATTATATAGGCGCGGTCGCAAATGCCGAGCGTCTCGCG
>Ga0070681_10005906_pt1 | contig 11849 bp, 12 predicted proteins | sample KBSC83BmetaG_FD_65650 | JGI IMG/M metagenome (GOLD analysis project Ga0070681, IMG submission 65650) | Corn rhizosphere microbial communities from Kellogg Biological Station, Michigan, USA - KBS C8-3B metaG | ecosystem: Host-associated > Plants > Roots > Rhizosphere | place: USA: Michigan...
CGTGCGCAAGGGAACCGTGATGTTCAGCGTGACGATCGTTGCAGGCGAAAAGAGCAAGGCGACTCCCGCACAAATCGTGGAGATGGAAAAGACGCTGGCGACGAAAGTACTGGCGCATATCTGAGCAGGGTGGAAACGCGCTGACGGCGTGCCGGGCAGCATCACGAGACCAGCATGCCGGGCGGAGCGGGTGGCGGGAAGGGCGTCACGGCGTGCGCGGTTGAAACGCCGGGTCACCGCTCTGCCACAACGCAAAGCTGAAAGTGTCCGCAATGGCAGCGACCGCCTGCCGCATCGTCGCGTCGATGCCGCCGTGCCCCGCGTCGTAATCCACCCGCAGCAGCACCGGCTTGCCGCTCACCGTGGCGGCCTGAAGGCGCGCGGCGAATTTGGCCGGGATCCACGCGGGGACGCGGTTGTCGTTGATGCCGGCCGTGATCAATACCGCGGGATACTTCACGCCATCCTTCACGTTGGCGTAGGGACTCATCGCGAGGAGCGCCTTGAAGCCGGGTTCGGTCTTGACGCTGCCGAATTCGAGAATGTTATGCGGCCCGGTGGCTGTGGTCTCGAAGCGCAGCATGTCGGCGTCCGGAGACACCGCAATGGCTGCGGCGAACAGGTCGGGACGCTCCTCGATCGCGCGACCGATGAGGATGCCGCCGGCGCTCGCGCCGAAACCGATCAAATGGGACGCGCTCGTGTACCGGTGCGCGATCAGATACTCGGCGCAGGCGATGAAATCCTTCCAGGTGTTCGGCTTGGTGGCCTGGAACCCTGCCTGGTGCCACGCCTCGCCGTACTCGCCGCCTCCACGGACGTGGCAGGTGGCGGTGATGCCGTTCCGCTCGTACAAGGCGCGAATGCCTGGACCGCCAAAACCCGGTCCGTTGATGCCGTAGGCGCCGTAGCCGGACATGACCGCCGGGCTGTTGCCGTCGAGCTTCAGGGTTTTCGTGTGAGTGATCGACAGCGGCACCTCGGTGCCGTCCCAACTCGTGACTTTCACTTCTTCGTCAACCAGGTCCGTCGGGTGGTCGGCGGGTCCGGCCGGGCGCAGCTCGGCGTCGGTAATGGCCCCCGTCTTCGCGTCCACCGCGAAATACGCCGGCGGAGGCATCGTCGACAGGACGGTGGCATCGCTCTCCGCGTCGGCCACCACGTCGGCGACATTGTTGGCCGCGTATGGGAGATGCAACGACTCGGTGCGTGCACCGTGCTGCAAGCGCAAACGACGAACGCCGTTCACGCCCGCATCGTTGACCCGCCAGTAAATCGCGCCGCGGCCGGCGTACACGCCCGAGATCGGCAGCTCGCCCTCGGGAACGACGACGTCCGGCCTCGAGTCTCCCCTGGTCAGATCGAGCTTCAGAATGCGGCCGCGCGGCGCGTCCTTGCGTGACAACCAGTACAGCGTGTCGCCCGTCAACGCGATGCGCGCGATATCCGGGTTGTCGCCGGCGATGTACTGATCGTCGTAGCTCGCGGCGATCGGACGCCATGCGTTGTGGCCGTCCCGCACCGAGTCGACGGGAGCCGCATACACGCGCAGCCGGGGATCGTCGCCCGCCGAAACGAACGCGATCGCATAGCGCGACCCCGGCACCGTGATGACATACGGGCTTTCAGTTGGCGTGAGGGAGAACGCCGCATCGCTCACGCCACGGCCGACAATCGGCGGATCGTCGTCGAACGCACGGCCGAGCACATGGATGTAATCGCGCGGGTTATTCCACTTTTGCGCCGCCGGCATGTCGGCCGTCAGCTTCTGCGAGCGCTTATAGAAGAACGAGCGGCCATCGGCACGCCAGGCGGGATCGGCCTGGACGCGATCCGCCGTTTCCGGCAGGTCCTTGCCTGCCCGTACGTCGAGGATGTGCACTGTGCTCTGTTCCGACCCACCCGCGGCGAGCCGGTAGGCGACATAGCGGCCATCCGGCGAAGGCGAATACCCCTCGATGGTCAGATGCGACTGCTGATCGGCGCTGAGCTTTGCCGGATCAATGAGAAGATGATCCTCGCCTTTCACGCCATCACGCACATACAGCTTGGGTGACGGCGCGCCGGCCGGTGTCCGCAGGGTGTAATAGCGCCCGGCGACGATCCGGAGGCCCGTGGGGGCGGCCGGTCTCGACCCCATCAGCGCCGTGATGCGCTCGAGCAGCGCGGCGCGCCCCGGCAGCGCATCGAGCGTGGCGCGCGTGTAGTCGGCCTGCGCCTTCATCCACTGCTCGACTTCGGGATCTTGCAAGTTCTCGAAGTAGCGGTAGTTGTCGACGACTTTGGTCCCGAAGTAGTCGTCGGTCACCGGACGGATCGGCGCAACCGGCGGTGCCGCCTGGGCGAAGGCGGCAGACGCCAGAAGCGCGGTCCCCAGCAAGGCCGTCGCGAAGGTGCCGACGTGGCGCATGAGGATCCCCCTCACAATCTTCGGTAATGGCTCATTGATTCGGCTGACCATTCGGGCCGCCGTACCGCCAGTACGCGCGCCAATTTCCGCAACGGGCGTTACTCAGGCGTTATCGCACCGCTACGCCGAGCGATACTGCAGTGTCCCGTCCGCCAGCACGCGCGCGCCCGGCGTGAGTGTGGCGGGTGTCACCTTGCCGGGCCCCATGATGTGCTCCACCGGAATGCGCCGGGCCAGCAGGTAGTCGGCAATGATGCGGCGGTGACAGCGCCACCACACCGCTTCGGCGCACATGATCGCGCACCGATGCGTGCTCGCGAGCGCCAACAGTTCGTCAAGACCGGCGCGGAACCCGGCGGTCTCGGCGTAATCCGCGTAGTTGCGAAAGGCCAACACACGCCAGAAGGTATTCGTCGATGGTGGCGCACCCTTGGGATGGTGACGCCGGCCACCGAGGTCGGCCAGGTGCCGGTAGCCGATACCCGCGGCGGCGAGGACGTCCGGCAGCGTGTCGATATTGAACTGCGGCACCGCACGGGAGCGCGGAATCGAACGCACGTCCACGAGCAGATCGACATCGACCTGTCGCAACAGCGCGACGAAGTCGGCGATGGAGCGCGTGGAATGACCGATGGTGAAGATCGTGTTCGGTGGCTTCATTGCGTGTCAGCCTGCTACACCCGCACGGACACCGATGATTGCGACCGAGCCAACGGCCAGGCGGAAACTGGCGACAGGATCAATCCTGCAACCTCTTGTCGCCGTGTGGCGCAGCATCAGGCCTGAGAAGTCGGGTTGCTCACTCCCGCCGCCGAGGAGCCCAGCGGAGCCGGACCAAAGAGACACACCTCATCGCCAGGTGCGATCTCGAATCTGCGCTCGCACATGAAACCAAGCTTCTCCAGAAGGCGCCTCGAGACGTGATTCTCCGGAGAGACGATCGCCACGATGCGCGACAGGTTGAGTGTTTGTCTGCCGTACTCCAGCGTTGCGGCTGCGGCCTCAAATGCATACCCGCGGGACCGAAAGCGCGGAAGGAACGCAAAGCCGATATCCACATCCTCCAGTGCGTCCCGCTTCAGGATACCGCAGATGCCAACAGGCACTCCACTCTCGCGCAACACGACGCAGTAGAGCCCATAGCCGCGCGCGTCATACATGGCCATGGGTCCCTGGAGGATGTATCGGCGAGCATCGTCGAGTGTGCGAACACCCCGATCTCCGATGTACCGGAGCCAGTCGGGATCGTTCACCAGCTCGAAGATGAACTCGGCGTCCGCTGGAGAGAGCCGGCGCAGGATCAGGCGATCGGTCCGGATGACTTCCACGATTGGCAACCTCCAGCTATGAGCCTGCGATTGCGCAAATTCGCGCTGCTCCGCCGGCGAACGGTTTCACCAGCGGGACGCGGGCGCCGGGGTGATTGCCCGCACATCACCGGCTGTTCAGCATGCTGCGCGCTGCACGTTCTCCCGAGGCGATCGCACCGTGTACCGTGCCCGTGCTCGCCGGCTGGTCGGCGGCTTCGCCCGCGTACCAGATCGTGTGCTGAATCGGCCGGGCGAAGAGGGCAGACATGCGATAGCCCTCCACCTTCGCGTACGAGTACGCACCGCGCGAGAAGGGATCACCGCACCAGTCGTGGTAGTGCGACGCGACGAGAGCTTTGCGGATGCGCGCCGCCGTGGTGAAGAACACTCCGGCGAGCGACTGTACGGCAGCCTGTTCGAGTTCGCCGACAGTGAGGGCGGTCAGCTTCGCGGCGCGAGGACCGCCGGCCCACGCAACGAGCACTGGCGCGCGCACCGGATAGGTGGACCACCAGACGCGAAACGGCAACCCGCTACTCGACTGCATGAAGATCATCCGGTCGAGCGTGCGGGCACCGCGTTGCCGGAGAAAGCTCGGCTCGAGCCAGAACGGTTCGACGAAACGCAGCACGACCCTTGCCACCGGCCCCATCACGCCTGACGCGCTCGCGCGTTCGAGCGCAGGCACCGCAGGATCGAAGCCTATTGCGCCGCTCGCGTCCGGCGGCGCCAGCAGCACGCCGAGCGGCACCGTGATGAGTATTGCCCGTGCCGTGAGCCGAGCGCGTCGCGCATTGCGCCCGCTCCGGTATTCAACCTCTACCCGACCGCGTCGCCAGCGAACCACCGACACTACGCTGTTCAAGCGGATGCGCTCGTCAAGGGGACGCGAGAGCGCATCGATCAGACTGCCGTAGCCATCCACCAATCGTCCGATATGCGATTCGCGCACAGCGCGCACGGATGGCTGCGTGTTGGCCAGCCAGCGCTCGCTGACCAGATTCGGATCGGCGGCATCGAAACCCTCAACGAACTGCCGGAAGAGTACCCGGTCCTTCGGGCGCAGCACGCCGCGCAAGGCGCGCAGGGCATCGGCAAGCGAACGGTCGGGATCGCGATGCGGATCCAGGCGGCGCATCACGCGACCCAGGCGCACCCCATTGTCGCGAGACACGGTAAGGCGCGTGCCGGAATGCTCGAAGCGATCCCCGGCGATGTCGAACGCTCGTAATCCGTGACGGTCTGCGATGCGTCGAATCGGCAGCGCAGACCCGTGAATGAATTCCGCGCCCAGCTCAATGGGCGTCGGACAATCGGGCGCCCACTCCGTGTGGATGCGACCGCCGCTGCGGCCCCGCGCTTCGAGAACGAGGCACTCCGCGCCGCCCTCTGTCAGTACAGTCGCAGCCGCGAGGCCGGCTGCGCCCGCGCCGACGATGATGACATCAGAGTCCACTGACTACCGCCCGGCCGAAGCGGTGTCGCGCTTACGGCGGCGTGGATCGCCGGCCGTGCTGCGCGCACAAGTCATGTGACGTTCACGTGCATCGTGATCTTGCTCCCTCGCGGCAGTCGCCGCATGTTGCGTCTCAGGCAGCTTTGGTATCACCATCACGCACAAAGATAGAGCATCCTCATGGACGCAGCACTCTCGTCCCATCTCTCCGGGTGGGAGAACTTCTATCTCATTACCGGACCGTCCGCGGCAGCGCTCACCGGCCTGCAGTTCGTGGTGATTGCGCTGGTGGCCGAGGCTGGAATGGGTAGCTCGCTGAGTGTGTCGGCCTTCGGAACGCCGACCATTCTGCATTTCTGCACCGTACTGCTGCTGGCCGGCATTGTCACGGCGCCGTGGGCGACATTCACCGGTCCCGCGCTCACGATTGGCGCCTGCGGCCTGGCCGGCCTGGTGTACATGACCGTGGCCGTGAGGCGTTCGCAGCGCCAGGGGACCTACAAGCCGGTGCTGGAGGACTGGATCTGGTATGCGGTCGTGCCGCTGGCGGCGTACCTCGCGCTGATCATTGCTGCCGGTGTGCTGCCTGGCCATCCCGCGGCGGCCCTGTTCACGGTGGGCACCGTTGCCTTGCTGCTCCTCTTCCTGGGCATCCGCAACGCGTGGGACACGGTGGTCTACATTGCGGTCGTGGAACGGGAGCGCGCCGCGAGAACGGCCGCCGAGCAGACAGCTCTCCACGCAGCGGGTCCGGACGCTACGGCGTAGGCGACGGCGCTTACGCGCGAACGCCGCGCACGGCCCAGGCACGCGCGACCAGCGCAATCGAACCATCCGGCGCCGTCGGAAGGCGAGAGCGAATCTTCTCGCGAAGCGCCGCACGCTGCGCCGCGCTGAGCGCCGTCGCGTACGCGGGCGCAGGCCCTTGCCCGCCCAGAAAGGGCGACCAGTAGTCGTCAAAGTCGCGAAATCGTGTTGGTGCGTCAATGCGCCGGCTCGACACCTGCTGCAGTCCGGCGCCCCGAAAGAGCGCTTCGAGCGCAGCCGGCCGGCAAATCGGAAAGCGGCGTCCCTCATCGAACTCCGCCGCCCGCGCATCGAGCTCGACCGCGGCGTCCCAGAAGTGTCGCATGAGCTGCATCTCGCCCGCGTAGTCCCAGACGTATGCGGCCACGCTGCCATCCCGCCGAACGACGCGGGCCATTTCGGCCACCGCCACATCGGGCTCGGCGACGAAATTGAGCATGAGCCCGGAGACAGCCCGGTCGACACCCGCAGCCGCCGGTGGCAGCGCTCGCGCATCGGCGACATCGAACGTCGCTCGCGGATCGAGCAGGCGATTCCGCGCGAACGCCACGTACGACGCAGACGCGTCGACCGCGAGCACATGCGCCGGTGACCCGGCCGCGAGAATCGTCTCGGTGAGAGCACCCGTGCCGCAACCCACATCGAGCCATCGCTGGCCGGGGACGGGTGCGAGCCACTCGACGAACTCCCGGGCGACCACGCGGCTCCAGCGTCCCACGTACGGCTCGTAGGCATTACCACTCGCCCACACATCGGCCGGAGCGTTCAGTGCGACATCTCCTGTGAGAAAGACGGATTTCACCAGAGCCCGGATGCGCTAGCGAGCCAATCAGGCGACAGCGCCGAGGCAATTTGCTCCAATCCTTCGTCGCCCGCCAACCGCGACTCCGCGCGCGTGAACCTTGCCGGTGCCTGCGCCGATCGCATATTTGTGCCCGCTCGTGCCGGGTGCATGTCTCGTGAACCCCTCCTCGCGGCTGGCAACCATGTGCGGAATCACGGCGGTGCTCTCGCGACGGTCGCGCATCGATCCTCACCGGATGCACGCCGGCATGGCGGCGCTCCACCACCGCGGACCCGACGGACAGCAGCACTGGATGGCAAGCGATGGGCGTGCCGCGCTCGGACACACACGGCTGTCGATCATCGATCTCACCACCGGCACGCAGCCCATCTCGAATGAGGATGGGACGATTCACATCGTGGTGAATGGTGAGTTCTACGATTTCGAGCGCATTCGCACCGAACTGCAGGCGCGCGGTCACCGGTTCCGCACGAAATCCGACAGCGAGATCGCGCTGCATCTGTACGAAGACTACGGCCCCGAATGCCTGCACCACCTGCGCGGCGAGTACGCCTTCGTCATCTGGGATGAGCGGAATCAGCGCCTGATCGCCGGGCGCGACAGGTTCGGCGTCAAACCGCTCTTTTATGCCGAGCACAACGACGCGCTCTATCTCGCCTCGGAGGTGAAGGCGCTCATCGCCATGGGCGTGCCGGTGCGCTGGAGTTCCGAGGCGGTGTACGCGGGCGGGTTCGTCCTGCCGGGCGAGCGGACTCTCTTCGAGGACGTCGGCACCGTACCGCCCGGCCACTTCCTTCGCGCCACGCGCGAAGGGCACCGCCTGCACCAGTATTGGGACGTCGATTATCCGCGCGACGATGCGCCGCCAATGCCACACACGGACGCCGAGTACATCGCGGGATTCCGCGCGGTACTCGAGGAATCGGTCAGGACGCGCCTGCGGGCCGACGTGCCCGTAGGCTGCTATCTGAGTGGCGGCATCGACTCCTGCGCGGTGCTCGGACTTGCGTCACTGCACCACGACGGTCCGGTGCGTGCGTATACCCTCACGTTCGACGGCCCGCAGTACGATGAGAGTGCGATCGCGCAGGAGATGGCGTCTCATGCCGGCGCGGTCTACCAGCCGATTGCGATGAAGCAGGCCGATCTCGCGACCAACTTCCGTGCGGCGGTGATCCAATCGGAGATCCCGTTCATCAACGGGCACACGGTGGCCAAGTACATGCTGAGCCGCGCGGTGCGGGAGAGCGGCTACAAGGTGGTGCTCACCGGCGAAGGATCGGATGAGATTCTTGCCGGCTATCCGCATTTCCGGCGCGACATGCTGTTGCACCACACCGCCGGCCAGGATCCCGAGGAGACCGCGCGATTGCTCCAGCAGCTCGTCGAGACCAATCAGGTCTCTCGCGGCCTCCTCCTGCCCGAAGGTGACGCGGACACCGGCGCCCTCTGCACGACGCTGCTCGGATTCGTCCCGTCCTGGCTCGAAGCCATGAGCGGGACCGCGGCCCGCATGCGTAGTCTGATGCGCGACGATTTCATCGAGCCGCACCGCGGAACCGACGTCATCGGCACGCTGCTCTCGTCGCTCGATGTCGAACGCCGCCTGAAGTGCCGGAACGCCGTGCATGCGGCGCTCTATCTCTGGGCCAAGACCGTGCTGCCGCACTACATCCTGTCGAATCTCGGCGATCGCATGGAGATGGCGCACTCCATCGAAGGGCGAGTGCCATTCATGGATCACCACGTGGCCGAGTATCTGCAGCGTGTGCCCGTGTCACTCAAGATTCGCGGCATGACGGAGAAATACATTCTGCGTGAAGCGATCCGGGACGTGGTGACGAAAACCGTGTACGAACGCCAGAAGCATCCATTTCTGAGCCCGCCGGCGACACTGAATCCGGACGAACCGCTGCACGCGCTGATGCAGGACACGCTCCGCAGCGCGGCGGCGGCGAATGTGCCCTTTCTCGATCAGCGGAAGATCGTGGCGACACTCGATGGTGTCGCCAGGGCGGGCGCCGATTTCGGACACCAGGTCGTGACGGATCAGGTGCTGACGCTCGCGCTGAGCTTCGTGTTCATGCAGGAGGGACTCGGGATCGGATCGTAGCGGACCGGGACGGTCTTACAATGCTCGACATCCTGGCCGAAAACGATACGACAAGTCAGGACTTGCTCGACCGGCAGATCTATCACCTTGCCGGTCCCTACCGGCTCGAATACGCACTGCTGGTTACCTTCCTGTACAGCCAGGCGCACCGCCGGAAGGCACTCACTCAACCGGAGATTGACATGTCTGTTGCGTCGTACGTTCCCGACCTCGAAGACGAACTCGCTGCGACGCGGCGCATGCTTGAACGCTATCCCGATGGCCGAGGCGCGTGGCGCCCGCACGCGAAGTCGCGGACGCTCGCGCAACTGGCGTCGCATGTGGCCGCGCTTCCGAATCACGGCGTTCGCGTGCTCACCAGCAACGAAGTGGACCTTGCCGCTCGCGCGCCTCAACCACCCTCGGACACTTCCGCGGAACTGCTCGCGGCGTTCGATGCAGCCGCCGGACAGGTTCGCGCCGCGGTCGCCGCCAGCGCTGAGACCGAACTCGACCGCACCTGGACCATGCGTGCCGGCCAGCAGGTGCTCGCGAGCGGCTCCAAACGACTCATGCTGCGGCGCGTGATGCTCAACCACCTGATCCATCACCGAGCGCAGCTGGGCGTCTACTACCGGCTTCTCGACATTCCGGTCCCGGGCACCTATGGCCCGTCCGCCGACGAGGGCTGATCAGCCGCGGCGACGGCGCTCTTTTTTCGACAGCTCGTAGGTGAGCACGAATGGATGCTCGTTGCCGTGGCCAACAGCCGATGAGCCATCGCCGCGCAGGCCGCGCAGCTCGCCGGTTCCGGAGCCGGGGATGACTGAATAGGTCTCCCGTGCCTCGCCGTCCTCGAAGACTCCCGTGCGTTGCAGCACGAAGGTGCCCGCGTTGCCATCGAGTCGCCCGAGTATGCGCTCGAGTCCGACGAAGGTCGCCGAGCCGTCGCCGCGGTACATCATCAGGTATTCAACGTGCCCTTCCCCCTCGATATCGCCGCTGAAGGCCTTGGTGACGCTCGCTCGTGTGAGCCTGGGCAGCTCCGCGCTCTCACCATACGGCTTCTCGTCCCAGCTCTTGATGACGAAGCGGGCATTCGTGCTCTTCTTCATGTGTTCGTCCGGGTGTTGTGGTGAGCAGCGCAGCCACGACCGAGTCGCTTCAAACGGTGACGCGCCAGCGGCCCCGCGTCGCGATCGCGACGCGGGGCCGGGAGCCGGCACGGAACCGGCACAACTGGTGAGGCGAGAGCGCCCCGCGCATCACATGGGAGGAGGGGCTTCGCGATCCGGCTCCCGCATCGCGGCCGACCGCGTGGCCGACCGTCCCTCTTTCATCAGTTTCACACGATCGCGGTTCTCCAGCACGCCGCGATACTGCCGATCGATAATCGTCCTGACCTCGGGTGGAAGGTCCTTGCCGAGCGCGTCTTCGTAATTCTCCACCGCGACGTCCTCGCCGCGGGCGGCCTCCGCCAGAATTGCGTCATCATCCTTCCCGGTGACCGCCGATTTGACCTTGATCCAGGCGCGGTGCATTGCGCCGCCGGCCGTGCCGCGATGATCGGGGTCTCCACCCAGCCTGCGCACCTCGTTCTGGAGTTCGACCTTTCCGCGTTCGATGAGACGTACCCGATCGGTGAAGAACGCCTTCGCCTCGGGGTTCCTGACGTTGTCGGCACACTCGTGGAATCCCTTGATCCCATCTTCGGATGTCTCGATGAGATTGTTCAGCACCGAGATGATGTCGTCGTTGTCCTTGGCCATATCGCTTCTCCCAGCAGGGGTGAATGACACGCTTCGCGCTCGCACGATTCATACCCCCGGCCGCCTCGCCCCCCGGTGGATCGACTCTGGCGCCTACCCGAAGAATCCCGGCAGATTCGGGCGGGCCATCACCTGCCCAACGAAATTCGCCAGCTGCTCGAAGTAGTCGGCCGTCTCTCCACTCAATCGCGGCCTGATTCTCTCGAGCTCGATGGCACAAGCGCGCAGCGCGCCGTTCTCCCTGGGCGAGAGCATTCCCAGAGTGAGATACGACTCGATGCAGTCGCTGGCGGTGTTCACGATCAGCTCAACGTCCATCGATGCGTCGACGTCGTCCGGGAGCCTGTCGGGGACTGGCAGCGTGCTGAACTCGCGCCACCGCTCCCTCAATACGTCGATGCTATGCACTGTAGCGTGGCCACTCCAGGGTGGATGACGAGATGGTGCTCGCTGGGAGGCACGGAGTTTCGGCGAGCGAAAAGACCATGCAACGGCGAGGCCGCTGCGAGTGCATCGTCAGGCCACTGCTCTTTTCACGAGCGCGCCGATCCTCGCTTCGTCGGCGGCGGTCAACTCCTTCAGCGCGAAGGCGGTCGGCCACATGTGGCCTTCGTCGAGGGCGGCCTTGTCGCTGAAACCGAGTGTTGCGTATCTCGACTTGAACTTCTGCGCGGCCTGGAAGAAGCACACGACGCTGCCGTCCCTGGCATACGCGGGCATTCCATACCAGAGCCTCGGCGCGAGTTCCGGGGCGCTGGCCTTGATGATGACATGGAGCCGCTCTCCCATGGCGCGATCCGCTGGAGGCATCGCCGCGATCTTCTCGAGCACTTCGCGCTCCGCGTCCACCGTTCCCGCGCCCGGGCCGCGGCGCGCAGCAGCTCTCAGTTCCTGCGCGTGCTCCCGCATCGCCGCTTTCTCCTCGTCCGTGAATCCGTTGGACGGCTTGCCGGTCGCGGTGGTGCTCCTGGCGGATTTCCGCGCGCCCTGCGTTACTGGTTTCTTCTCAGCCATGGTGTCTATGGACCTCGGTGAGAGCACTGAAGAATATGTGTGGTGGATGCGGTGGGGTGTCTATCGCCCAAGGTTAGCAATGTACGAGTCAACATCAATGTTCTGCGAGAGTTTGATCGCCGCTTTCCGCTGGCTCTCGCAATGATTCTCGAACCAGTACTGCTTCAGGACATCCGCGCCAATGAG
>Ga0070681_10005907_pt1 | contig 11848 bp, 16 predicted proteins | sample KBSC83BmetaG_FD_65650 | JGI IMG/M metagenome (GOLD analysis project Ga0070681, IMG submission 65650) | Corn rhizosphere microbial communities from Kellogg Biological Station, Michigan, USA - KBS C8-3B metaG | ecosystem: Host-associated > Plants > Roots > Rhizosphere | place: USA: Michigan...
GAAAAGCAGACAGCTATCAAGGAAGCCTTTCGCGAATTCGGACTGTTCACGAATCTTAACGAACCAAACACATGAGTTCCGACCTCCGGCCGTGACTTCGGTCGCGCCGGCATCCAGACGCTACCGGATCCGCGGCGTCCGGAGCCGCTTCCGCAACCGGGCGAGCCAATTCAGCAACCCGGCGAGCCAATTCAGCAACCGGGCGAGCCGTCTCCGCCAAACAACACACCGTCACCGCATCCGGAACCGCCGCCGGTTCCAGGATCGCCGTAAGGAAGCGTAATCCGTGTCACAGCGCATGCCGGCTGCATCTATCCTCATTGCTCAATCCACGCTCGCGCCAGCGGGACTCGCTGCCGAGCGACTTCCATGGCGACCTGGGCCTGGGACGCGTTCACATCGACCTTCAATTCGACGTGGGTGTGGTGAATAGGGATGTGGTGGCGAAAGTAAGCCCTGGCTGCCAAACACGACTTCCTGCAACCCGGGCTTCTCGGGCCGTGCCGCAATAATCGCCGGAGATCTTCGACATGCAGATTCGCGCATAGTGCCGTCGAAGGAAGTGAAAGTCGACGAAGCACGAACAGTTGCTTGTGCGGGTATTGGTTGTGTGGCTCAGGCGGTCTATTCGCTGTAGAACCAGGCGCTGCCACCGTTCCGACGAGGACTTCCGCCAGGCCTATCGTAAGGCCGATGGCCATAATGTCTGGGGAAAAAGATGGAATGCAATCGGAGTGACCGCTGCAAGGAGATACCCAAGGCCCCAGACTGCCGCGCCGGCGGTCTTTGGTTCCGCGCCGTAGCGCGGGCGAATGGCTGCGTAAAGCCAGACAGCGAAGATGCCCACCAGGAAACACCACACGGTGAACATGGAAAGCGCACTGCCGTCCGCCGGTCTGCCGAGCGCGGTTATGGCCGCGTCCATGTCTTTGGCAAGAACCACGCCATTCAAAACGAATTCAAAAATGTTGATACACCCCCGCGACGAGTCCCCCGGGGATCACCCGGTTCCAGCTGATATTTCCTATAGCTTGCTCCTTCGGATGGAAATTTGGTTGATTGTACCGCCAAGCCTTTGTTGGGGAAAGCGGGGGGCCGACCTCTGCGAGAGCACCCCGGCTCTTGTGGGCAGTGCGAGGGTCTTATAGGTCAGCGGGCCCGCGGCCATTGTGATCACTCCGAAGGGCGTTGGAAGATTTCGTTGACTTCGTGCTTGCACCGCGAGTGAAACAGGTGTAGGATTCCGCTAAGCGTTTTTTAGGGACTGCGCATCTCTGAAGCTCTGGAAAATCCAGTCGGTTCCGCCTCCATCTCATATAGTCCTGACGCGACAAGCAATTGCTACCGAGGCAGCCGGAAACATCAAACATTCCCGGCTGAAATGAAAAAGCAAATTCTCCAGGGAGGAGGGATAACGAACATGTGTGATTACTCGTTGGCCGGAATTCCAAACCGGCTGGCAGTCGAGGGCGAGGAACTGGTGGTTCACCGGTTTTCGACTGGGTCGATAGGTCTAGCATCTCCGTGCGCATCCGTATCGCGGTGGTGGTCTGCCAAAGAAATCCCGGCCGTGTGCGTGCCGCCGGGAGCCCGGCTTATTTTGTACGATGTTCCAAAACGTTTGCAGCACAATCTGGCGGTTGGTGCTATTGAAGAAGTGACGTTTGTGCAGTTGAGCGCCACGCCGTACCAGTTTCGCGACGCGGTCCATTTCAGCAATGGCCGAGAAATTCGTTTGCAAGAGCTTAGCGAAGGCATGGGGGTGCGGATAGTAAAGATGTCTTTGCCAGAGGACTCTTCATTCGAGTCCCTTCGGGAAGAGCGAAAGGAGGTGTTCGTCGAGTAATCGTTAAAAAAAAAGAGCCCGCTCCTTGAGCGGCTTTGCGCCAGTCCGGTTTTTCGCCAGGCGAATGGCGCCGTTGGCGGGCGCGGCGTGTGCCCCACATCCGTAAAAACATTTGGCTCACTCCGAGGCCAAGTGTTTTGCCCGCGCCCGGTTTTTGTACTACTCAGCCTTTCCGCCACGATGGATCGTGGGGACGGGGCTCTGCACGTTATGTTTGCGAACAGACGAACGCCAGATCGAGGAAAGAGGTCGCCATGGGATTTTTTATAAAGGTTGGGACACTCAAGAGCTTGATGCGTTAACTGGGCGATCGAGGACAGGTGCCCCATCGAGGCGGACCGCCTACCGGAAGGTGATCACTCTATGCGAGTGCAATCCCCCCGACAATTGATTGCCGATCGCTATCCGACTTGCATGTCGATGTCAGTTCCCACGACGCGCACCGGAAAACTCTTCACGTTCCGTTGTCGGAAGGGCGTAGTTTGTTCTGCTTAGCAGGTGACGTGCAGGACTGCATTGGTTTCGTCGGAAGGCTTTTGAAGAGCCTCAATTGCCTCTGCCGTCGGCAGAATCAGCAGTTTGATCTTGCGGCGCTTAGCCTCGATCTTCACTTCTTTCATGACCGGCAGCGCGCCCGTGCCGGTGCCAATCACGAGCCGCCGACATTTCCAGGGGATCTTTTCCTCCACCGATAGCGGCGTGTGTCCGAAGGCCTCACGGAACTGCTTGGATGGCTTTTTCTTGCGCTTGCGGATGTTTCCGCGATCGATCACGACGTCATATTTGTGCGTGACGCCATCAATGCGGATCGAACCAAATGAAAACTTCTCAAAGCGCATCGGCATCTCCGGAGATAAGGGTAGCAGAGTCGGTTGCCAGACGGAAGCGGCATTTTGGAGGATTGCCGCACATCAAAACAGGACATTTCTACTTTGCTGGGAATAGGACATTTCTACTTTGCCTTGACAGGGCATTTTGGAGGACGCGTTGGATGGATTTTGGCGGGGTCGTGCGGGTATAACCTTAGGCTCGCGTTCAACCTGAGTACTTCCCGGAAATCTAGCTGTGCAACTGGTGGATGGTGTCGGCCTGCGCGGAGATGATCCAGTTCACGAGATCGCAATGGAAACGACGCTCAACACTTTTTCATCTTCTACCACCGGTTGCCAGGGCTCCCGGATGGTATTTGGCGCGCGTGATCCGGACCACTGCGTTGGTAAGTAAAGTGCGAACTCGTACCGTTCGCGTTGGGACAACCAACATGGCTGCCTCGACGCCTCCCCAGCCTAGAATCCTTGCGGTCGAATGCTGTTGCTGGGATGAAAAAGTGCCCGAGGTCCTCCCGCAGCCGACGCAGCGGCAAGTGCGCGCTTTTCATATCAAACGTCGTGCACGCTCGGGAATTGCCAGAATATGGTCATTTCTGAACAGGTTGGTTCGACCGCATCGCCCGATTCTGTTCATCTGCAAAACACCCACAGCACGACAGGGGACGACAACACCAGGGAAGCTTGACACATCCCAGAGCACGACTGCGTCAACTGGGTCTCCATCATTCCTTTGGCCGAAGGGATAAATCCCCAATCGTGCGGATACGTCAAGCCAAAGCACCAGCGGACGCGAAAACGGTGATCGCGCCCAGCTTGGAGTTATACTTCAGCTTGACGGACGACAGGCGACTCAACGACAACATGAAAGGCATCTTCATGGGCGAACGTTGGGAGTTTCTGAAAAGCGTGCATTTCGCCCGTCTATGTATCTCAAGCTCAAGACCTAAAAGACTAAATCATTCATGCGGCCCGAACGTTAATGGCCGGCGCTCAGTGCTGTGGCGCCCCACGCCGAAATATTCTGGGGAGATTGGACAACCCTGCGCGATGCACTACATAGCCTGCGCCAGACACTCGCTGGGCTCACACGATGAATTCGCGCCCGGCATGACTACGCCTTCCTCCACACTCGCCGCAAACGAAGACTTCGGCGACGGAGATTCCGGGGAAGAGGTTCAGCGCTCCGCATGCGGGCACTGCGGGCTGGAACCGTATCGTTCCCGCGTGGTCATCATTGATGCCAAGCCTCTGCGATCTTGACAAATTGCATTGCAGGCGGATGGCATGAATTCCCATTTCGCCAGGACGCTGCATTTACGAAGATCGAAATTCTGCATTTTGTTTACGTATGCGCTTCGTTAAGTTGTTGATATCGCTCCTCGCTTGGTACGTTCTTACGGTATTCTTCCTTTCTCGCCTTTTCGTACCGTTCATGGGTTTCACGAAATACGACCCACCAAACCGTTTGCCAACGGAAGTCGTGGACACAATACACCAAATGGAAACAACTTCGCGAGATCCTCGCGAATATCTTGAGCATGCGTATAATTTTGTTCGTGGGCGCTGGCACAGCGAAAGGTTGGAAACGATTACGCGCCTGCCGATGATCTTTCGCACCGATATCGGCGAAATCTGGAAAACACCTGGCTACGCGCACTGCACCACGATCAATTTCATTCTGTACACTCTGTTGGCACGCAGTCGCTTCTTCACCGCCGATGATTTACGGATTCGCCATACCTTTTTTAACGGCGTATTGCACCAATATCTTCAAGTGCGGGTCGGAGATACCTGGATCGATGCGGATCCTTCAACATCGTATCTGCATTTGCCGCTGGGCCAACACGCGAAATTCTTCGGATGATTTCCGGCAGCAATGTGGCAGTCATTTTATTGAAGCATCATTTACCGAAAACACTTGATGACGGGGTGCCGTCGTTGGGGATTTAAAGTAACGGCGTAGTCCACGCAGAGTCCAAGAATTTTTAAAGCCTGAACTTTTCATGTACTTCCAAGCCTCACGCTCTGAAATGCCCATAAACGAGGGTGGCGAATCAAAGGTACGCCCTCTCAGGACACCCTGTAGTTCCCGGTCAGCAGTGACCGCCAGACTACGGAGAACCAACTTGACGAACTCCTTGTGGCCCAGAGGCATGGCACTGCAAGTGATTGGGATCTTATACGCTCCGCTCTGGCTCGCTCTGTCCTGACCGAGCCGTACAAAACCCGCCGCGGGTTCACGCGCACCATTTACCGCGATACTTCCATTGCTGAGCACCTGGCCAAAGAATGCATCTAACGTGGATAAGGGACAGTCAAGCAAACGTGGGGCACAGAAACGCCCTCTGCTTGAGCGCATGAAACGCAGTGCCGCACAGCGGAGGTTCATCCGTCCAGGATGTAAAGGCGCGGCGTCGAGAAGTCCAGGCCTCGTTCCACCAACAGCGAGTCGCTGCCAGGGTTGAGCGCGAGGACGATCATTACCCCGCCGTGTTTCCGCTGCTCCTTCTCACGGTGCACGCGATTGGATAGTAGTATTTTTGCTCTTTCCAGTGTCGCGCGGCGCTCGGCGCTCAGTCCCTTCCCGCCGCGATTGATAAAGTAACTCAGCATCCGGAGGCCGGATGCCGGTCCTTTTGGTGAAACCTTCTTTGATGCGAGAGATCTTGAGATCGTGGAAGCGCTCTTCGTAAAGAGACCTTCCGGCGGATGCGTGGATTCGGTCTTGACCTTTGCGACCCACCGCTTCGGTTTTGCCGCTGCCATAGGTTGCCTCACTCAACCCAGTTCGTGATCCGGTTCCAGTTCCGCGCCGCCCCGTTTCAAATGCTGCTTGAACCAATTCAGAGCTATCTCCGATACCTGTTCCAGCGCTCCCGGTTCTTCAAACAAATGAGTCGCGCCGGGAACGATGGAAAAATGTTTCTCGCATCGCATCTTGGCGAGCGCGTCGCGATTTAATCGGATCACCTCGTAGTCATCGCCGCCTACAATCAGCAAGGTTGACGCTTTGACCTTAGGCAAGGCTGGGCCGGCAAGATCCGGACGGCCGCCGCGAGATACGACTGCATGTATCATCAATGGCTGCTCAGCAGCAGCTACCAACGCGATTCCTCCGCCGGTGCTCGCTCCGAAATATCCCGTCAATAAGCCGCGGGTGGAGGACTCCCGTTGAAGCCACTCGGAGGCTTCTATCAGGCGCCCAGCCAACAGGCCAATATCGAAGCGGAGATGCCGGGTGCGGAGGTCGACCTGCTCCTCCGCAGCGGTCAGTAGGTCCAGGAGCAGCGTACCAAACCCGCCGTCCTGGAGGACCCCTGCGACGTAACGGTTTCGCGTGCTGTGTCGGCCGCTTCCGCTGCCGTGGGCAAACAAGATAATACCGGTGGCCTTCTCAGGTACGATCAGATCTCCCGATAAACCCAGAGGCGGAATCTGTACGGCATGTTCGATCACGCTATGCGGCATGGCTTCTAAACTCCAGTCGGATAAGTTTCAGGCACTTCCGACGTCTGCTCTTCTTCCGCGTTCGGGAAGTGGCTCGACGGCGCGAGTTTCATCGAAGTGGAGGACGGCATCGAATTGATCCGCAAGCCGAGCCATGAAGTAATGACTGACTCGCTCCGTCTCGGGCCGGTAGATGACGCCGATGGCGCGCTCCAGCCGTTCAGTGCGGAATTCCCTCGATAAGCGATCATCGCCTGCAAACGTCGCCAGAAAGCGCGGAATACCAGTCTCATGGAAGAGGCTTTCATAGCTCTCCAGTAAGGCCGGACGAACATGCTTGGTCTCGTGCGGACCGCCCCAATCCGACGCTGCCGTGACCGTGCCTGTATAAGTAGTGAATCCGACGAGCACTGTCTGCGAAAAGCGTTCGCGAACAAGCTGCCCCAGGTTCCATTCGCCATAACGGCTGCGCTCGGTTGCGCGAGCGTTGCCTAAATGGGAATTGTGTGCCCAAACTACGACCTTGCTTTTGCCGAATCGCCCGTCAAGATGCGCCGCGAGCGCATGCAGGGTTTCGGCCATATGACGATCGCCCAGATTCCAGGTACTCACGCGGTCCTGGAACATGCTGCGATAGTATTCTTCCGCGTTCTTCACGAGGCGGGCATTCTGTTCAGCGGAAAAGAAATCATCTTCCGCGAGCTGCCCGTCGCGGTGCATATATTCTTATGCCCGCTGGTTCAGTTCGCGGAGTTGCTGTACCACTTCTTTCTGACAGGCTTGGGAAATATCGAATCCCGCGGCGTGGCCATAGTTCTGCTCGTTCTCGCCAAAATGATCGAAACAGGAATAGCGATAGCGAGCTCGCCGCGCGGCTTCCGGGTCTATTTTCGAAAGGTAGCGAACCACCTCGGCGCGCGAGCGATTCATGCTATAGAGATCGAGCCCATAAAAGCCGACCTGGGGCGTGTGCGGCGGCCTGCCATCATTGTAGTGGCGTAGCCACCCGACGAACGCTTCTACATCCCTGTTGCGCCACATCCACACCGGAAAACGGGTGAAACCAGAGAGCGCCCCTGCCGGACGATGGTCACCGCTACGCCCCCGCACATACTGATCGACGCGATATGCGTCCGGCCAATCGGCCTCCACCGCAACTGCCTGGAATCCTTTTTCCTTGATCAAGCGCCTGGTGATCTCGGTGCGAGTGGAATAGAAGTTGTGAGTTCCATGAGATGCTTCGCCGAGGAGCACAAATGGGGCATCGCCGGCTAGATCGATGAGGGAGTCAAAATCGCCTTTGATTCCACTCAGACGGTGAGCCGCCGCCTGAAGCAGATGAACACTTTGCAGATTCGGGGCGACCATCGGACTCTCCTCAGCCAGCGCTCACATGCACGGCGCGTTCAAGCAATTCGCGGACCTCCGTATCGGAAGTTTGGGCGAAATCTTCGTACCAGATTCCGACTGCATGAAACGGCTCAGGCACGAATGCGCAAATCACCTCATCCACGTGCGCCTGAAACTCCTCACAGGCATCCGGTGCAGCGACCGGCACCGCAACTACGATGCGCCTCGGCTTCTGCTGACGGAGGGCGCGAGCGGCAGCCAGCATCGTAGCGCCTGTGGCCAAGCCATCATCGACCAGGATTGCCGTCCGACCACTCAGCGGAATCGGCGGCCGGCCTTCGCGATACAGCACCTCGCGCCTCGCAAGCTCCTGCTGCTCCCTTGCAGCTACAATTTCGATCAACCTGGAAGGTAAACGTAGGTCCCGGACTAGTGAATCATTCAAGACCCGGACGCCGCCACTTGCGATAGCACCCATGGCCAGTTCCTCGTGGCCGGGTACGCCGAGCTTCCGCACCAGGAACATGTCCAGATCGGCGTGCAGCGCTTGCGCTACTTCGAATCCAACTGGAACGCCGCCGCGCGGCAAAGCGAGCACGACGGGATGAGGTTCCCGAACCGCAGGTTTCACCTGCTGCGCTAAAATCCGGCCTGCTTCAATCCGGTCGCGAAACAGAGACTGAGTCAACATGTTTCCTCCTTGGAAAGGCGATTCCGGTCCCGGCACTAACCTCCTGCGGCCCGCGTACGAGCTGCTTTTCGAGCGGCACTTCTGAGACCCGCTTTTCCTTTCGTGCGTATAGCCTTTTGGGCAGCTCGCCTTCGATCAGCCCGGCCGCGCTTTCGCGGGCTGGCAGTTGCCTGTCGAGATAGTGCTGTATGAGATGCAGCTTCCTTGCTTTCATGCTGGAGAGCCGTAAGTGTCGCTGCGATCTTGTTGGGGATGGCGACTTAGCGGCAGACTTCAGCCCCTTAGCCAAAGCACGCGCTGCCTGCCTTCGGGTTTCCTCCGAAGCTTTTCCTTTCTCGGGCGGCGGCAACTGTATACTTGCCCTTCTTGCCTTCGACAGTCCAATTGCAATCGCCTGCTTTGTGGAACGAGCTCCGTGTTTTCCTTCTCGTTTATGCTTGATTTCTTCGTGAACTGCTTGGGTGGAAGGCGCTTTGCCCTCACGCGCATCCTTGCGGGCCCGCTCAATCGTGTTCTTTTCAGGCATAGCAGCCTCCTACGCGAAGGCTGTGCAATTCTATTTCCGTAACGGAGCGGCGGGGCTTAAGCCGGTTAGAAATGTTCGCAGTTATTATGCAGCTTGTGACCCAGGCTCGCGGTGGTGATATCGTCCCATCAGTTGAGGTTCCTCAGGATATGGCTTCGGATCGCCTGATACAGTTCCTCGGCACACTCCCGCTTCGAGCGGGATCAACATCAAGTTCATAGAGGTGAAAGAAATAGCGATGAGTCCTCTGAGGCGGCTGGGGCGATCGCCCCATCTCCTCCTTTCATCTTCCTCACGCTCATCACTCAAAAATTTGAGTTTCCGCCACAGGCTGCTAGACGGCTGGTGGCGTCACATCCGATGTAAGAACCGTATGAAAGTAGATCCTGCAAGTAGGGGTCTACAGTGTGGCCTTGAGCGTGCCGGTAGTTTCCAGGGGGAAGTCGTGAGGGTAAAGGCTTCAATATTCTTCGCGCTACCGCTGGCCTGTTCGCTGATTCCTGCGAGTTTTTCAGCGCTTGATGACTACCGCGACAGTGGAGACAATCACTTTTACAATCTCGAATACGATCAGGCCATCGCGGATTACATAAAGCTAGTACAGGAAAATCCGGGTGACCTAATCGCCTACAACGATCTGGCCGGTGCGAAATTATACAAAATCTTGCTTCGGCAGGGATTATTAGATTCGAATGCGTTCGGTCGAGACAACCGTTTCCTTCGAAACCGGCGCCCGCAAGGAGATCCGAGTGCGAAACGCCAGGTCATCGAGACGTTGGAGCGGGGCCGCAGTGCGGCTGAGGCGCAGCTTGCTCGAGCCCCCCGCGATAAGCAGGCACGTTACGCGCTATGCGCCAATTATGGTCTGCGCGCGACGGTGGAATTTACGCTGGAGAAGGCCTGGTTCGCAGCTTTGCGCAGCGGATCCAAAGCTCGCGGGTACTGCGACCAGGTAAGAAAGCTGGACCCGAATTTCACCGATGCTTATTTGGTGCTCGGCGTTTACGAGTACGCGGCAGGCAATCTTCCGATGGCCGTAAAGATGTTCGGTGCCTTAAGTGGAATCCACGGCAGCAAGAAAAAGGGAATCGAAACGTCAGCCGTGTCGCACAACAAGGCAAATACGAGCGGAACGCAGCGCGGGTGCTCCTCGCGGTTCTGTATCGAAGAGAGAAGCGGCCACTAGATGCGGCGCGAGTACTCGAGGGACTCATGGCTGAGTATCCACGAAATTATCTATTCGGGATTGAGATCGCGTCCGACTATGCAGACGCAAAACAGCCAGATCGCGCTTTGAGCGTGCTTAAGAACCTCCTCGCGAAGGCCGAGCAGAACCCTGCTGGTTATCGCCAGCTGCCGCGAGAGGCGGTCGTGAGAAAAATGCGGGTCCTGCAGGCGCAACTCTCAAGTCGCCTCGGCGCAGCGAGTTGATGTATCTCAACTTCCTCAATGCGGACCTGGATCTCGGCTTCAAATTTATCGAAACGGCCAAGCTCGCCGGTTCGGATAGTGCTGTCGGGCTCGTGCATTTTGCCGTGAGCCTGCTTGTGGAGGACACCGTTAGAATACAGGGATGGAGCGGATATTCGCCGGATTTCAGTGTAAGACGTGTCGCGCACTCACCAATAGAAGAGTGATCAGCCAGAGAATTCGTATGGCCCAGGGTCTTGGTCTCACGGCAGTCACGTGTGTCCACCGTCAACCTTCGCGCAATGCTACTAATGGATCGACGCGGCTTGCCCCGCGTGCCGGCAGATAACACGCCAACAGTGCCACTGCCAACAATACTAAATGCCAAGCCCGCTTTGTCATTCGTGCGGTGCTTGAGAGCGCTAGGTACAGCGTAGTTGAGGCAGCAAATGAGTCAGAAGCGCTGGCCGCGTGCGAGCAGCCGGAGCAGCGTCTCGATTTGCTCATTTCCGATATATCTTGCTGTGGGATACTTGTGGAACCGAAGTGGCTGTGCGGATCGCAACGCTCCGACCAAAGATGCCGATCCTCTTTATCACCGGCTACCCGATTGAGGAGCTTCCAAAACCGGGCTTGCCGGAGAGCCAATCGGCTGCGATCGAATTCTTCCAAAAACCCTTCGACCCTGACCAACTCCTTGGGAAGGTGAGACAGTTGGTGCCCATGTTGCGAAACGCTGCGCCATGAACCAACATACTGCCATTGCGCGGCTTAGTACCGTTCATCGCACAGTGGATACCACCAAAACATTGCGCTCCACCCGAAAGGCGGCCGGCACGCCACGACGAGAAACAACGACCGCCAGACCACCAAGCACCACCACGACGACTAGCGCGACAATCCCGAAACGCCATGGTCGCGGAAAACGGGCGCACTACCGGACCGCCACGCATCCAACGCCTCCACGGACACCGCCACGGGACCACCACGACCACCCGGTAAACGCCGCACCGGCAAACCACGATCACGCTCCCGCGACCGCGCCGTGCGCACACTCACCCCCAAGATACTGCGCAATCTCCTTCCACGAGGACAACTCGGAGTAGCGCCTCATTCAAGACGCGGACGCCGCCACTTGCGATAGCATCCATGGCCACTTCCTCATGACCAGGTGCGCCGAGCTTTCGCACCAGGAAAATATCCAGATCGCGTGCCGCGCTGGCGCGACTTCGAACCCAACCGGAACGCCGCCGCACCGGAACGCCGCCGCGCGGCAAAGCGAGCACGACGAGACGAGGTTCCCGAACCGCAGCTTTCACTTGCTGGCCTAGAATCCGGCCTACTTCAGTCCGGTCGCGAAACAGAGGCTGAGTCAACCATCTCCTCCTTGGAAAAGCGATTCAGTCGCGGAACTATCCGCCTGCTGCTCGCGTGCGAGCGGCTTTCGAGCGGCACTTGTGATGCCCGCCTTGCCTTTCGTGCGCACAGCCTTTTGGGCAGCTCGGCTTCGATCAGCCGGGCCGCGGTTTCGCGCGCTAGCATGTGCCTGTCGGGATAGAGCTGTGTGAGACGCAGCCTCCTTGCCTTCGCGCCGGAGAGCTGTGCGTGTCGCTCGCGATCTTGTTGGTGACGGCGCCTTAGCAGCAGACTTCTGCCCCTTAGCCAAAACGCGCGCTGCCTGCGTTCGGGTTTCCTCCGAAGCTTTTCCTTTCCCGGGCGGTGGCAACTCTACACCCGCTCTCCTTGCC
>Ga0070681_10005908_pt1 | contig 11847 bp, 9 predicted proteins | sample KBSC83BmetaG_FD_65650 | JGI IMG/M metagenome (GOLD analysis project Ga0070681, IMG submission 65650) | Corn rhizosphere microbial communities from Kellogg Biological Station, Michigan, USA - KBS C8-3B metaG | ecosystem: Host-associated > Plants > Roots > Rhizosphere | place: USA: Michigan...
AGCAGCGGCGGCAAGGGCAACAGTGGACATCTTACGTGGGCTCATTCGGGTTCTCCTTGAAGCGTCGGAAAGTGGACTCGCCTGTAGAGACCGGCCGACCGGCACCCTTATGGCAGGGGCGCCGAAATTCCTCACTGGGACCGGACCTGCTCCGGGTCCGCCGGACCCTCGTGCCGGCCGGGACGGCGGACCAGCGGTCTGACAGCGGCGGATTCTACCTCCCCGCCCCGTGACCGGCACCCGCGCTTGTCGCGCCAGGCCGACATTCACGGAAACAATACGGAAGGAGCCCTCTTCTGGATGCAGCAGAGCTCGCGACGCCGGAGCCGGCGGTTCCGGATCCGCACCCCCAGAGGCGACAGAATCAGGTGTCTCGACGGCGCGTTAGTGCGAGTGCTGAAGAAAATTGACCACGGCCGTCGCGCCTGCGGTCAGCGCGACGTTGCCGAGCATGACTAGAAACACCCAGCGGATGACGTCAGCTCTGGTGCGCTCACTCGTCACCTCGATCTTCTTATCCAGCTCCGCCATCGCAACCCGAAAGTCGGCGCGCAGATCCGCCAGTCGCGCGTCGAGAATGGGAACCGTCACGAATTGCGACTGCGTTACCGCCATATCAATCCCGTCCGCAATAGCAAACGCCATTTGGGGCTCGATTCTGCCCTTCTCGATGAGCAACTCGACAACGGCCGCCTGCGAGGTCATGACATCCTGTCCGCAAGAAGTGAGGTGTTGTCATCATCCTATCGCGCGCGGCCCCGCCAGCATATCCGCATTTCTGACGAATTTGCTCAGGAATTTGAACGCGGCTGAGCAGCACTTTCCGCGTGACTTCGCGTGTGTTTTCACCGAGAGGTGCTCGCACGCGATCAACGGCGTGTTACTGACACGATGAGTCAGATGTTGGCGCTTCACGCGCGGCGTTAGAAGGAACACCTCTCAACGCTGGCCAGATCTCGAGCTCCTGTGCACCTCGCGCGCAGCGCGCTTCCCGCTGTGCAACGCGCCGGTCACAGTCCCGCCTTCCGAGTCTGTCGCCTCGCCGGCAAAGAACAGCGTGTCGTGAATCGGCGCAGCCAACTCGCGCCGCGCATTCTGGCCACCGACGGTGACGTAGCTGTAAGCCCCTCTGGAGAATGGATCGGTCTGCCAGTCGTGCCAGTACGCCGCTTCGAGCTCGAGCGGATGGCCACCGAACATCGACTGCACGTTGTCCGAGGCCGTGCGCACGACTTCCGCAACAGGGCGCTGGCCGAGTCGCGCCGCCCTGGGGCCGCCCATCCAGGCGGCCAGCACGGGGGCGTGCACGGGCCGCGCTGTCCAGAAGGTTGGAAAGGTGAGGTCCGGCGCCTGAAAAAAGCCGGCGTCGTGATACCTGCCGCCTTCCAGCTCCTCCCAGAAGGCCGAGCGGAATCGTAATACGACCTTGAGAACGGGGCCGGAAGCGAGTCCCGCGAGGGCCGCATCCTTTTCCTTCAACGCAGGCGTGAATCGCACCGTGCCGGTGGCATCAGGGGGTGCCTGCAACACCCCGAGGGGCAGAGTCACGATCGCTCGGCGTGCCCTGGCATGAAAGGGCTTCCCGAGAAACTCACCCTCGACGTCGACCGAAGAATGAGTCCATTGCACGGCCTGTACGATGGTATGCAGCTGCAACCGCACATGTTTCCTCTCGAGCGCACCCGAGAGTGCCGCGAGCACTGAGCTGTAGCCGCCGGAGGGTCGGAACTGTGGCGCGTCGAGCATGCCGCCGGCACTCCACTCCTCAGCGATCGAGAGCGTGCTCGCGCGGGCGGGATCTGCTGCGTCGAATCCTTCGACGGCGGCGCGCGCGAGCTTGCACGCGTCTTTGGAAAGACCGTAGCGTTCAGCCTCGGCAAGGAAGCTCTCGAAGGCAACGTCGGTGCGCTGCTCACCTGCAAAGCGCTCCAGACCTTCCTGAATCTGAGCGAACAATCCCTCCGCCCGCTGCTGTAGCGTGCCCTCGCGCAACACATAGCGTTGTCCGGAGGTACTGAGGGCCGCCTTGCCAACTTCCTGCAGCAGTTCGAAGGTCTCGGGGATCTCACCATGAATGAACTCGGCCCCGAGCTCCACGGGCGCGGATAGCTCGGGCTCATGGCGCGTCCACACGCGCCCGCCGATGCGGTCGCGCGCTTCCAGGATCAAGACCGAATGACCCTTCGACGCAAGGTCCGCGCCCGCCGCGAGCCCCGCCACACCGGCCCCGATGATCACAACGTCCCACGACGCGTCCGTCACAGCACCCTCGCCCGAATGCGGTTTACGCCATTCCGCCGCTCCAATATGACACACTCGATCCGGTGGCGCCCGCGTCGGCGGGCCGGCAAGGGCGCGCGCGCCAGGTGATCACCCGAAACGCGCTGCCGTCGTAGAATGCGCAATGCTCACGCAAGCCCGCCTTACGGCTCACCCGTCCACGCCCTGCGATGCCGTTCTCGCTTTCGAGGTCCGCGTGCAGGTACGAGAACCCGACGTGCTGGCGATCGAGTACGCCCTGCAAGGGGATCTGGCGCGTCTGAGCGTTCCGCCGCCGCGGACGGCGCAACGGGCGGATGAGCTGTGGAAGCACACCTGTTTCGAGGCCTTTCTGGTGAGCGACGACTCTCCTGGATATTACGAGCTCAATTTCTCGCCTTCGGGCGAGTGGGCTGCGTATCGGTTCTGCGCCTACCGCACAGGCATGACACCGGCTGATGGCGTCGGTGTTCCGACAACGCGCGTCGCTCGCGAAGCGGCGGCGCTGCGGGTCGAAGTGACCATCGCGGTCTCGGCCATTCAGGAAGCCCGGCACACCAGGACACCGCTGCGGATCACGCCCGTCGCCGTCATCGAGGACATTGAGGGCAGAGTGTCGTACTGGGCACAGCGCCATCCGCCCGGCAAACCGGATTTCCACCATCCCGACGGATTCGCACTCGAGATCTCCCCATGAAGTTCGGCATCGATCGCCTGATAGAAGAGCCGGAGCTGCGCAGGCCGCTGGCCGGGCGCCGGGTCGCGCTCCTGGCCCATCCCGCGTCCGTGACTCGCAACCTCGTGCACTCCCTCGATGCGCTCGCAGCAACGGGCGGCGTGCGGCTGAGCGCCGCCTTCGGGCCTCAGCACGGCCTTCGCGGGGACAAGCAGGACAACATGGTGGAGTCGGCGGATTTCACCGATCCTCTGCACGGCATACCGGTGTTCAGCCTGTACGGGACCGTGCGCCGCCCCACCGCAGCCATGATGGATACCTTCGACGTCCTGCTCGTTGATCTGCAGGACGTCGGCTGCCGCATCTACACGTTCGTGACGACATTGCGCTACGTGCTCGAGGAAGCCGCGGCCAGAGGCAAAGCGATATGGATTCTCGACCGCCCCAACCCCATCGGCCGTCCGGTGGAGGGAATGAAACTCAGGCCCGGCTGCGAGAGCTTCGTCGGTGCCGGTGCGATTCCCATGCGCCATGGATTGACCCTGGGCGAGCTGGCGCACTGGTTCATCGCGACGCTGCGCCTTGATGTCGACTGCCAGGTCATCCCGATGGAGGGCTGGGAGCCCGCCAACCCATTCGGCTACGGCTGGCCGGTCGGCCAGCGCACCTGGGTCAACCCGAGTCCCAATGCTCCCAATCTGTGGATGGCCCGATGCTATCCCGGATCGGTCATGCTGGAAGGCACCACGCTCTCGGAAGGACGCGGCACGACGCGGCCGCTGGAAGTGCTGGGCGCTCCGGATCTGGATGTGCCCGCCCTGCTTGCCGAAATGCGCGCGCTGGCGCCGGGGTGGCTGCGAGGCTGCCGGTTGCGGCCCTGTTGGTTCGAGCCGACTTTCCACAAACACGCCGGCAAGCTGTGCGCGGGCTTCCAGGTACACGTCGAGGACGCCGCCTATTACGATCATGAGACTTTCCGGCCGTGGCGCCTGTACGCCCTCGCGTTCAAGGCATTGCGCCGCCTGCGGCCGGACTACGCCATCTGGCGGGATTTCCCGTACGAGTACGAGCAGGACCGGCTGGCCATCGACGTCATCAACGGAAGCGATCTGCTGCGCCGCTGGGTGGATGATCCGGCGGCCACGCCCGGCGACCTCGATGCGCTCACCGTGCCGGATGAAACCGCATGGCTGAACGAGCGCAAAGAAGTGCTGTTGTATTGAGGACCGCGGCGCTGCTGCTCGCCGCGGCGCTTGCGATGACGGCTCCAATGGAAACCCAGGCAACCTCGACCACCGCCCCCCTGATCTCGCGCGCCGCCTTGTTCGGCAACCCCGTCAAGGCGCAGGCCCGCTTGAGCCCCGATGGCAAATACATCTCCTTCCTCGCCCCCGAGGACGGAGTGCTGAACGTGTGGCTGGCACCCCAGGGCAATCTGGCGCAGGCCAAGCCGATCACCCACGATCGCAAGCGTGGCATCCGCCAGCATCTGTGGGCAGATGACAGCCGGCACGTGCTGTTCCTGCAGGATGAGGCCGGAGACGAGAACTGGCGCGTCTACAGCGTCGATGTCGAGAGCGGGCGGCAGATCAATCTGACGCCCCTCGACAAGGTGCGCGCCGAGATCGTGGGGCTGTCTCCGGAGCGACCCACGACTGCGCTCATCGGCCTCAACGACCGCGATCCGGAATGGCACGATCTCTACGAGATCGATATCGACAGCGGCGCCCGCAAGCTGGTCGAACGCAACGATCAGGAATTCGCCGGCTACCTGGAGGATCTGCAGTTGCGCCCCCGGTTGGCAGTGAAGACGCTCGCGGAGGGCGGCGGCGAGCTGTTCCGGCGCACCGACCACGGTTGGGTCAGCCTGCTGAAGTACGGGCAGGCCGATAGCCTGACCTTTCAGCCGCTGGTGGTGGAGCAGGGCGGCAACACGGCTCTGCTGGTCAGTTCCGCAGGCCGCAACACCGCAGCCCTGGTGCGGGTCGATCTCGCGACGGCGCAGCAGACCGTTCTGGCGCAGAGCGACCAGGCAGACATCTCCGATGTCTGGCTGCAGCCGCGTACCCGGTTGCCGCAAGCCTATGCCGTCGAGTACCTGACCGATGAGATCCATCCGCTGCCGAACGGCACGGATGACGTCGGCAAGGACATTTCGCGGCTGACAGCGGCGCTCGGTCCCGAGTTCCAGCTCGTGAGCCGGACTCTGGACGACCGCCGTTGGATTGTCGCCGTCGACGATCCGGTGAAGGTGATGACGACCTATTCCTACGAGCGCGCAACGGGCAAAGTGACCAAACTGTTCGACAGTCGCCCCGAGCTGACGGGCGCCCCGCTGCAACCCATGAAGCCGGTGGAGATTGCTGCGCGCGACGGGCTCACGCTGGTGTCGTATCTGACCCTGCCCCCAGGCACGGACCCCAACTCCTCAGGCCGTCCGGGTCGACCGTTGCCGATGGTGTTGGATGTGCATGGCGGCCCCTGGGCGCGCGACAGCTATGGTTTCAACCCCGAACACCAGTGGCTGGCCAACCGCGGGTACGCCGTCCTGTCGGTCAACTATCGCGGCTCTACCGGGTTCGGCAAGAAATTCCTGAATGCCGGCGATCGCGAGTGGGCCGGCAAGATGCACGATGACCTGCTGGATGCCGTCGATTGGGCGGTACGCCAGAAGATCGCCCTGGCGGACAAGGTCGCGATCTACGGCGGCTCCTACGGCGGCTATGCGACGCTCGTCGGTCTCACCTTCACGCCGGATCGCTTCGCGTGTGGGGTCGATATCGTGGGGCCTTCGAATCTGCAGACGCTGCTGGCCTCCATTCCGCCCTACTGGAAGGCGGCCTTCGATGACATGGCGCATCGTATCGGCGATCCGCGGACCGAGCAGGGCCGTGAGCTGCTGCAGTCCCGCTCGCCGCTGATGCATGTCCAGCGGATCTCCCGGCCGCTGCTGATCGCGCAGGGAGCGAACGATCCACGGGTGAAACAGGCCGAGTCCGATCAGATCGTGGCGGCGATGCAGGCCAAGCACCTGCCGGTGACTTATGTGCTGTACCCCGATGAGGGTCATGGCTTTGCCCGGCCGCAGAACCGGATTTCGTTCTATGCGGTCGCCGAGGGCTTTCTGGCCCAGTGCCTGGGCGGGCGCACCCAGCCCATCGGCGAGGATTTCGCCGGGGCCAGCCTGAAGGTTCCGGCGGGGTCGGACCGCGTTCCCGGCCTCACCGAGGCGCTGCGCAAGCTGGAAGCTTCGCCGCAGGCTCGCCAGCACCCCGAGACCGAGGCCCCGGACAAGCGCCACTGACCCCCCGGGGCTGCCCGGGCCACTGGCCCCCCGGGGCCCGCGGGCCGACTGCTGACCCCTGGCGCCCGGGAGGGGGCGGGTGTCTAATCGCGCCCCCCATGCAAAGCGCACGCGACATCACTTCTTACCGCAGACACTGGGCCGAACGCTTCGGTCCCGCCCCGTTTCTGCCCATGTCGCGCGAGGAAATGCAGACCCTCGGCTGGGACAGCTGCGATGTCGTCCTCATCACCGGGGATGCCTACGTCGATCACCCGAGCTTCGGCATGGCGATCATCGGACGGGTGCTCGAAGCGCAGGGATTCCGGGTCGGGATCCTTGCGCAGCCGGACTGGCACAGCGCCGCGCCGTTCGCCGCTCTGGGGCGGCCGAACCTGTTCTTCGGCATCACCGCCGGAAACATGGACTCCATGGTCAACCGGTACACCGCCGATCGGCGCATTCGCAGCGACGACGCGTACACGCCCGACGGCGCGGGCGGCCGGCGGCCGGATCGGTCCGTCATCGTCTACGCCCAACGCGCGCGCGAGGCATTCAAGGACGTGCCGGTCGTCATCGGCGGCATCGAGGCTTCGCTGCGCCGGATCGCGCACTTCGACTACTGGTCGGAGAAGGTCCGCCGCTCGATCCTGCTGGATGCCAAGGCCGACCTGCTGGTTTACGGCAATGGCGAGCGGCAGATCTGCGAGATCGCGCATCGACTGGCAGCCGGCGAGCGTATCGAGGCGATCACGGATCTGCGTGGCACGGCATTCGTGCGCAAGGAGACGCCGCAAGGCTGGATCGAGATCGACTCGGCGCACCTGGATGCGCCGGGACCCCTGAATCCGCCTGTCGATCCGTATGCCATGGCGGAACCGGCGCCGGCGGCCGCCGATGCGCGCGCGATGAGTCAGGCGGCACCGGCAGCGGCCGCTCAACAGCCCGCGTCGCAGGAGAAAGTCGTGCGATTCGTGCGTCGCGTAAAGAACGTCGATCGCGAGCACAGCGTGATTCGCATGCCTTCCTACGAGCAGGTGAGCTCAGACGCCGTGCTGTACGCGCATGCCTCTCGAATCCTGCATCTGGAAGCCAACCCCGGCAACGCTCGCGCGCTGGTGCAACGCCATGGGGACGTGGACGTCTGGCTCAACCCGCCACCGATTCCGCTCACGACGCGGGAGATGGATTGGGTATACGAGCGGCCTTACAGGCGTGAGCCGCACCCGCTTTACGGCAAGGCCAACATTCCCGCCTACAAAATGATCCGCTTCTCGGTTGCCATCCAGCGCGGCTGCTTCGGCGGATGCACCTTCTGCTCCATCACCGAGCACGAGGGCCGCGTCATCCAGAGCCGCTCCGAGGACTCCGTGATCCGCGAAATCCAGCAGATCCGCGATCACGCTCCCGGCTTCACCGGAGTGATCTCCGACCTGGGGGGGCCGACGGCCAACATGTACCGCCTGGCCTGCAAGAGTCGCGAAATCGAGAGCGCCTGCCGGCGCCCCTCGTGCGTCTATCCGGGCATCTGTCCCAACCTGAACACCGACCACGCGCCCCTGATCCGCCTGTATCGCCGCGCCCGCGAGCTTCCGGGGATCAAGAAGATCCTGATCGCCTCGGGGGTGCGGTACGACCTTGCGATCGAGTCGCCGCAGTACGTGAAGGAGCTCGCCCAGCACCACACCGGCGGATACCTCAAGATCGCGCCGGAAGCGCTGGCCGAGGGCCCGCTGTCCAAGATGATGAAGCCGGGAGTCGGGGCGTACTATCGCTTCAAGGAGCTGTTCGACCGCTATTCGAAGGAGGCGGGCAAGGAGCAGTACCTCATCCCTTACTTCATCGCCGCGCATCCGGGCACGAGCGATGCCGACATGCTCGAGCTCGCTCTGTGGCTGAAGAAGAACGGCTTTCGAGCCGACCAGGTGCAGGCCTTCCTGCCTTCGCCCATGGCGACCGCGACCGCGATGTACCACTCCGGGAAGAATCCGCTCAAGCGCATCACGCGTGGCAGCGAGTCAGTGCTCATCCCGAAGGGCCTGAAGGTGCGGCGCCTGCACAAGGCGTTTCTTCGCTATCACGATCCCGACAACTGGCCGCTGCTGCGCGAGGCGTTGCGACACATGGGACGGGCGGACCTCATCGGCTCCGGCAAGCAGCAGCTGGTGCCCGCATACCAGCCCGCCGGCACCGGCGAAACGCCGGAAGGCCGCCGCATCGTTGCGCGCCCGTTCCGCACACAGCACACAGGCCTGCCGCGCGTTCCGCGCGCGCCGCAGGCGCCGGCGTCGAGGAGGCCGTCGTCGGCAGCCCCGGAGGGATCGGCGGGCAGGGGAGCCTCGCCAACGCGTTCCGCTGCGCCGGCCGCGGCGGGAAGGTCCAGGAGAAGAAAACCGCGCTGAGGTGAAGTTGCCAGCGCGTTTGCGCTGGGAGTAGGGTGCGTATTGTGAAGTCCCTTCGCGTCGGTCTGCTGTGGGCGATCGCGGTCACCTGCGCGGCGATGTCCGCCACGTTGGTTGCGGCCGACACACCCACTGCCGTTCGTGCGCCTGCGGCGGGCTCGCCCGGTGTGAGCCAGGCAGCCGCTGCGTCCGCTGCCGGTGTTGCGGCCGTTCTGGAGATCAATGGTGCGATAGGTCCTGCGACATCGCGCTACATCGTCCGCGGACTCGAAGCGGCTCAGGCGAACGGCGATCCGCTGGTGATCCTGGAGATGGATACGCCTGGCGGGCTCGATACGTCGATGCGCGACATCATTCGCGCGATTCTTGCCTCGCGCATTCCTGTTGTAAGTTATGTTGCACCTTCGGGTGCGCGCGCGGCGAGTGCCGGCACGTACATTCTTTATGCCAGCCATATCGCCGCGATGGCGCCGGCAACCAACCTCGGAGCGGCGACGCCGGTGTCCATCGGCGGTGAGGAGCCTGCCGAGCCGGAGAGTCCCACGCCCGCCGCGCCGCCCGCCTCCAGGCCGGACGCGGGTGAGGGCAACCCCGCCGCCAACAGCAGCGAGCCGGCTGGCAGCGCCGCGAAATCCGGGGAGGGCAGCAAACAGGCCGCCACAAAGCCGGCTGCCGGGTCCAAATCTGCTCCCGGCAAACCTGCGGCCGACGGAACAGCGACTGACCATGACGGAGCGGCTACAGAGTCACGCCCGCCAGTGCCGCGCACGGCGATGGAGCGCAAGGTCGTCAACGATGCGGTCGCTTACATCCGCGGGCTCGCGGAATTGCGCGGCCGGAATGCCGCCTGGGCCGAGTCGGCGGTCCGCGGAGCGGCGAGCCTGACGTCGAGCGCGGCGCTCCAGCAGAAGGTGATCGATATCATTGCGCGCGACATTCCGGATCTGCTCGCGCAGCTCGATGGGCGGGATGTCCGCATCGGCGAGCGGACAGTCAAGCTCAGCACCCGCAACCTGCCTGTCGTACACCTCGCGCCCGACTGGCGCACGCAGTTCCTGGCAGTGATCACCAACCCGACCATCGCCTATGGGCTGATGCTCATCGGCATCTATGGCCTGCTGCTGGAAGGGTACAATCCCGGGGTCGTATTGCCGGGAGTGGTCGGCTCCATCTCCCTGCTGCTGGCGCTGTTCGCGTTCCAGATCCTCTCGGTCAACTACGCCGGACTTGCGCTGGTGGCGCTGGGTGTCGGGCTGATCGTCGCGGAGTTCTTCTTCCCGGCCTACGGCTCGCTCGGGCTCGGAGGTCTGATTGCGTTCATCATCGGCTCGCTCATTCTCTTTGACAGGGAAGTTCCGGGAATGAGCATCGGCCTGTCCCTGATCGCATCGATCGCCACGCTCGGCGGCCTCGTCGTGCTGGGCATCGCCTGGATGGCGGCGCGCTCCCGCGGTCACCGCGTCGTCACCGGGATGCAGGGAATGCTCGGGGAGAGGGCCGAGGTGGTGGGCGGGTGGCTCGAAGGCAAGGGAGTGGTGCGCTACGGCGGGGAGCTGTGGAATGCGCGCAGCGGGGCGCCGCTGCGGGCCGGCCAGGCCGTGCGGATCGAGAAAGTGGAAGGCCTGACCGTGTGGGTCGAGCCGGTCTGAATTTCAGGAGAGCGTCATGCCAGTTGCGGTGATCGTCGTCATCATCATCCTGCTGATCATTTTCAGCGTTCTGAAAGTGCTCAACGAGTATGAGCGCGGTGTGATGTTCACTTTCGGACGCTTCACCGGTATCAAGGGGCCCGGGATCATCACCGTCATCCCCTTTGCACAGAGCATGCGCAGGGTCGACCTGCGCGTCGTGGTGCTCAACGTGCCGAAGCAGGATGTCATCACGCGCGACAACGTATCGGTGAAGGTCAACGCCGTGGTCTACTTCCGCGTCGTGGATCCGGGCAAGGCGATCATCCAGGTCGCCAACGCCTACGATGCCACCAGCCAGGTCGCACAGACGACGCTGCGCTCGGTGCTCGGACAGCACGAGATGGATGATCTGCTGTCGCAACGCGACAAGCTCAACGCCGACATCCAGACCATCCTCGATCAGAACACCGAGAACTGGGGCATCAAGGTGGCGAACGTGGAGATCAAGGACGTCGACCTGGATGAGACCATGGTACGGGCCATGGCCAAACAGGCCGAGGCAGAGCGCACGCGCCGCGCAAAGATCATTCACGCCGAAGGTGAGGCCCAGGCGGCCCAGCAGCTCGTCGCCGCAGCGACCTCGCTGGCGCAACAGCCCAACGCCATGCAGTTGCGCTATCTGCAGACGCTCGCTGATATTTCCCACGAGCGCACCCAGGTCATCGTGTTCCCGTTGCCGCTCGATCTGATCAAGCCGTTGCTGGGCGGCGACCGCAATACCTGAAGAGCATCACGTGGACGCACGCAGAACCCTCGCCGTGGCGGGTTTGCTACTGGCGCTCGCCGTCGCCTTCGGCGCGTTCGGGGCCCATGCCCTCAAGAGCCTGCCGCCGGATCGGCTGCAGGTCTATGAGACCGCCGTCCGGTATCACTTCCTCAACGCGCTCGGATTGCTCGGCATCGGGCTCGCCTTGCGCTCGCTCGACGCGCCCCTGCTGCACTGGTCCGCCGGCCTGGTGCTGCTGGGGATCGTGTTGTTCTCGGGCAGTCTCTATGCGCTCACGTTCCACGCTCCTCGCATGATCGGTGTCGTGACACCCATCGGGGGGCTCGCCCTGATCGCGGGCTGGCTCATCTTTGCCGGCGCCTTCCTGCGCTCATGACATATCAAGGAGATCGACGAATGGTCAGGACCGCCATGCTCAGCCTGCTGTGCACCGGGGTGCTGCTCGGCTGTACGCACGCACCCTCGCAATCGGCTTCCGGGGCTGCGGCGCCCGGCGCGCCGCCGGCAAAGGGGAACCTCGCGAGTCAGCTCCCTCCCCGGCCGCCCCAGGATCACGCGCAGTACGGCGACTTCGGTCTCGATCTGACCAGCCGTGACCCGAGTGTGAAGCCGGGCAATGACTTCTTTCGTTATGCCGACGGCCATTGGCTCGATACGAACACCATTCCGGCCGACCGCACGAGCTGGGGGGTGTTCGCGGAGCTGGACGAGCGCGCCCGCGGGGACCTGAAGCAGATCATCGAGGCGATCCCCGCGGATGCGCCCCCCGGCAGTCCGCAGCAGAAGATTCGCGACTTCTATCGCAGCTA
>Ga0070681_10005910_pt1 | contig 11847 bp, 12 predicted proteins | sample KBSC83BmetaG_FD_65650 | JGI IMG/M metagenome (GOLD analysis project Ga0070681, IMG submission 65650) | Corn rhizosphere microbial communities from Kellogg Biological Station, Michigan, USA - KBS C8-3B metaG | ecosystem: Host-associated > Plants > Roots > Rhizosphere | place: USA: Michigan...
TACTCGAGTTCCGGCCGAGCCGCCTGCGATCAGGTGACAGGATCTAAGGTTCGATGGGCTCGCGAGACGACCTCTCCCTGACCTGACCGGTGCTCCTGCCGTGTGGAGTGGCTAGGGCCTATCTGTATCCAATGCCCGAGGCCGCTTGAGCTGTTTGGAGAGTGTTATCTGTGGCTAAAATCTATGTAGGCAATCTGCCGTTCAGCGCCAGCGAGGCGGATGTGCGGAGTTTGTTTTCTCAGCATGGCACCGTCGAGTCAGTGTCGCTGCCGACCGACCGGGAAACCGGCCGTCCGCGCGGTTTCGGGTTCGTCGAGATGAGCCAGGCCGACGCGGCCCGCGCCATCCAGAGCCTGAATGGACACGAGATGGGCGGTCGTCAACTGCGAGTCAATGAGGCGCAGGACAAGCCGCGCACCGGTGGCGGCGGTCGTCCGGGCGGTGGTGGTGGCGGTGGCGGCGGCTATCGCGGCGGTGGCGGCGGAGGTGGTGGCGGCGGTCGCGACCGCTGGTAAACTGTATGAGCGTCACGAGCGCCTGAGCGTCAGTCACGCAAAAAAAGGCCCGGCCGACGTCCGGGCCTTTTTTTTGCGTTTGTAGAGGAGTTCGAAGTGGAAAAGCCCTCTCGGCGAGAGTTTGTTCTGGGAGCCACGGCGGCAGCGGCAGCCCCGCTCGTCGGCGGCGCGGTCAACGCTCGGGCCAAGGGGCCCGCACGCAAGCTCGGAGTCGCGATCTGCGGGCTCGGCAATCTGAGTGAGCATCAGATCGCCCCGGCGCTGCAGAAGACCGAGCATTGCCGGCTGTCGGGCCTCATCACCGACAGTCCGGAGAAGGCTCGCCAGTGGCAGTCCAAGTACGGCATCCCGGCAGCCAACGTCTTCAGCTACGACACGATGGACCGGCTTGCTCACAACAAAGACATCGACATCATCTACATCGTCACGCCGAACGCGCAGCACGCCGATCAGACTCTCAAGGCGGCGAAAGCGGGCAAGCACGTCATCTGCGAGAAGCCCATGGAGGTTTCGGTCGAGAAGTGCCAGCAGATGATCGACGCCTGCAAGGCGGCGAAAGTGAAGCTCGCCGTGGCGTATCGGTGCCGCTTCGAGCCCAACAATCTCGAGTGCTCGCGCATCGTCCGCGATCGCGAGCTTGGCCAGCTTCGATATCTCGACGCCGCCTTCGGCATCAACATCGGCGCCCCCGGGCAGTGGCGACTCAAGCGCGAGCTCTCAGGCGGCGGCGCGTTGGTGGATGTGGGCATTTACGCGCTCCAGGCCACGCGCTATCTCACCGGCGAGGAGCCGGTCATGGTCTCCGCAATCGAGACCAAGACCGACCCGGTCAAATTCGCCGAGGTCGACGAGACCATGACCTGGCAAGCCCGATTCCCCAGCGGGGTGCTGGCTACGTGCATGGCGAGCTATAACCTCCCGACCGTCACCCGCTTCCGCGGAATCGCCGAGCGCGGCTGGTTCGAGCTCGATCCGGCCTTCCTCTACGACGGCAATCACGGGCGCCGCAGCGACGGCAAGGAGATTGCGCAGCCGAGCGGCGATCAGTTCGCGGCGGAGATGGATGACTTCGCGAGCTGCATCCTCGAGGAGCGTCAGAGCATCATTTCCGGCGAGGAAGGAATGCGCGATGTGCGCATCATGGCAGCGATTTACGAGTCGGCGCGCACCGGCCGCGCCGTGACCCTCTGACCCTCCGACGGACAGGAGTCGAGTCGATGCATCAGGCGGCAGCCGATCGGTACGGGCGGATTCCCTATGTGCGTTGCGGTCGCAGCGGTCTGCAACTGCCGCGCATCTCCCTCGGCCTCTGGCAGAACTTCGGGGGCAGCACCTCGTTCGAGAACGCACGCGAGATGGTGCTGAAGGCCTTCGATGCCGGCATCACACACTTCGACCTGGCCAACAACTACGGTCCGCCGCCGGGCTCCGCCGAGGAGAACTTCGGGCGCATTCTGGCCGCCGATCTCGCGGGCTATCGTGACGAGCTGATCGTCTCGACCAAGGCGGGCTACCTCATGTGGCCAGGACCGTACGGCGAGTGGGGCTCGCGCAAGTATCTGCTCGCGAGCCTCGATCGGAGCCTGCAGCGCATGGGACTCGACTACGTCGACATCTTCTACTCGCACCGCTACGACCCCAACACGCCGCTCGAAGAGACGATGGGCGCCCTGGCGACCGCCGTCAGCAGCGGACGCGCCCTCTATGTTGGAATCTCGTCCTACAGCCCGCAGAAGACTCGCGAGGCCATGGCGCTCCTGCGCGAGATGAAGGTACCGTGCGTGATTCACCAGCCGTCCTACTCGCTCCTCAACCGCTGGATCGAAAAGGGCCTGCTGCAGGTGCTGGAGCAGGAGGGCCTCGGTTGCATCGCCTTCTCGCCGCTCGCTCAGGGACTGCTCACCACGAAGTATCTGCAAGGCGTCCCCGACTCCTCGCGAGCCTCGCAGAACGGCTCCTTCCGCAAAGGGATGTTGAGTGAGAGCAATCTCGCCAACGTGCGCGCGCTGAACCAGATCGCCGCCGAGCGCGGCCAGAGCCTGGCGCAGATGGCCATCTCCTGGGTCCTGCGCCAACCGGCCATCACCAGCGCCCTGATCGGCGCCAGCCGCTGGGAGCAGATCGAAGATTCCCTGGGTGCCCTGAGCCATCTGCAGTTCAGCCCCGAGGAGTTGCAGAAGATCGACCGCCACGCCCTGGACGGCGATCTCAACATCTGGGCCGCCTCGAGCCGGGCCGGATAGCGAGGCCCGCGACGGCCGGGCGCGACTTCCCGCGGTTCAGCAACATTCGGGTGGCCGCGCCCGGCCCCCGAAGTCGACAATTCGGGCATCCGCAAAGTCCTCCAGGAGATGCCCATGTCCTTCCGCATCACAGGCTTGTCGCCCCAGCCGTTTCGCCCCCTGTTCGGCCTGTCGGATGAAGCGCTGTCGGCACACGGTGCGCGCCGCCTGATCGTCGATGGCACGGCAAACATTCCCGACCGCATCGAAGTCCGTGACGCGGAGCCGGGAGAATCGGTGCTGTTGCTCAACTACGAGCATCAGCCCGCCAAAACTCCGTTCCAGGCAAGTCACGCCATCTTTGTGCGCGAGTGGGCCGGCGCTGCGTATGACCGCACCGACGAGATCCCGCCAGCGATGCGCACGCGTACCCTGTCGCTGCGCGCCTTCGACGCCGACGACTTCATGATCGACGCCGATCTCGTAGACGGGCGCGAAGTCCAAACGCTCATTGCCCGGATGTTTGCCCACCCCAAGGTCGCGTACATCCATGCGCACTACGCCAAGTGGGGTTGCTACGCCGCGCGCATCGACCGCGGTTGACCGCCAGATCGATCTCCCCCGATATGGATATTCATTTGCCTCTTGAGGGCGCGTAGCGTGTCGATCATGCAATACACAACACTTGGCGCCGCCGGGCTTCCGGTCTCGCGCCTCGCCTTCGGCGCCATGACCTTCACCGCAGGAAACCAGGATCTGCGGTCGATCTACAAAGTCGGCGCCGAGGCCGCGGCGACGCTGGTGGGTCGGGCGCTGGAGGCCGGAGTAAACTTCTTCGACACGGCGGATGGCTACGCCGGCGGAGAGTCGGAGAAGCTTCTCGGACAAGCCCTCAAACCTCGCCGCAGCGAGGTGGTGATTGCGACCAAGGTGGGCTTCCGCACCGGCAAGCCGCTCACCCAGGCCGGGCTGAGCCGGCGGCACATCCTCTGGTCGATCGACCAGAGTCTCAGCCGGCTCGGCACGGATTGGGTCGATGTCTATATCGTCCATCGCGAAGACCCGCTCACGCCGCTGGAAGAAACGCTGGATGCACTGGACGCTGTGGTGCGCTCCGGCAAGGCGCGCTATCTGGGATTCTCCAACTGGTCCGCGTGGCGAGTCGCCGCCGCACTCGAGATGCAGAAAGCGAACGGACTGGCACGTTTCACCCACGGCCAGATGCACTATTCGCTGCTTGGCCGCGACGTCGAGCGGGATGTGGTGCCGATGATGCGCCGTTACGGTCTGGGGATGACCGTGTGGAGCCCATTGTCATCGGGGTTCCTGTCCGGCAAGTACACACGCGAGAGCCTCGCCGATCCGGGCAACCGCTACTCGGGGTTCGACATTCTGCCCTTCGACAAGGAGCACGGATTCCGCCTGGTCGAGCGACTGCGCGCGCTCGGCTCGAGCCGTGGTGCCAGCGTCGCGCAGATCGCTCTCGCTTGGCTGCTGGCCAGGGATTCAGTAACCAGCGTCATCGTCGGCGCGAGCAAGCTCCAGCAGCTGGAGGACAATCTCGGGTCGGTCAATGTAAAGCTGACGCCCGCGGAGATAGCCGAGCTCGATGCGGCGACGCCGCTCGCCGCGGTCTATCCGAACTGGTTCAACGACAACCTGGCCGACCGGCCGCTCGTCGAGGCACTGAAACGCTGATTGCGAAGCGGCCCGCGGGCGCCTCTCGCGGAGGGACGGTATGATATCGCTCCCCCTCAGTGCGACGGACGCGAGTCATGAGCTCATCATTGCGCGATCAGCTGATCGCGGCCGGCCTGGTCAGCGAGCGCCAGGCGAAGCAGGCGAGCCAGGAGCAGGCCCGGCAATTCAAGGCGCGGCGCCCGCCGGACAATGCAGCGAAGCTCGCCGCGGAGCGGGCGCAGGCCGCCAAGGCCGCCCGCGATCAGGAGATTGCGCGACGCCAGCAGGAAAAAGCCGAACGGAAGGCTCGCCGCGCACAAGTCAACCAGATGGTGGAGCAGGTCGCCCTCCCCAAGATCGAGAGCGACGACTACTTCAGTTTCGTCGACGGCACCACGATTCGACGCATCCCCGTCAACGCGCAGCTCCGCGAACAGCTGACTCGCGCGGAGATCGCGATCGTTCGCTTCCGAGGCAATTACGCCATGGTGCCGGCGGAAGCCGTCGCCCGGATTCGAGAGCGCGATGAGCATGCCGTCATCCCGCTCGACAAAGGCGATAAGTCGGCTGACCCGAACGATCCGTACAAGGACTTTGTCGTCCCCGACGACCTGACCTGGTGACGGCCGCGCCACCGCGCGCAGTGCACACCCATTGCTCTTGAATGCTATCTTGCCGCCGTTCGCTTCGGCTTGAGCCGCCGGGCGCAGGGGGACGGATGACGGCAGAATTCGAGGAGGCGCCCGGCAGCGCGCCTATCAGTCGACGCAGCTTTCTCGGCGTGGCGGCCACCGCCGGAGCCGGTGCTGCACTGGACGGTATCATGACTTCCACCAGTCGAGCCGCGACTCACGAACCGAGCCAGGCCGCACCGGCCGCCTATTACGGTGGCCCCGATCCGAAGATTCCGAAGGTCGGGTTGCGGTGGGCATTCTCCGCGACCGTGTTCTTCGCCGATCGCGTCATGATCAACTCGATCACGTCGCCCAGCGGACGCGGATACACCTCGGTGGGCGGCGGTGAAATATGGGGACCGCGGCTGCAGGGCCGAGTGCTACCGGCGAGCGGCGCCGACTACTACAAGACGACCTTCAACACGTACTACATGTTCGAGGCGTCCGACGGTGCGCCGATTTTCATCCACAACCGGGGCACCATGCGGCGCTTTCAGGCACGGCCGGAGCCCGGGCAGCCCCTGCTCCCGCCGACGGATCCCCAGTCCGCCGGCTGGACGCGCTTCAGAGCGACCCCTGTGTTCACCGCCCCGGTCGGACCGCACGACTGGATGAACCGCACGGTGTTCGTGGCCGATGCCAAGCGGCAAAGCAATCCGGACCACACGGTCTTCACCTACTACGAAGTGATCTGACGGCGGGTACAGGCATGCGCGATTTCGTCGTTCCAAAGACGGACACCAAGGTCATCGGAGAGGTCCGGCTGGAGTACGCCTTCCAGCTCACCGCCCACTACGACCCGGCCAGGGTCTCGCAGACGCCGAAGGGCTCATTCCGCTACCAGGACATCGCCTCCGGAGAAATCCGCGGTGAGCGCTTCAACGCCACGGTGTATCCCGATAGCGGAGGCCAGTACGACACGGTGCGACCCGACAAGATCCGCGACGTCGACGCTCACTTCATGCTCAAAGCCGACAACGGCGAATGGGTCTATATGGAGCATGTCGGCTATCGGCGCCCGGACGGCTACTACCGCACGATCGCCTACGTCGAGGCCGACACCAAAGGCGCGTACGACTGGCTCAACAACACAACGTTCGTGGTCACGGCTCAGGAGTCGTCGGATCAACGCGAGGTGGTCTTCCACTACTTCGTAGCGAACTGAGCGCGCCTCATCGCAGTGCCGCCGCGGCGGCGCCCACGATCAGGCCTTGCCCCACGTTCTGGATGAGCACGGCGACATCGGTCGCATCGGTCGGCAGCGTTGACACCTGAGCGTGAAATACCTGCGCCTGGCCATTCCAGCGCCCGAGGCTGCGAAAGCTGCGCACGATGTTGAATTCCTGCAGCGTCCGCCCGGCGTTCTCGCCGCGACCGATAGCTGAGACGGCACTGCGAAGGTACGTCACCAGGACCACGTCCCCCGGTGTGACCTGCGTGCCGCTGGGAGGCTCAACTCGAACAATCACCTCCCCATCGTGCAGGGACACCCCGACCGGCACGCCCTCACGGCTGCCGACCTTGAGCGCACCTCCGATAGAGCTCCGATCCGAGCCGACGTAGTCCGTGTGGCCATCGATCACGATCTGCGGCGTGTAGACCGAAGGCTTGCGGAGGTTTTGCGCGTAGATGCTCTGCCGCTGCGTCGCCTGACCCAGCGCAAAGCGATCCCGCCAGCCCAGTTCGTCCCAGTAGTCGACGTGGTACGCCAGCGCCAGCACGTCGTGGCGGCGGGCGAGCTCGCCGATGTAACTCTCCGCCGGCGGGCATGAGCTGCACCCCTCCGAGGTGAAGAGCTCGACCACGGCGGGACGCTGCGCGTTCGCCGCCGCCGCACAGCACATAGCTGCGACCGTCATCAGCGCCTCCCGCATCTTGAATGCCATACGAGTTTCCTCCTGCACTAAAGACCGGGAGGGCAGGCGAAACATTGCCACGCCGCGGGCAATGTGTCCGATAGCGGACACGGCCTGAACCGGTCGAGCGGTCCCGGAACCCCGAGGTCGTTGATTCACAAACGTTTTTTCACCTGGCAGCTCAGGGCATACACTGGCCGTCAAATTCCCTGGAGAGGCTACACAGACATGGTGCGCAACGTTCTCAGCTCGACGCTGCACCATCTGGCGCGCAACCGGCTCTACGGGGCAATCAGCGTCGTGGGGCTCGCCGTCGGCGTATGGCTGGCCCTGGTGGCGGCGCTCATCATCCACAACCAGGTCAGCTTCGATCATTTCATCCCGGGCTATCGCAACGTCTATTTCGCGGTGCACGTGCTCACCCCGCGCGGCCGTCCACCGAACTATATGGAGCTCACCAACTCTCGAGTAGCGAGTCTGCTCAAACTGAGATTCGGCCAGATCCAGGATGCAACGCGTCTCCTCCCGGACACCGTGACGCTGCGTCACGGGCAGATCGAAGCCAACGAGCAGATCTACTGGGCCGACCCGAACGCCTTCGATGTGCTGCCGCTACCCGTGCTGTTCGGCGACTTGAAGACTGCGCTGCGCCGCGCCGATGGAATCGCGATCACGCAGAGCATGGCGCGCAAATACTTCGGCCGAGATGACGCCCGCGGGCAGACGCTGTCGGTAGACGATTCGCATGTCATGACCGTGAGCGCGGTGCTGCAGGACCTGCCTCTAAACGCCACCGAGCTCCAAACTGGCCTCTTCGCTTCCGGCCTCGCGTCCTTCTCCAAGCTGTCGGCCATCGACAAGCTTCCGGAGAACGCTCCGCACAGCCCCGTTCTCAGAATCGACGTCAACACCTATCTGAAGCTTGCGCCCGGCGCATCGCCGGAGCGCTTGCAGGCGAAGATGCCAGCGTTCATGCACGAGATCTGGCCCCTCTCAGGCATGCTATCCAGCGCGTCGCTGCAGCTGCTTCGCGTCGATCGTGTGCACACGTTCGCCGGCTTGGACCCGAGCTTCGAGGGCAAAGTCATCATGCTGAGCGTGGTGGCGATCGTCACGCTCCTCATTGCCTGCTTCAATTTCATCAATCTGCTCACGGCGCGTTCCGCGGGCCGCGCCCTGGAGGTCGCGATCCGCAAGACCTCCGGAGCCAGTCGTCGCATTCTGGTCGCGCAGTTTCTGGGAGAGTCGTTGCTATACGTAGGGGTCGCAACGGCGCTCGCCGTCGCTCTCGCGGAGTGGTCGCTCCCGGCGGTCAACGCATTCTTCAACTCCGGCGCTCGCTTCGACTACTGGCGCGAGCCGACGCTCATCGGCTGCGTGATCCTCGGTGCGATCCTCGTGGGCATCCTCGCGGGAGCCTATCCCGCGTTCGTGCTGTCGGCCTTCCGGCCCGTGCTGGTGTTGAAGGGTTGGATCACTCACTCGCGCGCCATGGCGCGCATTCGAGAAAGCCTGGTCGCTCTGCAATTCACGGTGCTGATTGCCTTGCTGATCTGCACCGGCGTCGTTTACCAGCAACAGCTGTTCGCGACGCACGAGAGCCTGCGCCTGCCCACCGATCAGATGTTGATCGTGGAGTCGCCGTGTAACGCAGCCTTCGTGACCGAGGTACGCGCCCTTCCCGGCGTGCGCGGAACTGCCTGCGCGAGCGGCGAGCCGCTCGGAACGAACGTCGGAGGTTTCTCTCTGGCGGCGACCGATGGGAGCAGTCAACTCATCGGCATGGCCATTGCCGAGTCCGGCGTGTTCGATCTGTACGGCTTGAAGCCGATCGCCGGCCGGCTGCCCACACCGCCAGGCAATGGCACCCAGGTCGATACCGATCATCTCGTCGTCAACGAGACGGCTGCGCACCGCCTGGGATTTGCATCGGCGCCGGCTGCGGCCGGCCAGTCGATTCGCAGCCTGGCGGACCCCGACCACCCGCGCAGCGTCCAGATCGTCGCCGTGGTCCCCGATGTTCTGGTCGATTCCGTGCGGCGCCCGATCACGCCGACGGCCTGGCTCTACGTCCCGCCAGCGTTCAACCTGATCAACCTCAAACTGACGGGCCGGCAGATTCCCGAAACGCTCGCCGCCATCGACCGTTTGTGGCGCACCACCGGCGGCAAAGGACCGATCAATCGGTACTTCCTGAAAACGCGCGTGGAGAGCCGATATCTGGACCTCGTGCGCGAGGCGCAGGCCTTCGGTGCATTCTCAGCTATCGCGGTGGTCCTTGCGTGCGTCGGCTTGGTGGGGCTGTCCGCTTCCGCGGCGGAGCGCCGGACGCGCGAGATTGGAATACGCAAAGCGATGGGGGCCGAGACGGCCGACGTCGTGAGGCTCCTGTTGTGGCAATTCTCGCGACCTGTGTTGTGGGCGAGCCTGATTGCGTCGCCGATAGCCGCCTACGCCATGCACAGCTGGCTACACGGCTTTGCGTATCACGTCGACCTGGACTTGCGTCTGTTCACCCTGGCCGCAGCGCTGGCATTCGGAATCGCAGTGCTGACAGTGGCAACGCACTCGGTGCGCCTCGCCCAGGCAAAGCCCATCGTGGCGCTGCGCTACGAGTGACCCGGCGCCCTCGAGGCAACGGCGCCACGCCGATCGCGGCTCGGCCCTAGTGGTGCATCAGCGGCTTCAGTGAAGGAATCCGGTCCACCATTCGCAGGAATGTCTTGGTGACCGCCCTGCGCAACGGGCTGCGGTGATGCAGCCGCTTCATATCCCTCAGTGACGCGCGCACGGCGCCGAATCCATAGTGGATCATGTTGCGCTCGTATCGTGACAGAGCGGGTATGAGCGCCTGCTCGCCGCGATCGGCGGCGACGAGACAGTCGCACAGTGCCGCAGCATCGCGTAACGCGGTGTTGGCGCCGATGCCTCGAAAGGGCGTCATGTTGTGCAGGGCATCCCCGAGAAGAGTGACATGTTGCGTCTTCCAGGGAGAAACGGGCACGGATGTCTTGGCTGCGAAAGCATCGATGGCACCGGCATCCGTCGTCTCAACCAGGTGTCGCAGATCGGAGTGCCAGCGGCCCATCAGTCCCATCACCGCTGCGCGCCGTTGCTCGCCTTCGGCTTCCTCCATCGGTGTGTCGAGATCGTAGATGTTGCGTCGGGCAGAGAAGCCCCACATGACGTACGACTCGCGAGACGCCTCATACTCGACAGCATTGGCGAACAGGAAGCAGCCTTTCGGCCCGAGGACCAGCGTGGGCCCGCTGAACAACTCCGCAGGCGTCTCGGCGCGAACGCGCTCACTCAGCGGGAGTTTTCCCGTCACGATCACGAGCCCTGTGTCCGCACGTCGGGCTCTCGGCAACAATTGCGCGCGCACATGCGAGCTGGCGCCATCTGCGCCCACGAGCACATCGCCAACGGCAGTGGACCCGTCGTCGAAATGCGCCGTCACCCTGCCCTCGGGGTCTACTTCATACCGGGTGAACTTCTTGCCCAGGTGAACCACGTCATCGAGCCCCTGCAGCAGGAGCTGTCGCAACGTCATGCGACTCACGGGCCGCTCGCGTTCGGTGCGTTGCTGAAGATCGATCGCCAGCAGACGGCGCAATCGGTGATCGGCGAACGTGAGCTTCCGGCTGGGGGTTGCGGAGCTTGCGACGAACTGCTCGTACAGCGGCTCCGGAAGGCAAGCTCGGAGCGCCCGATTGCCCTCCGCGTTGATGCTCAACCGATAGCCCTGGAGGCGATCGGTTGGCGACGGCTCACGCTCGAAGACCTGAACCTTGACCTTGCGCGTCCGCAAACCTTGCGCCAGGCACAAGCCTCCGGTCCCTGCGCCGACGATAATGACCTCGAACCCTTGCCTCATTCCGTCCTCGTTCCTGCAGCCCGGCCAACAGGCCGGTCGAGCAAGGAGGATGCCGGGCGACGCTCCCCCACCTTCAGAAGGCGCTCTTCACTACGCCGCCATCGACTCGCAACGCCGCCCCGGTCGTCGCCGAGGACAACGGACTGGCAATGTAGGCGACCAGAGAAGCGACCTCCTCGGTCCGGGCGAAGCGCTTGATGATCGAAGTGGGCCGGCGCGTCGTGAACAGCTGATCCTCCACCTCCGCCATCGACCGCCCGCCAAAACGCTGCGCCGCGCGAGGGTCGTCGGGGTCGAAGGTGGGCCCCGGCAGAATGCTGTTCACCGTCACTCCGGTCTTGGAGGCGCTCTCGGCAATTCCGCGCGCCACCGCAATCTCTGCCGCTTTGGTCATTCCATACGCGACACTCTCGACGGGGATCTGCATCCCGCTCTCGCTGGAGATGAAGATGATCCGTCCCCAATTGCGCTGCTTCATTCCCGGCAGATAGTCACGCGACAGGCGCACCCCCGACATGACATTGAGATCGAACGAGTCGTACCACTCCCGATCGGTGAGCTCCGTGAACGGATGGGCGGCGAAGAGAGCGACGTTGTTCACCAGGATGTCGACGTTCGGAAAGGCTTTGACCAGCTTCGCGATGTCCTCCGGCTTGCTCATGTCCGCTGCGAAGGTCAAGGGTGTCTTGCCGGTGGCCGCCTTGAGCGACGCCGCCGCTTTGTCGACCGACTCCTGCGTGCGACCGTTGACGATGACCCGGGCACCCTCGCGCAGCAGCGTCTTGGCGATCCCGTAACCGATACCTCCGGTGCTCCCCGTGACGAGCGCGGTCTTGCCGGTCAGCTGCAGATCCATGGCACTCGCCGGAGGACTGTCCGCCAGACCCGCGAGCGCTAGAAGAGCCCACAACGCCGAAACCGCGATTTTCATTCTTGAGTCCCCTGGTGGCTGTCGGCCGCCACTATAAGGCAACGTCCGTGCGCTAAAGTAGCGCCGCGCATTTCTCTTCCGGGACTCGAGCA
>Ga0070681_10005914_pt1 | contig 11838 bp, 13 predicted proteins | sample KBSC83BmetaG_FD_65650 | JGI IMG/M metagenome (GOLD analysis project Ga0070681, IMG submission 65650) | Corn rhizosphere microbial communities from Kellogg Biological Station, Michigan, USA - KBS C8-3B metaG | ecosystem: Host-associated > Plants > Roots > Rhizosphere | place: USA: Michigan...
AATCCACCAGCTCGAGCCGAACGACTTTTCATATGGGTCGCGCCGCGCAGCTTGCCGCCGAGCAGATTCGCGATCAATTGTTTCAAGCCGGCGCCAGAGTGCTCGAAGCGCGGATCGAAGACCTAGAGCTGAAAGATCTTCGGTTGCAAGTCAAAGGAGTGCCGGAAAAGAGCCTCAGTTTCCCCCAGCTCTTTCGCGCCATCGTCGGCGACGCGAGCGGCAGCCTGTTCGGTCATCACACGTTACACACTGAAGGCGGAATCGATTCGAAGACGGGCCAAGGCAAAGGCTCGTCGTTTTGGTTTTATTCCGCCGCTGGCGCCGAGGTCGAGGTCGATAGAGAAACCGGCAAAGTGCGCGTCCTCAAAGTTGCGACAGCCGTGGATGTCGGCAAAGCGATCCATCCGAAACAATGCGACCTGCAGAACGAAGGCTCCGCTCTTGCCGGCCTCGGCTCGGCGCTGTTCGAAGAGATGCGCTTCGACAACGGCCAGCCGATCAATGCCACGTTCCTCGATTACTTATTGCCGTCCATCCACGATCATCCCGTCGTATTTCACTCGGTGCTGGTCGAAACACCGCATCCCGACGGACCCTTCGGCGCCAAAGGCATGGGCGAAGCCGCTCTGCCGCCGATGGCACCGGCTATCGGCAATGCCATCGCCAACGCGCTGAACGGCGCGCGTGTGCGCGATTTGCCGATCAAGCCGGAAAAAGTGTTGGCAGCGATAGAAGACAAAGAAGCCCCCTGACATCTCCGTGCCTCCGACCTCCACGATGCCACGAGCGATATTCAACGTTGCGCAGGTAGGCCTGCACGATCAACTGTCGCAGGTATATTGGGGATATACAGATCCGCATATCCCATCTCGATTATCCTTTTAGAGTTTGGCGCACCATGCTAAATTTTCTGCGAAAATTGCGGATTTATCTTAACAACGGAGTCCGTGATATACAGATCTGTATACTCAGTAGTTATGCGGCTCGCTGAAGCGCTTCAGTTGCGACTGAAAGGAGTCTAGAACACGTGGAGTGGTCGCAAGTTCTGGGGTTTACGGTAGTAGGCGCGCTCGTAACCACCACCGGGACCCTGATAGGCCTGTTCCTCAAGGAGGTGCTCCTCTCCCGATCCTTTGAGCAGTGGAAGCTGAAACAGACTCTTGCGCAGGTGTCGCGCAAGTATCGAGAGCCGATCGCCCTCTCGGCTGTCGAGTTGTGCAATCGGCTCACCTTCATCTGTGACAACTATCCTCCAGACTTTCTGGAATCGGGGTTACTCGCTTGCAAGCCAGGCGAGCCTTCGCTGAATTCGGCTGCTGACATTCATTTCCGCAGGTATAGGCTGGTCAGTACCGTCTATCGTCTCTGTGCCTTCTTGGGCTGGGTCGAGTTGTACCGCCAAGATACGACATACCTCGATGCGGACGATGGGTCAGGTGGACGGGTCGATCGCGCACTATTTGCCGTCCGATCGGATTTAGCCGATGGTCAGCTGAACGAGGCGCAGGATTGGGAGACGTGGCACGACGTGCTCGTCTTTCGCGAAGAGCAGCGGGCGATCGGTGAATCAATGATCGTTACCATTAGCGGAGCGAGAACCGTCATGGGCTACGCAGAGTTCTCTGATCAACTTACAGAGAGCCTGGCTTCAAGTCGAGCGCAGTGGCTGCACACGGCGGCCACGTTCCTGTTGGACCCAAAGGCCACGAAGGACTTCCGGCAGGTCCGGATGCAGCGACTAGTAGTTCATCTTGTGGATCTAGTCGAGGTCCTCTCGAAGGCTCGTCTCCGTAACGACCACTGGGCAGCACGTGAACGGTACAAGAAAGTCGCGGCGAGCCCAGCCGCATAACTTCGGAATCCAGCCGACAGCCTACGGCCGCGGCTGATCCCGGCGTTAGAGAGCAACAATCTCCTCAAAGGAGGAAACAATGCGAATGACTGATTGGCTGATGACTGCAATACTCGGACTGATGCTTACGGGGTGTGCGGCCATCAGTACCGCTCCGACACCGGAAGCGCGACAGGCTTTGGCTCCAACCGGCAAGCTTCGCGTTGCGCTCCAGCGTGCCAATCCCTTAAACGTCATACAGGACTCCGCGTCGGGGGAGATGACAGGGGTAGGATTTGATCTCGGAAAAGAGTTGGCCCGGCGTATAGGGGTTCCGTTTGAGCCTGTTCTGTACCCATCGGTCGGAGCTCTTCTCGACAGCGGGAAATCCGGGACTTGGGACGTGGCGTTTGTTGGGTTTAGTCCTGAGCGGGCGAAGGAATGGGATTTCACGGCGCTGCATCTAGAAGTTGAATTCGGCTACCTCGTCCCTGGCGGTTCTTCCATCTCAACAATGGCTGATGTGGATCGGCCCGGGATTCGAATTGCTGTGCAGGAGAAGTCGGGTCCTGATGTCTTTTTCACTCGCACGCTGAAGAATGCCGTTTTTGTCCGAGCACCAAGCAACCCTGGCGCATTGGAGGCGTTGAAAACGGGGAAAGCAGACATAATGGGCAGCATCAAGCCAGTGCTGTTCGAGATGTCGAATCAATTGCCTGGTTCCCGGGTTCTCGACGGGCGGCCGGGCATCGATCCACACGCGATGGCGATGCCGAGGGGACGCGACCTCGGCGTAGCCTACGCGCGCAAATTCATTGAGGACGCGAAGTCCCAGGGGCTGGTCAAAGCTGCAATCGAGAGAGCCGGGTTACGCGGCGCTGTTGTTGCCCCGCCTCAGTGATGCTCTCTCTAACCATTGGGTTGAGTCGGGCGCTCAAAGCGCCGCTCACCCAAAACGTTATACCGACCATGATTGAGGCAGTCTTCTTCGACCTCGACGAGACGTTGGTTGATCGAACGGCTTCGATGTCGAAGTATGCCGCGCTTTTCCATCGGGACTTTGCTGGCCATCTGCGAGACGTGACCGTGGCGGAGGTCGAGGCCGCGCTCATCGCCCTGGACGAGCGCGGATACCGACCCAAAGATGAGGTCTATGCCGGTATCGTGGCGCGGTTCCACTGGAGCTCGGCGCCGGATATCTCGGTGGTGCGCAATCATTGGCGGGCATCATTCCCCGCCTCGGCCGTTGCCCGGATTGGGCTCCGCCAGACGTTAGGCGAGCTCACCTCTTGGGGTCTTCGTCTGGGTATCGTCACGAACGGGTCCGTGATGGCTCAGTCGGCGAAGATCGAGCGGCTGGAGATTGGGAAATACTTCTCCAGCGTCGTGATCAGTGAGGCCGTCGCCTGTGAGAAGCCGGATCCGCGGATCTTCCGTCGGGCGCTCGACGAGATCGGCAGTGATGCGAGGAAGACCTGGTTCGTCGGTGATCATCCCGTGAATGACTTCTTCGGGGCGGCTACCGCTGGTTTGGTCCCGGTCTGGCTGGAGGGGGTCCACCCTTGGCCAGCGGGGCATCCGGATCCTGAGCGCCGAATCCGGACCCTGCCCGAGCTCGTGGGTCTAGTCCGCCGCGAACGTTCCGATGCGGTATAACTTCGCAGTCGAGCAGCCCGCGGCCTCGCGGTCGCTCTCCCGCGGCTGCTCACCGCGGCGTTGTGCAGACACGAATTGCAGAGATGATGGCATGACGCTCTACGCGACAGTCCTCTGGTTCTACTCCGTGATGGCGTCGCTGGTCTTCGGCGCCAGTACCTACGAGAGCTTGGTCGTGCATCCCGCGTGGAGTCGCAAGCCGCCAGAATCCTTCGTCGGATTCGTCGGATCCCCGGTCAGTCGGATGAACATACCGGCCTTCTGGGTGCCTGTGGCTCCGCTATATGCGCTGAGCGGGCTCGGCGCCTTCGGCTTGGCCTTTTCGGCAGGCGCTCAGGGGGTGCCCCTCACCGCTTCTGCCGTGTGTGCCGTCGTGGGTGTCGCGTGGACGTTGGCCTACTTCCGCCCCACGATCGAGCGTTTTCTTGAAGAGGGAGGCGGAAATACTCCAGTCGGACACCTGCAGTCAGAAGCACGGCGGTGGATTCTGCTGAATTGGATCCGCGTCGTGTTGGTCGCAGTCTCCTGGTGGGGGGCACTCGCTGCGCTGGCTACACCACAGTGAAGTCAGCGGAGCTGCACAACACGCGGCTGCACCCGACGACCGCCGTCACGATCTTCTCGGACGATACCGCCACTGGCCGAACGTACTCGTTAATCCGATGGCAGAGAAATTTTGCTCATGGCACTAAAGGATTCCATTTCATTCGGCTTCATCTCGAATGATGGGCTTCCGTTCTCAGCGCATCCTACAAAATTGGGAGGCCCAACAAACCTTTGGTGAGCGAGCAAAGCGCATTCTGGTCGAAGGTCGCGGATAAATACGATCGGGTCGTAGATCTGCAGATCGGGAGGAAGACTCGATCGCTAGTCCGGGAACGGCTGACGAAAGAACCTCGGCTCGGACATGTGGCGGAATTCGGCTGCGGCACCGGCTTCTACACTCAAACCTTAGCAGAGAAAGCCGACACTATCGTCGCTACGGACATCTCCCCTGGTATGCTTGATATGGCAAGGAGTCGCATCCATGCCAGCAACGTACAGTTCCAACAGGAAGACTGCCAAGTGACTTCTTTTTCTGACGACGCCTTTGACTGCGCATTCATCAGCCTCGTGCTTCACTTTACCGAGCCGGAAAAAACATTGGTGGAAATGCACCGCATCTTGAAACCTGGCGGGACTCTCATCATCGCTAATCTGGATTTGCACGCCCTGCGCGGTTTGGACCGCGCCCGGTGCCTGCTTCGAATCCTGTACCACGGCCTCGCAGGCTACCGGGTAAAGCCGCCAAGAAAGTTCGGCAAAAATGTGATACCGGAGAAGCAGCTCAGTGAGCTGCTCAACCAATCCGGATTTATGGTAAAGGGAACTGAGACGATCAGAGATAGGTCTCGCTCATCGAATATACCAGTTGAATATGTGAGAGCTGTGAAGGGTTGATGCAGGCAGTTTTCGACTCCGGCTCGTATATTTGGAGTAGTTTTCTCAAGAAGATTGCGTTGCGAGAAATGAAACTCGTCAATCCCCTACCGCAGGATCCCTCATATCTTTATCACTATACGAGCGCTGACACGGCGCTCAAATATATACTGAAAGACGGAACCATAAAATTTAATTCGTTCAACCAGGTAAATGATCCTAGGGAAAGCAAAGCGTGGGATATTTCCCCTTTTGTCCGTGCTGATCTCAATCTGTCTTTGGACCAATACGATACGATTTCCCGTAATATCTCAGACACGTTGAAAGCCAATGCAAAGCTAGTTTGCTTTTCTCGGGATAAGGACGCAGCTATTGGAGCATGGCAACCACAAGCCTTGTTAGACAGAGGATTTGCTAAGCCGAATATGTGGCATCACTACGGTGATAAGCATGCCGGGCTATGTTTGATGTTCGATCAAAGCAAACTGAATCAAGCATTTGGGAAGCATTTGAATAGTGGGCGTCTCATTTCGGGAAAAGTAATCTATTCAAACGAAGGAATACTAGCCAACATGTCGAAAAACCCGTTTCGCGTAAACCTAGTCCATGTGAGAAAAGTTGAAGATTACATTTCAGCGATTAGAGGTCATTTGAACACCTGGTTCCCAGACCTATTCCTGCGCAAGTTAGTCGACTGGGAACATGAGGATGAGTATCGTTGGATCTACCTGGATGATCACCCTGGACCGATCTATGTGCACTTCGAAAGCGCTTTGGAAGCAATCGTAATTGGAGACCGTGTTCCGGAGTCCTATTACGACGAAATATTCCGATATTGTGTCAAATATCACGCGGATGTGACTAACCTAAACTGGCGCAACGGTTATCCGAAGATTGAGCATCCTGGGCAACCTTACATCACACACAAGCATTTGATGGAGGGAATCTAACTGTGTGTTACACTCAGCGTTCACAAGCGCTCATTATCCTCGCGGCAGAATTAAACAAAGGAACTGTCATTTTACGTTCCTGAAAACCAACACGCCAACGTTGCCAGCGATTCCAACAGCAAAGCCATTTACTCGCCGAAATCACAGGACTTCACCAATGCCTGGTCGGCGTATAGTGGAAATATACAGATCCGTATATCGCATCTCGAATTTATTTGAGCAACCATGGTAATACCTTTAAAATCTTTGATGATTTGGCTGAAGGTCACGAAATACATAAAACATAAACTGCCAAATTCAGGTTTTCGGCGGGAAGACATATTAAATGGGAACTTCCATAAAACTTTGCATTGGTAACGTATCCCTATCGTATTCCAAAAACTTCATGAGGATAGATTACGGGTTCTTGTTTCAGGAAGGTGATTTATTTCGCCGCAAGACGGACTCTATAGATTACGGTTATTACGAAGAACATCCCGAAGAAAAGGAAGAGATTGACGAAGCTGAGGAACTTTTCGCTAGAACACTTTCTCGCATCTTGCCACGTCTCAAGGTACTCGGCTTTTCACTTGACGCCGCACGGGCCGAATATCAAACTTTGGTAGCGGAAGGGGCCGAGGTAGATAGCGAGCTAGGAGAGCAAAAAAACGAGTATCTAACGTTTGAAGGATTCTGCAATTTGGCTTGTCGCTATCCGCTGAACGATCTGAAAAGCGGTTATATCAAGTATGAAACGCCAGACAGAGACATGCTTTCACAGGGACGGTTTGCCGCTGATATCGACTTATTTGAGCGGATTCCCGGAACCGACAATTCTGATTTTTTTTGGTCCGAAACTAGTTTCCTTTCCGCAAGAGCTTGTATTCTGAGTGCGGAGTCGATGCTTCAGGTCTTTGGCCTGAATGCGGCCAATGCTGAAGCTGAGGTCACATGGGCGTTTGGCCCTATTGTCCATGCCGGTTGTGTTCAACGTGAAGCGTTCCAGCCAGGTGCGCGGCAGAATCAAAAAATTCTGATCGCAACCGAGGGCGCATCCGACGCGCGCATCATTCAGCGGTCGCTCGACATCCTACGCCCGGACGTGGCAGATTTTTTCAATTTCGTGGATGGCGATGAACGCCATCACTTCTGGGGGACCGGCAATCTCGTAAGGTTCGCTGAGGGGCTTTTGCGAATTGACGTTCTCAACCAGGTCTTATTCGTTTTCGCCAACGACGCAGAGGGTGTTGACGCGTTTCGCAAGCTCGAAAAACTGAAACTACCTGCCAACATGCGAGCGATGCTCTTACCCGATCTCGTGGAATTTAGGGGATTCGCCACCCGCGGCCCGGAGGGCGTTAGCGTTTCTGATATCAATGGGCGAGCCGCCGCGATTGAATGCTATCTTGACCTTCGTTTGGATCAATATCCCGCTCCTCAGGTCACATGGAGCAACTTCAAAAAGGACATTGACGCATGGCATGGAGTGTTGGATTTCAAAGAGTCTTATTCAAAACATTTCTACGATCAGCCCGACGATCTGCTTCGAAACGGTAGTTACGATGTCTCTAAGCTCTTGAAACTAATTGACGCACTGATCCAACAGGCGGGGTTGGTAACTCCCATGATTTGAGCGGCGTCTCTTGCTTATCACGCCGGTGCATCCCAAGTTATCGCCTAACAAACGGCTGCTGGGGCCTGCATTACGCTGCGCTCAATGCAGCCCCAGCCGAGCGTTAACCAGACTCCGAAGATGCAAGTCAGTCATTTGAAATCCCTTTGCGGTCTTGATGACTCTGAGAAAGCCTTCATGGAGCGAGTCCGCGCGCCGGACGCGAAATTTTCGATTCTGCTCCGCACGTGCGGATTTGCTATTCCGATCGGTTTTGCCTTGCTCATGATTCCGTTTGGGGTATTGCCGCTGCTGACAGAGGCGATGCTAGGATCGCAGTCGTTGCTCACTCGAGTATCACATGCCCTGTCTTGGTACGCGTTGATGTTTTTGACATTTGTGTTCATCTTAATTTTTCTAGGTATGACCGGATTGCGTATCTACGTGACGTGGAAACTACGAAAGAATAAAAACGGACTGAAGCGGCCTAACAATCGGCGCGAGAAGGATCTTCGACCCGATCGCTTATGCTCGTCGGTCTCGTCCTGTCAGCCTGATTCATTATCCAGCCGAGGTATTCATGAGGTGGTTCGCTCTCTTACTTCTATTCCTCGCAGGTCCCGCGTTCGCGCAACAGCAGTCACCTCGCGCTTGTGGAGTGGACAACCTTACGGCGTGTCGTTCTTGCTCCGGATTGGCAGCCGCCTTGAAGAACCAACCTTTAGATGCGGGTGAGTATTTTCATGGCTTACTTCGCAATGGGCTATTCACTGCCTTTTTCCTGGACTGCATGCCTCTCGGCGAGCGGCTGCTACAGCGGGGTGCGGATCCGTCCATCGGTGGTATGTTCGGGTCTATGGCACTTTCGCTTTCGGATGAGTGGCCTCATAAGAATAAAGCTATAAACGAACGATGGGTAGCATTACTGCTTCGTTATCACATTCGCGCCAACATTAAGTCGTATCTTGATAATGAGCTGACCATCGAAGTGGTTGCGAAGGGAGAGTTCAAACCGAGCTATCCCGATATCTGGAATCGTTTGCTCGAAGCGAGTAAGTGATCCACTTAGTCCGCGATGTCGATCGGCTGCGCCGTGACAAGTGCCTAACAACACGCTCAGACGGATCAATAAAAAAACGCCGGCTCAACTTACTCGTTAATCTGATGACAGAGAAATTTTCTTCATGGCACTAAAAGATTCCATTTCATTCGGCTTCAGTCTGCCGCACCGGTCGCCGGACCCGATCGACGTCGCTGCGGTGCGCCAGGTCGCCGAGCGCGCCGACGCGCTCGGTTTTCGTGATCTCTGGGTGACCGAGAACACTCTCGACCACGTTTTTTGCCTCGACTCGGTGGCGGCGCTGACTTACGCGGCAGCCGTCACTACGCGTATCCGACTCGGGGTTTCGGTCATGGTGCTGCCTCTGCACCACCCCGTTCACGTCGCGCATCAGATCGCGACGCTGGACTATCTCAGCAACGGCCGCGCGATTCTCGGCGCAGGCCTGGGGCGGGACAGCCACTACACAGAGTTTCAGATCCCCCGCGAGCGGCGCGTGCGGCGATTCCGTGAAAGTATCGACGTGATTACTGCGCTGTGGACAAAGCCCGAAGTCGATTTTAACGGCGCAGTTTTTCAGCTACACGGCGCGACCATGCCGTTAAAACCGGTGCAACGGCCACGGCCACCGATCTGGCTCGGCGGCAATCACCCGGATGCGATTCGCCGCGCCGTGAAAATCGCCGACGGCTGGATGGGTTCCGGCGCTTCGAGCACGGCAGCCTTTGCCCGCAGCGTCGCGACTCTCAAAATCGAATTAGATAGAGCCGTTCGCGACCCGGCGACGTTCCCGATCTCCAAGCGAGTCTTTCTCTCGGTCCATGAGCGCGCCGACGTAGCGCGCGCCGAGTTGCAGCGCTGGTTCACCACTGTCTATCAAAGAAGCGAGGGCACCGATGCGTTGGGGCTCTCCGGCACTCCGGAAGAACTACGCGCAGGCCTCGAAGAACTGGCTGCAACCGGCGCGAACCACTTGCTTCTCAATCCCGTTTGCCGTCAGGCCGAGCAGTTGGAAGTCCTCGCAAAGATCATAGGATTGTAGTCGCGCCGATTGCGATTTTTTGTAATCGCTGCAATCATCTCCATGATTTACAAGCGATGCCGCAGCGCAAAACATTTAACGGCTTCAGTTCTACAATTGAGGTGCTTATGAAAATTTTAGGCCTATTAATTGTTGTTTCACTCACCGCCTGCGCCACCACCCCGCTCGCGATCAATCAGACGGCCGCGGTGCCGGAGACTCGGATCCTCGCGCCACAGCTTGTGGCTCAGACCGCCAATACAGGCAGCCTGGTCGTGAAACGTGACAGCGGTTTTATGGGGTCGGCGTGCGCGATTCGCGTGTTCGTCGATGCGGTCCCAGTGGCCGACCTCAAGCCGGCGGAGAGAGTCGAAGTGTTCGTCGGTTTCGGAGAACACAGCGTGGTGGTCACCACCACTGGAGTTTTGTGCGGCGGTGGAACATCAGAAACTGCTGTAGTGATTATGCCCGAGCGGCAAAGAATCCTGCGCATCGCCAGCGGTCAGAGCGGCGATATCCTCCTGCAGCCGAGTGCGTTCTGATTCAATTCACGCGCGATCGGTCTCCTCGCGCGGCATAGATCCGGCAAGAAGCTCGTCTTCGTTGGAGGAAATTATGGCTCCCGGTCCATCGGTCCCGGCCTATGAAATTTCCCATTTGGAAACAACCCTCCGGCGCCTGTTGGGAGGCATGTCGGTCTTTACAATGCTCATGACGGTGCCGCAGGTTTTCACCATCTGGGTCGGTCATGTCGCGGCGGGCGTTTCTGTTTTGTCGTGGGGCGCCTATCTCCTGTCTGCCCTGCTCTGGTTTTGGTTCGGAGTAACGAAGGGAGACAAGAACATCTATTTGCCCTGCATCGGCTGGATCGGCCTGGATGCCGCGGTGATTGTCGGCACAATGATTTATGGATAGCCGCGTTGATGCCGATAGACAGCGCGCCTTTTTTCAATCGCGGGTTGAAGTCAGTTCAAGCCTTGCTAGACGTGCTAAGAGGGAATGCGACGAACCATCCAATATTTTCTACTTTTCGAGGCGGCCACCTTTGTCGCGGCTTCGCTCGTCCACGCCGGATTTTTTATCGCGGGCTACGAACATTGGAAGGCGCGCATCGCCGAGAGCGTCATCGCGATCGTACTTTTCACCGCCGCGGCATGGATTTGGGTTCGGCCGCTGTCGGTGCGGACCGCCGGTCTGGCGGGTCAGGGATTTACGCTTTTCACCACTCTCGTCGGCATTTTTACCATCATGGTCGGCGTCGGTCCGCGCACCGTGCCGGACGTTGTCTATCACGCTGCGATCGTCGGTGTGCTGATCTGGGGTTTGATGACTGCGAAGCGGGCCTAGCGGTACATCTTTGCGGTTAGACTTCAAGAGCCCTTCGACAAGCTCAGGGCGAACGGCCAAGATATCAACGCCGGTCGTCGATCACTTAAATGTAGGACACAAGGTTCCATGCTCGAAACAAGATTGCTTAGGACCGACTTTTAAGACTTCAACTCCTTATCCGTTCATCCGGAGCCACGTCGAAGGACTCCAAAGAGCCGTTGGAAACCTAAAAGGTCAGGACTCCTGCGCGACGGTTGCCGCGGCCTTCAGTTCAAACTTTCCGTCCTTGTCCTGAGTAATCTTTCCTGTTTCGTATAGCTGTGCGACCGCGCCGGCGACGGTTTTGTAGTCGGCTTTGGGGAATTTATCGAGGAGATCGGCGAAAAAGCAGTGGGACTTTTCCAAGGCCGCGATGATTTTTCCGGCGAGATCGTCGACGCTTTCTAGCGTCCTGGTCGCTGCCGCTTTCTTTCCGTCCTCGGCGGCGCCGAGATAATTTTTCAGATCCACTTTGCCTTGATTGAAATAGACGATGCGCTTGTAGCGCTCCGCCGGGATGTTTTCCGGGATCGTCGCGTCGATGCCCATTTTCGCCGTGGTCGGGACTTTGCCGTGAATCGGCAACGGCAGCGACGGGTCGAGCGGTTTGGAGCGCGCATTGGAGACGATCAAAACATCGCGGTCGGCTTGCACTCGCGTCGCCACCGCCCATTCCACGTCGACGGGATCGAAGACGTCGATGTCGTCGTCCACGATGGTCACGTGCTTGATGTCGGCGATGGACAGCAGCGCCATGATCGCGTTCTTGCCGTCGCCGGGCACTTTTTTGATCGACGCGACGATATGCCAGTGGCAGCAGCCGCCGGGGGTGACGTTGATCGCCGTCGTCTGCACGCCGGCTTCGAACAGCACGCGGCGCGCCGCGGCTTCGTAGATCGGCGCGCTCATCCAGATATTTTCCCAGGGCATCTGCAGCGCGTA
>Ga0070681_10005915_pt1 | contig 11836 bp, 7 predicted proteins | sample KBSC83BmetaG_FD_65650 | JGI IMG/M metagenome (GOLD analysis project Ga0070681, IMG submission 65650) | Corn rhizosphere microbial communities from Kellogg Biological Station, Michigan, USA - KBS C8-3B metaG | ecosystem: Host-associated > Plants > Roots > Rhizosphere | place: USA: Michigan...
TCGCTTCACCTCAATGGAGGCCGGCGTCAAATGGCCTGGTCCAGGATCGAGGTGACCATCTGCTGAAGATCGGCGTCTGTCACCAGAGGTGTTGCGCTCTGATTGGTAATCACCATGTCTTCGATTTCGAAGTTGATGCCAGCCACATGCCAAACGTAATAGCGCGTGCGGGTGTTCGCAGCTGCCACATCAAATTTCGTCACGTTGACGCCATCGATCGTCACAACCGTCTGCGATCCTGGTGCGATGGAGTGTGTTTGTTTGTTTCCATCCCGCCCGACACGCGAGGCCTGACCATCCTTTGTGGTAAACACGAGGTCAGAGTTGCTGGTCTCAATCAATAAGACGCCTTGTTGCACAGAAGGCGGCTGAGGTGGATAGTAGAGTTGCACATCGTTTGCCTGGGATGAACCGGTTTCCCCTACCTGATAAGCAACCACGCTGAAGGGCTTGCGAGTGAGGACAGAGGGCAGCGGAGTAGGTTCGATGATCGGGAAGCTAACCAACTTCTCCGCTTCCACGACCGAGATATCTGTGAAGCGACCTCCGACCGTACCCGCAGGAGTTGGCAACGGCTGGGTTGAGACCATCGCTGGTGTAATGGTGAACGTCCAAGGACCTCTTATTGCCTGTGGGCTATCTTGAACCGCAGTAGGACTGGCAGACTTCGGGGGTAGCCAGAGTTCGTTGATGGAGAGGTCCACGGTCTGGGCAGACGGGAACGCAGACTGATAGGTCAGAGAAAAGCCCACCTGCGGTGGGGTGGCCGCTACATCAGATTCGGTCACGCGCGGATCGTTAGCGACAGCCGTCATGCCATCAATCTGAACGTCGGCGGCGGGGCTTGCACCAAGAATGTCGCTCGGCACCTGACCGGCATCGTACGCTGGAAGTTTAACGATGAAATTGAAGCGCGTTGCGGCACTGGTCGAATCGACCAACCCCAACGTGACCGTAACGCCGCCCGCGGTAACTGCGAGTGGCAGCGACGCCGAGGTTGGCGTGCTGGGCGATGTTTGCTGGACAGCGGTTGTATTGTTGTCGCTCGTTTGGGTCGGGTTTCTACCCGTACAGCCACCAGAGAATGAAAAGACGAGCAGGGCGCAACTTGCAACGACAAGATGGACAAAATGATCTTTCCGATAACCTGTGCGGTCCGATCCGCGCTCCGCAGTTACGTCGTGTCGGGGCTCACTCCGTTTCATATCGCGATTCCCTTTTCTGTTGCCTATCCATGTCACCAGGATTACCTAATCGCTCACCGTAAGCGTTCGGTACATTCCTGGTGCAAAACCACCTCCGAGAGGGGCCAGGGGATGCTTCGCCCTGGCCCCAGGATATCTCTACGGAAGGGGAATCGCTACTGACCAATTGCCGCGAATCAGTTCCCCCGAATGCGGAACGACGATGGTTAGCCCCCCAGCCGTCGGGTTGACGCCAACAAACCAGAACGTGCTGCTTCCAGCACCCATCAGGCGGTCGCTTTGCCTACGCATACCGGTTGAGGAAGCGGCGGCTTGATAGGTTTGCCCTTGGTCATCGCTCGCGGTGACGTTATCGACATCTGTTCCGAGGAACAATATGTTAGCTGACTCGATCGGTTCCTCATTTTCCACGGTGACCTTCAGCCGACCCCCTGTTGCATGAGCGACACTTGTTACCTCAACTGTTTCACCCTGAATGCTTATTGGGGACGCGGTCCATTGGCCAAACGGTTGTTGAATCGTAAACGATGCACCCGTAGTCGTATCCGTAAGAAAATCGCTCAACTCGAGGTGCGCGCGTCCGGTCGATGCTTCAAGTGGAGGGAAGACCGAAACGAACTGAACAGGCTGATTCGGCATGATGGCAGGCATCCCGCTGCTTGAGGATACATTCGACGAAGGTAGGCTTTCCGCTTGCATCGGTACTGGTTGCGACCGTGAGCCATCATCGAATACCAGCTGTGCATTTGGAACCACTGGACGCACCGCGCGAGGCAGGTGAGACGTGATCGAGTAGTACACGCTCAGTCCGGAGGCGCGGTTCTCGACCCGATTCACACGTACAGTGACGTTGGCAGAGGACACCTCGGCACCTACGACCTGAACCCGATCTGGGTGGTTCGTGGCGAAGACGGTTGGGTTTAACTCAAATTGCCATGGCCCATGTACCGACATCATCTCCGAACCCTTGGAATCCTGTTTGAAGGGGAGTGCCGAGAACACTATTGCGACCGGCTGGGACGGGTCAGTAACCGGCGATAGCGCCAGGGTGAATCTCTGTGCGTGCATTCCCGCGTGATGTGGCTCGGGTCGAAGGATCAGACCATTTGGTAATGGTGTGATACCTGATAGCTGCAGTTGAGTTCCTACCTCGATGGGTCCTAGCACATTGTCGGCTTCCAATGGCACAATCTGCTGCGGCACGACAAGCGAGAATGAGAGTTGGGTCTCACCTGCAGTAGGAAGTACTGATTCCAAGGTCAAGGTGAGTCCACCGGCGGTTTGAGATTGCATCACGGACACCGGAGTTGGCAAAGCACCCAGTGATTGCGAGGCCTCGTTCGATTGGCCCCTCACAACGCTGATCATCCCGAACGTGAGAAGGCTCGTCAAGACGAGGACCGATATGATCCACCGCCCACCTGTCTGTCGAGGAATCTTATTCAGCTTCTGCATCGTCTTCGCTCCCTTTTCTAGGATCACGAGCCGTAGCCCGGGACTCCACTCCAATTCCATGTGCCGTTGCTGAGAAGTTCCCCGACGACGCCTCCGAACTCGTATTGCGACTGTCCGACACACTGTGTTCCCGGGTCGGACACCCAGCTGAACTTATGGCGGAAGTCCACATAGTCGTACGGCGATCCGGAAATCCAATATACGGTCCTGTCGAGGTATACCGTGGGATACTGTGGCGTGTTCCCGTAATCGTAGTTCTCAGTGGCGTACACGTTCTGGTCTATCGGTGAGTTCTCTCCTGTGTCGCCCCCGAGCATGCAATTAAGCGTACCGGATGTAACGTTGATGTAAGCCTGCGTATAATTTGCGTAGACGCCGCCTGATGCGGATGTCCAGGCCACAGACTCTTGTTCATCAAAGACTTGATCCGTTGGGTCCCCGTAGGCAGTTAAACCCGTGTACGTCGGCGAACTCGAAATCGTTGCCTCAGCCGGTTGAATCAACAGCACGAACACCATCGCGACAATCAGCGGTTGTAGCCACTTGAATCGCATTTGATCCATCCTTCGTTAACACCGTCAAACCACTTTCTGCCAGCTTCGTCGCTAGCAGAAATTCTCGCGTCACTCCGCGCTAGAGAATCAAGGCGGATGGAACCTCTCTCTTTTTTCCGCTATCAAATCCAATAGCGCCCTATTTTGGCCAGAACACGCCGACCACTTGGCGGGCATGGTCGCTTGACTGGGTGGACGAACATGATCAGAGACACTACCAACCATCGCGCGGATTACCGCTGAGAGGTAGCCATCGTACCCGCCCATATCACACTCCACGTAGATCCGCTGCAGGTGTGAACCGAAGTGATCCACGACCAAGATGGTCTATCCACCATTCAAGCGGGGGCAGATCATTATGATTGTCAGTGTAATCGACTATTATTTTATGAACAATAGTTATTTCATCCTATGACTCAACCCCGGATTCTCTTCACACTTCGAAGTACTAATATCACATCACGTTAGGATAGACGATACACCCCTTAGTACCGCAGAGCACGTTCTTAACTGTTTACATCAGTCGATACATGGGGATGATGGGTGTCTAAGAGTACGTTTGCGAAAGACCCAGGTGTGCTCAACAAGGAACTGAACGACGAGCGGTCTGGCCTCGACGGTCAGTTTTCGGCTCGAGGTGTATACAGATACACCTCGCCTATCGCGGGCGAAGGTGCTCACAGAATTCAGTGAGAGGAAATTCTGCCAAGACGACGTGGCTCGACACTGCGGTAGTTAGCTCCCGCGTTCCTCCTAGTCGTCCCCCTTCTCTCCCGGACAGTTTGGGAACGGACAGGGAGAATCGGCATCGGACCTCAATCTGCGACAGGCGTTGTTGTGACCAACCGCTGTCTCAATCGGAGGGAACCGATGCCGACTCGTCTGCAACTGTTGCACAGCTGGACCCGCCAACTCCAGGGGCTCGTGCCGATCGCACGGATCACCCGGGTGCGGACCTGGGCGGCGTTGAGTCTTGGGCTGCTGTGGGGTGGCCAGATCGCCGTGCTCAAGATCGCCGCGACCGTTCCCGGGCCCGCCACCGATCTGAGTCGGGTCCGAGCCTTCCGGCGCTGGCTGGCCAACCCCAAGGTCCAGGTGGAACGGCTCTGGCCGCCGGTGTTGCGCGCCTTGCTGGCCGGTCGACGAGAGGGGCGCCTCGTCTTTGATCCGACCCCGCAGGCCGGTCATGCGACCCTCTTGATCGTCGGCATCGCGGTGCATAAACGCATCCTCCCGGTGGCTTGGCGGGCCGTGCCGCAGCAACGGCGCTGGCCGGAACGCCAGATCGTACTCCTCCGCGCCATGTGCCAGTTGGTGGCCGCCGCCCTGCCCACCGACGCGCACGTGACCCTCGTAGTGGATCGTGGGATCACCAGTGCGGCCGTGATCGATCTCGGTCGATCAGGTAGCAGGCCCCTTGCACGGCGATCCGCGGTGATGCGTTCAAAGTCGCCGAGATCATGCGACGTACGCTCGACGTCGACCGCGCCTGGTCAAGTCCGACCGTTCGCATGTGACTGTTTGAGGGCATCGAGGCCGCCGCGGAGGAAGGTGAAGATTGGTCAGCCCGGGCTGCGATCTCCTTGGCGGTCCAGAGGCGCGTTTTGCTGGGGCCCTGGTCGCTGAGCAGGTTGAAGGTGGCGGTGAGTGAGACGGTGACCAGCCGGGTGCGTGGGTCGTCAAGCGGAGCACCGAGGTCGTGGGAACCGCCGAGGCGTGACCTCCTCGAGCGCGGCTCGCCGCGCTCGCATGCGGCTCCGGAGGATAGGATCTTTGCTGACACCGAACTGAAAGAGCTGCTTGCGCAGCGGCAGGAGATCAGGAGAGAGGATGAAGTCGTGCAGGGTCGTGAGCGTGTCCTGCCCCGCCGGCCGGTAAGCGCCCGCGCCAGCGCGTCCTTCGCCTGGGTGAGGTCGCTGAAGAGGATGTCTTCCTTGCTCGGGGAGTAGGCAAAAATTGTTCCCCGCGAGACCTCGGCCGCCTCGGCGATGTCGGACAAGGTGGTGCCGTGGTAGCCGCGCTCGGCGAACAGTTCGTGCGCCACACGCACGATCATCTTATGGGTTCGCTGCTTCTTGCGCTCACTGTTGGTGGATGCCACCAACGGTTCCGGGAATGCGGATGTCGATTCGCTCGTGCCCCGACTGAAGGATAGGGTAGACGAGCACCTGATCGAGCTCCTCAGTACGCGAGAGGCAGGTAGTATGTGTGACAATCCGCGAACTGACCATGACGCCGAAGTGCGCAAGGGACCGCCAATGCGGTCACAACCAGGTCCCCAAGAGTAATTGTACCGCGCGACGAAACTACGGTCGGATGTGCTCGAGGTATAGTTAGGACCTTCCTTGTTCCAGCCCCAATGCCGAACCGACCACCAGGTGCGCGGCCCAGACAAATGGGATGACGAGGTTTGTCCCTGACAATCCCATCCGTGGACGACCGTCGGGCTAGCTAACTAGCGCCGCCCGGGTTCATGGTCAAGGATTGCTCGCACAGCGCCGCACATATCACTCGGCGAGAGCTGAGGCGAGGGCACAACAAGGCGGATTTCGAGATGCTGACAAGGCCAGTGTTCTGCGCCTAGCACGGCCTCAGGACAGCTTACCGCACCGCACTTATCCGAACGTGCGGACGATATCGGATCGCAGTGAACTGACTCACCTATTAGCAACTTCGCTACAGATTAATGTGCTCGTCAATGTACGACTGAAGCCTTGCTCCGACGTCGTCTGCAAGAGCCGCGACTGTATCGGCAGCGTAGCACCCTGAATGATAGTCCCACTCCATGTGTAGACAACCATCAATGAGCCGCACTGTAATGGAAATGACTCGCTCGACGCGGTCGCGGTCGACACGCCGCTCTAATGGAACTGTGGGGGCGGGGGTTAGGTCGAACAGCGGGTATGTCTGAACTTTATGAACCTGGTAGTCTATCCAAACTTCTATGCTGTTGTAGACATGCTGTAGAATGTTAGCCACGTGTTCTGACTCGCTCAATCGCAGGCCTAAGCATGCCAATCCGTGAGCATGGACCATGCGCATTTCCTCTCGTACTGTAGCTAGCACATCTTCGAACCCTCCCACATCCTCAAGCGAGACCAACATCGGATACCCTGCAGCGAACCATCCTATGGTCCGTGATAGATCGGTCCCAGGTAATACATCATGTCGGCCATGTCGAGTGAAGCCGACCGGTATTATCTGTCGACCTGAACGTAATGCCATCGCCATGATCACTGCTGCAGTCACCACTTCCTCGGGACTAACGCCTAAACGTCGAGCGGCGATTCGTAACAGCATTTCACTGTCCGATGCTGCCAACACAAACAGATGGCGTTGTCGCAGCCCCGTTTCTGAGCACCATTCGGTGGTTCGGAGCAAGCGTGGCAGGTTTTGCCAGCGATCTGATAGCCAGTACTGACCATCACGCACAGGGTCAGCCGAACGAGCGTATGCAGTAAGCCGAACAGCCCATTCGCGCGGTGATGTCGTCTTTGGCGGCAAGCTGATGCGTCTACCAGAAAGAATTTGATTGCAGACAGAATTGATATCTATAAGCAAAATAACAATAGATACCAAATCTAGGAACAAATGATGAGCGACTATCAATAAACGATCGCGTTCTCGGGGCCTGCGCTCAAAATACACGAAGTGAACTAGGGTTTCTGAGAAATATGAAACCTCGTTCATGGCAGATATTAATATTTCCTGAATAATTTCCTCCTGCAGGCTAGGCGGTGTATGATCCATATCTATATGTTTAAAAGATAGATCGCCATCCTTAACGGTTTGATGCCACGTATTGTCCTCGAACACCAAATGTGATCGCAGTCCATCGTGATGTCCCACTACAGCTTGGAGTGCTATGTGAAGCAGCGAGGGAGTGAGGCGTGTATCTAGATCCAGCATTAGGCTTAGCTTAGCCCAAGCAGCGTCTGTGGTATCAGGTACACAACTCACAAGGTAATCGCGCTGTTCCGGTAAAAGAGGTGCACTACCCACGACGCCGGGCAAGACTACTGGTACTACGTCAGCCCCCACGGTGGGTTGTTCAGTCTGCGCCTCAGCAATGCGCATCGCGAGCCCGGCAACAGTAGGATGTTCGAATAGTGCTCTCATTGACAAGTCAACGTGCCATGTGTCGCGGATTTGTGAGACAAGTTGGGCAGCAAAGAGTGAATCACCACCGAGATCGAAGTAATCATCCTCGGCGCCGATGGGGGAGACAGATAAGATATCGCTCCACATCTGTGCCAGCGCGACTTGGAGTGGCCCTTGTGGGGCCACGTAAGTCCGATCGAGGTCAGGTCTGGTGTCTGCCGGGACGGGAAGATTGCGTCGATCGACCTTGCCAGTCGAAGTGTGGGGTAGCTCGGTGAGAAAAACAAACCTGTTCGGCAACATATAGCCGGGCAAATGATCACTCAGGAAGTCGCGCAATTCACTGACTGTCGCATGTTGGTGCAAGCGGAGGACGACGTAAGCGATGAGCCGCGAGTCGCCCGGCGTGCTCGTATCCGCAGTGACCACGCATTCGCCCACGGCAGGATATTGGGCCAACTGGCCTTCAATCTCATTAAGGTTGACGCGGAAGCCACGGATCTTAACTTGCGCATCGGTTCGCCCGAGAATATCGAGGGTTCCATCGATGGAGTAGCGGCCAAGATCATTGGTGCGGAAATGCCGCTCAGCGTTGCCATAAGACTTCGTGTCCTCGATGAAATGACTGCGGGTGAGCTCGGGGTCACCCACGTATCCTGCTGCCAGATGAGGGCTCCGGATATAAAGTTCGCCCACTTCCCCAATGCCAGCCAGTCCACCCACGGAGTTCGTCAACAGGAATTGAACCCCAGGAATACCCCAGCCGACAGGTACCACCGTGGAGGGCGCGTCACTCTGTACGTCTCGTGAGATCGGAATCGGATAGTGCGCCTGCGCACCGTGTGCTTCCGTAACACCATAGCGATTGACGCAGAGCGCCTGGGGCGCCATCATCCGTAGAAGCTCTATATCGTGCCATGTCAGAGCATCGCCGACGAAGAAGACGCAACGTAACGCATGCAAAGCGGGAGACCTACCCTCATTAATCGGCAGAGCTGTCGCCAAAGCCTTGCATAGAGCTGGCGTCAGGTGCGCAACGCTGATCCGTGTCTCTTGGAACCAATTCATCAGGCGACTCGGACTGTCCATCTCCTCAGGTGAGGGGATATACAGCGTCGCGCCGAGCCAAATAGGTGTGAAGATATCCCGCTGCAATCCTCCGGCAGAGAGACTCGCAATCATGCAAAATCGATCGTCCGGGGTCAGGTTGTACGTCACTTCGTACCAAGGAAAGAAATGCGTCACCGGACCATGGGTCCAAGCAATTGCCTTTGGTTTTCCGGTAGAGCCGGAGGTGAACACAATACTGGCAACGTCAGATCGGCCCACATCAACATCAATGTCATCTGGCCGGTACTTCGACAACTGCTGCGCGGCCGGTAATGACTCACTGGTAGGGACGAGCACGCCTTCATAGTCACCGAAACTCGATAGGACGTGCTCCAAGTCCGGGGGAAGATATGCGGGCTCTAGTTGAAGCCACGCCTTGGGAGGCACCGCCCGTACTTGCTCAACCAGTCGCGCTGTAGGTAGCGAGGGATCCAGGAGCAGAAACGCCGCCCCAGATTTTAGTACGCCAAATACTGCAGCAACTAGCGCAGCTGATCGGGTTCCATATATGGCGACGATATCTCCGGGGTGAACTCCACGGTCGCGTAGGGCTCTCGCCAGACGATTGCTATAGATATTAAGCTCTTCATATGTCCATGACGTGTTCGGCCCTACTACTGCCAGAGAGTCAGGTGAGTGACGGGCGTGATCGACAAGCCTCCCCTGAATCGACCCCTGCCAATCACTATTCAAGGCACTCGACGGATTAGGTAACTGTGTCTTAGCAGAATCGGTCAAGAGGGACACGGAAGATATACGCTTAGCCGGATCAGCAATGACCTGTTCGAGTACTCTGAGAAGTTGATGCAGCATCTCTTGAACACGGTCTGGAGCAAAAAGGTAGGTGTTATAGTCCAAATTGAGGAAACAATTCGTATCCACGTATCGCATACTTAAGCATAAGTCAACTCGTGGCGGAATATCAGTATACCCGTCTCCATGAATGATTAGGCCGCTGTGAGTTCCCAAGTTCAGTTCTGGAGACGGAACGGCATTGAATGCGACCTGATACAAAGGTCCATGACTTGTCGGTTCCGTGAGTGACAGTTCTTCGATCAGTTGTTCGATCGGCAAGATCGCATGAGAGCCGGCCGACAGACGCGTCTGTATGATCCTCTGTACCAATTCAAGGAATGTAGGAGCGCCACGAAGATCGATACGTAGTATCTGGACATTAGTTAGCGGTCCAACGGTATGGCGAAACGCACGCTGTGACCGATAGGTTGTTACCCATCCAACCGCAATGTCGTCTTGAGCGGCAAGGCGGTGCAGCAGAAGTATCCACGCTGCCGATAAGACGGTATCTGTGGACGTTTTCATATGGTCACTTAAGATGACGGCACTTTGAAATAGGGAGGAGGGAAAGTGAACCGAATGAGAGGCGTATTGAACACATTGTGTGGGTGGTCTCGGAAAGTCAAGGGGTAAATCTAAAAGCGTTGGCATAGCATTCAACGCTGAACGCCAATGATGGAGAGATGCCCCATCGATGACATTGGTTTGCCAGATCGCGAAGTCGCGATATTGGGGTGCATGGTTGTGGAGACGTGGTATCGAACCCTCGCATACATCGTTGTAAGTGGATATAAGATCCTGCATGAAGAGATTAATCGAATCACCATCCGCTACTAAAGGTGATACAGTGATAGCCAGGATATGCTCGTCATCTTTCAGCTGCAGTAGGTCAAGCCGGAGAAGTGGTGGATTGAGGGGATCGAAAGGCCGTTGCATTTCATCCGAAAGAAGCCGGTGAACGGTTTCGTGCTGGTGGTTTTTTGGAAGGTGACGAAGATCGAGAAACTTAACCGGCGCGGCGTCATTAGAAGTTAGACATGACTGGGCCTCGGTGATGGTGAGTGAGAAAGGAGTTCTTAGGATCGCGTAATGGAATTGGGCTATAATAAGAGCTTTCCTCAGCGTCGTTTGATCAAGTGGGCCAGTCAAACGATATGAACGTGAGACAGAGGGAGGCAAGCAAGACGGAGCGTGTGTATAAAGACTAAGAAGTCGTCGTTGCGAGTATGAGAAGAGGAATCCAGAATCAGGAGTGTACGATGGATATCGCATTTGTAGTGCCAGTCCTTCTGCGCGTCAAGGCGGCAGAGATACACAGAGGATACTAGTGATTCTAGGTTGCTTCGCGAGAGGTGTCAAGGTAAGGCGAAAGAGATCGAGCCTCCCCATTTGTGATAAATTCCTTAGGCCAAACGCGACTGGCTTAGAGATTTCGCGGCACTCTCGTCCAGAGTTGAGGAGTTTTTGTGGGTATCAGCGATGGGACAGAGTCGTATGTCCATAAGCATAGTGACGTTGATCATGAGCGTCTAATTAGAATCGCTCGCTTGCAAGCCGAATCCGCTAAAGAAGCCTGCTTGCGGGCAGGCCTTGTGCCTGGGTCGTCTGCTATTGATATTGGCTGCGGACCTCTAGGGGCGTTGTTAGTCCTCCATGAGCTTATCGGTCCGACAGGATTTATAGTGGGTCTCGATAAGAGTGCAGAGGCGTTGGCAAAAGCTCGCTCGTTACTTGAACCGCAACGATCTAGCAATTATGCCTTGATCTGTGCCGACATCAACAACGTTGACCCCTTGGCGCTAATGCCTCCCGGGCCTTTCGACTTCGTGTTTTGTCGTCTTGTTTTGATACACCAGACAAATCCCCTCGCTACCCTACGCAAGATCGCACGGTTGGTGCGCCCCGGAGGACGCATTGTTGTTCAGGATAGCCTCGATGATCCAACATACCCGCGTTTGATTCCTAGCGTGCCAGCTATCGGCGAGATCCGTCGACTACATTACGAGCATATGCGTCATCGAGGAGCGTCACCAGATGTTGCGCGAAGATATAGTACATTATGCGACTATGCTGGCTTGAATCTTATCCATCAAAGAGGCTTTTTCTTTCTATTTGATGAACCTAGTTATCCAATATATACTTCTAGAACTATTTTAGAAAACACACAGAATGATTTAGTCGGTCTGCATATAACAAATTACGATCATGTGAATTCATTACTAAAGGAACTGACGGAGGTCGATACACGTGTTATCAATTTCAGCACAAGTACATTGTATATCGAAATGATTGCAGAACTCCCGGATAAGAAAATAGATCGGCGTTAGGAGATGCCTGAGAAGCCATGGCCGGTGAACTGAAAGCGTTTCGGCAGCGGTCACGTGCTGCGCTTTCGCAACCATCGGAGACCATCGATTGCGCGGACTGCGGCTGGCCTTGGTTCGCAGGATAGGGAAGCGCTATGCCGTTCCGTCTTGGGCTGTTCACCTTCTCTCATACGCTGCCGGTGCGTGTTGTCGAAGCCCTCGAGGGCTTCGACAAGCGCCAGCCGCGCCGCGTTGCGGTTCGGGAAGCGCTACCGTTTGGCTGTCTCCGCTCGGCCGCGAAACGCAAGGG
>Ga0070681_10005916_pt1 | contig 11836 bp, 12 predicted proteins | sample KBSC83BmetaG_FD_65650 | JGI IMG/M metagenome (GOLD analysis project Ga0070681, IMG submission 65650) | Corn rhizosphere microbial communities from Kellogg Biological Station, Michigan, USA - KBS C8-3B metaG | ecosystem: Host-associated > Plants > Roots > Rhizosphere | place: USA: Michigan...
CAACGGTCCCAGCCGCTGCGATTGATGATCGGGAGTGCGTGGCTCTTGGTGCGACGCCTTGTCCGCTCAGCGGCGGATGGCGCGGCGCAGTGATCGACGCTCGCCCAGCATCTCATGCCGCCGCCGCCGCGTCAAGAACAAAATAAGAACCTTTAGGGTCCTGGCGACGCGAACTGGGCCCTCAAAGAACCCCAGACTGCTTCTTGCTGGGAAAATTCAAAAATATCAGCGACCTGGTTGCTCTCGCGACAGCGCACACGGCCGGGATTGTAAAACCCCCGGGACCGGGCGCTCACGCATCAAATTGATTTATCTAGGAAATTGGCGCGCCCGGAACGATTCGAACGTCCGACCCTCAGATTCGTAGTCTGATGCTCTATCCAGCTGAGCTACGGGCGCGCGCCGCCTGACGGCGAGGCGGCTATCTAGCCGCCCGCCCCTGGCGGTTCAACCCTTTACTCAAAGCCGCCCATCAAGCCTGCGTGCCTGAAGCATCGGCCAGGTCGCGCCAGCAGGGGACGGGGGCGCCTGGCCAGGCCGTCGCTTCGAACGCCGCGCGGGCGACGGCGCGGGCCAGGGTGTCGGCGGCCAGGGCGCCGATCCGCGCCACCGCGTAGTCGGCGCCCTCGGAGGTCATCGGCCGGCGCGCCGTGGAGATCGCGAACACCACGTCGCCGTCGAAGGGCGCGTGGATCGGGCGGATCGCGCGGGCGAGGCCGTCCTGCGCCATGATCGCCACGCGCCTGGCCTGGGCCGGCGTCAGGGCCACGTCGGTGGCGACGCAGGCGATGGTGGTGTTGCGCGCCGCGTCCGGGGATTTGGCGCGCCCCCAGGCGTCGGGCGCCGCAGCGAGCCCCGCGGCGCCCAGCCCGCCGAACTCGGCGTCGATCTCGTAAGGCGCCGCCCAGAAGGCCCGCCCGCCGGGCGCGGTGACCGAGCCCCAGCAGTTCACCGCCACGATCGCGCCCACGCAGATCCCATCCGCCGCAACGACGGACGCCGAGCCGATCCCGCCCTTCAGGGCGCCGGCCATGGCGCCATAGCCTGCGCCCGCGGTCCCCAGCGCGAAATCCTCCGCCGCGCCGGCCACGGCGGCCAGGCCGAGTTCGCGATAGGGCGGCGCCTCGCCCCAGGCCTTGTCGCCGCCGTTGGCGAGGTCGAACAGGATCGCCGCCGGGACGACCGGCGAAACCGGCACGCCCTCCATCTGCGCCAGGCCATAGCCGCGGCCTCGCGCGCCCAGCCAGGCCGCGACCCCGTCGGCCGCGGCCAGGCCGTAGACCGAGCCGCCGGACAGCACCACAGCGTCGACGGCCTCGACCAGGTTCTCCGGCGCCAGGGCGTCAGTCTCCCGGGTGCCGGGCGCGCCGCCGCGCACGTCGCAGGCGCAGACGGCGCGCGCGTCGGGCAGCAGCACGGTCACCCCCGTGCGACGGGCCTCGTGGTGGGCCTGGCCCACCTTCAGCCCCAGGATATCGGTGATCAGGTTGCGGGCGCCCGGCCGGGCGTGCGAAGGCATGGTCTCCATTGGACAGCGACCTCGCACGGCTGGAGGTTTGTTGTCCACGCGCCTCGGCCCATATGGTGGCGCTACATCCCTGACGTCCGGAGCTTTCCTCACGTGACCTTCGTCAAGCGTCTCCTGCCCCTTGGCCTCGCGGCTGCGCTGGTCGCCACGCCCGTGGTTCCCGCCTCGGTCCAGGCCGCGCCGCCCCGGCCGGCCGCGCCGGCTTCGGGCGCCAAGGGCCCCAGCGCCATGGTCGCCGCGGCCAACCCGATGGCGGTGGACGCCGGGCTGAAGGTGCTGAAGGCCGGCGGCTCGGCGGTGGACGCCGCGGTCGCCGTGCAGGCGGTGCTCGGGCTGGTCGAGCCGCAGAGCTCCGGCCTCGGCGGCGGCGCCTTCATGACCTACTACGACGCGAAGACGAAGAAGGTCACCGCCTATAACGGCCGCGAGACCGCGCCGGCCGGCGCGACTCCCGAAATGTTCTATGGGCCTGATGGCAAGCCGCTGCCCAAGGGCCAGGCGATGATCAGCGGCCGCTCGGCCGGCGTGCCCGGCGCCATCGCCATGCTCTACATGGCTCAGCGCGAGCACGGGAAGCTGGCTTGGAAAGACCTGTTCGGCGACGCCGAGCGCCTGGCCGCCGACGGCTTCCCGGTCCCGCGCCGCATGGCCGAGGCGGCCAGCAGCCGCGCGCCCCAGGCCTCCCAGCCCGACGCCGTCGCCTACTTCACCAAGCCCGACGGGACCAAGGTCCGGCCCGGCGACATCATGAAGAACCCGGCCTACGCCGACACCCTGAAGAAGCTCGCGGCCCAGGGCCCCAAGGCGATCCTGGAAGGCCCGATCGCCCAGGCCATCGTCGACAAGCTGCACCAGGGCCCGATGCCCGGGACCATGACGTTGAAGGACCTTGCGAGCTACAGGCCCAAGGCTTCGCCCGCGGTCTGCCGGCCCTATCGCGTCTACGTCGTCTGCGTGCCGCCCGCCCCGTCTGGCGGCCCGGCCGTGCTCGAGGGGCTTGGCATCCTCCAGCGCACCGACATCGCCGCGCACAGGAACGACGCGGAGGGCTGGTACCTGTTCAGCCAGGCGAGCCGCCTGATGTACGCCGACCGCGACCGCTACTACGGCGACCCGGACTTCGTCTCCGTCCCGATGGAAGGCCTGCTCGACCCGGCGTACCTGGACCAGCGCGCCAAGCTGATCGACCCGGTCAAGGCCGGCCCGCCGCCGCAGCCCGGCAACCCCAAGGGGGCCGGCGTGCGCGGCGTCGACCACACCAAGGAGCCCGGCGGCACCACCCATTTCGTGATCGTCGACAAGGCGGGCAACGCGGTCTCCATGACCACCACCGTCGAGAGCATCTTCGGCGATGGGCGGATGGTGGCGGGCTTCTTCCTCAACAACCAGCTCACCGACTTCTCCTTCGAGCCCAAGGACCGCGACGGCGCGCCGGCGGCCAACGCGGTGGCGGCCGGCAAGCGGCCCCGCTCGTCCATGGCGCCGGCCATCGTGATCGACCGGCAGGGACGGCTGGTGGAGGCGGTGGGCTCGCCCGGCGGGCCGTCGATCCTCGCTTTCAACCTGAAGGCGCTGGTCGCGACGCTCGACTGGAAGATCCCGATGCAGCCGGCTCTGGCGCTGCCCAACCTGATCGCGGCCGGCAACTTCTACGCCTCGGAGCCGGAGAAATTCCCTCCGGGCGTCGTCGACGCGCTGGCGGCCAAGGGCGTGAAGCTGCAGGGCGGGCCGTTCGGCGAGGGCTCCGGCCTGCACGGCATCGAGGTCACCCCCAAAGGCCTGCGCGGCGGCGCCGATCCCCGCCGCGAGGGCGTCGCCAAGGGTTACTAGGCCTTCGGAGCCGCCGGCGTCGCGGCCCGCCGGCGCGCGGGTTCCACAGGCGGCGGCGCGCCGGGCAGGCGCAGGTCGAAGGTCGAGCCTCTCGGACCCGTGCTGGCCAGCGTCAGGTCGCCGCCGTGGCCCTGGGCCAGCTCCCGGGAGATCGCCAGGCCGAGCCCCGCGCCGTCCGGCCGCCCGGATCCAGCGAAGGGCTGGAACAGCCGCTCGCGCGCCCGCTCCGGCACGCCCGGCCCGTTGTCCGCCACGCGCACCAGGCTGGTCTCGCCGGTCTGGCTCAGGCTCACCGTGACGCGGCCCTTCCGCCGGCGGCCCTCCTGGTGCTCGATCGCCTGGCGCGCGTTCCTCAGCAGGTTGGCCAAGATCCGGTGCAGCTGGTCCGGGTCGGCGTTCACCTGAGCCTCGGGCGGGACGTCGATGACCAGCGCCACGTCGCGCTCGGCCAGCCGCGCCTCCTCGGCGGCGGCCTCCACCGCGGCGGCCAGAGGCACAGGCCGTGGTTCCGGCGCCACTTCCTGGGTCTTGCCATAGGCCAGCACGCCCGAGGCCAGCTTCACGGCCCGGTCCAACGCCCGTTCCAGCCGCGGCAGGACCTGACTGACCTTGGGGTCCTTCAGCGCCGCCAGCCGCTCCGACGCGATCTGGGCGCTGGTCAGCATGTTCTTCAAGTCATGGTTGATCTTGGCCACCGCCTCGCCCAGAGCCGCGAGCCGGGCGCGCGAGTTGAGCGCGGTGCGCAGGTCGGCCTGCATGCGGTCGAGCTCGGCCTCGGCGCGGCCCACCTCGTCGCGGCGCCCTGAGAGCTGCACGCGAGCCTCGGGGTCGTCGGGGTCGGCGCGAAACCGCTCCATCGCATAGGTGATCCGCTGCATCGGCCGGACCAGGAAATAGTTGAGCGACAGATAGACGAGGACGCCCGCCACGCTCGAGACGAAGGCCGCCACCAGGACCAGCTTCCAAAGGTAGGAGATCAGCTCGCGCTTCAGCGGCGCGTCCGCCGCCACGATCTCGACGAAGTCACCACGGCGGAAGCGCGGGCTCGCCACCACCCGGACATACCGGCCCTCGCCGCCCAGCAGGGTCTCGAACGGGGCCATCAGCCAGGAGGTCGGGGCCTGGGCGCGCAGGTCGACCAGATAGGGCGCGCGCTCGAGCGACGGGCCGTTGAGCACCAGGCGGCGCATGCCGTCCGTCTGGATCGCCACCCGCGCCACGCCCGCGCCTTCCAGGAGCTGGGCGGCGATCTGCTGGGACACCTTGCGGTCGGGGGCGACGTCGGGAGCCAGCGAGGCGAGCTCGCCCTGCCGGATGCGGTCCAGCAGCCACTTCTCCTCGAACGAGGCGAGGGCGGGCGGCAAGGCGCAGGCGCCCGCCAGCACGACGAACAGGATGGTGAGCGTCAGCAGGCGTGCGGAAAGGCCGCCCGGCCAGAAGAAGCGGGGCCTCCTGGGCCTTGGGAGCTCCTGCGGCGTTGGGGCGGCGTCCGCCATGATCCTTCCGAGTTAATCCAGCACAGGCGGTTCGGCAACGCGGCGCACGCCTCAGGGGCGCCCGCGCGGGCCCTGCCTATTCCGCGCCCACCGCCTCGGCCACCGAGGCGAAGCCGTCGGCGCGCAGCCGCGCGGCGAGGTCGCGCTTGATCTGTGCGACCAGGCCCGGCCCCGCGAACACCAGGGCGGAATAGAGCTGCACCGCGCCGGCGCCGGCCCGGATCTTCGCATAGGCGTCCGCGCCGCTGCCGATTCCGCCCACGCCCACCAGCGCCAGACGGCCGGCGGCGGCCTGGGCGAACTCGCCCAACATGCGGGTCGAGAGCTCCATCAGCGGCGCCCCGGAAAGCCCACCCGCTTCGCCGGCGAACTCCGAGACCAGCGCCGGGCGCGAGACCGTGGTGTTGGAAACCATGACGCCGGCCAGGCCATAGGTGACGCAGGTCTCGACGATGGTCTCCACCTCGCGGCCCTGCAAGTCCGGCGCGACCTTCAGGAAGAGCGGCGCGCGCCCTTGGGCGGGCAGGCTCTCGCGGGCTTCCGCCAGGCGGCCCAGGAGGTCCTGCAGCGCCGACTCGGTCTGCAGGGCGCGCAGCCCCGGCGTGTTGGGGGAGGAGACGTTGATCGTGAAATAGGACGCCTTGCCCCAGAGCCGCTTCAGCCCGGTGACGTAGTCGACGACCCGGTCCGGCGAATCCTTGTTGGCCCCGATGTTGGCGCCGATGATACCGGGCCCGCGCCGCGCCAGGCGCTGGCCGAAGGCGTCCAGGCCGCGGTTGTTGAAACCCATGCGGTTGATCACCGCGCGGTCTTCGTTGAGCCGGAAGAGCCTGGGCCGCGGATTGCCGGCCTGCGGCTTGGGCGTCACGGTCCCGCATTCCACGAAGCCGAAGCCGGCGCGCAGCATCGGCGCGAACACCTCGGCGTCCTTGTCGAAGCCCGGGGCCAGCCCCACCGGATTGGGCAGGGAGAGCCCCGCCAGCTCCGTAGCCAGGATCGGATCGTCCCGCCCGCCGCGCGGCCCCAGCCCCAGCTTGAGGGCGCGGATGGCCAGGCCATGCGCATCCTCAGCATCGAGCCGCCGGAGCAGCCGCGTGGCCAGGCCGTACACACCGCTCACCCGCCGAGCTCCAGGCGCGGGGCCCCGTCCGGGCCGAGGGGCGCCTCGATCACCGCGCGGACCAGCGCCGTCTCCAGGTGGGCATAGAGGTGCGGAAAGAGGTCGCCGCCGCGCGAGCGCTCCCACTTCAGGGCCGCGCCCAGGTCGTCCGCCTCCACGGCGAGCACCACCAGGTCCTCCTGGCCGGCGAAGTGGCGGCGCGCGGTCTCCTGCGCCTGGGCCGCGGTCGAGAAGTGGATGAAGCCGTCCTGGCGGTCGAGGGGCGAACCATCGTACCTGCGCGCATCCAGCGCAGCCTGCCACGCTTGGCGCGGCAGGATCTTGTAGATGCGGCTCAATCGCCACGCTCCGGGTCGCGCTCAGGCCCAAGATCGCGTTCGGGGAAGAACAGGCCGTCGAAGGATGGGCGTCCGTTGGCGTCGAACAGGAAGACGGCGGCCGAAGCGGTCGGGAACTGGCGGCGGGCGCGGTCGACCAGCGACGGCGGCGCCGAGCCCTCGGTCAGCAACTGCACCGCCAGTTCCTGAAGACCGGGGTTGTGGCCGACGACCATCACCGTGTCCGCCGTCCTGCCGGCCCGTTCGGCTTCTTGGCGCACGGCGCCGGAGTCGGCGTGATAGAGTTCCGCGTCGACGCTCACCTTGGCGCCCGGAAAATGCGGTTGGGCCGCCGTCCAGGTTTCGCGCGTCCGCGCCGCGGAGGAGACCAGCACCAGGCCGGGCGCGAAGCCCATGTCCGCCAGGCGCGCGCCCATGGCCGCCGACTCCCGCGCGCCCCGCGCCGTCAGCCGGCGGTCGAAGTCCTCGCCGCTCGCCGACTCCGGCTCAGCCTTGCCGTGGCGGAAAAGGATCAATCGGTCCATGAACGCTCCACCCTTGCCCCAGTCGCCGCCGCCTTGAGGCCCTCATAACCGCGCCCGCGCCGCCTGCGAAGCCGCCATGCGGCCATTGACAGTGAAAGGCCTTGGCGGTCCAAGGCCCGCATGACCGTCGCGGCCAAGCCAAGCCCTGCGAGCCAAGCGGACGGCGGGACGATGCGCTTCCCGGCCGGCCAGGGCGCCTTGCGCCTGGACAGCGGCGCAACGCTTGGGCCGCTGGAGGTCGCCTACAAGACCTATGGCGAGCTGAACGAAACCCGCAGCAACGCCGTCCTGGTCTGCCACGCGCTCACCGGCGACCAGTACGCCGGCTCGGTGAACCCGGTGACCGGGCGCCCAGGCTGGTGGAACCGGGTGATCGGCCCGGGCCTGCCGCTCGATCCCGACCGCTACTTCGTGATCGCCACCAACGTCATCGGCGGCTGCATGGGTTCGACCGGCCCGGCTTCGACCAATCCCAAGACCGGCCAGCCCTGGGGCCTGACCTTTCCGGTGATCACCATCGCCGACATGGTCCGCGCCCAGGCCATGCTGATCGAGGCGCTTGGCATCGAGACCCTGTTCGCCGTGGTCGGCGGCTCCATGGGCGGCATGCAGGTGCTGCAGTGGGCGGCCGACTATCCTGAGAAGCTGTTCAGCGCGGTCTGCGTCGCCGCCGCGCCGCGTCACTCGGCCCAGAACATCGCCTTCCATGAGGTGGGCCGCCAGGCGATCATGGCCGATCCCGATTGGCGCGGCGGCGCCTACGAGACGGCCGGCGTGCGCCCGGAGAAGGGCCTGGCCGTCGCCCGCATGGCCGCCCACATCACCTACCTCTCGGAACCCGCCCTGCAGCGCAAGTTCGGCCGCGAGCTGCAGCGCGACGGCCTGTCCTGGGGCTTCGACGCGGACTTCCAGGTCGAGAGCTACCTGCGCCACCAGGGGACCAGCTTCGTCGACCGCTTCGACGCCAACTCCTATCTCTACATCACCCGCGCGCTCGATTACTTCGACCTGGCCGCCCGCCACGGGGGGGTTCTGGCCGCGGCGTTCCGCAAGGCCAGGGGCGTGCGCTTCTGCGTGCTCTCCTTCTCCTCCGACTGGCTCTATCCGACCGCCGAGAGCCGCGACATCGTGCGCGCGCTCAACGCCGCCGGCTGCCGCGCCAGCTTCGCCGAGATCGAGACCGACAAGGGCCACGACGCCTTCTTCCTCGAAGAGCCGCAGCTCGACGCCACGCTGCGCGGCTTCTTCGCCTCCGCCGCCCAGGCCAGAGGGCTGTAGTCGTGGCCGCCATGCGCGAGGACTTCGCCGAGATCCTGCGGCTGGTGCGGCCGGGCGCGCGGGTGCTGGACGTGGGCTGCGAGGACGGCGAGCTCCTGGATCTCCTGACCCGGGAGAAACGCGTCGACGGCCAGGGCCTGGAGATCAGCCCGGCGGGCGTCGCCGCCTGCCTGGCCAAAGGGCTGGCGGTGGTGCAGGGCGACGGCGACCGCGACCTCGACCATTTCCCCGCCAAGGCCTTCGACTACGCCATCCTGTCGAAGACCCTGCAGCAGATGCGCGAGCCCAGGCACGTGCTGTCCGAGCTCTTGCGCATCGCCGACCAGGCCATCGTCTCGGTGCCGAATTTCGGGCACTGGCGGATGCGGGTTTCGCTGATGGCCCGCGGCCGGATGCCGGAGACCCGCGCGCTGCCTGACCCCTGGTGGTCGACCCCGAACATCCACCTGTGCACCCTGCGCGACTTCACCGATCTCTGCCGCGAGCTCGACCTGAGGGTCGACGCCTGCGCCGCGCTCTCCAGCGGCAAGCCCGCCCGGCCGATCCAGCCGGACGGGACATTCGAGAACTGGCGCTCCGAGACGGCCCTCTTCCTGCTGAGCCGCCGCGGCGAGCCCGCGCCGGTGGCGGCCGCCCAGAACCTGTTCGGCGACCTCGAGCCGCCGAAGCCGGAGGCGCCAAGGCGCAGGAAGCGCAGACCCGCGCCGTAGAGGAGGGAACCTCCTTGCCGGCTATCCGCCGCGTCGCCATAGTCATGGCCCTGGACTGCGGAGATTGTCCTCCATGCGTGGGACCTGCTGAGCACACGTCGCGCCGGCTGATGCGCGCCGCCTGACCGGGCCTCGAACGAGGGCCGGCCGCTCCTTTACGCCTCCGTCTTCGAAAGCTTTCGATGTCATTCTTCCGCAATGACGCGATCAATCGCGTCAACCTGCAGTCCGGTGTCCAGGCGCTGGCGCAGAACGCCGGCGGCGTCTTCGTGCTGGTCTATCTGCTCCGCGCCGGGATCTCCGTCCCGCACGCGTTCCTCGCCCAGGCGGCGATCGCCGCCGCGCGCTTTGCCGTGCGTCCGGCCATGCTGCCGCTGGCCCAGTGGTTCGGCCTGCAGCCCCTGCTTCTAACGGGCGCCGTAGCGCTCGCCGCCCAATACCTGGTGCTCGCCGAGGTCGATGGCCTCGGCGCCGCCTTCCTGATCTTCCTGGTCGTCTCGGCGCTCGGGGAGGTGATCTATTTCGTCAGCTACAACGCCTATTTCGCCGCCATGGCCGATGGCGCGCAGCGCGGCCGCCAGATCGCGGTCGGCCAGGCGCTGGCCGCGATCGCCGGCGTGGCCGCCCCGGTCCTCGGTGGCTGGAGCCTGGTCGCCGCCGGCCCGCGCTGGACCTTCGCCTGCGTCGCCCTCGTACAGGCCTTGTCGGCGCTCCCGCTCATCGGCCTACCGAACGTCGCCGTGCTGCGGTCCGCACCCGGCGCCTGGCGGGCCGCACGGCCGGCGGCCCTGCTGATCGCCGTCGACGGCTGGTTCGACGCGGCCTTCCTGTTCGTCTGGCAGATCGCCCTCTTCCTCACGCTGGGCGCCAGCTACGCCGCCTATGGCGGGGCCATGGCGCTGGCCGGCCTGGTGGGCGCGGCCGCGGGCCTGATGGTCGGGCGCCACACCGACCTGGGTCATGGCCGGCGCGCCGTCGCGATCGCCTACGTCGCCACCGCCGCGGTCGTCATGTTGCGCGCGGCGAGCCTCCGCTCGCCGGCGCTCGCCGCGCTCGCCAACGCGCTCGGCGGGCTGGCCATGCCGCTGCTGGTTCCCCCGCTCGCGTCGGCCGCACAGACCCTCGCCAAGGCCTCGCCCTGCGTGTTGCGGGTGATGATGGCCACCGAGGGTGGCTGGGACCTGGGCTGCATGGGCTGTTGCCTCTGCGCCGCCGCCCTCGCCGCGGCGAGCGCGCCGCCCTGGCTGGGCGTCCTGCTGGCTTTGCCGGCCCTGGCTGTCGGCGCGCCGCTGCTGCGCACCCACTATCCGCGAAGGACAGCGGCTGGCTCGGCGAGGCCCAGCGCCCGCACGACGGCGCCCTGGTCGAAATAGGGCCGTTCGCAGACGATCTTGTCGCTCCCCGGCGCGAACTCGAAGCTCGCGGCCATGCGTACCCGGAAGGAGCGGCCGGTCGCCGCCACCTCGCGCCCGGCGAGCTTCAGCGGGCCCAGGTGGGTGCCGGTCAGCCAGAACTCCACCAGCACGCTGTCGCCCTCATGGGCGATGGCGATGATCTCGTTGCCCTGGTCCGGGAACGGAGTGCGAGAGGCCGCGAAATAGCCGCGCACAGCCGCCTCGCCGTCAAACACCGCGCCCGAGCCGTACATCTCGTAGCGCGGGTGAGCGAAGGTCGCGATCACCGCGTCCCAGTCATGCACGCACTCCAGGGCCATGTGGTCGCGGACGACCTGGATCCGCGCCGCGGCGAGATCCTTCACCTCAGCCCGCGATCGCCGCGGCGTCGCGGTCGCCGGTGCGGATGCGCAGCGCCTGTTCCAGGTCCATGACGAACACCTTGCCGTCGCCGATCTTGCCGGTGTTGGCGGTGCGCGCCACCGCCTCGATCACGGCCTCGGCGATGTCCGAGGGCACCGCGATCTCCAGCTTCACCTTCGGCAGCAGCTTCACCTCGTACTCCGCCCCGCGGTAGACCTCGGTCTTGCCGCGCTGGCGGCCATAGCCGCGCACCTCGGTGACGGTCAGCCCCGAGGCGCCGGCCTCGGTCACCGCATCGAGCACGGCGTCGAGCCGGCTGGGTTTGATGACCGCAACGATCATCTTCATGGCGCAGCCTTTCGGTTGGTCTTGCTTGTGACGCTAAGGCTTTCGCGGCCGGGCTCCAAGAGGCCGCGCCGCGCCGGCCCGTCCGGAGCCTGCGAAAAGGGCGCCCCGCTGGGGGCGGGAGACGGGCCCAGCAGCGGGCGAACGCGGCGGACCCGGGCGCCCAGGCCGCGGGGTTTGACCGCAAAGGTCTGTTTCACCGCCTCCATCAGCAGCAGGCCCGCAAACCCGGGCCAGAGCCGCGAGCCGGTCTGTTCGAAGCCCTCCGCCCAGCCGGCCAGCCAGTTCACCGGCGGCGCATAGAGCGCCCGCGTCCAGCCGGACGGCTCCAGCTCGGCCTCGCGCAGCAGTTCGGCCAGTTGGGCGCGGCTGTAGGGCCGGCCGTGCCCGAAGGGCGTGCGCTCGGTGTTGGCCCACAGGCCGTTGCGGGCGGTCACGGCGACGATCACCCGGCCGGAGGGCGCCAGCACCCTCCAGACCTCGCGCAGCAGGGCGATGGCGTCGGGGCTTTCCTCCAGCCCGTGGACCACCAGGATGCGGTCGAAAAGGGCGTTGGCGAAGGGCAGGCTGTCCTCGCCCACCAGGGTGGTGAGGTTGGGTTCGCCGCCCGGCCAGACCTCCACGCCCTGCTGCGCGGGCATCGCGCCCACCACCCGGCGCGCGGCGTGGCGCTGGCTCGCCACGAACGGCGTCGCATAGCCCAGCGCCAGCACGTCCAGCCCGTGCGCGTCGCCCCAGGCTTCCAGCACCTTTCGCCCGACCATGGCGCGCGCGGCGCGGCCGAGGTCGGAGGCGTAGAACTGACGGAGTTCCAGGACGTCGCGGCGCATCGGCCCATGGCTATGCTCGACTAAGCCTTCTCGCCAACCTAAATCGCATGTCCTGGCTCCATTGCCCTGGAGCCGCCCGG
>Ga0070681_10005918_pt1 | contig 11834 bp, 4 predicted proteins | sample KBSC83BmetaG_FD_65650 | JGI IMG/M metagenome (GOLD analysis project Ga0070681, IMG submission 65650) | Corn rhizosphere microbial communities from Kellogg Biological Station, Michigan, USA - KBS C8-3B metaG | ecosystem: Host-associated > Plants > Roots > Rhizosphere | place: USA: Michigan...
AAGCCGAAGGCCAAAGATCGAGTTGTCAAAGATCAAAATCCGGCCGAAACACGTTTGTGTCTCAGTTCGATATGATTATACCATGCTTGTCAAGAGGGTTTTTGGAAATAAGTCCCTGCGAATGATCAGTATGATAGGCGCGGCCCCGGTCTTATCTTCGATGCTTGATCTGACGCTCAAATCAGTTGGTCGAACTATTTCTTTTGCCAAGTGCGATGCGGGATGACCTCGCAGATCCGAGCGGTTTTGAGGTTTTGGATTTCCGCAGCATAGCATAAGATAGTTCAATTCCAAACTCCGGTTGGCTCTATGATCCGAGATCGAGCGGCATTTTGGACATTCTACCTAGGTTCTAAGAAGGAAGACATGAAATCTCTCACTCTCGCACTATTTATGGCGCGCCACCGGCCCATACACTGGCTTCGATCAATTTCAACGCGTGTCCTACACATTCGTTCGAACGGGTCTAACACCACTTCAACAAAGGCAAGGCCTCACTCGTCATATCATTTGCGCAGCCTTCTTCCGTGCGCTCTATTGTGCATCGCTGGCGTCGCTGTCATCGCCGATCTTGATTCGGGAGTCTCTGGGCATGAGGGTGACAGTAGTGACTTAGTTGCCGGCCGAATGGCCCCCTCCGTCGATCTCAAGAAACTAAGCCTCAGCTTTGTAGAGAACAAGGGTCAATTTTCCGACACAGTCGCATTTGCAGCGCAGACCAACGCTAGCGACCTCTTCTTTACAAAGGGATCGGTTGTTCTCAATCTACTCTCTCATACCGCAGGAAGGTCCGGGTCGGCTACCGGGGTATCGAGACCAACAGCGTCCGAGCGTGAAGGCGCTACGCTTCAAACTGAGAGTCTTGAACTTAAGTTTATCGGTGCGAGTGCGAATACCGTTATCCGAGGGGAAGATGGGAAATCTGGCAAGTTCAACTATCTAAAGGGGACGGACAAACGAAAATGGATATCTGACGTCAGTACCTTCGGAAAGATAAGATACACAGGTCTTTATGAGGGAATCGATGCGGTCTTCTACGGAAACGAGGGCCGGGTTCAGTATGATTTTCTTGTAAAGCCACACCATGCGCCCGAGAAGATCCAATTCTCTTTTCCGGGCGCTCGTGCGGTGAAGCTCGAAGCTTCAGGGGATCTGCAGATACAGTCACAAGTTGGCTCGGTCGGTCTCAGTCGTCCCATCTCCTATCAGATCGAGAACGACGGTACGCGAAAGGAAGTAGATTCAGAATTCGTAATTGACCGAGATCGACATATTTCCTTTCGCGTCGGTAAGTACGACAAAGGTCGCGATCTGGTCATTGACCCCATTTTCACTTACTCAACGTTGCTTGGCGGCGGCTTCGACGACATAGGGTACGCCGTCAAGGCAGATTCGAACGGCAATGCCTATATCGTTGGTTCGACACACTCTTTAGATTTTCCAACTTCGCCAGGGGGCCGCAAGCCAATACAAGGCACGACGGACGCATTCGTCACGAAGCTAAATCCGCAAGGAACTGACATTGTTTATTCAACAGTTATCGGAAGCTCTCAGGATGACTTCGGTTATGACATCGACATCGATAACAGCGGCGCGGCATATGTTGTAGGAACCGCGGGCGTCAACTTTCCGCAGCAAAACGCGCTCAAATACTATTCATCCTTATATTCGAGTCCAAACAATGTAAATAACTGGCAGGGCACCGTAGGCCTCAATGATCCCGTCAATACTATCGCCACCGATCCGCGCGATCCGCTGGTAGCTTACGCTGGAGTAAATGGCGGCGTATACAAGACGACAAACGCCGGTGCGAATTGGCTATCAGTCAATAACGGACTCCCGAGTAACTTACCCAACGTAACGGCGATTGGCGTGAGCGCGCAGAACTCCGTCGTTTTCGCCGGTGCCACGACACAGCTTTTCAAATCGGTCGACGGAGGAACCTCCTGGCAGACAGTCAATTTTTATTTCGGTCCGAATACCTTCAATAGCATCCTCGTTGACCGCACAAATCCTCAGTTTGTATTTGTTTCAAAAGGAACATTTTTGTATCGAAGTACCGACGGGGGTACGTCGTGGGCACAGATCCACAGCAATTTTCTCAACGGCAATGAACAGATTTTCACGATCGTCAATCATCCGACGATTCCTGGATTCGTAGTGGCAGGCACCTTCGGGAACATGCTCCTCAGCATGGACTACGGTGCCACTTGGCAACCCGGGCCGATCGGCGGTGCGTTTCGGGTACTTTTCGATGTACGCGATCCGTCGATCATATACGTCGCAACATTGAACGGAGTGTATCGAGGTTCCTTGACGACTTTTCAATACGCAAAGGTCAGCACTAACTTGCCGAGTGCCGCCGTGTATGGGTTTCAACAGGATCCGCTAAACCGAACTAATTTTTATCTCGTGGGTTTTTTCCAGGGAATTCTGAGAAGCACCGACGACGGTGTCACCTGGAATCAGTATAGTCAGGGGCTGCCCAGCTCCGGACAACTGGTTGTAAATGCGATCTCGTTTATCAACGGTGGCAATTCGCTGCTGGCGGGCCCCAACTATATACCCGGAGGTACTGGATTCGCCCTAAAGCTGAACGCTGCGGGAGATGACCTGATCTATTCAACCCGGCTTGGTGAAATGAACAATGCTGTAGCGGTCGATTCAGGCGGTAGAGCCTATGTAGGCGGGACAATTGGAAATAATTTGTTGCCGCTCGTCAATCCACTTCACGGTTACTCCGCGCGCAATGATGGATTTATTTCAGTCATTGCCGCGTCAGGCGGCACGCTAGACTTTTCTACATACCTTGGCGGAACGCAGGACGATTTCCTTACGGATATAGCCCTAGACCCAGCCGGCAATATCTACGCAACAGGGCAGACATGGTCGCCCGATTTTCCATTGACGGCGCCTTTCCAAAGCACGCTCAAGGGGCAGGACGATGCTTTTGTGACTAAGATCGCACCCGATGGTTCCGGAACGATATATTCGACTTTTTACGGAGGCGCGGGTAACGAACTTGCAAACGCTATTTCAGCTGACGCTTCTGGGAACGCATACTTTACCGGGAGTACGATCTCGACCGATATCCCGCTTGGAACGAACCCTGCAATCCAACCCGTCGCGGGCGGGGCAACAGATTCATTTATCGCGCAACTCAATCCCACCGGGTCGAGTCTTCTCTACGCCACGTATCTCGGGGGCGTCGGGCTCGATATCACACACGATATCAAGATCGGTTCGGACGGTGAGATCGTGGTTGCAGGGGAAACCCAATCAATTGACTTTCCTACAGTCCGAAGCTTAAAGAACAAGGGGCCGTTTGAAATGAGCGCAGACCGCGGCGTGACTTGGCGTAATGACTATGAAGGTTTAAACGCCGTCGACATATTTTCGTTCGCGTCGCACCCGGCAGTGCCGGGAACTCTGCTTGCTGGTACCGACGAAGGTTTATACCGAAGCACTGACGGAGGCCAGCATTGGTTGCGCAGTAATGCCGGCGTAGGCACTTTCGGTATAGCGAAGGTCCTGTTCGATCCCGGAAATCCGTCAATTGCGTACGCTGGGACATTCGCTACGACACCCGGGGTTTCGGTCGGAGGCATGTACAAATCGACCGACGGTGGAGCAAGCTGGACGCAAATCAACAACGGTATTTCCTCGAGTACGCGGCAAATCTTCGCTGCCGCGATCGACCCTACAAATTCAAATGTCATCTATGCCGGTTCCGACGGATTCAATCCGGGGTTTCCACTCTACAAAAGCATGAATGGCGGCCAGTCATGGACTGCATTAGGCGCGGTCTCGAACATTGATGACATTGCGATCGATCCGACGAACTCCTCAATCGTTTACGCCGCAAGCGATATTATCCAACCCTACCTCTTTCGCTCGACAGATGGCGGCATCACTTGGAGCACTGTAGTATCGAGCGGATTTAGTCGTGTTCGCTCGATCGTTATCGACCCCAAGGATCACACACGGCTCTACGTTGGTGCTGACAACGGTGTATTTTATTCGACGAATCAAGGCGCGAACTGGCAAAAGGTAATAAACGCTGGCGGAAATGGAGTTGCATTCGACCCGATTCAGACGACTAATTTTTACGCTGCAACAAGTCTGGGATTATACACAAGCACTGATCGAGGCGCATCGTGGACGCTGCAAGACAGTGGTCGAAATCATAAGCAGTTGCTGACGGTGGCCGCTGATGCCGCTACCGAAGGCGTGGTCTACGCCGGCTCGATACCGTTTGTCGAATCCGATGCGTTTGTGACAAAGATCGCGCCGTCGGGTGCTTCTTTTCAATATTCAACAGTCTTTGGGGCTACCGGGGACCCAAATGTCGGTAATGTGAATCCGTTGCCGCTCGATTATGCTTTCGGGCTGGGTCTCGGGCCAAATGGAAGCATTTTTTCGACGGGATATACCCGATACGACAACTTTCCGACGACGCCCGGCAGCGCCAGCGATCACTGGAGCGGAATGGACGATGCCTTTGTTGTACGACTTGACGAATCACGAGAGATTCGAGGAAAAGTCGCGGACGGAGGCGGAGGACCGGTCAATGGAGTCACGATCGAACTTGTTGGAGCCTCGGCCCAAACTTATTCAACGGCACTTGATGGAAGGTACAGATTTAGCCAGGCTCGAGTCGGCGGCGATTTCGAAGTTACGCCGAGAAAACTTGGATATACCTTCCAGCCGGCGAGTGTTAGCATAAAAAACCTTCGGGACGATTTCACGGCGAATTTTACAGCCGTAGCTTCAACAAACACGATAAGCGGACACGTTTTGCAGGGTGGTTTACCTGCTACAGGTGTCACTGTTACGCTTAGCGGAGCTGCGAGCTCGAGTCAGCAGACCACCGCTGACGGTTCATACAATTTTCAGGTGGCGTCAGGCGGCGATTATGAATTATCGGCCTCAAAGATCGGGCTAATATTTGACCCGAGCGTCCAAAAGGTCACGAACCTTGTTTCTAATACAACCGCGGATTTTTCTGCGCGGCCCGGGTTCGTTATTAGCGGCCACGTGCTTTCGAGCGGCTCGGGCTTGTCGGGTGTTCCGATCATTCTGGCAGGCTCAGAACAACAGTCTGTCGAAACAGATATCAACGGGCGGTTCGTGATCGAGGCTGGTGCAGGCGGGAACTATACAGTGTCTCCTATGTCCTCATTTGCGTTTGCGCCTTCGTCGGTGAATATCCCGTCGCTTAGTACAGCTCAGGACCTTGTTTTCAACGCCGTCCCACAAAACCTTGTCAGCGGCAATATTGCATTTGTTGGCATTAACAATGTCGATAATGTTCAAAACTTTGACATCTTTTCGTTTTCGTCAGGCTCCGCCACTAATCTTACGAATAACGTTGCGAATGACTTTGATCCGGTTTGGTCGCCGGACGGCAACAAGTTGGCTTTTGTTTCTGATCGCGACGGCAATTCGGAAATTTATGTGATGACTGCCGATGGTCGAAATCAGACTCGGATCACATTCAATCCAGCGGTCGACGGTGAACCCACGTGGTCACCGGATTCGCGGCGGATCGCCTTCGTCCGGCGGCCTGGAGGAACCAATTCATCTGAGATTTACGTTATAAATGCCGACGGCTCTAACCAGGTCCGGCTTACGAACAATGCAATATACGAATACTCACCCGCATGGTCGCCTGACGGCGGTGAGATCGCCTTTGTAAGTGAAGAGGACGGAAACGCCGAGATATATGTAATGGATAGCTCAGGCTCAACCCGCCGTCGCTTGACGGATAATCCATTGCCCGATCGGGATCCCGCTTGGTCGCCAGACGGTACGTGGATCGCATTCGACTCGGGGCTGGACGGAACTCGACAAATATGGAAGATCCGGCGCGATGGGACTGGGTTAACGCAGATCACAGTCGGCACGGCGGACAATAAGTCTCCCTCGTTCTCTCCAGATTCTCAACAGATCGTTTTTGCCGGATTGTGTAACCCTCCGGGGCTGGCAACGGTCAGCTCGAACGGAGGAAATCAGGGGTTACTCAACTCGTGTGGTCAATATACAGATGCTCCAAGCTGGCAGTCCCGACCGTACGTAAGATCTAAGCCGTTTGACTTTGACGGTGATGGGAAGACGGATCTTTCTGTTTTCAGGCCACAGGGGTCGGGTGGGGCGGCGGAGTGGTGGTATCGGCGGAGCATGAATGGGACTGTCAATGGGCTTCAATTCGGGATATCTACGGATAAGCCCGTGGCGGCGGATTTTACTGGTGATGGGAAAACCGATGTTGCTGTCTTTCGTCCTTCAAATGGTCAGTGGTATGTCTTAAGGAGCGAAGATTTCTCTTTCTTCTCGTTCCCATTTGGCACCAGCGGAGACATTCCGGTACCGGCTGATTTCGATGCAGACGGCAAAGCGGATGCTGCTGTCTTCAGGCCATCCACCGGGACATGGTTCATCCAGAAGACAACTGGCGGGACCGATATCATTCCATTTGCCCGCAACGGCGACATTCCGGTCGTCGCCGATTATGACGGAGACGGAAAGGCTGATATTGCGATCTTTCGACCATCCGGAGCATCGCCTGGTGCAGCCGAATGGTGGATCAGACGAAGCTCAGGTGCCGGAGTGCTGGCATTTCAGTTCGGCATCTCTACGGACAAAGCGGTTCCCGGTGACTACACAGGCGACGGCAAGACGGACGTGGCCATATACCGGCCTGGTTCGCCTGCCACATGGTATGTCTTAAGAAGCGAAGACTTTTCGTTCTTTTCCTTCCCGTTCGGCACAACGGGAGATCTGCCCGTTCCGGGCAACTATGACGGCGATGCCAAATGGGATGCTGGAGTATTCCGGCCTTCGAACAAGACATGGTTCGTCAATCAGACCAGCGGCGGCACTCTGATAATCCCCTTCGGAGTGTCAACGGACGTCCCAGTCCCAAGCACACAGGTTGGGAATTGATGGATGAATCAGGTCGATGAGAATCCACGCTTTTGGGAGCATGGTCAGGGTTTCTCGGGCTGGCGTTCGGAGGGCAGGACGGGGCGGTTGGCGGCTGGGGCGTCGGGCGATGTGTGGAGGTGGACGACCTTCCAATCCTTGCCGATCTTTTGAAAGACAAGCGTCATGCGGCCGGACGACGATTCGAGCTTGCCGTCGGTTTCCTGCGACTGTTTCCATTTGCAGGTGGCGTAGGCTGCTGATGGACCGAGCATCTCGATCCTGAGGCCCGTGAGCTCTAGTGTGACGTTCTTCGCTTTGGCATAGCTCTCGGCGCGAAGGTCCTTCATTGTCTTCCAGCCCTGTGTTACAGTGCCGTTATTATTGAAGAAAAGTATCCGGTCGCTGTTATCATAGACGCTCATTGCCTTTTCAGGGTCAGATTGCCGGATGCCCTCGACCAGGCGGTCAATGACATCGTGGATGGGCTTGGTCGGGTCAACTTTCTTGGCGGCGGCCTTCTGGCCGAAGCTGACGGAAAAGGCAAATAAAATGACGGCGACGGTAAATGCGATTCTTTTCATGGCTTTTCTCGAAGCGGGCGGGCGGCTCTTGTCTAAAGTTTATTACCCGCGTTCGGTGTCTTGCAACCTCGACGCCTTTGTTACACCATTTCGTCGCGGCCGGCATCGATAAATATACGTAATGCGTGTATAAAATTTGATTCGCATTTCGTGAAGTGCGTGTTTACGGGACGACGAGCGTTGATCCGGTCAGCGGTACGCGGCTTGCTGCAAACCCAAACGGAAGTTTGGTTTACAGCCGGATCCGTCGCCTCACCAGATCGGAAAAGCTAAAATTTGAGGAGGGAACTCTTATGTTTTCCGCAAGAAAGTGGATGTCACTTGTGGTCCTTGCTCTTCCCCTGTGCCTGGCGGGCGTCTCGCTGGGATTTGTTGTCGACGACGAAGACGTGCCCGATGTGACGACCCGTGTTGCGCGTCTGAGCTATCTGGACGGCGACGTTCAGGTCCGCCACGCCGGACAGCAAGATTGGGAAAAGGGCGTCGCAAATCTGCCCGTTGTCGAGGGCGACGAGCTGACGACTGCGGCCGGCGCCAGGGCCGAGATCGAGTTTGACAGTCGCACGTTTGTTCGTCTGGGCGGCTCGTCTTATCTGCGGGTCGTCACGCTGCAGGACTCAGGCATCGCTCTGAGCCTGCCTGAGGGCTCGTTGAGCGCTCGCGTTAACGATTTTAGTAAGGACAGAGCATTCCTTGAGATCGATATTCCAAAGGCGACGATAGCCATCGAGAAATCGGGCCTCTATAGGATCGATCCCGGTGCCGAAGACTCGACCGATGCTCACGTTCGCGTAACTGACGGCGGCCAGGCCCGGATCTATTCGGAAACTTCAGGATTCACGCTGAAAAACGGCCGTTCGGCAACGATCTTTCTAGGCGGCGACCGGGCCGGTGAGTGGGAAACGGCCGATGCGGCCCCGTTCACAGACGACTTCGATACGTGGACACTCGACCGCGATTCGACCATTGCCAAGCGGCTTAAGGACGCATATTACGATAAATATTACGATCGCGACATTTATGGTGCCGAAGACCTGAGCGGCTACGGCGATTGGATCTATACAAAGAGTTACGGCTATGTTTGGCGGCCGTATGCCTCGACCATCTCGCCTTATGCCGATTGGTCGCCGTATCGTTACGGACATTGGCGCTGGGTGCCGCCATATGGCTGGACCTGGGTCAACGACGAGCCATGGGGCTGGGCTACATATCACTGGGGCCGATGGGTCTGGGACGATAACTACTGGGTCTGGTCGCCGTACGGATATTACCGCCCGAGCCGTAGCTGGTGGGAGCCCGCCCTCGTCGTGATCTCGGTACTAAATGCGGATGTTTGCTGGTATCCGCTGCCGTATCGATATCGTTATTACAATTACAACCACAATTACCATGGCGGACGCCGCGGCGACCGCGATTGGGACGGTGACCGACGAGGCGGTCGAGGCGATAACCGAGGCGGCTCGAACAGCGGCGGTTCAAATGCCGGGAATCCTTCAGCTAGCCCGACACCCGGCGCCGCGCGCGGGCCGGTGCTTGGTTATTCAAATGCCGAACGGCTGCAGCGCGACCTGACGCCGCCGCTGCTGCTTATACCGCAGACCGGTGTTGTAACGATGCCCTCGACGGCCTTCGGCACGGGTCAAGGCAGCGGAAGGCGGGCGACGCCCGACGTCGCAAAGGGCGTGCTTGCAAAGGCTCCTGATCAACCTCTGACGCCAAACATCAATTTGCCTTCCGGCGAGCAGGTTGCCGAGAGGGTGAAGAAAGACACCCGCGTCGAGGCTCCGCCGATAACACGCGGTCAGCTGCCGAAAACCGGTGTCGCCGAACGCGTCGATAACAAGCCGATGGACGAGGCGCTTAAAAAGTCGCGAATGCTCGGCAATCGGCCGCCGGTCCAGCCGACGGCAGCGCCCGCGGAAGCCAATTCGCCGATGGTTCGGGGCGTTGATCAGATACGTAACACAGGCGCTGTGAGTCGGCCTGCAAAACGTGAGGACACGCCCGCGGCCGATACTCCGTCGACCGGCGACAATGAGAGCAAACCGGTGCAAAAAGGCGTTCTGCCTAAGGTCGATCAGCCGCAGAAGGCGATCCCACGCTCCGATTCGTCGCCAACGCGTGACACGCCGGTCTATAGCCCGCCGAAACAGGATGCGCCCCGCAGCGAGCCCAAACGCGATACGCCGGTCTATAGCCCGCCTCCGAGGCAGGAGACGCCTCGCAGCGAGCCAAAGCGTGACACGCCTTCGCCGCCGCGGAGCGAGCCGAAACAGGATAGACCTTCATCTCCAAAGAGCGAGCCGAAAGAGGACAAGCCTGCGGCTCCCTCAAAAAAGGGGTGATCGTTCGACGAAAGAAAGAGAGCGGGACTCAAAAGGTCCCGCTCTCTTTTTGCCTTCAGTGTGCGGTCCGACTAATGCGCGCTGCCTAAAAATACCGTCTTATCAATGGCCTTCGGGTCGCCTACCACGACGAACCGGATATTCTTCATATACTTCACGCTGGCGTTGTAGACATCCTGCGGCGTGACATTCGCGATGCCGGTCAGAAACGTCAGCGAGTTGCGCCAACCGCCGCCGATCAGCTCATATTTTGCCAGGTCGCCAGCCTGCGCGGCGTTCGTCTCTTCGTCGACATAGTAGGTCGTCAGGAAATAGCCGGGTACACCGACAAATTCGTCCTGATCGATCGGGGCCTTTCGCAGCTTGGCGATCTCGTTAAGCATTACCGCGATGGCCTGGTTCGCGTCGACCGCGGTCACGTAGATCTCAGCATTGTTCGCCGCGTGAACGTCCATTGTCGCATTCGGCGCATAACTGAGATTGCGGGCAAGACGCACTTCCTGATAAACGTTGCGCTGCAGGAGCGAGATCGCCACCCGCATCGCATAATAATCCGGATCGGAGATCGACGGGGCCGAAAAAACACCCTTGATGTAATTGGTCGGCAAAGTGCGCTGCTCAATGTCGACCGTCGGCTGGGCGAACTGAAGCGCAGCGATCCGCGTGTCTTTATAGTCGCCCTTTGGCAGCTTTCCGAACGTCGAGGTGACCAGCTGCTTTATGTCATCAACGTTCGTGTCGCCCACGACGACAATGAGCATACGCGAGGTCTGCATCATATTCTTCTCATACGTACGCAAGGCCTCGGGCGTGAGCTTTGTCAGCGTTTCGACTGTACCGTTTGGGTCGGCGGCGTATGGATGCCCGGCGAAAATGATCTTGTTCTCGAACTCATCGAGAGCGCTGTCGGGGCTGGCAGATTCATCATTGAGCGCGGCTAGCTTTACGTTCTTCTCTCGCTGCACATCCTCGGGAGCGAAAGTCGGGCTTGTCAGCAGATCGACCAACATGTCCCACGAATGAGCAAAATGCTCCGAGGTCGAGACCATCGATACCGCACTGTAGTCATATGTGGAAGCGGACCCGATGACCGTCCCGGTGCGGGCAAGCTCTTTTCGCAAAACTTCGCGCGGATACTTTTTGCTCGACTCGGTTGCGGCATCCAGCGCGAGGCTCTCGATTCCGGCATTGTCGACGGTCTCGTTTCGCACGCCTCCGCGAAAAAAGACACCGACGGAAACGGTCGGCGAGCTTGTCCGCCGTTTGAAAATTACCTTTAGACCGTTGACGTCAAAATCGGTAATCGTCGCATCGGCCGCGGGCACCGATACCTGCGGGTGGACCGCAAAAACGAATGTCAGAACGAAACTAAATGTCAGAAAAAACTTCATAAAAATGCCTTTATTTACCGATCAGATCGGCGTCGGTGAGATTGGCTGACGATTTTGACGCATCCGACAGCATCGCGAGGCCGACATGCGGCTTGCCCTGAATGTACGTCGAAATATATTTATTTATGTCGCCCCTGGTGATCGCGCGAAGATTGTCATAATAGCCACGATAATAATCAATGCCCGTCGATGACCACCAGAAGCCCAGCGTATGTGAGTATTCGCTCAGCTTTTCCCGATCGTATTGATCGCGGGCCTCGACGAGTGTCTTTGCGTTGGCAAGCTCTTCGTCGGTGAAATAGTCCGGATCGTTAAAATGGGAAATTTCGTTATAGAGTGCCGCGGTCGCCGCTTTCGCCTTATCGGGAGTCGTCGCGAGCGTTATGCGGATCGGGCCGACGTTGCGTTGAGTGTAGTAAAAGATATCGGCCGAGGTCGCAAGTCCTGAGTCGATCAAGTCACGTTGAAAACGCGAATCGGGCTGCTGCGTAATGAACGAAAAGACATCAGCCGCGTATGACGAGGCGTTGTCCTTCCCGATCGACGGTCCCTGCCAGCCGACCTGTATGAACACGTTATTGACTGGTTGA
>Ga0070681_10005919_pt1 | contig 11833 bp, 9 predicted proteins | sample KBSC83BmetaG_FD_65650 | JGI IMG/M metagenome (GOLD analysis project Ga0070681, IMG submission 65650) | Corn rhizosphere microbial communities from Kellogg Biological Station, Michigan, USA - KBS C8-3B metaG | ecosystem: Host-associated > Plants > Roots > Rhizosphere | place: USA: Michigan...
GAGCAAGTATCCGGCGTCGCTCGAGTTTCTGCTCATGACGCTCGGGCCGATGTTCATTGCGATCGCGCTGGCGGAGCAGTGGAGGGGAAGGAGTGCGGACGTAGTGTCGACGTTCGGGCGCGTGCCGTTCTTCTATTACGTGTTGCACATCCCGACGATCCACTTAGCGGCGTGCGTGGTGTCCGTGATCCGCGAGGGGAGCGTGAATCCGTGGCTCTTTCTCAATCACCCGATGGCGGCGGGGGAGGCGCCGGCTGGATACATGTGGAGCTTGCCACTGCTGTATCTCGTGTGGGCGGTGTGTGTGACGGCGCTGTACTTTCCGTGCAGGTGGTTTGCGAGGGTGAAGAGTGAGAGGAGGTCGGCGTGGTTGAGTTATTTGTAGTGGCTAGAGTGCGTAAGCGTGTCGGGGACGGACGCCGATGAACCTCCTCACCGTGTGGGTCATCGTCGCGGCGATCACCTTCATCATCTCTCTTACCGCGGAGCGTTATCGCGTTGTCCCGCGTGAACGTGGCGTGCGACAGGGGATGCGGTCGCTCGTGCTCGGCGTGTATGGCTTGAGGCGCGCGGATTACTCGGCGGTGGGGTGGCGACTCGTGTGGGTTGTGCGGGTGATGATGGTGGTGCTCATCGTCGGGATATTCTACATGTTTTTGAGGGATGCGACGGTTGGCGGGGCGCGGCGCGTCCAATGACGATCGCGGAGATGAATCTACGAGCGAGCTGGCGAGCACTGTCGATTCTCCTCGTCGTGCTTTGAGGATGTGTATCGAATCCGGACGTGTACTGGGAGGTAACCACGAACCACTCAATCGCCAGCGCAATCGCCGTACGGATCCGCTATGGAATTGCCCCTGAGGGATTCGAAACCTTTGTTGCAGCAAAGCCGCTGGTCAGCGGATGCTATGAAGCGGAAGCTCAGGGCGCAGAAGTATCCGCCAGTACTCGATTCAACATTGCCACAGCTGGCGGAGTTGTCGAGCTGTCACGCCAAGGGAGTGTCCGAGTCGGTCAGAAATGAATTCTTGTCACTCTTGCTGCCGTAGAAGGGGCCGCGGCAGGTGTAATTATTGTGGTCGGAGATGTGATTTGTCACCGAGCGAGGAAACCAGTGCAAATTCTCTCAGTACTTGATTCGCCATGGTTTTCATGGGTGCTAGGCGTCGGGTTCATTCTAGCGGCGCTTGCGCGATTCTCATCGAAGCGGCCTGCCAATATTGCGAGGCGGGTCCAAGTCGTAGTCTACGCGATTCTCGGCCTAATTCTCATCTATAACGGCTTTCACAATCTGCACCATTAAGGACGTCGACATCCAAGAAGAATGTCGCCCGCGGAACGACTATCTAAGGGAATGCGAGCTGCAATGCCGATCGGCATCGCACAATTCCTGAGAACGTTGTGTGGGGAATGGGATGGGGCCTCCGTTTCGGAGCTGAGTTCTCAGTCTGGGTGACGTATTCGCAGCTAGTGGGGAGGTTCTGTTAGATCATCGTTTTTCAATGCCCCAGTTCTTGACGCGCTAATCCCATTTACAGCCGTGCCTGCGGAGCAACGAGAGGCGAAGGCGGCCTGTCTGCATCCTGGCGAGGGTGGTCAATGACACGTCTGGCACGTCGACTTAGAACGGACTTGCCGATCGGAATTCGAGTCGGCCTTTCGTTTTCTGCAGTCTACATTATCATGGCGATCACGGCATATCTGCTGACGCTTATCAGCAGGGATCCCGACGCAATCAAGAGGGATTTTGGTCTGAACCTTCCAACTATTTTGCTACTTTATGCTGCGGGCGGCCTCGTTGGAGGCGTCATCATTGCGGTGCTTCGACCTTTGCGCTCGACGGCGTTCGGTTCATTTGTCATTGGAACGATTAGCACCTATCCGCTTGCCATCGCATTTGAGATGCTCGGAATGCCTCGAGTCGATTTGTATCCCGAAGGTGTGTTCGTCGCTCTAGGCCTCTCATTGATATTCGGAGGAGGGATCGGTGCGGTCATGCATGGCAGGACGAACGGATGGACAACATAGTCTGCTTCCTTACTTCTTCTCCGAGTGGCTCATTGATCATGCGACGACTTCAAGGACTCATTAGTTTCTGCCCCAAACAAGTGCAGTCGCTCTCCCCTAAACCTCAGCCCCACCTCACTCCCCGCCGCCGGTAACCCCCGCGGCGGCACGCGCGCCGTAATCTCCTTCGCGCCAACCCGCGCCGAGAGAAACGCCTCGCTCCCCAAGGGCTCCACGACATCCAGCCGCACCTGCACCGTTGCTCCACGCTCGCCCGCCGGCAAGATCTCGATATCCTCCGGCCGAATCCCCAAGATCACCGCTCGTCCTCCGTACGACGCGAGCCGCTCCGCCCACTCGCCGCTCAGCACCATCGAGAACGAATCGTCCTCCGCGCGAAACTCCACCCCCGTCACTCCCGGCCCCACCACGATCGCTCCCGCGATCAGATTCATTGCCGGACTCCCAATAAACCCCGCCACGAACGTGTTCTTCGGCCGCTCGTAGAGATTCATCGGCGTATCGATCTGCATCACGTGCCCACCCTCGAGCACCACGATGCGATCGCCGAGCGTCATCGGCTCCACCTGGTCGTGCGTGACGTACAACATCGTCGTGCCGAGCTGCTGGTGTAGCCGCGCGATCTCTCGCCGAGTTTGCACGCGAAGCTTCGCATCGAGGTTCGACAACGGCTCGTCGAACAAGAACACCCGCGGATGCCGCACGATCGCGCGCCCCACCGCCACGCGCTGCCGTTGGCCCCGCGGACATGTCGCGAGGCTTCCGCGCCAACAGCTCCCCAATCCCTAGAATCCCAGTCGCCTCTTTGACCCGCGCATCGATGTCGGTCTTCGACATCCCGCGCAGCTTGAGCGCGAACGCCATGTTGTCGTACGCGCTCATGTGCGGATACAGCGCGTAACTCTGAAACACCATTGCCAGTCACGGTCCTTCGCGGGCACGTCGTTCATGAGGCGATCGTCGAGGCGCAGCTCGCCGCCGCTGATCGATTCCAAGGTCGCCCCAGCGGCCTCTCGACCCAACGACTGATCGACCTTCTCACCGCACTGGGGCGGGACTTCGATCTCATCGTGCGCTCCTCGCTGAAGACGCGGACGCGCGGCCGACTGCACGCCGCAGCGCAATCTCGGGGGCAAAACAGCCGGCCATGCAATGGATTGCCGATGACTCTTTGCGCGTCGCTGCTACTCTGTCGCGTCACAAGAACGCGAATGATTGCTCCCGCGAGATTTTGAGATTGCAGCCCAGGCGAATGAGCAAAAAGAAATCCGGCTCCTGCCTCTTCGTAATACAAATTTTTCTCAATGCGCGAAGACCTCGCGCGACTCAAACGGAGCTAAGTCGCTCACACACAAAGCTCTCCCGTTCTCGGCGTGTTCGTGATGCGGATTAGACCGTCCTAATACGGTCGAAGATTGTCCTAAAACGTCCTTGCTGTTCAGCTGGGTAGATGTATGCTGGCAACGGTGCGCGCGACGATGCTTACGGTCGTCATGTAGCTGTCCCCTTCCCTACCTGTCACCATGTTACTATCCGACGAGCGAAGCCTCCCATCTGGTGACCCATCGAATAAACCCACCGCTCCGGTGTCGCTGACGGCATTCGAGTGCTACGAATCCAGAAGCCCCGTTCAGCGCGAAGCCCTTGCGTTGACTCGAATGTACGCTGCGAATAATCGGGCGACGATCGTCTTCGAGGGAGAGAGCGGGACCGGTAAGACGCTCATCGCCAAGTACGCGCACGGGATCTCGAGAAGGGCGTCGATGCCCTTCAAGTGGCTGTCGCTTGCGGCGATTGATGAGAGTCTCGCGCCATCCGAGTTATTCGGTCACGTAAAGGGCGCATTTACCGATGCACGCAAGGACCGCTTGGGGGCCATTGCGACTGCCAGCCATGGCACGTTGTTCCTCGACGAGATTGGCAAAGGGTCTTTGAGAATACAGCAGCTATTGTTACGCGCCATCGAAGCGAGAACGATCTGCGCCGTCGGCTCGGATCGCGATGTGTCGTTCGACGTACGATTCATGGTGGCCACGAACGTGCCACTCTCCATGCTTTGCAAGAAGCACGGATTCCTCCCTGATCTGGCTGCTCGTTTCGGCATGTTGAGAGTAGTACTGCCGCCGCTTCGCAAGCGCCGAGAAGACATCCCCTTCTTCGCTGAGCTGTACGCAGCGAAGCACGCTACCGCAGACAGTTCTCTCGCCATTGTTCCGAGCATACATCCGGAGTTGATGTCGCGACTTCAGAATGCCGAGTGGCCGCTTAATCTCAGGGAACTCGATAGCGCTATGGAAGCTCTGATCATCCACGCGCAGGGCGCAGAAATGCTGGAACCCGACCACTGCTTCGGCGCTCTCGATATTTTGCGCCCCAAGAGACGTGGCCGGCCGCGAAAGAGCACGGCCACTGTGGTCAGCGCTGCCGTTGCGAAGTTGACGTCGAAATCAAAAGTGGCCGACTCGCTCGGCGTCTCGCTCGCAACGGTTGATCGATACCTCAAGCAAGCGGAACTTCGTGTCGGAAAGTCGAAACGCCCTCCTCATAAATCAAAATTGGCCGACTGAATCGGGCATTTATGAGGTACCCGGATGCTCGTGTGCTTTCTGAAGTGATGCGACGCATCCGGTTGCCCTGTAGGGAGTAACAACAGAGCCCACTTTTTGGCGCGCTGCGTGCTTTAGTGCCGTTTCCATGTACGCACACTGCACGCACTCACGGTCGCTCGCCGACGCGTACTACGCGCGAGCATCTCGGCCACCCATCGCATCTGCCGAGTACCCGTGATCTCAACAGCGCCAAGGAGAACGATCAATGACATCGCCGTCGCAGTCTACTGAGCGGGTAGGCCACTCGCGTGCGGTTCAATGCGCTCGAGAGTTCTTGCATTGCCCGCGTCTCGCAGCCTGCTGTGCGGCGATGGTGACCGTTTTCGCCCTACTCCTGCCGTCTCTCCTCGCCGCTCAGGCGCCGATCGAAGACGTCACGCCGCCGACGATCACGATGCCCATGGTCGGCAACTACAGTACGGCGAGCGTCGTGATCACGATCCAGTTCTCGGATTATTCGTTCGATCCGGCGTCCATGGTCGAGACGGTCAACGGAGTCTCGTTCACCTCCGCCTTCACCTTCGTTCTCGGTCCGCTCTGTCCACCCCAGACGCAGTGCCTCCGCAGTGCCAGCGCCTCGGGCACGATCCATCTTAGTCCCGGGTCCAACACGTTCCACGTCGAGCTGTGCGACAACGATGCCAACTGCGGCGCCAAGGACGCGCACTACACGTATACGCCGCCGCCCCCGCCCCAGCAGCTGAGCGTGACGCCGACGTACGAATCGATCGAGGCGGAGCGGAGCATCGGCTACGTCCAAACCTTCACGATCTACAACGGCAGCACGATCTCGAATACTTTTACGCTCACGCGGACCTGTAGCGCCGTCGTGATCGCGAGCGGCTGTACCCCGGCCACGGAGAATCGGACGATCGCCGGCGGACACTCGGATACGGCAAGCATCGCCTTTGTGGCCACCGCGAGCGCGGGAGCCACGGGACAGGTCAAGCTCGCCGTCGTGCTCTCCACCGACGCCACTGTGCACGATTCCGGGACGGTCGACGTGCACGTGATTGCGTTGCAGACACCGGGTGTCGTGGTCGCCAATCTCAATCCCGGCGAGTCGGTCGAGCGCGGACTCTGTCTCACGATCTCGCTCCACTCCGGGGCGTACGAGTGCGGAGACTTGAGGCTCGACTACGGCTTCCCGACCGTGCGCACGATGGAGAAGGAGCGGGCGCCGACCTTCATCTACAGCAATCAACTCGCGCACCCCATCGAGCGAGTCGCGGCGGAGATCACGCTGCCCAACGATGGTCGACATCCCGATAGCGTGACGGCAAAGCTGCTCGTCACGCGCGCGGGCTCGTCCGTCCAGGTGGATGCGGAGAAGTGGCTGGGCAGCGACTGGTCGCTCGGGAGCGTGCGTCGGGTGGTGCTGAGCTACGATGCGATCACCGACTCGACGGGGCTCTATCAGTACTCGATCCAGGTCGGAAGATGGTATGGCGCGACGCTCGAATCCAACAGCGTGGCGAGCGATCTGGTGGTGGTCAATCGCTCGTCGAGTCCTTTTGGCGCAGGCTGGTGGGTGGCGGGAGTCGAGCGGCTCATCCCGCTGGGGAGCAACAAGTGGCTCTGGATCGGCGGGGATGGGAGCACGCGCGTGTTTGCTCCGAGTGGCACCAACCTCTGGCTCGCCGGCAACGTCGACCGGCGCGAGCGGCTGGAGTACGACGGCACCTACTACTGCCGTCGACTCCCGCACCACGCGTGCGTGCTCTTCAACGCGCTAGGGCAGCACGTCGTGACGCGGAACCGGTTGGGCGAAGTGCTCGCGACACTGGACCGCACAAACTTCCTCTACGCTGGCAACCTGCTCACCAGCATCCAGCTTCCGGTGCCAAGCGGCACGCTCAGTTACACGTTCGCCTATGACACGGTGAGCGGGAAGCCAAGGCTCTTGCGGGTGACGGCCCCACCGCGTGGCGCGACGACGCGGGTCACGACTGCCACGATCACGAGTGGGCAGCTGCTCGCGCTCACCTACAACGCTCACCCGGCGATCCAGTTCGCGTACGACGGCACGCTCACCAATCGCATCCTTTCGGTGACAGATGCGCGGGGCGGCATCGAGAAGTATGCGTTCGGCGCGTTGAATACCTTGGCGAGCGCGAAGCTCGGGCTCGACTCACTCGCTGCCGATACCATCCGCTACACCTTCGCGCCACTGGAGATCAAGGGCATTGGTGGGTCGGGCAATCATGCCTCGACCCATGAAGCCGCCTTCACCAAGTACGACGGCCCGCGCACCGACGTGGGCGACTCGACGCTCTTCTGGCTCGACCGCTTTGGCGCACCGACCCACATTCGAGATGCGATCGGGAACGAGACAGTTCTCACTCGTGCAGACCCCAATTATCCAGCGCTGGTCACGCAACTACGGATGGCCAACGGGCGAACCAGCACTGCGACGTACGACACGGTGGGGCACGTGCTCACCTCGACCGCCGTCAATCCGCTGGGTGACGGGCGCAACGCGACCACGACCAACACGTGGAACATGAAGTTCGACTTCGTCGCCACGACGACGTCGGCGACGGGGCTCATCACGACTTTCGGCTACGACACGCTCACGGGGAACCGGCTCTGGCAATATCCAGGCACCGATCCCGTGCGAAAGGTGCTCTTCCAGTACGGCAACACGCTCCTGCAGTTGAGCTCCACTCAGTTGCCGGGCTACCCGTCGACGGCGCGGGACTCCGTGCTCTACGGCTCGCTCGGGAACGTCGTGGCCACGCGATCGCCCAAGGGCTTCGTCGATTCGACATTCGAGAACTCGATCGGCGAGGACACGCTCACCGTCTCGCCCATCGGCAAGCTCACGACCGACACCGCGCGCGTGCGCACACGCACGGCCTACGACGATCGCGGACTCGACACCCTCAACGTCGCCGACGGGAGTGGCGTGGAGTGGCTTACCACCCGCACCCATCACGACGAGAACGGCAATGCGGACAGCGTTAGCACCTCCGTGCTGCCCGACCTCAATCACATCGGTGCCAACACGCACGTCTATGTCTTCGATCCCGCGGACCGCCGCACCAACGAAAATGTCGTGACGGGTGGCCGGCACAGTTGGACCTACGACTTGGCCGGCAATCAACTGAACGGCGGCGCTCGGTCGGGTGGCAGCGTGTACAATGTCTACAACGCGCTCAATCAGCTCGCGCAACGCCTCTCGAGCGATACCGCGACCTTCACGTACGACGCAGTTGGTGAGATGACGAGCGCCAACAACCCGACCGCGCGCATCTCGCGTTCGTACTATCCCGGCGGTGGCCTCGAGGCAGATACACTCCGCGTGAGCACGACGACGCTCACCGATGGCGACTTCACCCAACACGTGTACGGCTTGCGGTACGGCTATGATCTGGATGGCCGGCGGCTCTGGCTCAAGCATCCGTCGCAGATCGCCACGGGCGTGTTTAGCGCGGACAGCACGGGCTACGGCTACGAGCCCGTGGCCGGTCAGCTTGCACTCGTGCGCGATCCCGCAGGCAATCTGTTCACCTATGGCTATGATACCGTGGGCCGGCTCGTGAAGCAGGTCGCCCGCTCGGGGCAGCCCGACAGCATCATCACCCTGACCAATTACGACGTGGAATCGAACCGCGTGCGATACGCTGCGGATTCTGCGATCTACGACGCGCGAGGCAAGATGTACGTGGCGGGCGACTCCACCGTGTACTCGCCCCTGGGAGTGCTCAAGTACTCCGGCCGTGGGGCAGTCATCGAGGCGTACGAACCCGATCCACTCGGCAACAACTATCGTTCCGACGTGTCCGGACCTGATTTGCCGGCGCTGCAACCCAAGTATGCGACCTTCTGGGCAGGCAGTGGAGTGCCGAATAAGGAATGGCGCTTAGACGGGACGCACACGGATACGACCTTCTACGTATACCATGGGCTCACGGGGGTCTTGATATCGATCGACCGATTGAAAAACGCGGACTCGTATCCCGGGCAGAATCGCTGGGAGCATCGAATCACCCACAACTACTACGACGGGCAGGAGCAACTCGACAGCACATCGTTCCTCGTCGACACTGTGCCGTTGTCGAACGGCCATCTGTTCACGGACTATCTCGCGATCGAGCAGTATCGCTACGATGCGCTCGATCGGCGCGTCTGGATGCGGAACATCCGCGGAGCGAACTGCATCAAGCAGGACAAGTCATCCGGCTGCCGTAACAACCTGCGCCGCACGATCTGGGACGGCGATCAGATCCTCTACGAGATCCAGACTCTGGGCGACAGCTCATCGAGCTTTCTCGAATCGGATAGCTATAGCGTCGCGCCCTACTATGGGACGGTCGCCTACACCTATGGCCTCGGGATCGACGCGCCGCTCGCGATTTACAAGAAGAACGGCGGCCTGGTCATTCCACAACAGGATCTCTCGAACCGGTTCATTGGCGGCACGTGCGGGTGCGGAAGCCTGGGGATCTACTGGCCGGAAGCCGACGGCTCGGCATATACGATTCTCGGGATGCAACCCGACGGCCCACCAAGCTGGTATGGCAGCATCATCGAGGGCCAACAGGACGCGTCAGGGTTTCAATACAAGCGCAATCGGTACTATGATCCGCAGGCCGGGCGGTTCACGCAGGAGGACCCGATTGGGCTCGCGGGGGGGCTCAATGTGTACGGCTTCGCGAATGGCGATCCTATCAATTTCAGCGATCCGTTTGGCTTGTGTCCGGTGATGCCGTGGTGCCTTCTTGCTGCTGGCAGTGGAACTGCGCTAGGCTTGGACGCAGTAGCAGGGGCGCTCATAGCTGGCGAAGCTGTGGCAGGGGTCGGTTACATACTCATTAGGCCTGCTTTCCCCGGTGAGGGAACGCAGTTGTCGCGACCCGCGGAAGGAGCTGTGGCTGCCGATGAGACTGCGGTTTATAGCAAAAGGAAAACGGTCAGCACCACCGATGATTCGAGCGAAGGACATTCCACCAATGTTAGAGAATCCAATCGAGAAACGCATGAAAAGGGCGTTGAACGTAAGAAGAGGGATCAGGAGGGGGAAAAGGGCGACAAGCGTCGTAAGCCCAATCCAAACAAGAGGCGACAATCTCCGGAAAGCCCTAACCAGTGAGTGAGAATTCGATGGAAACCAAGACTGTTCTGCGCATCGGCGTAGACAACCAGATGCTCGTTCAAGTTGTTAGACAATCCATTGAGATCCCAGGTATTCACCTGGTGGGGATACCAATCGCGGTAGGACGTACGTGGCTGGTGTTATCAAATCTGAATGATGCGCTTTCTTTAGATGGCTTCACTGCACTTCGAATTTCCGATATTACTGCGGTTAAACTCAAATTCCGCAGACGCTCATTCTATGTACGTAGTATCCAACACAAGCGTCTGCCGTTACCAGGTCTTCCGAAGCTTGATCTCGACTCCGAAAGCGAAGTTTTGAGAAGTATGCAGCGGTTGTTTTCATTGATTGTCGTAAATCGTGAGATCGTAAACACCGGTGCATCGGAGATCGGGCGTCTCACGCGGATATCCTCGCGAACGGTTACAATGCAGTTGATAGATCCAAGTGCCCACTGGATACGTGGGACTGAGACTTTTCGAGCCCGTGACATCACCCGCATAGGGTTTGGCGGAGGATATGAGGAATCCCTCGCAGGAGTCGCTGGTCTGAAGGATCCCAAATGGCGCTAAGATAGCGATGTGTTTGAGGAGAATGTTCCCGCGCCTAGTTGAAATTCATGCGGTGCCGCGTGAGTGCGGCTTCACGCCGCGGCGGGTTTCGTCGGTGTGAGTTTGTTTGCAGGGCTTGGCGGAGCACGGGTGGATCAGGTGGAAACGGCATGGATTCGCGAGTCTCTGGTGTTCGAATCATGGATGCAAATAAGAATGACCCGAGACGGGCATCGTATAACAATGGGAAGCAGAAGGTGGCGCGTAAGACCGGCAAGACTATTTCCGATTCGCATCCGGAAGCACACATCCCGGTGGACTAGGAATTAGCCCATGCTTGAGCGATACGAAGCTTTGAATCAGTTGGTAGGTGAGGAGATCAACGCCATTGCATTTGTGATGAACTTCGTTGAAGTGCATTTCAATGGGCCGATTCTCACATGCTACACGCCACCGATATTGGAGTGCAGAGGTCGCACTTTTGTATTTCCCCATGAAGGATCGCGCGATGCGTTGTGCGGGCTTATTGGTGACATCCCGTACGAGGCTTGCGAGGACGTGGAAAGTGCGATCGTGCTGAAAATGAATACCGGATGTGTATTGACGATCCGTCTAGATCGCGACAGTACGATGGGAAGAGAGGCGGCGACTCTTATCGGCGTCAGCGAAACGACGTTTGTCTGGTAGCCATACTCCCCTCCGAATTAGCAGCGAATCGACGACTTTCCGGCGGGTAGCCACTGTTTAGGCGCCGCGGCGGTTTCGTCGGGCGAGCCTTCATTTGCGGCTCCTGCCGGAGCAAGGGCGGAGGGTGATACGGTTTCGCGCGCCAGAACTGCGGCTCCATCGCCCACAGCGCTGATGTGCACCAGCGCAACATCTGATCGCTTGTGCGGCAATGCGTCGCTCGCCTTGTTCTTGCCGCCAGCCGCGCCCTCACTCTCTCGTCGTCCCAATCGTGGGACTCACTTTCGCACGATATCGCTTATCGTTTGCGCGCGATAATTCGCTTCGAGATTCAACAGTGGCTCGCCGCGCGTGAACACCCCAGAGGACGCCTCAGGATCGTGCGGCCCGCCGTCACCCGCGTCGGGCGCCGCCCCGAGATGTCTCGTGGCCTCCGCCCCCGAGTCCTCCAATTCTTTCGATCCCTGCATCCTGCTTCACTCACTCCGGCATCTCGTTCGCAACGATTCATCACTACCGTAGGCGAGCAGAACTCGGCGTTGGCGATGTGAAGCGTGCTCCGCATAAATCAAAATTGGCCCTCTCATTCGCCGATTTATGAGGTACTTTGCCTTCGTGCGCTATCTGAACTGATGAGGCACATCCGGTTGTGCTGTAGCGACTTACCGCGCGAACTAAATCTTGGCGCGTTGCGTGCTTTGCATCGCTTCCATGCAAGCGCAATCGTCGCCTCCCATGACGCTCGCGGACTCCATCTCGCGCGAGTATCTGGTGCACCATCGGATCTGTCCCAAGGCCTTCGACGCAGACGGCGCGCTCGTTGTCGCCGTCGCGCCGAACGCGCATCTCCACGCGCTCGA
>Ga0070681_10005924_pt1 | contig 11831 bp, 12 predicted proteins | sample KBSC83BmetaG_FD_65650 | JGI IMG/M metagenome (GOLD analysis project Ga0070681, IMG submission 65650) | Corn rhizosphere microbial communities from Kellogg Biological Station, Michigan, USA - KBS C8-3B metaG | ecosystem: Host-associated > Plants > Roots > Rhizosphere | place: USA: Michigan...
AACTTGTGACCTCGGCGGACGCGAAGATTAGCGCGGTAGCGAGTTGCCCAGCAAAGCTAACGCAAGCGCGACTCAGGCGGCATGATTCGCGAATCCGTTATCATCGGTCACTTCTTCTACTCACGGTCAATCTGTCGGGATCGACCAGCGATGTTAGCCGGGAGGGAGTCTTTTCATACATGCGACTACGCGCTAAAAAAATCGCGTTCTCAATGTGGCGACGCACTTTTGATTCGCTCAAATTATGTCGCTTCGCTAGCTCCGTAATGGTCGCCCCGGTGGTGATTCGTTCGATCGCCAACTCTAAACAGTGCAGGAGTTGACGCTGCCGCTTATCCTTTCGGATAATCTTGAGCTGAATTTTTGCTATTTTTTTCTCAATTTTGGCCTTTGTAATAGCGCGAACTGGTGATCGCAATGGGTCCTCCGGTGAACGTGTTTAAAAAATACGCCTGGGTTGGCAAATTTGGAGATGTCGACACATGGTGCGCTGCCTTGGATCAAGCAAGAAAGTAGCGACAGCAGGCGGCGTGCCGCCAGAATCGCTGGAGCTTCCGAGAAGTTGTTGCAACGTTTGCAGAACCAGAGCGCTAAGGGACAGCGCCGATTCTACCCGAGGTATGGCAAAACTACCGTCGCCACACTGATTTGACGATGGCTGAACGCAGTTGTTAGCAGAAACTCAGGTTAATCAAATCGGATTTTACTGACGGAAAAGTTCGCGGGTTTCCGTAGAAAATCTAGGCAGAAAACCCACCGGATAGCGTGAGCAATCCCGCGCAGCCTCTAATTTTCGGGCATGAGATGGATGTGGGGGTGGTATGATAGATGTCGCTGCAGCACGAGATCAAGCCAGTTCAAATTTAGGGGTTTACGTAGTATTTCGTCGGCGCCAGCGGCGATAGCACCATCGATGAGCACTCCGTGAAGAAAAGCTGTGACTACGATAACCGGTATGTCTTGCGTCAATGGATCCGTTTTGAGAGTTGCTATTGCTTCAATGCCATCCAGCATAGCAAGGTCCATGAGTATCAAATCGGGACGAATTGCGCGTGCCTGCTTTAGGGCTTCAAGGCTCGTCGCGGCTTCAATAGCATCATAACCGGATTGTCGGAGATGGAGCACCAGTTTTCGAACATCAGAATTGTCATCAACGACTAAGATCTTGCTTTTGAGAGCCCCGAAATAGTCCTCATCCTTGAGAAGGCCAAAGGGAAGCATGCCTTTAGGTTATAAAACCTGTCTGTGTAGATCAACCAGTTTGGAGGAAACCGGTTGAAGTACCGTTCAATTGAGGATTCGCCGGGCGACCAGCACGGCCAGACCGGCTGCAGCGAACGAGAATATAACGTTGACAGCTCGGCCCAGTGGACCAAGCAGCCATGCGATAAAAAATGTAATTCCGAAAGCGACGATCAGGTATAGAGCGAATTTTAGTCCATACCGCATTCAAGGCCCATCCTAAACAGTCGACAACCCTTCTAAGCAGAGTTTCAGTGACTGGTATCTGAAGTTGTTCTTCTCTTCTTCATTGTACTCGGGAGACCTTATTTTTTCGTAAAGCTCGTCCAGTCTCCGTACTCGTTCTTCATGATCTCTAACGTACTGTTCGACATTTGAATCTATCATGAGGCACCCCCTTCGAGCACTGAGGACCGCGCAAGGCCGGTGCCGTCGCACAACTATTGAATATGGCAGCTATTGATACCAGCTCATCGCTTGTCCAGCACGATGAGCATTGCCAAGTTTGTCATAGGGAGATGACTTTGGACCAGAAGGTGAACAGGGAAACAGATCGAGCAACGGATCTGGAGGGAAATCGATGGCATCTGCTGGGCAAATGAGAGAATTTGCGATCGAAACCTGCAATTAAACAGTAGGGCACAATGTTAACCATCCGGCATGCCAAGGCAGACCTTGAGGAAATGGAGTGAGACCTTGCAGTTGATCTGCTGGGGCGGGGCCGATCCTAACCTGTGGGCGATTTGATCGAAGCTCGTTCACAAGCTGCCAAAGTAAGGCTATCGCTGATGCCTGGGCATCGAACAATCTCACTGACGTTTATTATCGCGAATAATTGAGATTGCTTTGGAAAAAGACGGATGATGTTGTATCTGAGCTTTTAGGTAAAACCGAAGCGATGATTATCGGTGATTTTACGGGATGATAGCCAACGCACTTGGCTGGTTTTACTATCAGAGTGCGACGGCACCGCGTTGCGCGTGTGGCCATTCACAGGATGCTACGCAATCACGTTGCCTCTAAAGCTTTTCCTCTTTTGTCAACCTTGGCGCCCTTTATGGTGGCTTGCCGTCTGAGGATGCCGAGGTGACAATCGGCTCCCAAAGCGCTCCTCAGATCTATTTGCCTTTGTATCGGCGAACAGAAGTTCGGCCTTAGAAAATTTGCCCTCCGCCCGCAAGCGACGCATGAGCTCGCCGAGCGCTTCGAGAAGCGACTTTTCCCAATGCTCGTAGGATTTCAGATTTCTGAGCAGATCTATCACCGCCAACTCGAGGGAATCCACCGCAGTGCCCGAGGGAATGGTTAGCAGAAACCGTAGCGGCGCCAATTCGACCAATCGAAGCCATTTGATTTTTTGAAGATGCCGGCTCGGGCCGATCACTATGATGCTCAGACCCGGAAGGACCTCTACGAGTTCGACCGGCTTGTGCGCCCGTTTGTCCACCGGCAGCGCCGCTGCGGTTGCCTTGACGATGGCTTTGGCGCGATCAGCATCGATAGCCGCGAGCTGAGCGAGTGCGCTTTCGGGAAGAGTCACCGTGATTGGACGCCGTGGTTCTTGAAACTTGGGAGGCCGCCCTTTTTTCATGTTGCACCTAATCTACATTTCACGTTATATCTATTTACTATTACGATTTATAACGTAGAAAATCTACGCCCATGCGTGTGACAACGCGAATTTTTCTTACGCTACCATAAATCCCGCTTTCTTTAGAAAGCTTAGATTAGCGACGATCTGACACGCAACACGCAGAGACCCATGAATGAAAAATGTCGCGGTTTCGTTACGATTTGCACGGTCAGTATTTCTAGTAGCTAATGTTTCATCAGATCACCTTCAAGAAGCCTCTATCGAAAGAGCTGAGACTCTTATCCGTTTTTCGTCCTTGCTGCCGTTTTTATGATCATCGGCTTATTCGTTTATTGCGGCTATAGCTTTCACCAAAAATGCCATTGCACGTAAAGCCCGTCGGACCGGTGTATCCGCTGCATCTGCCAAATACTTGGATCTGGAGGACAGCAGCCGCAAGCGACGTTTTCGGAGGCGGGTCACCGTTTTTGATCTCTTCCCGAACCGATCGTAAGACCGGCAGGTCATGAGTCTGCCAGCTTTAACAAAGTTGGTTTCTTGTGGCGTTCTTCTGGCGAGCGTAGTCTTCGCCGGCTGGAGGTGCCGTCAAAAAGGCTTTTCAGCACTCGACACTGGGCTGTTGATTACCGGTTTCCTGTTGTTACTGGTCGCTCTATTCCTACTAAGCGTTTTTTTAGTAGATCGTAAACTTTCGGCCGCTGGTTTATTTGCAGGTTTTGTTAAGAAACAGATCTCATTTAATTTCCGACACGACGGTTGCAAAGCCCGGAGCACAAGCAAGGTCGTAAACGCCTGCATCAGGCAACGGTAACTAACCGGTCAAGCTGCGCGGGTGAGACAGAGGCTCGCCTGGTGCAAAGCTTAAAACTGATCTGCGGCCAAATGGCGAGCCCAAAGATATTATGACAATTGCGATTGCTCTCTATGCCGTAAGACTGTCAGCATACGTCGCGATCAGCGCGTATCGTCAACGAACGCGCCGAATCTAGTGGTGCTTACATCCGGGCTGAAGGGCAGCGCGCCAGAGCCGACGAGTATCCTAGTACTGACCGCAGCAATCCAAAACGTCGTCCGGTAACTCTCACCGGATGCTGCCTACTCCTCCCGAGTCTCACGCACTGGCTTATACTTGGCGACTTCAGCTCTGCCAAGTTTCGTGCGAGCTTAATAAAAATCGGAGTTGTTTTTTCTTGGGCGTCGTTGCTCGTCCGTTGAAACAGGCTTCTCTGGTCAGATCGCTTTGCGGGCGGTTTCAGGGACCTTGGCCAGTTACGGCGAACGAGCGGCTCTCGTCGGTAAAGTTTAGGAGTGGGCTAAATTGCAATCGATCGTGGTTGCCACGCGTTGGCTTCGCTCGACAGTGGCGGGCGCATCAACAAAAGTCTTTCGGTTAGCCGAGACGCGCAAGGAGGCGGACGATCATAAACAAATATTGCCCGCGGCGCCGGGCGCTTGACTAATCAACAAATGATGCAAGTCTAGGAAGGGAATTTGTCAGTGCAGTTTTCCAGCGGCGAGCGTGCATAGGCCGAAGTTGGACTCGTCGTAAAGGTGATGACCATGTGGTTACCACGTTCCGTTCGGCAAAGTTTATCTAGTCGATATGATTCGGTTCGGCAAAGTTTAGCTAATCGATATGATATTCCTTTGTATAAAAAAACCCAGGTTGAATTTCTCCGCATGTGCTGCGGAATCGCATCGCGAGAAATTAAGATATTGTCTGGGCTATATGATCCTTTGACGCTCCTTGCCGCTAAATATAAGAGCGACAAAGGAGTAACCATCTACCCATTTCATGGATACACCGTTCATTATGCGAAGCTCTTCAAAAAGTTTAAAGACCAGCCAATAAATATCCTTGAGATCGGTTTGGCGAAGCCAACCCAGAGGCATGCACTTGGAATGGTGTGTCCTTCATTGAGCATGTGGCTTGACTATTTCCCTAACGCCAACGTTTACGGTTTCGATATTGATGATTTTTCTACAGTGGAGTTGCCGCGAGTAAAGATATTTCGCGGCGACCAGGGTAGCGTTGAAGACCTCTTAACAATTGTAGCTCAATGTCCGAGATTTGATATTATCATCGACGATGGTAGTCACGCCTCCTACCATCAGCAGGTGTCGCTAAAAACTCTATTCCCTTTTCTTGCCCCCGACGGCTTGTACATTATCGAAGACCTTCAGTGGCAGCCTCCCGAGATTGAGGCATCGTTACCCTCCGTGGGCAAAACCAGGGAACTTCTTAAAAACAAGTCGGAGCTTGAACGGATAATTGCCGGAGTACAAGAAGTTTTATTTTTTGAGTCGTTTAATGATAGACGTAAAGAAGCGCCATTCGCTATTATCGTCAAGAAGTAATTCTCCACGAACTCGTAAGGAAAAGATCAGAAGCCGGCCGGTCTGCCAGTCGAGCAGCCTAGAAATACTTATTAATTGTGAAAAGCCGGTGGTGATGAAGTCTCAAGAATGCGTGAAGGTGTGACTCGAAATTACACGTAGACGCGCTACATCAACTGTAAACTCGGAAGGTCAGTTGTCCAACAAGCGTCACTACGGTTAAAACGTAAAGAAAAAGTAATGAGTTCATGATCGTATCGCACGTGAAGCGAAGCGCAGTTTGATTTTCGCACCAGCGGTAAAAACGATCACATTCGCGCGCGAAAAGAAATGCCAGGAATCCTGGGTAAATATAAATCGCTTTCATGGCTCCGAAATTCTCAAATCGGAGGCGCACGGCGGCAATGAAAAGGATGTACCCAATCGTAGTGAACAACACTAGCCAATCCACAGATGCAAGCTTTGACCGCTGCGGCATCACCAATGTTCGCGCAGCACAAACCAGAGTTCGCATGAATCCGCAGAGCACGAGTAGGACCGGGAGCAAGGCAAACAAGAGAATCAAACGGAAACAAGGCAACACGACTGAAACTTCTACAGGCAGTTCTTCACAATCAACGAATGGGATTTCGATATCCGAAATATTTAGAGCTTCCATGGCTTACCTCCAGCTAAGGCGTCGAATCGATGAGGAACGGAGGCCGTCATCAGCTTCTCTGTAGTCCAGCACCACTGTGCTATGGAGCCTCGGGCATTCTCATGAGCTATGGAGTTCCAGTAATTGTTGTGGAAGCTTATTAACTAGGTTCTGATTGGTTTGATGGGTGTTTCCCGAGAACTCCTCCAGCAACTCGCTGTACCATTCTAAATAGGCGCCAGCTTGCTTAAGTAGATCGAAGCGTTGTTCGGCATCTTTCATCGCGTTTCGGCCGAGTTGTTGACGCAAAGTATCTTCATTCAACAGTCTTTGAATCACTGTGCTCATTGCTTCAGCGTCGCCAGTTCGCACCAGTACTCCCGTCGCCTCATCGGCGCCGAAGCGGTTCCATTTGTCCGATCCCAGTATGTTCAATCCCTTGATTTGCTCCGGAATGCCTCCGGTTGCCGAAGCCACAACGGCCGTACCGCAGGCTAGACTCTCCAGCACCGTGTTCGGAAAATTGTCGGCTTTTGCCGCGTGCAGGTATAGATCGGCTGCCTGATAATACCGGGCTACACTTTCTGGATCTTTCTCGTATTGGATAAAGCGAATTTCTGCTGGCCCAACATGCTCCGGCGGAGCCTCATCTCCCAAAGCAATGAAAATCAGTTTCTGAGAGGAATCGCGTGAAGCAACTTTCCCTACGGCATTACGGATCGTCCCGTAGTCCTTGCCTTGGTTAGTTCGAGCATTAACGGCCGTGAAAAGAAGTATTTTTGCATCTCGGGGAAGACCGAGTTGCGCTCGAAGTACGGAGCGGTCTGCCCAATGAAAAACCGACCGATCCACGCCGTTCGGTATAACCCGAGCCTCTTTCACGCCTGCCATCAGCATGGATTGCTCAACATTTTCCATGAGCCAACGCGAAGGAGTAGCCACATAGAGTTTGCTCTGTGCATATATGGCTTGTTTTCGCTGCCAATTGTACGCCGTCGCATCCCGACGGATGGCTGGGTAGCTGTTCAGATCCGGACATTTGCCGCAGCCGATCTTCCAGCGCTCACAGTCGAATGAGTAGGAACAGTGTCCGGTTAACCACCATTCGCCGTGAAGAGTTAAAACCACCGGCACTTCATGGCTAAGCATGCTCAAGGCCCCTAGATCAAAATAATCTCCGTGCAGATTGTGACAGTGAACGATATTGGGCCGGAGCGGTGGCAATTTCAGGATTTCGCGGCTGGATGGATGACGAAAGTCTTCAATCCCCCAGAACTTATCAAATTCCCTTCGCAGCTCAGCTACTCGTGCAATCGCAGCTAGGATCCGCCATCCGCCGGGCATTTTCTCTAAGGACCTTACCCTAGCGTGAATACTCCAAAGCGCACGAGACCAATTGTCTTTGACTTTAGGAATCAGCAACACGTCGGAATCGTTGCTATCTTTTTGTCCCACAGCGAGCCACGAGGTAAAACCCAAAGCTCTATAGGACTGAAATAGATTCCAAGCTATCCTGGCGGCGCCGCCCACAACGTCGACTCGGCTCACTTGGAGAATTTTTAGTTGGTTCAGTAACCGCGCTCTAGCAATGGGTAGAACGACGGCTAATTGGACCGGCGCCGACAGCAATGATCTTCGTCGCGCGACCGCTATAAGCAAGATCAGAAGAATCAAAATTACATTCAATACGGGCAAGTGCTCGCGCTTTGCCCGCGTGTTCGCATCCCGACAACTTGAACCATGGACCATAGTCGCACCTCTCGATTGCGATGGATCCGGGTGGAACCATCAGCACTGATCAAACTGACTTTTTCGGCAATCGAACGAGATTCGGAGCGAGAGGTCTAAATGCGGAAAACGTGCTTGTCCTTATGAGTTCGGAGCAGGTTAAAATCTATATGGCCATACGACGAAAAATGGTAGGCAGGAACCTCAAGGTCAATGTCATTAGGTATTTTCCCGAAAAAGAGGGGATGGTTGTCGGCAAATTCAGCAGTGTCGTTGGCGACCTTTACGCGTTGGTGCTTAGTAGGTAGATGCGACACGACCGTCCTATGAACGATAGGATCATCTTGAAAATTTAAGTCTTCTAAGATGTCTACGCTGGAAAACACTATCCAGGTTAGGACAAGAACAGCCGCTATTATCCGTCGTGTTGTTACCGAGCAGTGGATTTTGTCTGTGGAAATTTGGCGCGACGCAACTGGTGGAATCGTGAGGTCGTGCATACCAGCCTACTCCGGCTTCTTGCAGGAGATGGGTCAGCACCTTTCATGCCATCGAGATCGGTGAAATACAAGATCACGTATTGTAGCTAGTCGCCGACTCGACGAGTGTACGGCAAAGCTCGCTGGCGGGTCCCGCACGCATCGGTAATAAGGCAATTGTTCTGTGCGGACGGGTAAAATCCCATTCCTTAGCAAAAAAGGGCGAGAAAGCGCATTCAGCTTAGAACGAGTTTTTGCTCGAGATCGTGCTGCGAAGGATCGTGACTCGTCGGCTTGATAACGACGCAATGCGATTCTCGACCGCTGTTAGGCCGTTGTTTCATTAAAAACTGTACGAATAAACCGGTCAATTTGTCTGCCCTTCCCTATCGCTGACCCAATAGCCTGGATACGCGATTCGCGGGCAAATGGGCACTGCTTCTCACTCTCACGATGCAAAGCTTTAGTATCAGACGGCCGACTAAATTGTTTGCCTCAATTTAAGGGCAGCTTGAGTTGGGTGGCAATGGGCGGAGCGATCAGTGATAAAGCCGGAATTTGTGCTAGCACAAGCCTGAATTTCGGAAATAAATTGAATCACGGATTCACAACTCGCAATGAAGTATTCGCAGCGATTCTTGAAGCCGGCTCGCCGAGGTGTTAAGAAACATCTTCTCGTGGTCGCATAGCTCAGATGGTTAGAGCGCGCGCCTCACATGCGCGAGGTCGTAGGTTCGATTCCTACTGCGACCACCACTTTTTTCCCACAGATTTCGCACTCTTATCAACTTCGCCACCAATTCACTCGTGATGTTATTTTGCGTCTTTTTACGCAGGGAGTTGCCTCCAGATTTGCCTCCAAGACTTGCCTCCAAAGGTTTGCCAAGGTTCTGCACTGCTTCTTTCATGCGCTCGGTTACAGTCCGGGTGTAAAGGGTGGTGGTGTTCAGGCTCGTGTGTCGCATCAGGTTTTTGACGATCGTCGGATCTGAGACTTGCGCCGATACCTGCGTAGCAAAGTAATCCCTAAGCTCTTTGGTTGTGAGTTTAACGCCTCCTGGATAACCCTCGCTCTTTAGCTTTTTCCACGCCTGCATTGTGGTGGCAGTCGGATTTTTTCCCATGTACGCTTTGAACGCTGTAACGCGCCGGATCTTCTCAAACAAGCGGCGACGGCTGTATATTTTCTTGCCTTTGGTTTGAGCCGATCTGCCAGGAAACAGATATTGCGAATCGTCAGTACGGCTTTCGAGATAGCTTTTCAACTCCTTTTGCAGCGCCGGCGACATCGGCATGTAGCATTCACTGCCCTCCGTCTTTGTTCCCGGAACGTGAATCATGCCAGTTTCGAAATCTGGATCGGTCCTTAAGAGCCGGTTTCCTTCGTCCATGCGAAGGCCGAGGCATTCATGGACCATCCACCACGCCCGCTCATATTGATCCAGCACGGAGAATGCGCGCTCGAAGTTCTTTAAGTTAAGTGGCGGCTTGACGGCTTTGCGTCTCTTGATCAAGTCCAGGTCGGCATCGACGACCGGATTGATGCGTACAAACTTATGGTTTTTTTCCATTGCCCAATAAAAAAGCGCTCGAATGTCTTTCACGTAATGCCAGATCGTCATGTTCTTAACTTTCCGCCGCTTCTGGTGCTTGATGAAGTTCTCAATATCAGTTTCGGTGATCGCGCTCATGGGAGTCTCTGGCTTGAAAAATGGCAGTATGAAGGCGTTCAGGTTCAGCCGAAGCGCTTCGATGCGCCACTTCGAACGGCCCTGCTCTGCCGAGTCGATCAAGTAAAGCGCCGCCACGTTACCCAAAGAGTCAGTCCTGATGGGCGGATTGTTTAGTAGCTCAGTGCGGGCCGCCGCCTCCGCGTTCTTGGCCTCCTCGTGTGTGTCCCACGCGTATCGCTTCCAAGTGCGACCGTGAAGGAAGAACCTGTAACCCCATTTTTTCGGTTTTTTCGAAACTCCACTGACATGATTCGCCCCTTTCTGCTCCGGATATTCAGTCCGACTTCTTAGGTAATCCAGCACGTCTTCTTCCTTGAACAGAATTTTCCCGCGTCCGTCGCCTATTCTTATTTTTGGCACCGGCAGCTCGAGAACCTTCCGCCGGCTGAGATGCAGAATATCGGCGACGTGATCCGGGGTGAGTAGGGGCTTCAGCAATTCTGGCCCCCTGCGCAATCAATCGGAGCAGCCGTGCCAGTGATTCCCGAATTCCTAACTCGCCGCGTTCCTGTCGGGCAATGCTGTTTGTCGTCACTCCCACCTTCTCCGCAAGTTGTTCTTGGGTGAGTCGCAATCGTTGACGAATGGCCTTCAGTTCGTGAGCATCCATAGACTATACGTAACGTATGTGAAAACGCAGTGGATGACAAGCCAGAAAATTCAATAAGCGTCGCGCCGAGCGCCTTTCGTACTTTATTTACAGACGAACGATCCGTGAAAGATTCATTGATGGGGGTTTTTTTAATCAAGTTAGTGCTTGCCCACGGCATGAAAAAATTGCCACAATTCTTTTTGCATTGAGGCGGAACAAAAGGTGCACGGCCCGGCCAGTACCCAAGCGTCCATCCGGCATCGCGCATCAAGATCGCTCACGGCTTGTCGTTCAGGACGCCGTTTTCTTGGGTTATTTTTTGCTTCTGCCGTGCCGCCATCTGCGCGGCGAGTAAAGTTTCTATCTGGTCGGGCTTCAGAGCTACGATTTTTCCATCGGTTTTCATGTTCTTGGCGTGTGGGTTTTCCATGTCGATTTATGTCGATAGCGACTTGCCGCAAGTTGGCTCGCTGGTCATATTTATTCAGGAGTCTTCCCAAAGTTCTGGATGAATCGACCCAGCAAACTCTGCTCGCCTGTGCCAGATACGCCCATCCTACTGCCCGTGCCTTCGCCAGCACCATTAAAGTACTAGCTTCCTTGACGCTGGCGTGCGGCGGTTAGACTCTCTGTCAAACCTTTCATCTTCGCTCCCCATCGCTTTCAAAATTGTCCCTTCACCGTATGTGCGGCCATCGCCATGGTGCCGCTCGTCCCACTTGTCACGAAAAAGTCCCGATGATCGAAAAAGGCGATCAACTTGCGCCGGATCCGATGTGTAAAAGGCGAGCCCGCTACAAAGGGCAAGATCGGCTTCAGAGCGCGACGGATAGCTTGAAATCGATCCGTCATAGAGCGCCTCGATCTTAATGCCGTTCCGTGCGGCGAACGCCTTTTTTAAAAGTTCGCTGTCGTTCAATTCGAGCCGAACATTTCTTTCGCTCCGCTCGGGCTTCGATGATTCGGTAAACACACGCTTGTGTAGCGCTTCGATCGCGTCCTGGCGGTGTTCAATCGCGCGCGGTGACCTCGGATAGTGATGGCCTGTGACTGTCAAATATCTTCCGCTCTCGTACATTTCGATCGAGCCACGCTTGCGGCCGCCAGTCGGTAACTTGCCCTTGAGAAAAAGCCGAACGCCCGAGCCCGAGGGCGAGAATTCAGTGTAGCTTTCTAACTCGAAGATGATCTTTAGCGCCCAAGTCGAAATTTTCCCATCACTCACGCAGTGATCTAGATCGATGCCAACAAGGTCGCCAGCTTCCCGGAGCACAAAGCCGATCCCATCGATGTCGCAATCGCCAAGAAAATAAGTGCGAAGTGCTTCGGCAAACTGGCCCCACGTCGATGGATCGATAGATGAAGCGGGGTGTTCGCCAGTCGGATCAAATGGCACTTTCGTAAATTTTCCTTGTTCGTTTTTTTGGTATCGCCAGCACACCCACTGTCGGAGCGCCTGGAGCTCGGCGGGAATATTCTCGGGTTCAAC
>Ga0070681_10005925_pt1 | contig 11829 bp, 11 predicted proteins | sample KBSC83BmetaG_FD_65650 | JGI IMG/M metagenome (GOLD analysis project Ga0070681, IMG submission 65650) | Corn rhizosphere microbial communities from Kellogg Biological Station, Michigan, USA - KBS C8-3B metaG | ecosystem: Host-associated > Plants > Roots > Rhizosphere | place: USA: Michigan...
ATGAAATCGGGTTCGGTCAAGGTCGGCACCGGCGTCGTGCAGATTGATCCCATCGAAGGCCCCGGCATGTGCGGTGCGGATTTTCCGCTCAAGGTTTCCGCCTTGGGCGAGAGCAGTCCGCTCGTCGGCTATGCGGACGATCCGCGCCCGCCCGGATCAATTCCCAATTCCGCACAGATGCCGCGCTGGCCCATCAACCAACCGCAATACGCGCCGCCCGCGCCAATTCCATCCGCGGCGCCGGCGTCGGCGCATCCAATCGATGCACCGCGCATGCGCTGGGTGCCGGGACCATCTCCGGCCGAGCGGCCAAACTCCGTTACACCGGCCGGCCGGCCCATCCCATTGAGCGCGCCGAGCGCAGAGTCTGGCGTTGCGTCAGGCGCAGCACCATTGCCCGACGATATTCCCGACGATGCGGTACCACCGCCCGGCCGCACATATTCGCCGCCGCCGCAACGCGCCTATGGCACGCCGGTCTACCAGCCGCCGCAGCGTACGGTGCCATCGCTCGGATCCGCACGTGGACGGCAAACGGCCGGTCCGATGACGCCGGCTGTCCTCACGCCGCCCGCCACTCTGGCTTGCCCGATTGTTTCTGCGCTCGACCATTGGGTGAGCGAAGGCGTGCAGCCGGCCGCGATGCGCTGGTTCGGCACGCCGGTCACCGAAATCAAACAGATCTCTGCGTATTCCTGCCGCGGCATGGTCGGCTCCGGCGGCTCGGGAATCTCCGAACATGCCTTCGGCAACGCGATCGACATTGCTGCCTTCACGCTCTCCGACGGCCGCCGTGTCACGGTTGAAGCCGGATGGCACGGGACGCCGGAAGAGCAGGGATTCTTGCGCGACGTCCATCTTGCCGCTTGCGATCATTTTTCGACGGTGCTGGCGCCGGGCTACAACGCTGCGCACTACAACCATATCCATGTCGATCTGATGCGCCGTGCGAGCGGAGACCGTCCTTGCCGGCCAGAAGCGATGTCTGGCGAGGTCGCCGCAGCAAAAGCGCGGGCGGTCTATGCCACCCGGCAGCGCGGCCCCGCGCTGACCAGCGCGACCCGGACCAACGCCAGGACAAGTCGCGTACCGGCCGCGATTCCGGGTGAGGATGGCTACCTGCTGGACGATCTCATAATCAACTTGCAAAGCCGCCCCGGCGCAGCTCGCGATGGAGACAACGACATCACTGGCGCGATCAAGCCGCCAACGCCGGTTTCCAAAAAAGCAAAATCGATTGATGACCGGCTGACCGCCCGCTGACACGCGCTTCTAGATTGCGGCGTCGATCAGCATCGCACCAAACAGGATAAGCCCGGCATCGCGGTTGGATTTGAACAGCATCAGGCAATGCGCCGGATCGTCAATGTCGAGGCGCGTCACCTGCCAGGCCAGATGCGCGCCGAACGCGATCAAACCGGCCGCGAAGATCATCCCGCCATCGGCCATGAAGCCGGCTGCTGCGATCAGGACCACCGCGCAAGCATAAAAGCCGGCGAGCATGGATGGTGTACGTTCGCCGAACAGCAGTGCGGTTGATTTGATGCCGATCAGAAGATCGTCCTCGCGGTCCTGGTGAGCGTAAATGGTGTCATATCCGATCACCCAGCAAATCGACCCCGCATAAAGCACGAGTGCTGGCCAATCGAGACGGCCAAAGGCGGCAGGCCAACCCATCAAGGCGCCCCAGGAAAATGCAAGGCCGAGAAAAATCTGCGGCCAGTAGGTGATGCGTTTCATGAACGGATAGATGACGACCACCAGCAGCGAAGCGAGGCCGGTCAGAACCGTAAAACGGTTGAACTGGATCAACACCAGCAATCCGACCAGTGCCTGCGAGAGCATGAAAACTGTCGCTTGAGCGATGGTGACCTGCCCCGACGGGATCGGGCGTGAGCGCGTGCGTTCGACCAGCCCATCAAGATTGCGGTCGACCAGATCGTTCCAGGTACAGCCGGCGCCTCGCATTGCAAATGCGCCAATGAAGAACAGCACGATGTGCCACGAGCTTGGGACGTGGCCGCCGTGCATGCCGGCGAGACCAGCCGACCACCAGCACGGCATCAGCAACAGCCAGGATCCGATCGGCCGGTCGAGCCGTGCGAGTCGCAGATACGGCCGGCTGAAAGAAGGTGCGAGACTGTCGACCCAGTTTCCGGTCGCATCAGCGACGCGTCCGGAACTCTCGCTCATTTTCCGAGCGGGCTGCCGGTCAGGGTGTCGAACGTGCCGCGGCCGGTCTTGATATTGTTTGAATCCGGAATGGGGCTACTGAGCGCATCACTTAAGCTGGGGGGCCGCGCTGCGGGATTCGCTGCGGCCTGGCATACCTTGGTGCGGATCTCGGAGACCTTGGTGACGGCCAGTTTGATTTGCTCCGCGACGTTCTTGGGAATGCCGCACCACACGCCGTTTTCGTTGGTGTATTTGAGCATCTTTGTTTGAGCGGCGAGGAGCGCACCAAAAAGCGGACACGCCTCGCGCGGGGAGACTTTGTGCTCATTTGCCGCCTTGATCGCGGCCGCCTTTTTATCGGCCTCGTCACGAAGCTTGAAGAATTCCTGCACGCAAGGCGGCGGCTCTTGCTGCGGTTGCGCAGGTTGTACAGGCTGAAATTGCGCATTAGCCGCCCCGGCGCATATTGAAACAATGCACGCAGCGAATAGTGTCCGGCGCAACCTCATAGAACCAACTCTCCTGTCGCTCCGCTATATTACATCAGCCGGGTGCCGCCTGATGGCTTATAACAACGCGAATGCGTCGGGAAGGCGGCAAAACGTCAAGGTGGGTGAAGGCCTCGCGAAGCCCCGCCGGAACGCGTAAACCGGATGCCGGCTGCTGTTTTTGCATCGGTTAGATCATGCCGCCCCACGATTTCCACACCCCGCGTCTTTTTGTCGACACGCCACTGGCCGCTGGTGCCGAGGTTTTGCTTGAACGGAACCAGGCCAACTATCTTTTTAACGTCCTGCGGGTAAAGCGGGGCGACAAGGTGTTGCTCTTCAACGGCCGCGACGGCGAGTGGCAGGCCAGCTTCGCTGGAACCGGCAAGAGGGTCGCGAGTCTGATCGTTGGTGCGTGCGTGCGCGCGCAGCCGCGTGCGGGCGATCTTCATTTCCTGTTTGCGCCGCTCAAGCACGCACGGCTTGACTACGTGGTGCAAAAGGCCGTGGAGATGGGTGCGTCTTTGCTGCAGCCTGTCATCACCCAGCACACGCAAGTTGCGCGCATCAATCTCGATCGGATGCGCAGCAACGTCATCGAGGCCGCTCAACAGTGTGGCGTCCTGAGCCTGCCTCATGTCGCCAACGCCATATCGTTTGATCAAGTCGGGAATGACGCCGACCGTCTGCTGATCTTTTGCGACGAGGGCGCCGAGGTGACGGATCCCGTCGCTGCGCTGGGCGCCGCCAAACCGACGCCGGGTCAGCCGCTTGCTGTGTTGATCGGCCCGGAAGGCGGTTTTGCGGAGAAGGAGCGTGCGGCCTTGCTCAAGCTGCCAAAAGTGATGCGGATCGCGCTTGGGCCCCGCATCCTGCGTGCCGATACCGCAGCAGTGGCGGCACTCGCTCTGGTCCAGGCCGTGCTGGGCGATTGGCGATCCCCGGCTGCGAAGATATGATAACAACAGGTCCCAGCAGGCCGGACTTGTGCTAGAGTCGTGCGCAGCTTTGGGGGGTTCCCATGATGACTTGGTCTCGTTGTCTTCGGTCCTTTGCGGTTGCTGCTTTGGTTGTGACCGGGGCGGTCACATGTGCGGCCGCCGCGGGTTGGTTGGAAAAGAGCATCTATCTGATTGGGCCGCGGTATGACGGCGTTCTGCCGCCCTGCGAGGCCGGCCTCGACACCATCACCTACCGCTTTGCGCAGAAGGAAGGCAGGTTCTGGAATTCGGACCTGCAGATCCTCAGCTTTGAGCGGGTGCGGGAAATCGCCTTCCGGCCCTGGGCGCCGCAAACGGTTCCACGGCGCTTCTGTACCGCAGTCGCCGCGGTCAGTGATGGGCACAAACACACCGTGAATTACTCCATCGCCGAGGATGCCGGAATGATCGGGATGACCTGGGGGGTCGAGTGGTGCGTCGTCGGACTTGATCGCAACTGGGCGTACAACCCAGCCTGTAAGATGGCGCGGCCTTAGGCAAACGTGCCACGGCGATCACCGTTTATCCTCTTTTGTTCTTGAGCTGTTCCGGTGAAACGGTATCCTTTCAAGGGAACCGCTGCGTTACGTCAATTTCCGATTTGTTCTCATGCCCGGACGAAGAGGGCATTTTGGTAGAGGCGCCGTATGAGTTGTCGCATGGGCCGGTGGGCTCATATCGTCACCGTTGCCGCCAGCTTTACAGCCGTCTGCACGATTGGTGCCTCCGGGCAGGAACGCCGCCAAGGTGAACCCGGCCGCTTCGATTTCTACGTGTTGGCACTGTCGTGGTCACCGTCCTATTGCGAGGCTGCGCGGGACCGCAGGCCCAACCGGGCACCAGACCGGCAATGCGCCGGTCGTCCATTTGCGTTCGTGGTGCACGGACTTTGGCCCCAATACGAGCGGGGCTTTCCATCGTACTGCCAGGTGCCGGCGCCCCGGCTCGACAGGTCTATCGTAGGAAGGATGCTCGACGTGATGCCGAGCCCGGGCCTGATCTTTCACGAGTGGGATCAGCACGGGACCTGCTCCGGACTTTCGGCCCACGTCTACTTTGAAACCGTCCGCAAGGCGCAGGCGGCCGTGAAAATCCCGTCGGACTATCTGGACTTGAGCAGGCCCATCGCCGTTGCGCCTGGTGAAGTGGCCGACGCCTTCGTCAAGGCCAACCCGGGACTTTCGCGCCGGGCAATGGCGGTCTCCTGCGACGGCAAGAGGCTGACTGAAGTGCGCGTGTGTTTTGCCAAGGATCTTTCATTCCGCGACTGCCCGGAAATCTCGCGCCGCGCCTGCCGTCTCGACAGGGTAGCGATGCCGGCAGTGCGCGGCAGATGAGCGGCACCACGCGCACGCGCGCACGCGCTATGTCATAAAGCCGGCGAGGCGGCCGATGACGGCTATCGTTTAGGCAGGTTTCTGTCGTGAATTATCAGCACGAATTCCACGCTGGCAATTTCGCCGATGTGTTCAAGCATGCCGTTCTTTGTCGCATCCTGCACCACTTGCGTGGGAAGCCGGCAGCATTCCGTGTGATCGACACCCACGCCGGCGCTGGCCTCTATGATCTCGCCAGCGATAAAGCTGCACGCGGGGGCGAATGGCAGGGCGGGATCGGGACGCTGATGGCCGCGCGAACCTCGGAAGCGGTCACGGCCCTGCTTTCGCCCTACCTCGAGGTCGTTCGCGCAGTAAACGACAGCAACCGGCTCCGGATCTATCCCGGATCACCGGCGCTTGCGCGCGCTTGGCTGCGCCCGCAGGACACGTTGGTTGCCTGCGAGCTGGAGCCTGGCTCTGCAGCCGCATTAAGCCGCAATCTGCGTGGCGACGTCCGTATCAAAACGCTGACGATGGACGGCTGGACTGCGCTGAACGCCTATGTGCCGCCAAAAGAACGCCGTGGTGTGGTGCTGGTCGATCCACCGTTTGAGGCAAGCGACGATTTCACGCATCTTGCCAGTGGGTTGTCGACAGCACACCGCAAATGGGCGACCGGGATCTACGCCCTCTGGTACCCGATCAAAGGGCGCAGCGAGCCTGAGGCCCTTGCCAAACGGCTGCGTCGCCTGGCGATCCCAAAGGTCCTGCGGATCGAGCTTCTGGTGTCGGCCCTGAGTGACCCGTCGCGGCTCAATGGGGCCGGGATGATCGTCGTCAACCCGCCATGGACCTTGGAAAACGAGCTTTCTACGCTGCTGCCAGCCCTTGCCGGCCTCCTTGGGCGCGACGGTGCGGGCCGTTTCCGGCTTGACTGGCTTGGTGTTCATGGCCCCTCGGTCTCGCAATGACTGCGCGGCCTCTTTCCACAGGCTCGCAGTTGGTGTGTAGTTCCGCATTGGCAGTGACGTTCCGCCTCCTGTGGGGGCCGGCGGAGTTGACTGAGGCCATTGTCGGCCGACGCCTTCCCCGATTGTGAATGTCCAGCCGAGCTGCCGTGCGTGGGGCCGGCGGCGGAGCAGTTGGGGAGAGGAGTTTTCCCGATGGCGCAAACGGGTGTCGTGAAGTTCTTCAATGGTGAACGGGGCTATGGCTTCATTAAACCAGATGACGGCGGACGTGACGTGTTCGTTCACATCACCGCGGTGGAACAAGCGGGATTGAAGGGACTGAATGAGGGGCAGCGGATCAGCTTCGACGTTGAACCGGACAAGAAGGGCAAAGGCCCCAAAGCGGTCAACCTCGTGGTTACCGGTTAGCTGGATACGAACTGCGCGTGCCGCCGGCGCGCGCAACATCTCGAACTGAATTCGGGCCAGGCGCGTGGCAGCGTTTCGTTCATGCGGCCGCAGTCCGTTTTCTATTTTTGAAATTCCGCCTCACGTCTAGCGGGAAAGTCCACGCTTGCTGAGGTCACAATGAAACGCGCACGGAACTTTCAGACTGAGATGCGTTTGCAAAATAAAAACCCCGGACAATGGGCCGGGGTTTTTCGCACAGATGCGAGCGGCGTCAGAAGTGATAGTTCAAACCAAGGCGCAGGTAGTTTGCGTGCAGGCCATTGTCGACGCCGGTGATCGTATAGGCGCGGCTGCCGAGATCCATGTAGAGATACTCGACCTTCGCCGACCAGCTGGGCGTAAAGCCGACCTCCATACCGACGCCGCCGGTCCAACCAACAAGAGTCTTGCTTTCGTCGAGGTTGCCTAGCTCTGCTTTGAGCTCACCGTAGGCGAGACCGGCCGTTGCGAAGAGCAAGACGTTGTTGATTGCGAAGCCCGCGCGACCACGAAGAGTTCCGAACCACGGATTGGAGAACTTGTACGGCGCGAAAGTGTCGTCGGCTGCGCTGGCCTGGATATCGGTTTCGCCGCCCAGCACGAATTGGCCAATTTGCCAATTGTATCCGAGTTGGCCGCCGCCAGCGACTCCGCCCGGATTGAAGCCGCTGTTCGTGACCTTGCCCCACTCGTAGCCGATGTTGAGACCGGCATAGAAGCCGTTCCAGTTATAGACGCTCGCGGGCGGTGGATAATACGGCGCCGGACCACGCGGAAGATCGGCAGCGGCGGCCGCACCGGCGGTCGTTACAGCCGCCACGGAAATCGCCAGGATCCTATTCTTCATATTACCCTCCATTCCCTCCCTCCTGTGCGGCATGGATGCATGGAGGGGACGCGCCGTTGCATCGGCGAAAGCTCGTCATTTTCGTGGGGGATTTATCGGGCCTTTTACGTTAAACGGTTATGAATCGCTAACGATCGGTGGTCGGTATCCCTAAAGAACCCTTATTTTTAGGCGTTTTTCTTCGCCTCTATTTACCATGTGCGGTGAGGCCGCATTTACTATAACGGCAAGACCGCGCGCTGAGTGGCGCCGCGAAACGCCGGCAAGTAAGACAAGCCGCACCGGATTTTTCGGTCATGGCAGACGACATTGCAAAGAATGCGCCACGCGCGGCGCTCATCACTGGCGCAGGCCGTCGCATCGGTGCGGCTATCGCGCTGACACTCGCGCGCGCAGGCTATTCGGTCGTGCTGCATGCAAATAACTCGCGCGAGGATGCGGAGAGGCTTGCGGCTGCAATCGCGGGAGCAGGCGGCCATGCCAGCGTTGTGCTTGCCGACCTCGCCGACCACGAGGCGGTGCGCGGGCTCGTTCCTGCGGCGGCGGCGTTCGGCCAGCTGACACTTCTGGTCAACAACGCCGGCGAGTTTGAGCCCGACGACATTGAAACGCTTTCGCCCGCGCGCTTCCAGCGCGCTGTCGCCGTGAATCTCGCGGCACCGCTGTTTCTTGCGCAGGCTTTCGCCTCGCAGGTTACGGCCGGTATCGACGCCTCGATTGTCAACATCCTCGACCAGCGCGTGCTGAAGCCCAACCCGCGCTTTTTCTCATACACATTGAGCAAGAGCGCCTTGTACACCGCCACCACCACGTTGGCGCAGGCATTGGCACCAAGGCTTCGGGTCAATGCGGTTGCACCAGGGCCGACGCTGCCGAGCGCGCGCCAGACGGATGTGCAATTTTCCGCACAAGCGGAGAGTTTGCCGCTTCAGCGCGGCCCGCGGCCGGACGACATCGCGGCCGCCGTGCTTTATCTTGCGCAAGCCAGGAGTGTCACAGGCGTCACGCTGCCTGTCGATGGAGGCCAGCATTTGTCCTGGCGAACTTCCGACAGCGAGGTCGTGGAGTAGCTTGTGCGGCGCATGACCCTGAAAACTGGCTACCGGCTTTCCGATCAGACCATGCGGAAATGAAACAGCGCACTATCTACTTTCCATGAATGGCACCAACAAAGATATCGATCCGGCAAGCGAGCTGCGCGAGGAGGACGAAGAGCCCTCACTGCCGGAATTGGATCTCGAAAGCGCGTCCGCTGGCACACTCGCTGCGGGACGCGCCGCAATCATGCGCTTTGCCAAGGTGGCTCCGTCCGCCGCTGGCGTATATCGGATGATCGACGTCCACGGTGACGTTCTCTACGTCGGCAAAGCCAAAAACATCAGGAAGCGCGTAACGGCTTATGCGCGGCCTGCCGGCCATGACAGCCGTATTGCGCGCATGATTGCCGCAACCGTGACGCTGGAATTCGTCACGACCAAAACAGAGACCGAAGCACTGTTGCTCGAAGCCAACCTGATTAAACGGTTGCGACCCCGATTTAATGTCCTCTTACGTGACGATAAATCATTCCCCTATATACTGATCACATCCGACCATTGGGCGCCGCAGATCCTGAAGCATCGCGGCGCTCGCACGCGGGCAGGTCACTACTACGGCCCTTTTGCCTCGGCAGGCGCGGTCAATCGTACGATCAACGCTTTGGAACGCGCCTTCCTGTTGCGTTCCTGTTCGGATTCGTATTTTGAGGCGCGCACACGACCGTGCCTGCTTTACCAGATCAAACGCTGTTCGGCGCCCTGCACACGCGAGATCGATTTCGCCGGCTACAAGGAACTCGTTCGCGAAGCGAACGACTTTCTTTCCGGGCGCAGTCAATCGGTGCAGAGGCAACTGGCGGGCGAAATGGACAAAGCCTCGGCCGCGCTCGATTTTGAGCGTGCCGCGATCTACCGCGACCGCCTGTCGGCATTGTCGGCAATCCAGTCGCACCAGGGGATCAACCCGCGCAGCCTGGAAGAGGCCGACGTCTTCGCCGTGCATCAGGCCGGCGGCTATTCGTGCGTTGAAGTGTTTTTCTTTCGCACCGGACAGAATTGGGGGAATCGCGCATACTTTCCGAGAGCCGATCGCGCCTTCGGCCCGGGCGAGGTGCTGGGCGCCTTCCTGGCGCAATTCTATGACGACAAGCCGCCGCCGCGTTGCATCCTCGTGTCGCACGATTTTGAGGAGCGTGAGCTCCTGGCGCAGGCGTTGACGACGAGGAGCGAGCGCAAGGTAGAAGTTTCGGTGCCGCAACGTGGCGAGCGGAAGGACCTGGTGCAGCACGCGCTCGCCAATGCGCGTGAGGCGCTGGCGCGCAAGCTCGCTGATACATCTTCCCAGCAAAAACTGCTTGCGGCCCTGACAGCAATATTCTCGCTACCGCACACGCCGCGCCGCATCGAGGTCTATGATAACAGTCATATCAGCGGGAGCAACGCAGTCGGCGCCATGATCGTCGCCGGTCCGGATGGCTTTCGCAAAAATCAGTACCGTAAATTCAACATCCGTTCGACCCAGCTCAGCCCCGGCGATGACTACGGTATGATGCGAGAAGTTTTGCAGCGACGGTTCAAGCGGCTGCTGGAAGAAAACCCGCGCACGACGGCGGGCGATGGTCTTGCCGCCGTCTTCGAAGGCGATGATGGCGATCAGCCATGGCCGGACCTGGTTCTGATCGATGGTGGGCAAGGCCAACTCAAGGTGGCGCAGGAGACGCTGAGCGCGCTCGGGGTTGCCGATGTGCCGCTTGTCGCAATCGCCAAGGGGCCTGATCGCGATGCCGGCCGCGAAACTTTCTTCATGGCGGGCCGGGACCCATTCAAATTGCCGCCGCGCGATCCTTTGCTCTATTTCATCGAGCGGTTGCGCGATGAAGCCCATCGCTTCGCCATCGGCTCGCATCGGGTGAGGCGCAAAAAAGATATTCGCGAGGCCGGACTGCAGGAAATTCCGGGGATCGGCCCGACCCGCAAGCGAGCCTTACTGCGCCATTTTGGCACTGTGAAAGCCATCGAGCGGGCGAGCCTGCCCGATCTCGCCCAGGTCCCCGGAATTAATGCGGAGACTGCGCGAAAGATATATGAGTTCTTCCACGAGTCAGTGGCTCACTAGACGGGAAGCGACAATGATCATTCAGCGTCAGGAAGACGTCACCAAAGTGGTGACGGAAGCCTTCAAGAACACGCAGCCTCCGCGTTTGCGGGAAATCCTCGTATCACTTGTGACGCATCTGCACGCGTTTGCGCGCGATGTGCACCTCACCGAAGAGGAGTTCGAGAAGGCGGTGCAGTACGTCGTAAGGCTCGGACAGAAGACCGACGATAAGCACAATGAAGTCGTGCTGATGTCGGGCTCGCTTGGCTTCTCTACGCTGATCTGCCTTCTCAACAACGGCAACAAGGGGCAGACAGAGACCACTGCCAATTTGCTTGGGCCATTCTGGCGCTTGAATTCACCTCGCACGGAAAACGGAGCCTCGATCGTGCGGTCGCCGACGCCGGGGCCGGCACTTTTCGTCAATTGCTCGGTCAAGGATCACAATGGCAAGCCGATCGCGGGCGCCGAAGTCGACATCTGGCATTCCTCGCCGGAAGGGTTCTATGAGCAGCAGGATCCCAAGCAGGCGCCGATGAATTTGCGCGGAAAATTTGCAACGGACGCGCAGGGCCGCTTCGGTTTCCGCAGCGTTAAACCAGCTGGTTATCCAATTCCTGTCGACGGGCCGGTTGGCGACCTCGTGCGCGCCACCGGGCGGCACAACTACCGGCCGGCGCATCTTCATTTTCTGATCTTCAAGGAAGGTTTTAAGACCCTGATCTCGCAGATCTATGTCAATGATGACGACAAACTTGAAACTGACGTGCAGTTCGGCGTGACGCGTGCACTGGTCGGAAACTACGTCCGCCACGACGGGCCGGCGCCGGCGAGCGACGTTGAAGGCGAGTGGTATTCGCTCGATCAGACTTTCGTGATGGAGCCGGGTAAAAGCCGCCTCCCCAAGCCCCCGATCCAATAAAGGTTGGTAGTCAGTGGGGGATTCAATCATAGCGACGGTTGACCTGATCGCGGCGCGGGTGTTCCTTTCCCCGCATGAATGCGATGAGTTCCCGCCCGCTGCCGGCGCGCCCGCTCGCCCTGCCGAATATCCTGACTTATGCGCGAATCGCCGCTGTACCGGTGGTGGTCGGATTGATTTTTTGGCAGAGCATTTTCGAAGGACCTTTATGGCTGCGCTGGGTGGCGCTTGCGATCTTCATATCAGCGGGCGTGACCGACATTCTGGATGGCTATCTCGCCCGGACCTGGGGGCAGCAGTCCTCGCTGGGCCGCATGCTCGATCCGATTGCCGACAAGTTGCTGGTCGCGTCCTGTCTGCTCATGTTGGCGGCGGAGGACACCATTCGTGGCTGGAGTCTGCTGGCGGCGGTCATCATTCTTTGCCGCGAGATTCTGGTATCGGGTCTGCGCGAGTACCTCGCCGAGCTTCGGGTGGGCGTGCCGGTGACGCGGCTCGCCAAGTGGAAGACCACCGGGCAGATGGTTGCCGTCGGATTTCTCATCGCAGGTGAAGCCGGCGAC
>Ga0070681_10005926_pt1 | contig 11828 bp, 11 predicted proteins | sample KBSC83BmetaG_FD_65650 | JGI IMG/M metagenome (GOLD analysis project Ga0070681, IMG submission 65650) | Corn rhizosphere microbial communities from Kellogg Biological Station, Michigan, USA - KBS C8-3B metaG | ecosystem: Host-associated > Plants > Roots > Rhizosphere | place: USA: Michigan...
GGCGTGGATCGGCGCGTCGTTCTACTTCATCGCGCTCGACAACCACCTGGAGCCCCCGCGCGACCCAGCGGACGCGAGGCGCGGCGTCGGCGGCGAGGCGTGGGAGATCCACGGCGGCGGCTTCTATCGCGTCGAGAAGTTCAAGGTCGCACCGGAGCGGCTGCCCGAGCCGCTGCACTGGTTCAAGTGGGAGGCGTACACGACGTGGCTCTCCGGCTTCGCGCTGTTCATCGTCGTCTACTACTCGCACGCGAACTCGTACCTGATCGACACATCGGTGCGCGACCTGACCGCGTGGGAGGCGATCACGCTCTCGGTCGTCGGGATCGTGCTGGCGTGGCTCGTCTACGACCTGGTGTGCCGCGCATTCGCCGATGACGAAGGCGTGCTCGCCGTGCTCGTGTTCGCGTTCATCTGCCTCTCGGCGTGGGGCTCGTGGGAGCTGTTCGCGCCGCGCGCCGCGTACCTGCAGGTCGGCGCGATGATCGGGACGATGATGGTCGGCAACGTCTTCTTCGTGATCATCCCGAATCACTGGAAGCTGGTCCGGGCGAAGGAGGCAGGGCGCGATCCCGACCCGCGCTGGAACCGCGACGGCAAGACGCGGTCGGTCCACAACAACTACCTGACACTGCCGGTGCTGTTCGCGATGCTTTCGAACCACTTCCCGTTCACGTACGGGCATCGCAACGGCTGGATCGTGCTCGTCGCGTTGATGGCGGTCGGCGCGCTCGTGCGCCACTACTTCAACCTGCGCCACCGCGGTCTGAACGTGTGGCCGCTGCTCGGAGTCGCCGCGGCTGCGATCGTCGCGATCGCCTTGCTGATCCGGTGACGGTATACGTCGCTCTCCTGCGCGGCGTGAACGTCGGCGGTCGCGGCAAGGTGGACATGCGCGAGCTGAAGCAGCAGGTGGAGTCGCTCGGCTGCACGGACGTGTCGACGTACATCAACTCCGGGAACGTGATCTTCCGCGACCGGCGGTCGGCGTCGACGCTGACGCGTGAGCTGGAGACGTTGCTCGGCCGTCGGGTCGCCGTACGGTCCCTCGCGCAGATCCAGGAGCTGTGCACGCGCATCCCGGACGACTGGGGCAACGACAAAGAGCAGAAGACGGACGTCGGCTTCGCCCTCGACGAGCCGCGTGAGCTGCTGTGGCACGGGCTCCGCAAGGACCTCGCGCCGCGTGAGGGGCCCGACTGGGATGTCGAGGTGACGGCCCGGAACGTGAACACGGTGCGGAAGCTGCTCGAGCTCATGGGCAGCAGGTAGGGTCTCGCGCGTGCTCGAGATCGTCGCCGCCGGGATGCGCTTCGTCGCGCGCTGGGAAGACGAGCTCGCCCCGAACACGGTGGCGGCGTTCAAGGCGTCGCTGCCGATGGAAGAGCGGATCATCCACTGCCGCTGGAGCGGGGAGTCGAACTGGATCCCGTGGGGCACGCGCGACTTCGGCATCGGGCCGGAGAACGCGACGTCGTACCCGCATCCGGGCGAGCTCGCGCTCTATCCGGGCGGCCAGTCGGAGACGGAGCTGCTCTTCCCGTACGGCTACTGCAACTTCGCCTCCAAGGCCGGGCAGCTGTGGGCGAACCACTTCGCCACGGTCGTCGAGGGCGCGGAGCAGCTCCCGAAGCTCGGCAAGCTGACCCTCTGGGAGGGCGCTCAGCCGATCACGTTCCGCGCGCTCTGAGCAAGGGTCACGGCTCAGGTCTGGACCGTCACGGCTTCGTGACGAATCTGTGAAACCGCCTGCACCTCGAGTCGCCGATGGGACATGTCCAAGCGGCCGCGCCGGGCCTCGGCGTCAGACGTTCGTCTGAGCCGGCTCTGAGCTTCCTCTGAGCCGCGTCGGACACGGCTCAGAGGACGCGCTAGCGCTCTTCGCGCACGTACGGCGTGCCGAGCGCGGCAGGGGCTCCCAGGCGGCGGCGCGCACCGGCGCTCGAGACCAGCACGAGCACGATGACCGTCATCACGTACGGCAGAGACTGGAACAGCTCCGGCGGCACGCCGCTCAGGATGCCGCGCGCCTGGAACGTGAACGGGATGCCCGAGAAGGCGCCGAAGAAGTACGCGCCGACCAGGCAGAGCGTCGGCCGCCAGAACGCGAAGATGACGAGCGCGATCGCGATCCACCCCGCGCCGCCCGTGATCCCGTCGACCCACTGCGGCGTGATCGACAGCGTGAAGGTCGCGCCGCCGACGCCCGCGAAGGCCCCGCCGACGATCGTGTGCGCGTAGCGATACCCGACCACGTTGATACCCATCGCGTCGGCTGCCGCGGGCGACTCGCCGACCGCGCGCAGGTTGAGCCCGAGCCGCGTGCGCCCGAGGTAGACGGCGACGAGGGCGACACACACCCACGACGCGAAGACCAGCTCCGAATGCGCGAGCAGGATCGGCCCGATCACTTTCGCGTTCTGCCACGAGTGCGGCAGGAACGGCCCGAAGGAATGCTTCGCCGGCTGGCCCGCGACGTTCAGATCGTTGCCGAGGTACGACGAAAGCCCGGCCGCGCCCGCGAAGATCGTCAGCGCGAGACCCGACACGATCTGGTTCGCACGCAGCGTGACGACGAGGAAGGCGTGGATCAGCGCCATCGCGCCGCCCGCGATCGCAGCGACGACGATCGCGAGCAGCAGCGAGTCGGTGCGCTGCACAGCCCAGAACCCCATCACCGCGCCGACGAGCATCATCCCCTCGACGCCGAGGTTGAGCACGCCCGAGCGCTCGGCCAGCAGCTCGCCGAGCGCGGCGTAGAGCAGCGGCGTCCCATAGGCAACCGCCGACGCGAGCACGACGACCAGGATCGAGTCGTTGATTCCGCCGGCCGCGAGGAGCGTCACGCCGTCGCCTCCGACCGACGCGCCGTGCGCGAGAACCGCACGCGGTAGCGCGTCAGGACCTCGCCGCCGAGGACGCAGAAGAGGATCACACCCTGCATGACGCCCACGAGTCCCGAGGGGAAGTCGGCGCCCTGGAGCGCGAAGCCCGCGTTCTGCAGCCCGCCGAGCAGGAACGAGATCAGGCAGACCGCGAACGGGTTGTAGCGCGCAAGCGCCGCGATCACGATCCCCGCGTATCCGTAGCCCGCCGCCGTCAGCCCACGCGGGTCGAGGGTGTGGCGGAAGTCGCCGTCCTGGCTCGCGCCGCCGATGCCCGCGATCGCGCCCGAGAGCGCCATCACCGCGAGGATCTTCCGCCGCGTCCGCATGCCGGCGTACGTCGCCGCGCGCGGCGAGTCGCCGATCACCTGCACCTCGAAGCCGAAACGCGTCCGCGTGTAGAGCAGCCAGATGACCGCCGCCAGCACGACGCCGAGCAACAGGCCGAACGGCACGTAGAGCCCGGCCGAGTGCGCGACCGGCCAGCTCGCCGCGTCGGGCAGGTTCTTCCCCTGCGGGAACACCTTCGCGGTGGCGCTCGACGTGTCGCGCCAGTAGGACTCCGAGTCGAAGATCAGGTAGTTGACGACGAGCGCGCCGACGTAGTTGAGCATCAGCGACGTGATGATCTCGTTCGTCGAGAAGAACGCTCGCAGGATCCCCGGCACGAGCGCGAGCGCTGCGCCACCGACAGCGCCGGCGACGACCATCGCCGGGACCGAGAGCCAGCCCGTGTGGTTGCCGAGCGCGATGCCCGCGCCGGCGCCGAGGATCGCCCCGGCGTAGAGCTGGCCCTCGCCGCCGATGTTGAAGAGCTGCATGCGGAACGCGACCGCGGCGCAGAGGCCGGTGAAGAGCAGCGGGGTCGCCGAGATGAGCGTCTCGTTGAGCGCCGCTTTGCTGCCGAAGCCGGTGTCGATCAGGCGGGAGAACGTGTGGCCGGGCGCGTGGCCGGTCGCGAGCAGGACGAGCGTCATGACGCCGAAGGCGACGACGAGCGAGCCGAGCGGGACGGCGACCGTGAGCCAGCGCGGCTGGGCGAGCCGGCGCTCGATCCTGATCACTCGGTCGCTCCCGCCATCAGCAGGCCGAGCTCTTCGACCGTCGCCGACTCCGCGTCGCGTTCGCCGACGATCGCGCCTTCGTACATGACCGCGACGCGGTCGGCCAACGCGAGGATCTCGTCGAGATCCTCGGAGATGAGGAGCACGCCGACGTAGCCCTCCGCCGCCTGGCGCAGGTAGCGGTGCACGGTCTCGATCGCCGCGACGTCGAGCCCGCGCGTCGGGGATGCAACGACGAGCACGCGCGGGCTGCCTTCGAACTCGCGCGCCAGCACGACCTTCTGCAGGTTCCCGCCCGACAGCTGGCGTGCAGGCAGGTCCGGCCCGCCGCCGCGAACGTCGTACCGGGTGATCAGCTCCGCCGCGTGCTTGCGGATCGCGCGCAGCCGAAGCAACGGCCCTCTGGTGACACGCCCCGCGCGATACGACTTGAGCACGACGTTCGACGAGATCGAGAGCGACGGCGCAACACCGGTGTGCAGACGGTCTTCGGGGACATGAGCGACGCCGGCGCGGATCGCCTCGCGCGCGTCGCCACCGCGGAGCCGTTGCCCGCCGAGCGTGATCTCGCCGCGGGTCGGCGTGCGCATGCCGGTGATCGTCTCGGCGAGCTCGCGCTGGCCGTTCCCGGCCACACCGGCGATCGCGAGGATCTCACCCGCGTGCAGCGTCAGGTCGATCCCCCGCAGCGCGTCGCCGCCACGGTCGCCCTGCGCCCACAGCGAGCTGACTTCGAGCACCGGCTCGCCGACCTCCAGCGCGCGCTCGACCCGAGCGGAGAGCGACACCTCGCGCCCCACCATCAGCGCTGCAAGCGACCGCGGCGTTGCGGTCGCAGTCGGGACCGTGTCGATCGTCTTGCCGTCGCGCAGCACCGTCACGCGGTCCGACACGGCCTTGACCTCGTGGAGCTTGTGCGAGATGAAGATGATCGTCCGGCCCTCGTCCGCCATGACGCGGAGCGTCTCGAACAGCGACTCCGCCTCTTGCGGCGTGAGCACCGCGGTCGGCTCGTCGAGGATGAGGATCCGCGCCTCGCGGTACAGGGCCTTCAGGATCTCGACCCGCTGCTGCTCGCCGATCGAGAGTTGCCAGATGCGGGCGCGCGGGTCGACGGCGATGCGATAGCGCTCCCCGAGCTCGGCGACGCGGCGCTCGATCCGCCGCGGGTGCACCAGGAACTTCTTTCCCTCGCCGCGGTGATCGCCCAGGATCACGTTCTCCGCGACCGTGAACGGCGGCACGAGCCGGAAGTGCTGGTGCACCATCCCGATCCCCGCCTCGAGCGCCTCGCGCGGCGACGCGAACGACACCGGCTTCCCGCTCAGCAGGATCTCGCCGGCGTCGGGCCGGTAGAGGCCGGTGAGGATGTTCGAGAGCGTCGACTTGCCCGCACCGTTCTCGCCGAGCAGTGCGTGCACCTCGCCCTCCGCGGCCTCGAAGTGGACGCCGTCGTTCGCGACGACGCCCGGAAACCGCTTCGTGATGTCGCGGAGTTCGACGGCTGCGGTCATAGAAAAAGGGCGGACGGGACCGAGGTCCCGCCCGCCCGTCACACGGTTAGCCCTTCGGGCTCCCGATGACGCCCTTCACGAGGTAGCTCATCGAGTACAGGTCGTCGAACGTGGGACGCTTCCCCTTCGGGATCCGCAGCTTGCCCTTCTGGTCGTAGATCGGGCCGCTGAACTCGTTCCACGTGCCACTCTTGATCAGTTTCATCTGCGACGCGATCAGCGCCTTCGTCTTCGCGGAGACGCCGGGGCCGTACGGAGCGAGCTTCGTGAAGCCGTCCTTCAGGCTGCCGTAGTAGTTGCCCGTCTTCCACGTGCCGTTCATCGCGGCCTTCGTCCGCTTGAGGTAGTACGGGCCCCAGTTGTAGACCGCGGCGGTGAGCCACTGCTTCGGCGCGAACGACTGCGCGTTCGAGTCGTAGCCGACCCACGGGACGCTGACCGTCTTCGCGTACTGGCCGGTCGACGGGCTGTCCACGTTCTGGCCCAGGACATCGGCGCCGGCGGCCTTCAAGTTCTCCGCCGCCTTCTTCTCCTTCGCCGGGTCGAACCACGAATTCGTCCAGATGATCTTCACCTTCGCGCCGGGATGCGCCTTCTGCACACCGAGTGCGAAGGCGTTCGTGTGCCGGATCACCTCGGGGATCGCGAACGGCACCACGTACCCGACCGTGCCGGTCTTCGTCGCCGCCCCGGCCGCGATGCCGGAGAGGTAGATCGCGTCCTCGCCTGCGCCGTAGTACTCGGCCATGTTCGGCTTGATGATCGTCCCGGTCGCCATCTCGAACTTCACGTCGGGATGCTTCGCGGCCGCGGCTGCCATTGCCGGCTGGAAGCCGAACGACGTGGCGAAGATGATCTTGTTGCCGTCGCGGATCAGCTGCTCGATCACCTGACCGACCTGCGGGCCTTCAGGGACGTTCTCCTTGTAGGTGGTCTGCACCTTCGAGCCGAGCATCTTCTGCACGTAGAGGCGACCTTGGTCATGTGCCTGCGACCAGCCGCCGTCGTTGTGCGGGCCGACGTAGATCCACGCAGCCTTGAACGCCGCGTTCGACTTCGCCGAGCCGGGCGACGTGCCGAGCGCGAGCACCGCGGCGAGCGCCGCGACCACGAGCACGATCGCGCCGAGCGCGAGCTTCCTGTTGAGCACTATGCCTCTCCTTGCGCCGTTTTGCCGGGGGGAGGGTCGAATCTAACCCACCGTCCGGCGGCCTACTAGGCCTCTGCGGGAAGCCCCTGCAGAACGGGGTCTTTCGCACTCCACGGAAACGTGATCCACCGGTCCGTGCGACGCCAGACGTACTCGCAGTTGACCATCGACCTGGGCTTCTCATACAGCACGGCGCACCGGACCTCGGCCACCTTCCCGGCGCAGAACTCCTGCACGAGCTGCAGCGTCGCCCCCGTGTCGGCGACGTCGTCCGCGACCAGCACCTTGAAGTCGGCGAAGTCCACGAGGTCGGGAACCGGCGGCAGGATCATCGGCATGTCGAGCCGCTCGTCGATGCCCGTGTAGAACTCGACGTTCATCGTGAACGTGTTCTTGACGCCGAGCGCGTAGCCGATCGCGCCGGCCACGAGCAGGCCGCCGCGCGCGATGCCCAGGATCAGGTCGGGAATCCAGCCGTCGGCGGCGATCGTCTCCGCCAGCTCCCTCGCCCCGGTGCCGAGGTCGTCCCACGTCATCACCTCACGCTCGCTCATCTCGTCAGCCTATCGAGCGCCGCCGTGAGCGCATCGACTGCGAGCGCGATGTCCTCCTCGCTCGACAGCTCGTCGGGATGGTGCGAGACGCCGCCGTTCAGCGAGCGGACGAACAGCATCGACGCGTTCGGGACGAACATCGCGTCGTGGCCCGCGCCAGAGACGAGGTGCGGGGCGTCCGGCAGCACCGACGCGAACGCGTCCCCCATCGGCACGGGAGCGGCGCGCCAAGCGACGTCGAAGCCGATCGCCTCGATCAACCGGTCGAGGAGCTCCGGGTCGGACGATCGTGCGTCGACGGCGACGGTGACCCGCTCGGGCACGACGTTGGTGGCGTTCGGCTCCACCTCGATCGCGCCGACGGTCGCAACAGTTCCCTTCACCGCGCACTCGCGGACGTGCAGCACGAAGCTCGCTGCGTCGACGAGCGCGTCGGCGCGCAAGTCCATCGGGGTCGTGCCGGCGTGGTCGGCGCGGCCCTGGAACACACGCTGCCCGCGCGCCTGCCCGGCGATCGACGTGACGACGCCGAGCGGCTCGTCGAGGCCGGCGAGCACGGGTCCCTGCTCGATGTGCACCTCGAGGTAGGCATCGGGTGTCGACTCGATCCTCTTGCTGCCCATCGGCCCCGACTCCTCGGCGCGGAACGCGACAGCCGCGAGTGAGCGGTCGCGCAACCGATCGGCCGCCTCGATCGCCGCGACCACGCCGAGCACCCCGTCGAACCGCCCGGCGGTCGGGACGCTGTCGAGGTGCGAGCCGGCCCACACCCGCGCGTCCCCGCGCGACCCGAACAGATTCCCCGCGCCGTCGCGCGCGACCTCGAGCCCCGCGTCGCGCATCCATCCCGCCGCGAGCTCGTGTGCGGCGTCCTCCTCCCGCGAATACGCAGCGCGGTGCTGCGCGATCGCGTACACCGCCTCGATCCGCTCCAGCGTGCGAGAGCTCACTCCGGCAATGCTAGGAGCACGCGCCACCCGGCGAGCGTGAGACCGGCGCACGCGACGAACCCGCACCACCACGACGTCGCGCCGACGAGCACGCCGAACAGGCCGGGATAGATGGCGCCGCTGCCGTTCAGGAGCGACTGCTGCAGCCCGATCGCTGCACCGGAGCGGCGGTGACCGGCAAGCTCGACCGTCGCGGCGAAGGACAAGCTGTTCCAACTCATCGACAGCACGCCCGCCACAACGAGCACAGGAATGAGGACGACGAGCGGGGACGAGAGCAGCGCCGCAGCGCCGGTCACGAACACCACGGTCGCGAGCGCGATCAGGCGCAGCGGCCGGAGACGGCTGCCCGCGATATCCGACCAGCGGCCGGCCGCGACGCGCGCAACGATCCCAAGCAGCTGGACGACTGCGAGGACCGCAGCGGCATGACCGGGCGTCAGGCCGCGGTGGTCGTGCAGGAGCAGCACGGTGAAGCCGACGACGCAGATCTGCGGCGCGACGACGAGCGCGCTCCCGATCCCGATGCGCCAGAGACGCCTGTCCCTGAGCGGCTGGATATCGGTCTCGGGGCGTTCTTCCGGGGCCGGGATCTCGCGGAGCACGGCCGCACCGACGACCGCGGCGACCAGACACGCAATCCCCATCGTCGCGAACCCCCAGCCGGTGCCCGCAGCGTGCGCCACAGGCGGCAGCCCGAGCGAAGCGGCGAACCCGCTGAGCGGGATCGCCGTCTGCCTGATCCCGAGCGCAAGCCCGCGCTGCGAGCCGGGGAACCACGCCATCACGGCGCGCCCGCTTGCCGACTGCACGCTCGCGCCGAGAAAGCCGGCGAGCACGAGCAGCAGAAAGAGCGCCTCGAAGGTGTGGGTCGTCGCGGCGCCGAGCAGCACGAGCCCACAACCGCCGAGACCTACGAGCAGGACCCATCGCTCGCCGACCCGATCGGTCGCGAGACCCCACGGGATGAGCGAGACGACGGAGCCGACGAGCGAGCCGGAGAGCAGGACGCCGGTCTGCCCGAGCGACAGATGGAAGGCGTCGCGCAGTGACGGCGCCATCACGGCGACGCCGAACCAGATGGCGGAGTAGGTCGCCTGTGCGAACGTGCCGGCCGCTAAGACGGTCCAGCGATTCAGACGAGCTCCGAGACCCTCACCTGCTCGGTGAGGAGCCGCCGGAACCTGGCGGGATCGCCGCCGACGTACGCGCCGCAGAGCGCGCGGCCGGCGGAGTACGTGATCGTGTACGCGCGCCACGTCGGGTCGGTGACGAACCGGATCGACTGCGCCGCCTGCTCCGGCGTGTTGAGCGTCCAGCGCTGCACGTAGTCGCGCGCGTCGTCGTGCGACATCCCGTCCTCGAAGATCATCAGCGCCGCGTTGAGGCTGACGGTGCGAAGGTCGTCGATCGCGTCGCTGATCCGCCGCGCGAGCTCCGGGTCGGCGAGCTCGACGCCGTGGCGGCGGAGGATCGCATACGCCTCGTCGCGCGAGGCGTCGTCGAGCACGATGTCGGCGCCGATCTCGGCGATGCCTTCGCTGAGCACCGCGGCCGGCGTCGGCACCATCGAGATCGTCTCCTCGAGCCTGCCCTGCTCGCGCGCGAGCAGCTGCTCCTTCACCGAGCTCTCGGTGTGATGGCCCGGGTACACCTCATGGGCCGCGAGGTGGATCAGGTCGAGTCCCGTCGTCGGCAGGTCGATGTTCAGGACGACGCGGCTCTTCAGATCGCCGAGGTAGTAGTTGAACGCCCACCACGGCTCGTCGCGCACGGCCTCGAGCGCCGGGCTCTCACCTTCCGGCAGGTCGACGACGCCGAGTGTCCGCGCCCGCATGAGCGGCAGCAGCTCGCCGAGCGCGTCGACCGCCTTGTCGCCCGGGCAGGCGTGCCGCTCACGCCAGGCGCGCCGCCGCTCGTCGAGCGGCCCATCGCCCGGGAGCAGCGCGTCGAGCTCGGAGTGCGCCCGTTCGAATGCGCTCTCCGGCGTCCGCTGCGGCCGCACGCCGTAGCTGCCCTCGACCTCGTCGCTGTAGGAGAGCTGATCGCCGGCGAGCACGCGCGCGCACGTCCAGCAGCCGTGCACCTGATCGCGGAGATAGCCGTCGTCGAGCGACGCGTGCAGAGCCGCGCCGTCCTCTGCGAGCTGCGCCGGCGCGACGAGCTCCTCGGCATCGACCTGGTCCTTCAGCTCGGCCGGGCCGTAGTAGGAGTCGACGAGCCCGTCGATGTGGCGCCCGAGCCGCAGCCCGAGCAGGAGGTAGTTCTCAGCCGCCGTCATCGCTCGAAGAGTGCTGCTTGCCCCTGCCCGACACCCACGCACATCGTGACGATTCCGCGGCGCCCGCCGCGGCGACGAAGCTCGTGCAGCAGCGACACGACGAGCCGCGCGCCGCTCATCCCGAGCGGGTGGCCGATCGCGATCGCGCCGCCGTTGACGTTGAGCCGTTCCTCGTCGATCCCGAGCTCGCGCGCGACCGCGACCGACTGCGACGCGAACGCCTCGTTCAGCTCGACGAGATCGACGTCGTCGATCGACGCTCCGGTGCGGTCGAGCAGCTTGCGTACGGCGGGGACCGGCCCGATCCCCATCACGCGCGGATCGACGCCGGCGACGGCCGAGGCGACGAACGCGCCGATCGGCTCGACGCCGAGCGCCCGCGCCCTCTCCTCCGACGCGACGACGACCGCGGCCGCACCGTCGTTCAGGCCCGACGAGTTGCCCGCGGTGACCGAGCCGCCGGCGCGGAACACCGGCTTCAGGCTCGAGAGCTTCTCGAGCGTCGTCTCGGGACGCGGGTGCTCGTCGCGCGTCAGCTCACCGGCCGGAACGAGCTCGTCGTCGAAGCGGCCGGCCTCGCTGGCGGCCGCCCAGCGTTGCTGCGAGCGGAGCGCGAACGCGTCCTGCTCCTCGCGCGTCACGCGCCAGCGGTCGGCGACGTTCTCACCGGTCTCGCCCATCGACTCGAGCGGGAACATCGCCTCGAGCTTCGGGTTCGGGAACCGCCAACCGAGCGTCGTGTCGTAGAGCACGCGATCGCCGCGCGGGAACGCGGCATCGGGCTTCGGCGTCGCGAGCGGGGCGCGCGACATCGACTCGACACCGCCCGCGACGAACAGCTCGCCGTCGCCGGCGACGACTGCGTGACAGGCACCGACGATCGCCGCGAGGCCGGAGGCGCACAGCCGGTTCACGGTGACTCCGGCGACGGAGTCGGGCAAGCCGGCCAGCAGCACGGCCATGCGCGCGACGTTGCGGTTGTCCTCGCCCGCCTGGTTCGCGCAGCCGATGTACGCGTCCTCGATCTCGTCCGGCGGAACACCCGCGCGCTCGACGGCTGCCGCGATCGCGAGCCCGGCGAGGTCGTCGGGGCGTACGCCGGAGAGCCCGCCGCCGTACCGGCCGACCGGGGTGCGCACCGCGCTCAGGATCACTGCGCGAATTCCGGTTCCTTCCCGAGCAGGTGCGTGACCGCGGCACGGCCCCGTTCGCCCATGTCGAGCGTGAGGTCGTTGACGTACATCGAGACGAACCGGTCGGCGGTCTCCTCATCGACACCGCGGCCGAACTGCATCGCGTACGCGAGCGCGTCGCCGCGGTTCGCGAGGCCGGCGGCGATCGCCTCACGCAGCACCGCGGAGACGTCGTCCCGGCGCTCGACGTCGCGCCGGATGCCGACGAGGCCGAGCGGTAACGGCAGTCCGACGTGC
>Ga0070681_10005927_pt1 | contig 11828 bp, 11 predicted proteins | sample KBSC83BmetaG_FD_65650 | JGI IMG/M metagenome (GOLD analysis project Ga0070681, IMG submission 65650) | Corn rhizosphere microbial communities from Kellogg Biological Station, Michigan, USA - KBS C8-3B metaG | ecosystem: Host-associated > Plants > Roots > Rhizosphere | place: USA: Michigan...
GCTCACCATAGGCGGCACCATCGCGACGACTCACGTGGTGGCGGAGGGCGGGTGGCGGTAGCGGTGCGGACGTACTATCTGGAGGGCTCGCCATGCGCGGGGAAGAGCACCGTGGCTGCCGCGCTCGCGGCGCGCCACGGGCTGCGGGTGTATTCCTCCGACGCCGAGTTCGGCCGGCACGCCGAGGTGGCCGATCCGGCGCGCGCGCCGACGCTCGCGCGGCTGCGGGGGATGACCTGGGACGCGGTCTTTCTCCGGTCCCGCGGGCCGATGGTACGTGACGCCGTCCTGGCGTGTGCGGAGGCGTTCGTCTTCGTCGCCGCGGACCTCGCGGCGCTGCCGCCGGGGCCACCGGTGCTGGCCGAGGGCATGGCGCTGCTGCCGGCGTGCGTGGCGTCGCTCGGCCCCGAGGCGCTCGCGCACGCGGCGTGGCTCGTGCCCGCGCCCGCGTTTCAGCGGGCGCACTACGCACGCCGCGCTTGGGCGGGGGCGCTCGCCGGGCAGACCGCTGACCCGGCGGCCGCATTCGAGAACTGGATGCGCCGCGACGAGGTGTCGGCGCGCCTCGTCCGGGCGCAGGCCCGGCGCGCCGGCGCGGCGGTGCGGGTTGTCCGCGAGGGCGACCCAGTCGAGGCGGTGGCCGCGTGGGCGGCCGAGCGCCTCGGTCTCGCCCCCGACCGCGACGCCCGGCCCTCGCGTTCGGCCCGCCCGCTGCCTAACGATAGCCGAAGCTGACACGTGAGCTCGCAATGACCATCTCGCTGCAATCAGCGCTCGAAGCACATGCTTCCTGATCGCCACGTCTGGATTTTCAACGGGGCTCATGCGCCATTTCCGAGCGGCGTCTTTACTTCGCGCGCGCTGGCCGAAGCGTGGATTGCTCGCTATCGGCTGACTGGCACACTGACCGCATACCCACTAGACGAAGGTGCCTTCGATTGGGCGCTTCGCACTGGAGCGGTAACCGGACGCGCTCGCGAGCGGGCTAACGAGCCTGAGTTCGTAGCTGCGTTTAGCTCTGCCGTTCAGGACCACCATCACTATGAGGGCGGCCAGGCCGTGTAAACTCGCAGAGCGAACCCGCGTTGTCGCAGCTCTCGCCGTTAGCGGGTAGCGAGTTGCACGTGCAGGTGGTCCGCAGTTCCCACGTGCCTCAGCGTGCTGAATCCCATCGACCAGAAGTAGAGTTGCACGAGGCGATTCCGTATCACACCCCGACCACGTGTCCGGAGATCCACGGCGTGCACCCAGCCGTCGGACTGCACGTAGTGCTTCGTGCGGTCGTTGACCGGCAGGCCCATACGGCGGTAGTCCTCCCGGACGCGCCCCATGTCCGTGACAACGAGATCGGGGTCGACGAGCACGATCGTCGAGAGTGCGACGCGAAGGATCGGATTGACCGTGCTGTAATAGGCTCGCACGTCGTCGGATTTGATGTTGACTCGTGACAGATAGAACGCGGCATAGACGCACCACGTGAAGACGACTGGCACGGCGGCCCATTTGACCACGGTCGGCACCCGCGCGCGCCGTCGAAAGCGGTGCGCGATCAGGATGACGAAGCCGGAGACGATCCCGATGGTGAGGATCGCCGAGAGCAGGATGGCGATCCACGGATGCGCACCGTGTCGATACAGGTAGACCGCTGCTCGCACGTACACGAGGAAGGGCAGCGCGACGATCGCGAGTGCCTTGAGCACCGCGAGGAGGAGGGCCGCCACGGTCTCTCGCCGCCACACGCGCTTGACAGCGCGGCGCGCGCGTTGAATCCGTGGCTGCCACTCACTGCGCACTTCGCGTTTCAGCTTCTCGAGCCTGGCGGCGATCGCGTTGGGCGGCATGCACTTCCAGACGATCGAGCTGGCGGATTGTCAACAGGCTCGCCGACCCATCATCGCCTAACGAGGCGCGGCTTCGCATGGCAAACCTCCTTCTCTTCCTCTTCAGCTGTCTGCTCGGCGGCCTCGGCGGCGCGGTCGGCTCCATCGTAGGGCACGCCGCTGGGCAAACCGGGCTGTGGGTCGGCGGCACGCTCGGCGGCCTCCTCGGCTCGATTGCCGCCATCGCACTTGCACGCGCGCGCGACTGGATCGTGGATGAGCAGTTCTTTCCGTCCGCTCTCGGCGCGAGCATTGGGTTTCTCCTTGCGGCTGGGATTGCCGTTCACACGCTCTCGAGCCCTGTCGGACCCGTTCTCAGCACGACGCTCATTGGTACGGGTGCCTTGATGGGCGCTACTCTTCGGCGCACCCACGCTTCACGATGAGCGATTGCATCTTCTGCCGCATCCTGGCAGGCGAGTTACCGGCGAGCTTCGTCTACCGCGACGCCGTGTGCGCGGCCTTCATGGACATTCAGCCCGTCAACACCGGGCACCTGCTCGTCGTGCCGGTGCGGCACGGCGCGCACCTGGCCGACGTGGACACGGAGACCGCCGCTCACATCATGCGTGTCGCCCAGGCAGCGGCGGCGGCCCTTCGGGCGAGCGGCCTGCCGTGCGAGGGAATCAATTTCTTTCTGGCCGACGGAGAGGCCGCCATGCAGGAGGTCTTCCACGTGCACCTGCACGTGCTCCCACGCTTCCGCGGCGACGGCTTCGGGCTCAAGTTCAGCCCCGAGTATTACACGCGCCGGCCGGCGCGTGCGGAACTGGACCGGGCGGCGGAGATGCTGCGGAGCCGGATGCCGGCGCCCAGTACCGCCTAACGAAGTGCTGCGACGACGCGGCGTACATCGAGTGCCTGCATGCGCATCCGCCGTTTGGCCCACCGCATCATCCGCACACTCAGGGCCGCGTCACAGATGACGGCACCGCCGGTGACCATGAGCGAGTTGGTGCTGCGCGAGGCCGCGATGGCTGATCTGCATTCGCTTGCCGAGCTTCATGTCCGCACGTTCAACGAGACGCACGTCGGACCATTCGGCTCGGGACCGACCTACGCGACTCGAGAATGGCAGTGGCGCGAGAAGCTCGCTGAGACGGACACCACGCATTTCGTTCTCGTCCTCGAGACCACCACGAAGCAACTCGTCGGTTTCATCTGGTGTCATCCGACGACGGACGATCCGAAATGGGCGGCGCGTCTCAACAAGATCTATCTTCTGCGCCCGTACCAGCGGCGGGGACTGGGCAAGCGCATGGTCGCGGCAGCTGTCCACCGACTCCTGGAGCATGGATTGAGGTCGATGGCACTTTTCACGGAAGTGGACAACGAGCCGGCCTGCAACTTCTACGAGCAGTTGGGTGGCGAACGGCAGCTGAATGAGCGCAGAGAGTTTGGCGGGATGTACGGCTGGCCAGATCTTCGGAAGCTCGACGCCCAGCTGGCGAGCCTCACCTCTGTCCCACCCGATGCGTCCCGACACGAGTCGCCGCGGCATGCCTAACGATGTGCGCCGATGGGAGGCGAGCTCCCCAAGGACACAATGTTCCGAGTCATCCGCAGGCTGATCGCGGACACCGTACTCGTCGCCGTCGTGATGTTCATCGCCGCGGGCACGATTGCGTGGGCGCGTGCATGGGTGATGCTTGCGACGATGCTCCTCGTTCGCGCCGTCGGCGCCGTCGCGGTCTATCGCGTCAGTCCCGACCTCCTCCACGAGCGCGCCCGACTGCCGCTTCACGAGCAACAGGGCATGGCCGACCGCGCTCTCCTGCTCGGCGTGCTCGCCACGGGCTTCCTCGGACTGCCTATAATCGCCGCACTCGACGCGTTTCGATGGCATGTCTTCGCCGCGCCCGCGCCGTTGCTGGAATACTGCGGCCTCGGCTTGTTTGTCGCGGGCTGGAGTCTCAAGAGCCTCGCACTGCGCGCGAACGCCTTTGCTGTGACAGTCGTTCGCCTTCAAAAGGAGCGTTCACACACCGTCATCGACTCCGGACCGTATGGCGTCGTTCGACACCCGTTCTACGCCGCGGACCCGCTGATTTTCCTCGGACTCAGCTTGTGGCTGCTGTCCTATTTCGCGGCGGTTTTCGCGGTGATTCCGATCGCACTCATGGTGACGCGGCTCCGACATGAGGAGCAATTGCTGCGGCGCGAGTTGGCGGGATATGCGGCGTATGTCGATCGCGTGCGATTTCGGTTGATTCCCGGAATCTGGTAGTCAAGTACCCGGCAGCTTCGTCGCGGCGGTAGTGCGGTCGAGGTGGACATAAGCCTCGGCGGCTGTGACACCCGCCTCACGGCCGCGCCACTGCGCCATGATCTCGTGGTGCTCGCGCCAGATCCCCTGACCGTCCTGACTCACGTGCGCGAAGAGCGCGTGCTTCTTCTGCTCGACGACCGGCGTGATGTCGACATAGGTGTTGGGTAGGAATCCTTCCGTCTGACTGCCGCTGTTCACCTCGAAGAAGTAGAGCGCCGGGGTTCGCGCTCGCATCCAGGCGCGGATCGTGAGCATACCTGCAACTTGATGATCCATGTGCGTGTCTATCGGCCAGTGCGCGAAGAGAATATCGGGCGCGCGGGCGGCGAGGAGGCGAGTCATCGCGTCGACGTGTGCGTGCGTCACCTCCGTCGCGCCGTCGATCTGGCCGAAGAAGACCGGCTTCGCGCCGAGGATCTTGCAGGCGGCCTCGGATTCCGCGGTGCGAATGCGCGCCGCCTCCTCCAGCGACTTGCCGTCGATGCCGCGCTCGCCACGCGTCAGATAGACGATCGTGACGTCGTGGCCTGACGCCGCATAACGGGCGAGGGCACCGCCGCATCCCGATTCCGGATCGTCGGGATGGCCGCCGACGCAGACGATCCGGAGCGGCGCGGCCGAGCGGGTCTCACCAAGGCCGACGAGCGCGGGCGCGGCTGCCGCGGCCGCGACGGACTGGCCGACGAACCCGCGACGACTGAGCGCCTTGTCGTTCATACTAGCAGTTTACACCTGGCAGCGGCTCGCGCTAGTCGCCGGCCTCGGACTGCTTCTTGACTTTCCCGAAAGATGTAGGCAGCCTACATCAAGCTGTAGGTGGCCTACATCTTTCGCGACCATGGCCAAGGGACAATCGCGCATCGAGCTCCTCCAGGGGACGCTCGACTTCATCATTCTCCAAACGCTGCGCTGGGGCCCCCAGCACGGCTTCGGCATCGGCCAGCAGATCCGCGCCAACTCCGACGACGCGCTGCAGGTCGACACCGGCTCCCTCTATCCCGCTCTCCACCGACTCGAGCGCGCGAAGCTCGTCGAAGGCTCGTGGGATCGCTCCGACAAGGGACAGCACGTCCGCGTGTACCGACTCACCACGGCCGGACGCAAGCGGCTCGCCGCCGATCGGTCGAAGTGGGAGCGCATGACGCACGCCATCGCCGGCATCCTCAATCCGCCGCAGCGCCGGGAGGAATCGTGAGAGACGACGAGCTCGACGAGGAACTGCGCAGCCACCTGGAGATGGATATCGCGCAGCGCATGACGCGCGGTGCGTCGCGCGCCGACGCCGAGGCCGCCGCGCGCCGCGAGTTCGGCAACGTCACGCACGTCGCCGAAGTCACGCGGGAGATGTGGGGCGGGCAGTGGATCGAGCAGCTCCGACGCGACCTCCGGTACGCACGGCGCTCGCTGTGGCGGAGCGCGGCGTTCACGACTGTCGTCGTCATCGCGCTCGCGTTAGGCATCGGCGCCAACGCCGCGATCTTCAGCGCCGTCCGCGGCGTGCTACTCAAACCAGTCCCGAACAAGGACGGCGATCGGCTCGTGTACCTCCGCCAGTCCGCGAACGGACCCGGCCAGGCCGACATCAGCTTCTCGGTCCCCGAGGTGCGCGATCTCCGCACCGGCGTGTCATCGTTCTCCGGGATCGCGGAGTACTCGTCGATCAGCGTCGTGCATCGCTCGAGCGAAGGTCCCGTGCGCATCAGCGTCGGCCTCGTTACGGGCAACTACTTCGAGGTCATGGGACTATCGCCGGTCCTCGGCCGCCTGACGCACACGGCTGACGACGGACCCTCGGCCGCACCGGTCGCGGTCCTCTCGTACGAATACTGGAAGACGCGGTTCGGCGGAGATGCCAGGATCGTCGGCAGTACGATTCTGCTCAACGACCGGCCGGTGACGGTGATTGGTGTCGTGCAGCCCGCGCCCTTCTTCCCGGAACGTGTTGACGCGCTGCTCAACCTCGTGAACAGCGCGCATCATCTGAGCGCGGCGATGCAGCAGAACCGTACGCATCGCATGACGCAGCTCGTCGCGCGACTGAAATCCGGCGCGACGCTCGACCAGGCGAAAGTCCAGGTGGCGACGGTGTACGCCGGCCTGCAGCGCGCCTTTCCGGAGGCATATTCGGCGGGCGAGCGCTATCAGGTCGCCGTCATTCCCTTCAAGGACGTCCTCGGTGAACGTGTACGGCTCACACTGTGGCTGCTCATGGCCGCGGCGGCATTCGTGTTGGTTGTATCGGCCGCAAACGTGGCCAACCTCACGCTCATGCGCTGCGTTCGCCGCGAACATGAGTTGGTGGTTCGAACGGCGCTCGGCGCAAGCCGATCACGCTTGCGGCGGTTGCTCCTAGTCGAGAATCTGATGCTCGCGATGGCAGGCTGCGGCTTCGGCGTCGGCATCGCGGTCGCCGGAGTGCGATTGCTAACGGCGTTCACGCGGCGCTACACGTCCCGCGCGAGCGAGATCCGGCTGGACTCCACCGTCTTCACCTTTGCGGTTGCCGTCGCCATCGGCCTTGCGCTGTTGTTGTCGCTGCTGGCGTCACTTCCGCGCGAGGCAAACGTGGGCTCGAGCGTGCTCGCCGGTCCGCAGCGGGTGAGTGGAAGCCTGAGACGCCAGCGTCTGCAGCGCGGTCTCGTCGTGCTGCAGGTCGCGGTCTCCGTGGTACTCCTCGCGGGTGCCGGGCTGCTGACTCGCACGATGATGAGCCTTTCGCGAATCGACACGGGGCTCACAACCGACGACGTGCTGACCCTGCGGGTGAACCTGCTCACCGCCTTGGCTCCGGGCGACACCAATGCGTATGCCGTTGTCCGCGCGCGATTCGAGGACGTGCGTTCAGCACTTGCGTCGCTGCCGGGCGTCTCGCGCGTCGGCGTCAGCTCGTCGGAGCCGCTGCAGGCTCTCGGCAATTACAGCTTGGTGCGGGCCGACGGCCCAACTGCGAGCACTGGCGAGGCCGTGGCGCGCGCCGATTTCCGTCCAGCCGACCCTAGTTACTTCGCGGCCGCGGGTATTCCTCTCCTCCGGGGACGCGGCTTCGATGCTGCCGACGAATCGCGCGACAACGTCATCATCAACAAGACGCTGGCCGATCAGTTCTTCCCCAATCGCGATCCGATTGGCAAGCGCATCGCAGTCAAGGAGGAAGGGTCTGCGAATGCCTTGCACTGGCGCACCGTGATCGGTGTCGCCGGCAACACGCGCGATATGACACCGAAGGCTGCGCCGGAGCTCGTGGTGTACACGCCATTGAGTGGTATGCCCGCGACGTTCGCCGTGTTCGTCGTTCGCGCCGACGGACACCTCACGGGACTCGCGCCAGTCGCGACGCGTATCGTGCGCGAGCATGCGCCGAACGCGCTCATCGAGGATGTGATGACGATGAGCGAATACAAGTCGCAGAGCGTCGCGCCGCAGCGACTGAATGCGGTGTTGATATCGTCGCTTGGGGGGCTCGCGGTCATTATCGCCGCGGTGGGCATCGCCGGGGTGCTCGCCTTCTCGGTGAGCGCGCGCACGAACGAGATCGGCATCCGCATGAGCCTCGGGGCGGACAGGAAGCGCATCCAGCGGATGATCCTCGGCGAGGGTGGCGTGCTGCTCGTCGTCGGTCTAGCCATTGGCGGCGTGGGCGCGTACGCCACGACGGGCGTGATGAGAAACCTCTTATTCGGCGTCGCCCCGCATGATGCCGTCACGTTCGGCGTTGTCATGGCGGCAATGGCTGTGGTTGGGGTTATCGCCTGCTGGATTCCAGCATCACGTGCCGCGCGGATCGATCCCGCGATCGCGATGCGGATATGACCGTGTGGTGGATCTGATTGCCTCGCCGAATGATCCACTCGGCCACCACGACGTTGATCACCCAACCCGCGCCCATCAAGACCGTGCGCGCCGACTCGCCCGGCTTGCCGACGAGAATGAACCACGGGAGGTGCGTCAGCACCTGCGTCCCGGCGCCGAGGCCAATCGCGTACGCTCGCGTCATCCACGCACCGTGCGACGCGAAGTCGCGGCGGCGCACCGCGTCGAGCCCGAGCACCACTGAAGCCAGCATTGCAGTTCCAAAAATCAGACGCTCGACGTAGACACCCACACCGTCGCCCTCGGGCCACGGATAGAAGTGCGCCATCCACAGGCCCGTCAGTGCCACGATCAGACCACACACGCCCAGCACTCGTCCGGCGGCCCGGTGCCAGGCGCGATTCCGGCGGCGGAAGCCGGCCGAGAACTGGAACGCTCCGATCATGCTGTACGGAATCACCGTCAGGATGTGGAGGACCACCGGGAGGGGCTGCGCGAAGAACCGAGCGTTGGCCTTCGTGACTTGCGCGTGGCTCGCCAGCTCCGCGAGCCTTGCCGTGCCGGCGATCGCCGGCACGAGGCTCAGGAGGATGAGCAAGGTCGGAACGAGCCACTCTGATCGACGGGAGGTCATGCTCATGGTCGCGGTCATCTTCGGCGTCCCGATTAGCGCGAGACGAGCCGCAGGCCAACCATCAGGACGACGTCGTTGCCGGTGCGTGACGCGCCCGCACCTGCCAGCGGCTTGAATCCGGCCACGTAGTCGCGCGCCTCGAGTCGCAGGCGAAGGCGGCGCATCCCCAGCTCGGCACCGGCACTCGCGTACGCGGCGAGATTGTGCGTCGCGTCGACGTCGAGCTTGCGATAGTTGTAGCTGCGTCCACCGGCGCCGATGCCCGCGAACGGGCTGAAGGACATCGTTTCGCTGCCGATCCATCGAGGCGCGCGGAGCTCGCCGCCGATGTCGTAGGTGAAGACGTCGAGCTTCGGAGCGCCGGCGGTCGCGACGTCCTTGCTGCGCGCCCAACCGAAGGTGGACACGATGGCGAGCGAAGGCTGGGCGACGTAGGTGATCTGCACTGCGTTCATGTTGCCACGCTTCACGGCATCGCGCTGCGCACCCGTCGGGATCATGGTGCCGCTCGGCACGACCAACTCCCAGCGCGCCTGCGTGGTGGGCGCGGCCGACGACTCGGTGGTCTGGGCGGACAGGCTACTGGCGGCGATGACGGTGCAGCTCAGGGCGGCGGTGACGACGGTCGTGATGTTCATTGGGGTCTCCAGTAAGAGGTGAGCCCAATGTGCCGGAGACCGGCGCTGGCCGAATCGACCGAAAGGTGCAGAGGGGGTGTAGTCGGGGGGTGTAGCGAAAACGCTACCCGAAGACAGCGTCAGAGCAGCTTCAGCTCTGCTGCGCGCGCCAGCGCCGCCGTGCGATGACCGGCGCCGAGCTTCCCGTAGGCATTTGCGATGTGCCGCTTGACGGTCGCGGCGCTGATCGCGAGGTGATCGGCGATCTCCTGATTGCGCAGTCCTGCCGCGATGAGCCGCAGGATCTCGAGCTCCCTCGTCGTGAGAGGCTGGAGCAGGCCCGCGGTGGTGGCGCCAGCAGGAGCGGCCGCGGGCGGCTTTGGCGCATCGAAGGCTGCGAGCACACGGCGGGTGTACTCGCCGGCAAGTCCGCGAGTGATCGCGTGTCGCAGCAGCTCGCGCATGCGGCTGCCTTCGTCGAGAAACACCCGCAGATAGCCTTCCGGCTCGGCGAGGCCCAGCGCTCGCGCCAACGAATCGAGGGCCTGACGAAGGTTGCCCAGCGCGTGTTGCGCGAGCGCGTGGAGCACGAGGATCTCGATGAGGCTTCCGATTCTGCCTCCGGCTTCCGCCGCGCTCGTCAGGCGCTCGAGCAGCCTGACCGCGTCGTGGCCCTGCTTGACGAGAAGAACTCGGGCGAGCGTCACGTGCTCGAACTCGCGGAGGTAGCTCAGTGTGTCATCGACGGAGAGCTTCGCGACGCGCGCCCATTCCGTCGCGCCGTGCAGATCGCCCTGCGCGAGGCGAATGCGTGCGCGCAAAGCGGGGATCGGGCGAACGCGCGGGATCGGATCGCGGCGCTCGTTGGCCTCGGCCTCCCTCAACAGCTCGAGGGCACCGTCGAGATCGCCCTGCGCTTCGCGAACGCGAGCCATCGCCGTGCACCATCGCATCTTGTTGCCTTTGTACGCCGTGCGCGCCGCCGCTCCTGCGATGGCGTCGAGATGCTTCGTCGCCGACGATAAGTTGTTCCATTCGCGATAGACCTCGCTCAGGCCGAGGTGCAGCTCGTCGGTTTCTGGGACTCCGGCGTACGCGGGGTCACGCGCGAGCGCGAGTCCGCTTTCGTAAATGCTCACCGCTTCGCGAAGGCGGCCCTGTCCGACGCGAATGTCGCCGAGGACGAAGGTCCCGCGAATGACGTCGTGGTCGTGTCCGACCTTTCGCATCGTCGCGAGTGCGTCGGCGAAGGTTCGGTATGCGCCCTCGAGATCTCCGCGTCCCCATTTCGCGAGCGCCAAGAGCGCGAGAGCCGTGGCGCGCGCCGCATCGTCACCCTCTGGAATGAGCTCGAGCGCTCGCGTCGCATGCTCGAGCGTTCCGGGCGTGTCACCTAACGACTGTGCGAGATAGACGCGAGCCGCGGCCAGTTCGGCGGTGAGCGATTGGAAATCCCCATTGTCGGCCGCCTGCAGCTGCTGTTCGACGCACCGCAACCATTGCTCGGCGGCTTCGAGCTCGCCACCGTTCAGCAAGCCCCATGCGTAACCCATGCTGAGCACTGGTCGCTTTCGCACGACCGTCTCCGGCAGCGACTTCACTCGAGCGAGCCACTGGGCAGACTCGTAGCTCCGATTCTTTTCGGGCCAGCTTTTCTCGAGAAGCTCCGCGGCACGCTCGACGTCTTCGGCAGCCAGCGCGTGGAGGACGGCAGCTACATGAGAGCCATGGTCCGCATACCAGACGCTCGCCCGGTGATGGGACGAGCGCGCCGCGTCCGGATCCTCGGCACGCGCTTGTCGCTGCAGGACGTCTGCAAAGAGATGATGGTAGCGATACCATTCACCGCGGTCGTCGAGGGCGACGACGAACAGGTTCCGTCGCTCGAGGTCTTCGAGCAGCGCCTGCGATCCCGTTTCGCCGGTGACCGCGTCACAGAGCGAGCCGCTCAATCGATCCAGAATCGCCGTGCGAAGGAGAAACCGCCGGACGTCGTCCGACTCGGACTTGAGTACTTCCTCAACGAGGTAGTCGGCGACATACCGATTGTTGCCGGAGAAGTCCTCGACGAACCCGACGACGTCTCCTCGCGCCTTCATCGAAAGCGCCGCGAGCTTGAGGCCGGCGATCCAACCCTCGGTCCGTCGCTCGAGCGTCGTCGCATCGTCAGGCGAGATCTCGCGCTCCATCACCTGCGTGAGAAACGTGGACGCCTCGTCGGTCGTGAAGCGCAGATTGGCAGCGCGAAGCTCCGTGAGCTCCCCACGTGCACGCATGCGCGCGAGCGGCAGCGGCGGCTCGGCGCGGCTTGCGACGACAAGGTGCATGCGTCGCGGCAGATGATCGAGCAGGAACGTCAGCCCGCTATGAATCGGTGCAGCATCGATGACGTGGTAGTCGTCGAGGACGATGCTAAAGTCGGCGTCGATCGCATCGATCTCGTTGAGCAGAGCCGTGAGCACGGACTCGATCGCCGGCGGCTGCTGCGACTCGAGCAGTGTGAGGGCTCGCCGTCCGACACCAGGGTGAATCCGCTGCAGCGCGCGAACGAAGTAGGCCCAGAAGAGCGACGGCTCGTTGTCGCTGGCATCGAGCGACACCCAGGCTCTCGCGTCGTC
>Ga0070681_10005930_pt1 | contig 11826 bp, 9 predicted proteins | sample KBSC83BmetaG_FD_65650 | JGI IMG/M metagenome (GOLD analysis project Ga0070681, IMG submission 65650) | Corn rhizosphere microbial communities from Kellogg Biological Station, Michigan, USA - KBS C8-3B metaG | ecosystem: Host-associated > Plants > Roots > Rhizosphere | place: USA: Michigan...
ACATACACCATTGTCGGTGTCATGCCCGCCACGTTTGAGTTTCCGCCGTATGCGACGCGCAAAGCCGAGGTATGGACACCGCTGGGCAAGAATTCGCACAGCCGGGACCGGAACTTCCACGATCTTTTCTGCCTGGCGCGCTTGAGGCCCGGCGTATCTTTGACGGACGCCCAAGCGGAGATGAACCTGATCAATGCGCGCCTCATCCGCGAGTATCCAGTCACCAATATGGGTTGGACTGCGCGGGTTTCGCCGCTGCGCGAGGAAGTAGCCGGTCCCGCGCGGCCGGCGCTTCTGGTGTTGATGGGTGCGGTTGTATTTGTGCTCTTGATCGGATGCGCTAATATCGCGAACCTGCTCCTCGCGAGAGCGACCGGACGGCGGAAAGAGATTGCGCTGCGCATGGCCCTGGGCGCTGGACGCGGCCGGATCATCGCACAATTCCTTACCGAGAGCATGCTGCTGGCGTTGATGGGAGCGGGCCTGGGACTGGTGATTGGGCAGTGGGGAATCAGTGCGCTGACGATGCTAGCTCCCGCCTATACGCCCGGCGCGGAATCAGCGACGATTGATGCACGCGTCCTGGTCTTCACCATGCTTATTGCCTTCGTAACCGGCGCGATCTTTGGCATCGCGCCAGCGCTAGGCGGCGCGGGTATTGATGTCAATGAGAGTCTTAAAGAAGGCGGACGAAGTTCCACAGCCGGCGGCCGGCGGCAGCGGCTGCGGAGTGCGCTGGTTGTTTCTGAATTCGCCTTGGCGCTGGTGCTTCTTATCGGCGCAGGACTATTGCTCCGAAGCTTCGTTCGCGTGCTGAACATCGATCCGGGATTCGATCCGAAAAACGTGCTGACGATGGGGATCTCGCTCGATGGCCCGCGCTATAACGATCCTCAGGTCCAGATCAATTTCTTCCGCAATCTACTCGCCCGGGTACAGAATGTGCCGGGCGTTCAAAATGCCAGCGTCAGCGTGAGTCTGCCGCTGATCGGGTGGGCCGGAATGGGATTCGTCACGGAGAAAAATCCGAACGTCCGCGTTTCCGACGAGCCGGACGGGAACTACCAGACCATCAGCGCGGATTTCTTTCGGACACTAAACATTCCCCTGCTGCGCGGCAGAGCTTTCAACGATATCGATCGCCAGGGCGGCATGCCGGTCGCCATCATCAATGAAGTCTCGGCGCGTGAGTTTTGGCCGGGCGAGAATCCCGTCGGGACGCGCATCAAAATAGCCAGTGAGGGCAAAGAGGCGCCCTGGCGAACCATTGTGGGCATTGTCGGTAATGTTCGCCGAAACGACATGGTGGATCTCGCGCGTCCGGAAACCTATGTTCCGTACACGCAAACGCCATGGACGATTAGCCCGCGTGAACTTCTCATCCGTACGCCTGCCGATCCCGCTAAAGTCGCACAAGCGGTGCGCACGGAAGTCGCGATGCTCGATAAGGACCAGCCCGTCGCGGAAATTCAAACGCTCGAAAGCATCGTTTCCAAAGTGATCTCCGTCCGTCGTTTTTCGACGGTGCTGCTGGGCGCATTTGCGGCGCTGGCGCTGGTTTTGGCCGCCGTTGGCATTTTCGGCGTGATGGCGTATTCGGTGGCGCAACGAACCAACGAGATCGGTATCCGGGTGGCTCTGGGAGCGCGCCATAGTGCGGTGCTCCAGCTGGTTCTGGGACACGCACTGCGTCTGGCAGCGGCTGGCGTGGTGCTAGGGCTCGCCGCTTCCATGGCTCTCATGCGGCTCTTGTCCAGTTTTCTATCCGATGCGCTATATGAGGTGCACTCGACCGATCCGTTCACATTTACGGCAGTGATACTGCTGCTGTTGGTAATCGCAGCGGCCGCCAGTTATGTGCCCGCGCGAAGGGCTTTGCACGTCGACCCGGCGGCGGTGCTGCGGAACCAATAACGCTTAGCTTGTTGAACTGCAGGCATGAATGCCTACTCCACTGAGCTGCAGGCATGAGTGGGATTGGCATTCATGATACAGATGCACTAACGGTTGGCTTCGATGGCTTGCGCCACTTCTTCCCACTCGGCCATCAGATTTTGAAGATCGGCCCGGCGCGCATGCAGCAGCTCGGTGACCCGCAGCGTCTCTTCCGCGCTTTTGTAATTCGACAGCGCTTGCTCGTAATCCGCAATCTCGACTTCGAGCCGCGTCACCTCATCCTCGATCGCGTGACGCCGCTGCTTCATCTGCTTCAGCTTGAGCGGATTCAAGCGCCGCTCAGGGCCGTTCTTCGCCTGCGCCGCGGCGGGGGCAATTCTGACCGCGGGTCCTTCAGACGAAGGCGCAGCGGCTTCCGGCGGGGGCTCCTTAGCCGCCGCACCGCCTTCCTTGCGCCAGACATAATCCTCATAATTGCCTGGAAAGACGTGCACTGTGCCCTCGCCCACTTCGAACACGCGCGTGGCGAGCTTGTCGATGAAATAGCGGTCGTGCGAAACGAATACGATGGTTCCTGAAAACTCCATCAGGGCTTCGAGCAGCACGTCCTTGGCGCGCATGTCCAGGTGATTGGTCGGCTCATCGAGCAGCAAAAAGTTCCCCGGCATCATGAGCATGCGCGCCAGAGCATACCGGTTCCGCTCCCCGCCCGAGAGGACGCCGATGTTCTTGAAAACATCGTCCTCGGAAAATAGAAAACAGCCAAGAATACTGCGCAGCTCTGTGTTGGTGGCGCGCGGAGCAATCGCCGACAGATCATCCAGCATCCGCACCTTGGGATCCATTTCCTTATACTGATCCTGCGCGAAATAATCCGGCACGGCATTGTGGCCCAGCAGGTACTCGCCCGTTGTCACCGGCTCAGTGCCCGCCAGGATCTTGATCAGGGTTGATTTTCCCGCGCCATTTATACCGACGAGCGCCACCCGATCGCCGCGCTCAACCATGAAATTCACGCCGGAAAATACCAGCTTCTCGCCGTAGCTTTTCGCGACGCCGCGGAATTCGGCGACGACGCGGCCGCTGGGTTTCGGTTGCGGGAAGTGGAAATGGATAATTTTCTCTTCCGGCAGCACCTCGATGCGTTCGATGCGCTCCAGTTCCTTGATGCGGCTCTGCACCTGCTTGGCCTTGGTCGCCTGGTAACGGAAGCGGCTGATGAAGGCTTCGAGCTGGCTGATCTTGTCCTGCTGATTCTTGTACGCGGACTCGAGCTGCGCGCGGCGCTCGGTCTTCTGCTGTTCGTACTTCGAGAAATTGCCCGAGTAGAAATAGACGCGCTTGTTCCAGAGTTCCGCGATGCGGCGAACGGTAACGTCGAGGAAAAACCGGTCATGCGACACCAGCACGAACGCGTGCGGATATTGATTGAGATAGGTTTCCAGCCAGTTGCGCGCCTCCAGATCGAGGTGGTTCGTCGGCTCATCCAGCAGCAGCAAGTTAGGCTTTTCGAGCAGTAGCTTGGCAAGCGCTATGCGCATCTGCCAGCCTCCTGAAAACTCTTCCGTGCGCCGTTTCCAATCCTCGCGGCCGAATCCTAGTCCTGAAAGAACCGCGCCCACCTGAGCTTCGATCGCATACCCATCGCGCGAGCGAAACTCCGCTTCAGCCAAGTGAAAACGTTCGGAAACCTGAGTGTATTCGGCACTCGCCGGATCCAGCTCCGCCATGCGCGCCGCGAGACTCTCCTGCTCTTCTTCGAGCGCCCGCAATCCTGCGAACACCGTCATGCACTCGGCGAAAACGGAACGGCCGGAGAGCGACAGCCCGTCCTGCGGAAGGTAACCGAGGGTGGCGCCCTTCATGACGGTCTTCGAGCCGCCATCCAGTCCGTCGAGACCTGCGAGAACTTTTAATAGAGTTGATTTGCCGGTCCCGTTCGCACCTACGAGGCCGGTTCGCTCGTTGGGAGTGACCAACCAGTCGAGCTCTTCAAACAGGATTTTAGGACCGAAGCGCTTGGACGCGCCTGTAAGTTGAATCATTTTCCCAAGTGCTGTCTACTGCGCCCCGTGCCGCAGAACCTGACCCGGTCTTGCGCCCGTAAGCTGCCCGTTTTCGACCACGGGCGTCCCATTGACCAGGACGAGGTCGAAACCTTTCGAGTACTGGTGCGGTTTCTCAAACGTCGCTGCGTCCTCGATCTGGTCAGGATCGAACAGCACCAGGTCCGCCCAGAAACCCTGATGCACCATTCCGCGATCGCGAAAGCCGAATGTGCGCGCCGGAAGCGACGTCATGCGGCGGACCGCATCTTCGAGCCGCAGCACGTGGCGATGACGAACAAACTCCGCTAACACGCGGGCGTTCGTGCCATACGACCGCGGATGCGGCACGCCTTTACCGAACTGGATAATCCATCCATCGCTCGCGATCGCCGTGTTCGGGTATGCCATCACGCGCTCCACATCTTCAAAGCCCATGGAGTGATACACCATCGACAGTTCGCCCTGCGCCTGCAGTTCGAGGATCGTCTCGATCTCGTTTTCTATTCCTTTGGCGCGGCCCTTGAGGACGTTGATCTCGCTGATGGTCTTTCCGTCGAGCGTGTGATCGAAGTCGAACGAGGCCACGGTAGCGTACGAATAGTCCTCCTGCCCCAGTTCGTCCATCTTCTCCTTCATTTCGCGCGCGATTTTCGCGTGTGTTGCCGGGTCCGCCAGACGTCCCTTCATCTTTTCATGCCCATCAGCGAGCGCCCAGCTCGGCATGGTAATTCCGAGATTGGTACTAGAGCGGTCGTAAGGATACTGGTCGACCACCACGTCCACGCCTTCGCGCCGGAACTTCTCCACCAGCGCCAGCGATTTGTCGCTCGAGCCCCACAATTTCTTGTTATCGATCTTAAAGTGCGACAGCTCTACCGGCATTCCGGCCTCGCGCCCCACGCGCACCGCCTCTTCAATGGCCTCGAGCACGTGTACGCCCTCATCCCGCATGTGGCTCGCATACACGCCATGATAGGGCGCCGCGGCCTTTGCCAGCGCGATCACTTCTCCGGTGTTGGCGTAAGTACCAGGAATATAGATCAGTCCGGTCGAAAATCCGACCGCGCCATCCCGCATGCTCTTCTCGACCAGCCGCTGCATTCGCACAATCTCGTCGGGCGTAGCCTGCCGGTTCGCCGTCCCCATCACTTCCCGGCGCACGGAGTTGTGGCCAATGAGGGATGCCACATTGAAACCGATTTTCAATTTCTCGAGGCGCGCGAATAACGCGGGAAGATCAACCTCCGAGCCGCCACAATTCCCCGTTACCGCTGTGGTGACTCCATCGGTAATGAAATTCTCCGCGCCAGGCACCTTTTCGATCGTGCCTTCCAGATGCGTGTGAACGTCGATGAACCCCGGGGCTAGCACATGATTGCGCGCATCGATCACGCGGTCCGCCGAAGCGCTCGCCAGGCCGCCAACCGCCGCGATCCTCCCCTCCTTCACCCCGACATCGGCGTGAAACCAAGGATTTCCGGTCCCGTCCACCACGCGGGCACTGCGGATGATCAGGTCGTAGTCCGCAGCCGAAAGCGAAGCCGCCAATAGAAGCAGGGAAGCAAGTTTCATGAAGGGTGATTTTTTATTCTAGCGCTCTGCGCCAGCGCGTCCGCGATCAGAAGATATTGGAATCGAGATCCGCGATGAACTGGATGCCTGGAACGATCTGTCCTAATAGCTTGCGATCATTCGTGAGAAAAAGATCCACCCCCGCTTGTGCGGCACAAGCCAGGTGGATAGCGTCGGCGGCAGAAACGGTTAGTTCGGCACGAATTCTTGCATACTGATCCGCGGCGTCGCTCGTAAAGGGCAGGAGTTGGACGAACGGCGGCCGTAAGGCCTCTCGTATGCGATCAACCATCTCACGCGCCCCTTTCTTGTAGGGTCCAACGAGCATCTCGGCGAGCGCGAACGAACTGGTACACAGGTCATCTTTTCGCTGTTCCATTCGCTTCAAAGTGTGCCGGATACGGTCTGCGTGCAGCGGATGTTCCTCGAACCAGTAGATGAAGAGCATGGTGTCCCAGTAGATCAGGCTCATTGCCCGATCTTGTCCTGAATATCAGAAAGCTGCGTACGCTCTTGCCTGATGAGATCCTCCCATTCACCGGGCTTCTCGAAAACATCCTTTGCGATACCGCGGAGGTTCCATAGCGGGTTCACCGCGGCAGCGCCAAGTCCTGAAGCGGAACTAAGGATCTCGAAGGTGAACTTCACGGTTGTGCTCATCCCGGAAGGGGGGCCGGTCACATCTTTCAGGCGTAGGTGATTGGCAGCGTGAAAACGAGAGGAGCGGAGGGCCGCGCAAACTAAGGGGATGCGGTTTTTCAGGCCCAGCGCCTTATGAACTTCGCCGGCCGTGACGGACACATCCCGATCACCGCGTTCACGCGCAGGCCGGATGCATTGAGTCAACACATATTGCCGGACTGCGTCAGCGGCTTTGATGGGTTGCGTTGCTGGCATTTTTACACTTATGCTTAAAGTAGCATGCTAGTCATGCTTATGCAAGCTAATTTATTCTAAACGTATGAAAACAAATACGCGCTGTCGCTGCCAGCAGCACAAATCCTCCAGCCAGCTTAAGTTCGAACATCCAAACCGAGGACACGCCCGGCGGCGGGATGAATGATAAAACTACCGCCACAACCGTTACGAGGACCCCCGCGGCACCGCTCAAGCGTTCGCCGTACTTCCACGCCGTGCCGAAGAGATATAGAAACGGGACGAAGTAGGTAATGACCGTCATATCGACCAAAAGCTGATAGCCGGTGCGCAAGTTCTCGCCCGCCTGCATCAAGATGACGAAGATGGTGCAAGCGCCGCTGAGAATCAGGATGGAAAAGTGCGGAGTCCGCCAGCGGGGATGCAGCCGGCTAAAAACGGGCGGCAGATAACGATCGATGCCAATGACAAACGGAAGTCGTGCACTTCCAGCGATCCAGGCGCCGAGCTGTCCCGTGACGCCCAAACAAATAGCAGACGCCAGCACCAGAGGAGGCCACCCCCACCCCAGACGCTGTCCCGCTGCTGCGGCTGCCTGTACCAGACCTGTCACGGTACTGATCCGGTCTGGCGGCAGGAGCACCAGCATCGCCACCGTGCCCACGATGTAGAACGCCACAATGCATCCGCCGGCAATCCATGCTGCGCGGGCAACCGTTTTTTCGGGATTGCGGATTTCGCCGCCCATGATCGTGCCCAGCTCGAGCCCGCCGAACGCAAAGGCAATCTGTGACCAGAAGTTCAGCTTGTTGAGGTTCCATTCCGGCAAGATGCTGAGGGTCGTGGCGGAGCCGAAGCGCATCCAAACAACCACGCCAAACGCGACGAGGAGCGCACTCACCAGGTAAGTGGAGAGCGCGCCCAGGTTTTCCGTCCACTTTCCGATGCGAAGGCCAATTATGTTCGTGATGGAAGCAATCCAAAGGATGGCGAGCGACACCGCAATAATCCATGCGGGGTTCTCACCGAAACCCAGGGCGCTGCCGGCCATTCCCACGCCCGCCAGCAGCAGGCTTGGAAAGTAGAACAGGTTGCTGAGCCAGTAGCACCAGCCGCATAGGAATCCGTGCCAATCGCCGAATCCGCGCCGCGTCCACACGTAAATGCCGCCCTGCTCGGGGAACCGGCGGGAGAGCGCCGCAACCGCAAGGGCCGACGGTACAAAGAAGAAGACTGCGGCAAGCAGCCACAGGCTGATCGAACCCGGGCCGGTGTGTGCCGCCGCCGCCAGCCAGCGAACACCGGTAACAGCGGCGATGTTGAATAGTATGAGATCCCGCAGGCCCAGTTCGCGCCGGAGCGCCGGGGCCGCGGAAGTCTCTTTCAGGTATGCTCCGGATGTGGGCAACCGAAGCCGGCGGGCACCCGGCCGCCTTTGTTCAGCTCAGCGAATCCGATCTCGGTGGCGTAATAGATTTCAGCCGTGATGCCTTTAAACATCTCAAAGAAGCTATGACCGGGCGCGACATCAGGATCCGCGCCGGCATCCAGGGTCCGGAGAATGGCGTTCTGCTGCTCCGGCGTACACCGGACGAATGGCTGTCCGATTTTGCGGATGGCGTAGCCGTCAACCCACCACAGGCCTTCGCGAAACCTGGTCTTCTCCTCTTCAGGCGCTGCCGCGAAGATGTGATCCATGTGCTGGTTCACGAGAGCGGCCTTTGCACCGGGGGTATCGGTTGCGGGGATAATCAGATCGACCAGCGCAATGACGGTCTCGTTCTGATGATCGTCAAAGAGCTCGGGCTTCCACGCGGGCGCCGGCTTGACTTGCGCACCGCCGGCCTGGGCCTGATCATGCTGCTGAGAGGTGCCTGTAGCCGGCACCGCCGCAACCCCTAACTTGAGGAGGTCTCTGCGATTCATGCTGCAGTCATAATAACGCTGCCCGGGGGCCGACAGGCCAGGTGAGCGCCGGGCCGCGGGTTCCCGACAAAACTCCGCGGCCTGCAACGGTGCTCGGACAGGAGAAGGAAATGGTCCTGTCTTTATTTAGGACGCACGCGGCGCGGATTTGGTTTTAACCAGCGATATTAGAGCCAGTACTGCCACTGATCCCGGGTCAGAACATATGCCGCGAGGCAGGCATTCGTCACTGCGTGGGAAAAGATGCAATCGCCCAGGCTCTTTGTGCGCACCAACCACCAGTTGTAGAGTACGCCAGTCACAAGCCCCACATCCCAATAGGAACCGTGCTCTGAAGCGAAGAGTACCGCCACCAGCCAAAAGGCCTGCGGTGCGAAGGTGCCCATGGGTACCTTCCAGAAGTTTTGCGAGATGAGCCATCGCATCAACCATCCACGCCAGAACAGCTCCTCGAGCAGCGGGACGTTTACGACGCTCGCCAGCACGCGAAAGATGATGAAGGTTAAATTCACTCTGACCCCGGGGTGTAATGAGCTCTTGGGGGAGCCTACGAGCCTGTTATTGAACAGCCAACTCTGGCGATACGCCGGCCATAGCACATCCGGCCCGACCCAGATGGCAAAAACCGCCACCCCAAGCAACGCGCTCCCGGCTATGTTTGAGAGCCGCCGCGGGATCACGGGACGCGACACCGTCAACAGCAATGCGAAAACAATCCCAAAGCGGATCGCGTAACCAGCTTCCGCGCTGAATGGCAGAAAACGGTCAATGCTGAGGAAGATCAGGAATACGGCAAATGGCAGTACATAAGGCAGCGAGGGGTGGCATAGCAGGCCAACCCCCGCCGGGGTTTCGACCGGTTCAGTTCTCATGAGGCGTGGCCGTTCCGATACGGAGTACCAGACGCCAGCTAATGATTAAACCACACCTTTATTAGACCGGACAGGCGGTCGCGGCTCGTTAGAAATCGGTCGGGCGTGTCCGTTCGCCTACGATGCGTGCGATCTGTTGACGCTAATCGTCGACGGGTCGACGAAATAGGCAGTCGCGGCCGTGCAAGAATATTCGGAAATGAGATCAAGTCGCGGGATTTCCGCATCGGCAGTGAAACCTGAGCGCGATGCGTACGGGCAGGAAATCTGGAATTGTTATCAGGGCAATAGCACATATGAAATTGCCGAGCGTGACGACGGGCTCATTAAGATCAGCAGTGCGCAGCCCTATTTCCGGGAGTTCGACGACTGGCCCGAGCACGAGCGAGAGGCGATCCAACGCGCCCGCGGCATCATTCTGGATATCGGTTGCGGCGCTGGAAGAGTGGCCTTATACCTACAGCAGAAAGGACATCAGGTGGTGGCCATCGACAACTCACCTCTGGCGGTGAAGCTATCGCAGCTTCGCGGCGTAAGGGATGCCCGCGTTCTCTCCATCCTGGACATCGAAACACTGGGCGGTCCTTTTGACAGCATCGTCATGTATGGAAATAATTTCGGGCTTTTCGGCGGCATGGCGCGGGCGCGCCGCTTATTGGCAGTCATGCATAGAATCACACCATCGGATGCAACGATCATCGCGGCGACCTCGGATCCCTACAAAACTCGTGACCCCGTCCACCTCGCATATCACCAACGGAATCGGGAACGAGGGCGAATGAGTGGGCAGGTTCGTGTGCGCATTCGATACCGCCAGTTTAAGGGAGACTGGTTCGACTACCTGTTTGCATCCGCCGCCGAACTGCGCGCCATCGTTGCGAAAACCGCATGGCGGGTTAGCGACATCGTGCAATCGCGAGGACCAAAATACGTAGCGATTCTGGAAAAGGAGTTATAGAATTTAGCGGTGGAACCGAGCGGCGGACGGCCCGATACAGGCCACCAGTACCAGGCTCAACGATCGGCCGATCGCATCCGGTGGCTGCGAGAGGAACTAGCTGCACCGGAACTTCAACAGGTTCTAGCACTGACGCCTGACCAGCAGACCCGTTTTGACGACTGGTCCCGTGCGCAACTCACCGAACTTACCCAGCAGTTCGACGTCGATACCTCCGCTTCACAGAAGCGCGTTTCCTGGGGAATGCGCGTTGCCTCCACCTTGGGGGGCATCGCCATTTGCGCCGCGGTCGTGTTATTTTTTATGCGCTATTGGGGCTATTTGGACACATCAGTCCAAGTGGCCTTGGTCGTCGTGGTACCGCTGCTTGCTCTAGCGGCGGCCGAATTTGCGGCGGCGCGCGAGCGGACGCTCTACTTCACCGGCTTACTGGCACTGGTGGCTTTCGCGTCGTTCGTGATGAATCTGGTGGTAATGGGCAGCATTTTCAATATCAACTCCACGGAGCGCGCTTTGCTGGCTTGGGGGGCATTTGCGCTGTTGGTGGCGTATCGCTATGGGTTGCGATTACTGCTGGCCCTGGGTTTGCTCCTGTTGATCGGCTACGGCGCAGCGATGGTGACGGCGCAGTTCGGGTACCACTGGTTTGACTTCAATCAGCGGCCTGAGCTGATAGCATTCCTGGCTCTGCTGATATTCTGCACGCCATTCGCGATTCAGCACCGTCGCCACGGCGACTTCCCTCCGGTGTACCGGCTGGTAGGCGCTGTCGTCTTCTTCATCTGCGTGATTTCGCTTGCGGAGTGGGGAATTCCCAGTTACCTCTGGTTCAGTCATCAAAATATCGAGCGTCTCTACGAATTTGTAGGACTTCTGACTTCAGCCGGCGCAATCTGGCTAGGCATCGAGCGCCATTGGAACGGCGTGGTGAATACCTCTGCTACCGCGTTTGCAATCTTTCTTTTCACTCGCCTGTACCACTGGTGGTGGGATTGGATGCCGAAATATCTGTTCTTCGCGCTGATTGGGGCGCTGGGCATTGCGCTGGTGCTCGCCTTCAAACGTATGCGCGGGCAAATGGCGCACTCGGGAGCCCCGGCATGAAGCGCGGCTCTCTCCTGGCGGCTGCAGCCGTTGTTCTGGTGGCAAATGCGTTTACCCTGTTGCACGCGCGCAGGAATCGCGCCGGTCCGCCCGATTCCGACATCACGCTAACAGAAAGAGAGTTATCTGAGGATTACAAGGCGAATGACGAGGATAGCGGAGTCTCGCTCCGTTTGCGTTGGACCGATCAATGGCGGTCGTTGTACATGCTGCACAGCCCGGCACCATGGCTGGATCGGAAGATTTTGCAGGAAGTCGGGTTTGACATAAGCGTCGCGCCGTCCGATAAGGCGGCCTCTGACTTTTACGCGCGCCAGCGCGCGCGACGCGCGTTCGTCGCACTCGAATACGACGGGCCAGCCTGGCGTAAATGGATTGATGATGTTGAGCATCAAGAACAACGGCAATTCGAGCTCAATCCTGGGATCAAACACGCAAACGCGCGGGAGATATCGACGCGTTTAACGGCCATCGATGCCGGTAGCGATGCTGCGCGATTGCGGGGACGCCATCCTGATCGAGGTTCAGTGATCATTGTTCCCGCCGTGATCCGTATTGGCCTGGAGCCGCAAGT
>Ga0070681_10005932_pt1 | contig 11825 bp, 10 predicted proteins | sample KBSC83BmetaG_FD_65650 | JGI IMG/M metagenome (GOLD analysis project Ga0070681, IMG submission 65650) | Corn rhizosphere microbial communities from Kellogg Biological Station, Michigan, USA - KBS C8-3B metaG | ecosystem: Host-associated > Plants > Roots > Rhizosphere | place: USA: Michigan...
GAGCTGCTTCATGCGACAGCGCGATGAAGCCAGTCGGTGAACAGGCTGACGTGCTTTCCTTCGGCGCGTGGCGTGCGGTGGACGAAGTAGGGGGTGCCCTTGAGAGTCATGTTCGGCAAAGGCGCGATCAGTTCCTGCTTGGCAAAGCTCGCCTCGAACAGATTTTCCGGGGCGATGATCGATCCCAATCCGTCGCGAACGGCATGCATGGCCACAAAAAGGTGGTCAAACCGATGTCCGCCTTCCATGATTTGATGATCGACCCCGACAAAATTGAGCCATGCCTCCCATTGACCGGGACGCGTCGACGCCGTGATCAGGCGATGTCGCATCACATCGGCTGGCTGTTTGACTGGAAGCTGCGCCAACAGCGACGGCGATGAGATGACCGTCAGCCGCTCGTCGAACAAGAACTCCGTCGCGTGGAGGCGGGTGGCGAGGTGGGACGAGTTGCCTCTGGTGATGACGACGTCGGTGGAAGACAGGTCCGGGCTCTGGCCGGTTTGTCTGGTCGCGGTCCAAACAGTGATGTTAGGATTTTCGTTTTGAAATTCCAGCAGCCGCGGCAGCAGCCAGTACATCGCCAAGGTTGCTGGCGCTTCGACCGAGACGACGAGCTGGTTCTTTTGCCGGCGGACATATTCGCATGCGCCCTGCATTTCGTTGATCGACTGGCCCAGTTTTTCGGCCAGGACCTGACCGTAGGGGGTTAGGACGAGACGTCTGCCCTCACGCATGAACATCTGCTGTCCGAGCCAGTTTTCGAGCGCGTTGATCTGTTTGCTGATTGCGCCATGTGTCACGCCCAATTCAGACGCGGCAGCGGTGAGGCTGGTCGCTCGGGCCGCGACGGCGAAGGCTCTCAAAGCCACGAGCGGTAATTCGCGTGCCTTCATTCCGGTCATCCCGAGCTGATTTCAGGTCTTATATGTTACTAAATCTCACACATTTGTGCAATTTATTCGATTGAAATTCACCGAATTTAATTCATACGATGAGATATGCCCAGTTTCTATGCGGTTCAGGCGATAGTCTTCGATCTCGACGGCACCCTCGTCGACAGCGCCGAAGACCTGCGCGTCGCACTCAACAAATTGCTGGGCGAACTGGGTTTGCGCCCAATCGGGGCAAACGAAATCAAAGGCATGATCGGCGACGGCGTGCTCAAACTGGTCGAGCGAGGGCTGGTCGCCGCCAACGGCGATCCGCAGCAGAAGGACGTTTTGCTGCCGCGCTTTCTCGAAATCTACCAAGCAAATCCCGCGACATCGACCCGCTGCTATCCAGGCGTGCCCGAAACCCTTGAAGCGTTGCGGCGCAAAAACTTTCGTCTGGCTGTCGTGACCAACAAACCGGTCTTCGCGACGAAAAAGATCCTTGAGGCGCTGTCTTTGGCCGCGTTTTTTCCGGTGGTCGTCGGCGGTGACAGCGTGCAGCAGCGAAAGCCCCATCCGGCGCCGCTTTTGGAAGCGGCGCGGCAACTTGGCGTCGATGTCGGTCACTTACTGATGATTGGCGACAACATCCACGACGTCGAAGCCGCGCACGCAGCCGGTATGCCCTGCGTTGCCGTCAGCTATGGCTATCATCATCGACCGCCGTCCGAGTTCAACGCCGATCATCTCATCGACCGCTTCGGCGATCTATTGCCGCTTGTCACTAATCCGACATCGCATTGCCGTAATGCCCGCTGCGACGCGGAGCGTATTTCCCCTATCTGATCAATCTTTTCACGACCGGAGCGTCACCCGTGACTCAATCTATCGCGCCTTCCCGCAATACAGATCGGACCGTCGAGGTAAATGGACGGAGCTATGCTGCGCCAAAACGCCCCACCGTGGTGATTATCGTCGACGGTTTCGATCCGGCCTATCTCAAGCATGGGATCGCCAATGGCACGCTGCCGACCATGAAATCGTTCAAAGAAAAAGGCTTCATGGGAATTGCCGATTGCTCGATGCCGAGCACGACAAACACCAACAATACCTCGATCGTGACCGGCGTGCCGCCGGTGGTGCACGGCATCAACGGCAACTACTACCTGGATTCCGAAACCGGCAAGGAAATCATGATCACCGACGCCAAGCGGCTGCGGTGCGGCACCATCCTCGGCGCGCTGAGCCATGCGGGCGTGAAAACGGCGGTTGTCACGGCCAAGGACAAGCTGCTCAAAGTGCTTGCCTATGAAATGGAGGGTATCAACTTCTCTTCGGAGTATGCCGGGAAGGCCAATCTCAAGGACAATGGCATTGAAAATGTCGAGAAGTTGGTCGGCCGGTCAACCCCGGACCAGTACTCCGCGGATCTGTCGCTGTTCGTGTTCGATGCCGGCGTGAAGCTCCTGTCCACCGTCCGTCCGGATCTCATGTACCTCTCGACGTCGGACTATGTGCAGCATAAACATGCGCCCGGAGAGCCTGAGGCGGATGCCTATCATCACGCGGTGGACAAGACCGTCGCTGCGCTGATTGCTCTCGGCGCGACCGTGGCCATTACTGCCGACCATGGGATGAACGATAAGTCGGCCAAAGACGGCACGCCCAATGTCGTCTATCTGGAAGACGAACTGAATTCGCGCTTCGGTGAAGGATCGGTCCGGGTCATCTGTCCGATCGCCGATCCCTTCGTTCGGCATCACGGCGCCTTGGGTTCATTCGTCCGCGTGCATCTGCGAAAGCCCGGCGATGTGCAGGCCATGATGGCGTTTGCCCGGACGCTGCCCGGCGTCGAACTGGTTCTCGACAAGGAAAAGGTCTGCAAGCAATTCGAGCTTCCCATCGACAGGGAAGGGGATTTCGCCGTGTTCAGCGATCGGCAGACCGTTGTCGGCGCCCGGCAGGAGGATCACAATCTCAGTCAACTGGCGGGTCACCGCCTTCGCTCTCATGGCGGTCTCGGCGAGCAGAAAGTTCCGTTCCTGCTGTCACGGCCGATCAATGCGGAGTACCAAAGGCGGGCGGAGTCCGGACCGCTTCACAACTACGATATCTTCGATTTCGCGCTGAACGGCGTGGTCTAACGATCGGCACGTGATCGCAGCTTTTGCCGCTTGAGCCAGACGTCAGTCAACCAGAGAGTCATAACTAGATGCGCACCGCCAAGGCCGCCGTTTACGAAGCACCGAACACACCTTTCGTTATGAAGGACTTCCCCTTGCGCCCCGTTCACCGCGGCGAAGTTCTGGTGAAGGTGACGATGTCGACGATCTGCCGTTCGGACATCCATTCTTATGAGGGACGCCGGCCAAACCCTTGCCCCGGAATTCTCGGCCATGAGATCATCGGGATCATCGAGGAGCTTGGTGGAGACATCAAACAGGATATGCGCGGCGATCCGTTGAAGGTCGGCGACCGTATCACCTGGAGCGAGTATTTCTTCGACGGCGCGTGCTACTACCGTGAAGTTCTCGACATGCCGCAGAAGTGCCATGGCGTGCGCAAATATGGCCACGATCTCTCGGAAGAAGATCCGCACTTTCTGGGCGGATTCGCAGAATATTGCTACATCCTTCCCGGCACGTGGATCCTGAAGCTTCCCGATGAGCTAAGCGACGAGGAGGCGACGCCGCTCAATTGCGGTGTAGCCACCATGGCCTCGGTCACCGAAGCCGCCGAGATAGCGCTGGGCGACACTGTCGTCATCCAGGGCCTTGGGCTGCTCGGTCTGTACGGAGCCGCGATGGCAAAGGCGCGCGGCGCGCGCTGCGTTATCGGCCTCGACTCCGTGGAGAGCCGGCTTGTTACCGCCAAGAAATTCGGTGCGGACCATGTCATCAACGTCGGGCGCGTGCCCGAAAAGGAAGTCATCGCCGAGGTACGCGGGCTATGCCGGCCTGACGGAGCTGACGCCGTGATTGAAGTCTGCGGCGTTCCCGATGTCATCAACCAGGGACTGCAGATGTTGCGCGTGGGCGGGCGATACGTGCTCGGCGGCCTGGTTAATCCCGGCGCCAATGTGACGATCGACGCCAACATGCTTGTCAAACGCTGGGTCACGATGCGCGGGATTCACAATTATCACCCCCGGCATCTGATCCAGGCGCTCGATTTTGTGATGTCAAACCGCAATCGCTTCCCCTTCAAGGAAATCGTCGATTCAAAGTTCGGCCTGAAGGATCTCGACGCCGCCTTCAAGAAGGCTTCGGAGCGAACTGTGCTCCGTGCAGCGATTGTTCCCGGGTACAAGGGTTAAGACATGCAATCTCCGCCGCTCAATTTCACTCCACACGGGCTCTTCATTGGGGGCCGATGGGTTTCGCCTGCCGAAGACAAGCATTTCGTGTCGATCAATCCCTCGAACATGGAGAAACTCGGCGACATTCCGGCTGCAAGCGAAGCCGATGTCGACCTTGCTGTGAAGGCGGCGAAAGAAGGGTTTAAGGAATGGTCGAGAGTTCCGATCAAGGAACGCGCGCGCTGCCTTGAGCTTCTGGCGGATCGGATTGAAGAACACGCCGATGAACTCGCGCTTCTTGACGCCGTCGACTCTGGCAACGCCATCGTCGGCATGCGCGGCGACATGATCTGGACTGCAGATTGGTTCCGGTATTGCGCGGGGCTCGTCACCGAGATCAAGGGCGAGACATCCTCGCAAGGCGCTCGCCATCTCAACCTCACACGCCGGCAGCCATTCGGCGTCGTAGCGAAGATCAATCCGTTCAATCATCCGTTTCGCTTTTGTGCCGAAAAGGCGGCGGCGCCGCTTGCTGCCGGCAACAGCGTCGTGATCAAGGGCTCCGAACAGGCGCCGCTCTCAAGCTTGCGTCTCGGGGAATTGTGTGAGGGAATTTTTCCGGTCGGCGTCGTCAATATCATCACCGGTGATGGCAAGGTCGGATCGGCGCTGGTGCGCCATCCGGATGTGCGCCGGATCGGGTTCGTCGGATCGGTGCCGACCGGCAGACTCATTGCACAGGAGGCTGCCGTTGGCCTTAAACGCGTAAGCTTGGAGCTCGGCGGGAAAAATCCCATCATTATCTTCCCCGACGCCGATCCCAAGAAGGCTGCCTTGGCTGCCATCAAGGGAATGAACATGAATCGGCAGGGCCAGTCATGCAGCTCGACTTCGCGGGTGTTCGTCCATGCTTCGCTGCACAAGGAAGTCACCCAGGAGTTGGTCAGGCTGGCCGAGGCGCTCCCGATCGGCGCGCCGTGGCTCAAGCAGAATGATGTCGGTCCGATTGTTTCCCAGCGCCAGTTCGACCGGGTGATGGGTTTCATCGCATCAGCGAAAGCCGAAGGCGCGCAATTGCTGACCGGCGGCGGCAAGCCTTCGGATGCAAGTCTTGCAGGCGGCCTGTTCATCGCACCGACCGTCTTTGACGGCGTCACGCCGGCGATGCGGATCGGGCACGAAGAGATATTCGGTCCGGTGATGTCGGTCATCACCTGGGAAAATTACGAAGACATGCTGGAGAAGGCCAACGGGGTCGAATACGGCCTCACGGCCGCCATCGTCACCAACGATCTCGCGAAGGCCATGGAGACGGCGGAACGCATCGAAGCGGGTTACGTCTGGATCAATTCCAACGGCCGGTATATCGGCGCGCCCTATGGAGGCTGGAAGCAGAGCGGAATCGGCGAAGAAGAGTGCTTCGATGAAATCGTCAGTTATACGCAGGTGAAGAACATCAATATGAGGTGGTGAGCGTTGGTCGGATGGCGCAAGAAATGCCAATGCACGCGCAAGAAACTGGAGAGCGGCTTCCTGTCGCGGGAAGCCAACCAATTGGCGGAATAATAATGAACTAGTCTGTTTGACAACAACGAACAAACAAAACTTTGGGAGGGATGCGATGCGTGGTTTTAACAGGCTTGCTGTGGTTGCGGCCGGTGCGGTCCTGGTCCTGGGCGCGGCCAATCGCCCAGCCAGTGCGGAAGGGCCGGGGGGCGGACTAGCCGAGGCCGGCGTTCTCAAGGTCGGGATCATTCCCGCCGAGGATGGCCGCGCTGTCGTCCGTCAGTCGAAGGAGGTCATGGATCAGATCAGCGCCGCGCTGAATATGAAGACCGAGATTTTCGTCGGGTCCGATTACAACGCAACCATCGAGGCGCTCCGGAGCAACAAGGTCGATGTGGCGCTGATGGGCGCATTCGGCTACGTGCTGGCGACGACGCAAGCCCCGGTCGAAGCGTTTGCGGTTACGGTGACCGCGAAGAGCAACTCCCCCGCCTACCACTCGATCATTATCGCCCGCGCGGACGCAAATGATCTCACCTCGTTGGACTCGCTCAAGGGCCACACCTTTGCCTTTGTCGATCCAAGCTCGACGTCGGGTTCCCTGATGCCGAAGGCAGCCATGATGGACAGCCACATCGTTCCGGAATCTGATCTGAAGAAGGTCATCTATTCCGGTGGCCACGATGCTAGCATCATCGCGGTTGTCGAGGGTAAGGTTGACGCGGCCTCGGTTGCCGATCGTATCTATGCCGGCGCCTGCGACAAGAAGGCGGTCGACTGCAGCAAGCTGAAAGTCATCTGGACCTCGCCGGCTATTCCGAACGATCCGCTGTTTTACCGTAAGGCAATTTCGGACGACATGAAGAAAAAGATCCGCGACGCCTTTTACGGTATCAAGAATCTGACGTTCGGTGAGATGGGTACCGTGGCACGGTTCGATCCGGCAACTGATGCGACCTACGATGTCGTCAGAAACATCGCAAAGACGCTGAAGCTCGACTTGACGAAAATGAAGTAATGCAACGCGACTGGTCTTAGGCTGCTCAACGTGCGGGGGACCATATTTTGCGACGCTTGATAAGCCCGGCAGCCGCGCAACCGAGACTGTCGCTCGGCGGCCGGGCAAAGTTTCTCTTCTATATGGCGGGTGGGGCCACCTTCCTGGCGTGGAGTGCGAACGCGCTGGAGCTCAGCGGCGGCGAACTCTTCCACTCGCTCCCGGTCATCGGGCGCTATATCGTAAGAATGATTCCTCCTGACTGGACGGCGCTCGATGGTCTGTGGGGGCCAACGCTCGATACCATCTGCATTGCTCTCTGGGGCACCGTCATAGCGTCGGCAATAGGCTTCCCGCTCGGCATCCTCGCCGCGAAGAACCTGAACGGCTCGAGAGTTCTAAGGTCATCGGCGCTCGCCATTCTCAATGTCCTTCGCAGCATTTCCGAATTGATCTGGGCGATATTTTTCGTATCCGCGGTCGGACTGGGGCCGTTTCCCGGTGCGCTCGCGTTGGGCGTCAATTTCGGCGGCATCCTCGGCCGCCTCTATGCCGAGGCGATCGAGAATGTCGATCCGAAGCCGCTCGAAGCTTTGCGGGCAACCGGTGCAAGTCGGGTTCAGACCATTCTGTTTGCGGTCCTGCCTCAGGTACTGCCCCAGATCGTGTCCTACAATCTCTACTGGTTCGAAGTTGGTGTCCGTTCGGCGACTGTCCTCGGTATGATCGGAGCGGGCGGAATTGGTTTCGAACTGGTTACAACCATCCGCCTCTATGACTTCCGCCAGACCTCGGCGATTCTGCTGGTTATTCTGGGGCTGGTCACATTGATCGATCAGGCGTCGGCACTGCTGCGCGGCAGCATAGTGAAGTGAAGGCCAACATGAATATGAACGTCAGTACCACCAATCCGGTCATCAGCGGGGCGTCGGCGGAAAAGTCGCCGATCGTGTCGCTCGTCAACGTCAGCAAGACCTATATTCGGGGAAAGCTCGTCGCTCTGACCGATGTTAGTTTTGACATCGGCCATGGCGAGTTCGTCGTCATTCTCGGCCCTAGCGGCGCCGGCAAGTCGACGATGCTGCGCTGTATCAACCGCCTCGCCGAGCCGACCAGCGGGCAGATCTTTCTGAGAGGCAATGAGATCACCAGCGCCCCCCGCAGCTTGCGTAAGGCGCGCCAGGAGATCGGCATGGTGTTTCAGCAGTTCAACCTGGTGACACGCCTATCGGTCATCATGAACGTGCTGTCCGGCCGGCTGTCTTATCGTTCGACCTGGCGCAGCCTGTTCTACAGTTTTACGCGCGAAGATCGGGCGATCGCGCTCGAATGCCTAGAAATGGTCGCGCTCGGGCATAAGGCCTTTCAGCGGGCCGACACGCTGAGCGGCGGCGAACAGCAGCGCGTTGCCATCGCGCGCGCACTGGCGCAACGGCCCAAGCTCATCCTCGCCGATGAGCCGGTTGCGAGCCTCGATCCCAAGATCGCCCGTCAGGTTCTTGACTATCTGAAGGACGTTTCTCAGCGGCTCGGCATCAGCGTGGTCTGCAACCTCCATCAGATCGATTTTGCCCGAGAATATGCCGAGCGCATTATCGGGCTGTCGCAAGGAAGGCTGATATTCGACGGTCCCCCTAGCGCGCTGACCGACGATATCCTCAATCAGATCTACGGCTCGCGGATGGAGAGCGCGGTTGGCTAGTCATTACGATATCGCCGTCGACCAGGGACTAGTCCGCGAAGCCGCATGGCGGCATCGGCGGATGGCGATCCGGATGCTCGTCATCGCAGGCTTTGCCATTGTGCTTTGGCTGAGCGCCACCCGGATCCATCTCAGCCTGACGAATATCATCCTGGGCGTTCCGAACATGGCCGATTTCTTCGGCCGCATGGTGCCGCCCGATTTCTCCAACCTGATGTCTCTGGTAGCGCCGACGGTCGAAACCGTTCAGATCGCAGCCTGGGGGACGGTGATCGCGGTCATCGCATCCGCGCCACTGGCGCTGCTCGCGGCTCACAACACGGCGCCTCACCCGTCCATCTATCTTGTGACGCGCCTATTCCTCAATCTGCTGCGAAGCATCAATGAACTGATTTATGCGCTCCTGCTGGTCAGCGCCGTCGGTCTCGGGCCATTCCCTGGCGTTCTTGCGATTGCGCTGCACGCGACCGGCATGCTTGCGAAGTTCGTCGCCGAAGAGATCGAACACGTCAATCGCGGTCCGGTGGAGGCGCTGCAGGCCGCGGGCGCCGGAAGAATCCAGATCATCCTGTTCGGGATCATGCCCCAGGTGCTTCCCGCGGTGGTGGGTTACATCCTCTATCGCTTCGACGTCAGCATCCGCTCCGCCACGGTGCTCGGTCTAGTCGGCGCCGGCGGGCTGGGCTTTACGCTCATCACCAGCATGAAGATGTTCAAGTATCACGAGACGGCCACGTGCATCTTAGTGATCATCCTGCTGATTTGGGCGGCTGACGCAATCAGCAGCCACATGCAGAAAAAGCTTCTCTAAATTCCTGACGAGCCAAAGGGTGCCATGGGCACGACCGTACTTCTAAACCTGGTAGGTGGCATAGCGCTTCTTTTGTGGGGGCTGCACATGGTGCAGTCCGGCATTTTGCGCGCTTTTGGTGCGGATCTGCGTCGCGTGCTTGCCATTACGCTGCGCAACCGTTTTGCCGCGCTGTTTGCCGGCGTCGGAGCCACGGCACTCTTACAAAGCAGCACGGCCACCGCACTGATGACCGCGACCTTCCTGGGCGACGGATTGGTCGGACTTGTGCCCGCCTTGGCGATCATGCTGGGCGCGAATATCGGCACAACCCTCATTGTTCAGGTCTTCAGCTTCGACGTTTCCCTGTTGGCTCCGGGCCTGCTCGGGATTGGTGTCATCGTTTTCAAGAACAGTGTGCGGACCAAAATCCGGGACCTGGGTCGTGTTGCGATCGGTCTTGGGCTGATGCTGCTGTCGCTGCATATCCTGCTCGACACATTGGCGCCCGCGGAATCCGCGCCCAACGTGCGTGCCCTGCTCACCGCCATCACCGGCATGCCCATCCTGAACCTGATGTTCGGAGCTCTTCTGGCCTGGGCGGCGCATTCGAGTGTTGCCGTTGTGCTGCTGGTGATCTCGCTTGCCTATTCGAATTTCATTACACCCGTCGTAGCCTTTGCGCTGGTATTGGGTGCGAACCTCGGAAGCGCGGTGAATCCGATACTGGAAGGTGGCGGTCTCGGAAATCCCATCGCCCGCCGCCTGCCGCTCGGCAACCTGATCAATCGCGCCGTCGGATGCGCCCTCGTGCTGCCGTTTCTTCAGCCGGCCGTCGATTTCCTCAGCGCTTTCGATTCAAATCCCGTTCGGCTGGTTGCCGATTTCCACACGCTGTTCAACCTGGCACTGGCTGCCATCTTCATCATCCCGCTGCCCGCATTCGCCAAGCTTTTGCAGTGGTTGTTGCCGCCGCCGGCCGCGCCCTCGGATCCTTCGGCGCCCATCTATCTCGATGTCGCCGCGATCGGGACACCGTCGCTGGCGCTGACATGCGCGGCCAGGGAAACCCTGCATATGGGCGATCTCGTCGAGTCGATGCTGCGGGAGACCATGGTCGCTTTGATGACCGATGATCGCAAATTGGTGTCCGCGGTTGAGCGCATGGATAACGCGGTCGATAAGCTTCATGAAGCGATCAAGCTGTATGTCACGAAAATCACCAGGGAAAGCCTTGATGACCGCGAGGGAAGCCGCGCGATGGAGGTCATCGCATTCGCCATCAATCTTGAGCATATCGGCGACATCATCGACAAGAATCTGATGGAGCTTGCGGCCAAGAAGATCAAGAACCGACTTAAATTCTCCAACGAGGGGGCAGCTGAATTGCAGGCCTTCCACCGCCGGGTGATTGAAAATCTGAAACTGGCGCTCAGTGTTTTTATTTCAGGCGATGTAAAAATCGCCCGGCAATTGATCGAGGAAAAGGTTGCAATCCGGCAGGCCGAACGTGTCGCGGCGGAAAACCACCTTGTGCGGCTCCGCGAAGGCCGACTCGCCAGCATCGAGACCAGTTCGCTGCATCTCGACATTCTCCGAGACTTGAAGCGAATTCATTCGCACATTTGCTCGGTCGCTTATCCGGTACTGGAGGCGGCCGGAGAGCTCCAGCCAAGCCGGCTGAAAGCGCTGGACGTCGAGGCTGTGCTAGGCTCCAGCGAAGTCTTGATCCGTTAAGGTCGCGAACATAGTAAGCCGGCACTTGATGATCGGTGACGTTTATCCGGGTGCCTTGACTAGAGGTGAGGCAGAAAGCCGCCTGCGGCCAAAGTTGTCCTGCCGACACGTATGCAGCTCTAATCGGGATTGAATCTCCAGACCCTAATGTGCCCCAAAACAGCGGAAATAACCCCGACATTTCAAAGGGCGCTTTCGAAAAAGGAATATGGGAGTTCGAATCCTCCAACCTCGGCCAGCCAGTCCTGCGTTTGGCCAGGCTCCGCTAGTGACGCGCAAAGGTGCCGGAAATCGGGCTTTTCGCGCCTTCGACTTTGTTCTCCTGACTCCGGGTTTGAAGATCTTCAGGCGGAAATCGCCAAAAAGTCTCCGGCCTTCTCCGCAAATATTCCCATTTTGGAGGGACTATGGGCGGAGACCAGTTTGATCACGACTGCCGCCCGAGGTCAGCAGTAGGATTCGCTCCACACGTGACCTGCACACACTCGCGATCGAATGTTCTCCAACCGATCAACGGCGCCTGCCGATGCAGGACAACGAAGTCTAGCGCGCGGGGCTCATCGGGGCTGGAGGAACCCGCCACCGGTGAAGGTGAAGCTGCCGCGCATCGGTCGGGCACTGCGATAGGGGTTCAATACACATTGCGCAGCGCTTATGCCGCTGTCCGGACCATAGACCTGTAGACAGACCGGATAACGCATATCAAAGGCTTGTGCGCGAGCGGGTTGAGCTCATGAGACCACGCCAAGGGTCAACATCGCGATCACAGGAGTGCGCATATCATGGTCCCGCGGAACAGGCCTTATCGGGTAGTCGAACGCCGTTGATGAGCTTCGAGACGCAGTCTCTGCGCTCTCAGGCGCTTTATCTCTTCATCAAGCGCGTCAATTTGCTCATCATGTCGCGTGGCCTTGGTCTTC
>Ga0070681_10005933_pt1 | contig 11824 bp, 7 predicted proteins | sample KBSC83BmetaG_FD_65650 | JGI IMG/M metagenome (GOLD analysis project Ga0070681, IMG submission 65650) | Corn rhizosphere microbial communities from Kellogg Biological Station, Michigan, USA - KBS C8-3B metaG | ecosystem: Host-associated > Plants > Roots > Rhizosphere | place: USA: Michigan...
GCCGCGTGGCGCCGAGCTTTTCGCGCAGGAGCTCGCAGAACCGCTCGGCTTCGCGCGCCGGCGAAGCGAGCTGCACGCGGATCTCGCTCCTCGTGCCGTCGCCGTGCTCCAGGCCGAGGACGAAGGCGCGCACGCCCGCCTGGCGCGCGGCGAGCAGGCCCTCGAGCTGCACGAGCAGGCGCCGCGCGGCGAAGAGGAGCGCCTCGGCGTGCGAGACCTCGGCCGGCAGCTCGAGGCCGGCGGCAAAGCGTTCCGGCGGCGAGAAGAAAGCGCGCGGCTCCGGCACGCGGCCGAGCGCGCGGTCGAGCTCGTCGACGAGCCGCTGGCCGCAGCGGCCGGCGAGCCCGTCGCGCGGCAGCTCGAGCACCTCGCCCACTGTCGCCACGCCGATGCCGCGGAAGAAGTCATCGTGCTCCGCGCGCATGACGGCGACCGGCAGCTCGGTGAGCGGCAGCCCGCCGCCGCGCGCGCGCCAGAGCGCCGCCCGCGGCGTCGGCGCAGTGGCGAATGCCGCCTGGGCGCCCATCTCCGCCAGCCCGCCTTCCAGGCTGGCGAGGAGCGCGGGCTCGCCGCCGAAGTAGCGCAGGCTGCCCTCGACCTCGACGAGCAGCGCGTCCGGCGGCTCGAGCGCGACCTTAGGCGTGAACTGGCACGCCCAGGCGGCGATCGGCTCCAGCATCGCCGCCGGCAATGCGGGAAAGTGCAGCGCGACCCACAACATGGAACGGTCTTTTCAAGGTGAGGCGCATCGGCCGGGCAAGCGGCGAGCCGCGCCGCTTGAGGATGCGCACTTGCAGTTCGGCTCCCGCCGGCTCGAGCGCCAGGCGAAGAGCGGCCGGGGACGATTCGCTCGCCGCGGCGAGCGGACGGAAGAGAAAGGCCGCGGCATGGCTCGCCTCCGCCGCGACAGCGAGGCGCTGCAGTTCTGCATAACGAGGCTTGGGGAGCCAGGCGGCGAGCGCATGGCAGCTGCCGGAACGCAGGGCCTGCTCGGCGGCCCACAGCGCGTCGCGCCGCTCCGGCGCGCGCACAACGAGTAGATTCACGAGATCCACGCCGGCCGCGGCAAGCGCCGGGGCATAAGGCACGTGCGGCGGCGCGATCCATACCGTGCGCCCTCCGGCCCCCGTGAGCGCCGCCAGGGCAGGCAGGATGAGCTGCAGCTCGCCGATGCCCGACAGGTCGGCCAGGATCTCCGTCAGGGCCTGGCGCGGCCAGCCGGCTCCCGGCAGCTCGGCGTCGAGCCCGGCAAAGCCGCTCGGCAGCGTAGCGATGGCTTGGACGAGGCTGCCGCCCCGCCAGACGGGGTGGCGTTCGAGGATTTCAGCCAAGGCGACCATACTGTATTTTCATACAGTATCGGACGGCCGGGCAAGAGGTCTAGCGGGGCTTCAGGCGCCGCAGCTGCGCCTCGTAGGCGGCCATGAAGTCGCGGCCGAACACCTTGTTGAAGTCTTCCTGCGCCTCCAGGGACAGCTTCTGCTGATAGGCCAGGAAGAGGTCCCACATCTTCGCCTTGCGGCCGCCGAAGCTGAAGCCGCCGGCGGACTTGTCGAGCGCCTTCTCCAGCACCTGCGCGTCGAAGCGCCGCACCGCGCCGAGGATGGCGCCGCGCATGCCCGCCATCAGCGCGAGCTCGTGCGCGCGCAGGTCCTCGGCGGCATCCGCGATGGCCTGCACCGGCTCGAGGAAACCCTCGCGGCGTCCCGCCGGGTCGAAGAGGTAGTCCATCGCCTCCTGGGCCTCGCCCATCAGCTTCAGCGGGTTGTTGTCGCGCGCCGCCACCATCGTGCGCTCCTGCGCCTCGAATTCCTTGCGCATCTCCCCGCGCGCGAGCAGCAGGGTCATGAGTCCTTCCACCGCAGCCCGCAGGATGGCGCCGGATTCGCGCAGCAGCTTCTCGCTCTGCTCGGCGGTCAGCGTCTTCTCGGGAAGCCCGGCGCCGTCGAGAAAGATGCGCACGGCGTCCTGCAGCGACGCCGCGGCGGTCGGCGATTTTGGCGCCGTCGCGCGCGTCGCGGTCGTCTCGAGCGGCGGTTTCGGCTTTTCGACAACCGGCGGCGGAGGCGGTTTGGGCGCCGGCGCCGGCCGTACGGCGGGGCCCATGTAGGTCGGCTCGTCGCCGCCGACGAACGTCGGCTCGTCGAAGAGGCCGGGTTCGGGCGGCGGCAGGTCCTCGGCGGCGGGCGTACCGGTGTCCTCGGCGAGCATCTCGATCAGGGACTTCTTCTCCGGCGGCGGCGTGCGCTTCTTCTCTACGAAAACGACCTGCACCTCGAACTCGCCCATGTCGAAGCTGTCGCCGGACTGGAGCTGCACGCGGCTGCCGGGGCCATGGCGCATACCCTTCACCAGGACCGGGTTCACCTTCGAGACGACCGAAAGCCAGCAGGCCCCGTCCTGCTCCGCGAGCTCGACGTGGACGCGCGAGATGTGCTTCAGCGGGTCCTCGAGCGCCACCGTGCAGCTCGCGTCGCGCCCCAACGTGACCGGCAGCGCGTCGAACTCGCGGGTCTGGAAGAGCGTGGGCCGTCCGGCCTGCTTCGTGAATATCTTGACGGTGACCGACATCGTTACGCGGGAGCTCCGGTGGCGAGGTGGCGCGGGCTCCAGCCATGATGCGCCCAGCGTCCGTCCATCATCGCGCAATATTGCGCGGCGGGCGGCAGCGTCTCGCACAGTAGCAGGCAGCGGCCGAACAGCTCGGACTCCTCGGCGAGCCAGGCGCCGCACGGTTCCGCGAGGCGCCCCGCGATTCCGATCGCCTCGGCCTCTGCGCCGGGATGGCCTGCCGGAAGAGGAAGGAAAACGAGCTGCGGCTGCGCGCCCCGCATCGGCGCCGTCTCGTCGCGCGCTTCGGGCAGGCGTAGCCACTCAGCGCGAAAAGGTTGGGCCGCGATCGCGGCGTCGAGCGCCATCGGATCGACGCGCGGCGCGAGCGCCTGGAGGGCGAACGCCTCCATCTCGTCGAGCCATGGCTGCGCGGCGAGCAGCGTGCGCACGAGATCGAGGCTCTTCGAGGGCAGCTCGGCGGCGATGGCGAACGGGAAATACCGGCCAACGGCATCCACGCTCGGCGCCACTACGCCGGCCCAGGCCGCTTGCGTCAGCATGGCCGGCGACAGCACGAAGCGCCACACCGGCATCGAGAGGTAGCTCTCCCGCCATTCGACGCCGAGCCGCTCACGGCTGCCGGTGATGACCGACTGCAACCACGGGTGCCACGCGTCGGTGAAGTCGGCGGGCACGCGGCGGGCCACGAAGTCGCCGATGCCCGGGATCTTGCCGTACCAGCCGGCGGGAAATGCCTTAGCCGTGGCCGCCATCATCCCTTTCGGCTCTTGGCGACGAGGAAATCGTCGCGCGGCCGCGGCAGCGTCAGCGGCCGCTCGGCAAGGGCGGCGCGCAAGTGCGCGGCGAGCTCCGGCTGCGCGCTGGGCGGCAACTGCCACACTTGCATCGCCGCCTGTTCGATGATCGCCGGATCGCGCCGGCTTTCGTCGTACAGGCCGGCATAGGCCTCGCGCACGACGCCGTCGGCGCCGCTGCGCAGCGCATTCTCCAGCGAGATGGTGAGGTCGGCGAGAAGCCCCTCGCGCAATGCCTTGCGATAGGCGCGAGCCGCCTGTGCACCCAGCTTGTCGCCCTGGTAGAACGCGGCGCGGAGCACGGCGGAGTCGCCGCCGCGCGCAGTGTCGCGCAGCTCGCGCAGGCGGTTGAGGACGGCGATCAGCTTCGCTTCGTCACCGGCCTCCACGGAAGGCAGCGCGTCCATTTCGCGCTTGGCGTCGGCCGTCCTCGCCTCGACCACGCCGACCAGATCGCGGTTGGCAACGAAGCTCGCCGTCCAGAGTGCGGCGAGCGCTGCGGTCAGCACGGTGAAGGCGGCATAGGCCGCTACCCGTGCGATGCGCCGACGGCGCTCGAGCGCCGCGTCGAATCCGGCCAGGCCGGCTTCCCGGAAGATCACGTCGTGCAACAGCCCCTTCAGGAAATAGCTCTTGCCGGCTGCGCCCGAGGGCGGCTGGATCTTGCGCTCGAGATTGAAGCTGCGCGCGAGCGTGGCGAGGACGCGGTCGATCGGGCTGCCTTCCTGCGTACCGCTCGTGAAATAGACGCCGCGCAGGAAGGCCGGCTCTCCCGTCCATTCCCCGGCGAACGCGCGCTCGAGGAAAGTCGCGACGAGCGGGCCCGTCACGCGGAACTGCTGCGGAAAGCGGTAGATCGCGGCACGCTTCTGCAGGTCGCGAGTCTCCTGCAACCGCTCCGGCAGCAGCGTATAGAGGCGCCGCTCGAGGTGGTCGAACTCGTCGCGAAAACGCGCGGCGAGACCGAGCGCGTGCTCGCTCGTTGCGAAGGTCGTTCCCCAGACCTGGCTGCGGCCGTCGGCGTCGAGCTCCGAGAAGAACTCGGTGAAGCCGGCGAGGAGGTCGGCCTTCGTCACCATCAGGTAGATCGGCAGGCGCACACCGAGGCGCGCATAGAGCTCGCCCACGCGTTCGCGCACGTGCCGGGCGTAGCGGTCGAGCTCTTCCTCGCTCCAGTGCACGAGGTCCGCGAGGCTGAGGGTGACGATTACGCCGTTGAGGGGCTGTCGCGGCCGGTGGTGCTTGAGGAGATCGAGGAAGCCGAGCCACGCCGCCGAGTCGGCCTCGCGGTCGCTTTCCTGCGTCGTGTAGCGCCCCGCCGTATCGACGAGGACGGCTTCGTCGGTGAACCACCAGTCGCAGTTGCGCGTGCCGCCGACGCCCTGCAATGCCTGCTCGCCGGCGCGCGGGTCGCCGAGCGGAAAACGCAGACCCGCGTTGACGAGCGCAGTGGTCTTGCCGGAGCCGGGCGCGCCGATGAACATGTACCAGGGAAGCTGCGAGACGGTACGGCCTTCGCCTTCGGCCGTGCGGAAACGCGTGTTGCGCAGCCGCTGCAGCGCGTCCTCGAAGCGCTGGCGCAGGACCCCGAGCTCGTGCGCAGCGCGCGCGGCGGAATCGGCGTCCAGGCTGCTTCCGACCAGGCCGGCCAGAAGCGCTTCGTTTTCGCGCCGCGCCCGGCGCGCACGCCAGACTTCCCACGCGATCCACGCCGCCCCGAGGGCGACGACGAGAGCGATGCGGGCGAACGATCCCTCGAGGAAAGCGAACGTATCCCCGGCGAACCACACGGCGCCGGAAAAGGCCACCCAGGCCGCCGCGCCGACGAGGTGCCGCGCGCTGAGGAGTCCCTTCATGATCCATCCCTCAGGAGGATGGCGACGCGCCGGTTTTTCGCGCGGTTGGCCGCACTGCTGTTCGGCACCAGCGGCTCCGAATCGGCGAGGCCCTCGGCGCGGAGACGGTCGCGGTCCTTGATTTCGCGTGCCATCACCGCCGCCACGGATCGCGCCCGCTCCGTGGAGAGCTCCCAGTTCGAGGGGAAGCGGGCGGTGCGGATCGGCTGGTCGTCGGTATGTCCGGTGACCACGATGGCGCCGGGCATCTTGTCGAGCACGCGCGCGACCTTTGCGATGACCGGGATGAGCTGCGCATCCGGCCGCGCGCTGCCCGGCGCGAAGAGATGGTCACCCTTTAGCAGGATCAGCGCTCCCCCCTTTGCCTGCGTCACCTCGATATCCGCGCCGATCGCTCGGGCAAGGTCAGCAGCGGGCGGGAATGCCGCTGTCTTCGTCGGCGCGCGCGTTCCCTTGGGATAAACCAGACCCACGGCGACTGCCGGCGCCTGCAGGCGCGCGAGGTCTCGGGTCACCGGGTCGGAGCGTGCGCCGAGGAGGACGCTATAGCCGAAGTAAAGCAGCGCCAGGAGCAGCACGCATGCCGATGCAACGCCGCAAATCGCGAGCGCTCCCGGAACGCGACGTGCCGGGACGCCAGCACCCCGCCAGCGTCCGGAAAGCTCTCGCGAGCGGCCGCCCAGGCGCGCCTCGATCACCGCGTAGGCCTGCGTGCGTCCCTCGGCCAGCGCTTCGCGGCCGCCCTGGCGGTAACGGCCTTCGAAGCCGAGCGCGAGGCACACGTAGAGGAACTCGACCAGATCGGGATGAGCCTCCGGGGCGGCCAGCACGTCGTCGAGGAGCGCGAAGAATTTCTCGCCGCTCTGCGCGTCGGACAGCAATCCGAGCGCGGCCCACTGCTTGCCCCATGGCGTTGCCGCCGCGGAATCGTCCAACAGCGCGGCGAGCGCATAGCGGGCCGTCTCGACGTCGGATCCGGTGTTTCCCTCGGCGAGCGCCGTTTGCTCGAAGGCGCCGACCTGCTCTGTCAGCCGCGCATGCAGTCCGGCCGGGTCGGGATGGTGGAGTGCATGGCGGATCTGCGGTACCGCCGCGAGGACCGGATTCGCCGCCTGGACGAGACGGTTCAGCCCGCCGAGTGCGCCGAGGTCGGCGAGCGCCGCCTGGCGGTCGATGGACGGAGCGAATGCGCTCGTGCGCCTGCGGCCCGGCGTCGGCAGCACGACGGTCGCATCGGCGTCGTCGGTGTCCTTTGGTCCTTCCTGGGCGCGCTCGCTCATTCCCCTTCCCCCCAAATATTTTAAATACCTGGCAGAGAAGCCGAACGCCGCGGGCGCGGCGCTTTCAGGAATTCACGATCTAGCTGCGGCTCTTCGCCACGGGCACCTCGCAGGTACCGAGGGTGCGGGCGAAGTTGTACCACTTGAGCGACTCGGCGTAGTCGCGCGACACGCCGATCAGGCCTTTGTCGAAGATGTCGCCGAGGCGCTTCGCCGCCTCGCAGCTGCCGCCGCGCGCGGCGCCAATGTACGCCTTGACGGCGGCCTTGCCGTCGCCTTTCTCTTCAAACGACACTGCGGTCTGGTACTGTGCCGCGCCGCCTGCCGGCGCTGCGGCAGCGGGTGCCGCACTCGCCAGCTTCGCCGCCTTTTCGGCCGCGAGGCGTTTCGCTTCGGCTTCGGCAGCTGCCTTCTCGGCCGCGGCTTTCTCCACCGCGATGCGCTGCTTCTCCGCTTCGAGAGCGGCACGCTCGGCGGCCAGCTTGTCGGAGAGCGCCTTCTCGGCGGCCATCTTGTCCGCGAACGCCTTCTGCTCCGCCTGCTTCTTCCGCTCTTCATCGGCGCGCGCCTGGTCAGCCTTCTTCGCGTCGGCCTTGGCCCTTGCCTCGGCCGCGCTCTTGTCTGCGGCGAGCTTTTGCGCGTCGGCGGCCTTGCTCGCGTCCGCCTGCCGTCTCGCTTCGGTTTCGGCCTTCTGCCGCGCTTCGGCGAGCTCCTTCTGCTTGGCGAGGTCGCCGGACTTGCGTGCTTCTTCCTCCGCCTTCTTCGCTTTCTCGAGCGCGACCTGCGCCTCTTCCGCTTTCTTCTTCGCGGCATCGGCTTCCTCGGCCTTCCGCTTCGCTTCCTCGAGCTGGCGCTGCATGGCGACGAGCTGCTGCTTGGTGTGCTCGTCGCTCGCGCCGAAGAAGTAGACATACGTCCCCGCGAGCGCCGCGATCAGGATGCCGACGATCGCAGCGTACTTGATCGCCTGTTTCTTTCCCCCGGGCTGCGACTCGGCCTCGGCGACGCGCTTCTTGAGCTCGGCTTCCCGCTTGGCGAACTCGGCCTTCTGCTTGGCCTCCGCCTCGGCGCGCGCCTTGAGCTCGGCCTCTCGCTTCGCAGCCTGCTCGGCCTCTCGCTTCGCACGCGCCTCTGCTTCCTTCTTGGCCTTTTCCTCGGCCTCGGCGCGGGCCTTTTCCAGAGCCTGGCGCTTCGCCTCGGCCTCCGCCTCGCGTTTCTTGTACTCGGCTTCCCGCTTGGCGAGCTCCGCGGCGGCTTCCTGCTTCGCCTTCTCGGCCAGCTCGGCGGCCTCCCGCCTCGCCTTTTCTTCGGCCTCGGTGCGGGCCTTCTCCGCCGCCTGGCGCTTCGCCTCGGCTTCGGCCTCGCGCTTCTTGTACTCCTCTTCCTTGCGCGCCATCTCCGCTTCGAGGCGCGCCTTCTCCGCTTCCAGCTTGTTCTTGACCTCGGCCTCGCGCCGCGCGGCCTCTTCCTGCTCCTTCTTCTCCTGCTCCTTCGCCTTGGCGCCCGTCTCTTCGAGCGGCTGGCCGCGCAGCTTGGCGATCTTGCGCTTGGCAAGGGCCGCGTAGATGCCGTTCGGGAACTGCTGGATGTAGAGGTCGAAGTCGTCCGGGTCGTTGCCGTCCTTGATCGCGCGCCAGAACTCGAGCTCGACTTCCTGGCTGCCGCCAGCCTGCGTGCCGGTCCCGGTACCAGCGGAGGTTCGCTGGGATTCGCCCGGCGCGGCGCGTGCCACTGCCGGCGCCGGCTTCGTGTTGGTGAACTCGGAAAGGTTGCCGACGACCGTCTTGTCGGCGTCGTCCTCCTCGCCCTTCCCTTCCAGCGCGCGCTTGAGCCCAATGCCGAGGTCGCGCGCGGACTGGAAGCGCGTATCCGGATTCTTGGAGAGCGCCTTGTTCACCACCGCGTCGAAGAGCGGGGTAATCGCGTTGTTGAGCGAGGACGGCAGCGGCGGCTCTTCCTGGATGATCTTCTTGGCGATCGTCCAGGCGCCCGATCCGGTGAACGGCTTCTCGCCGGTGAGGAACTGGTAAAGGATGATGCCGGCCGAGAAAACGTCGGTCCGCTTGTCGATGTTGCCGCCGGTGATCTGCTCGGGCGACATGTAGGCGGGCGTGCCGACCATCGTGCCCGCCTGCGTGCGCTCGACCGACGTCTTGTCCGAGTCCTGCACGCGCGCGACGCCGAAGTCCGTGAGCTTCGTGCGCCCCTGCGCATCGATCATCACGTTCGCCGGCTTGATGTCGCGATGGATGATGCCGGCGTTGTGCGCGAAATCGAGGGCGTCGCACAGCTCGCCCATGATGCGAACCGCTTCCTTCAGGTCGAAGCGCTCGTTCGCGTCGAAGAAAGCCTTGAGCTCCTTGCCCTTGATGAACTCCATGACGAGGTAGGCGATGTCGCCCTCCTCGCCGAAGTCGTACACCTGGACGATGTGCGGGTGGTTGAGCCGCGCGACGGCCTGCGCTTCGCGCACGAACCGCATCGAATATTCCTTCGCGGTGTCGGCGTCGAGGTGGCTCTTGAGGATCGTCTTGATGGCGACACGGCGGCCGAGGCGCGGGTCCACGCCCTCATAGACGACGCCCATCGCCCCCTTGCCGAGCGTGCGCTCGAGGTTGTAGCGGCCAAGCGTCTTTAATTCAGGAACCGGCGCGTCTGCGCTCATGGCTCAGGACTGTAGTGCATCCCCCTGTAAACAGGCGTAATTATCTGTCCCGAGGGCCCACGCGACAAGGCAGTACGTCGCGGTAAAACTACCGCCCGTCAAGGCCTTAAATTGCACTGCGTTCCGGGACCAAAAAGGGTAGTCGGCAGGCCTGTCGGGAAACTTAAAGCGCTTTACTGCCTCGGTCCCAGAAGTGCGTGGGGCACGGATCCGGTCGGAAGCTGCGGATACCTAAGTGCTTGTTTCGAGAAACCTTCGACTTATTCGCAGAAGAACTCGATGACGTCCGTCGCCGTCGCGCGCGACTGGCCGAACGCGATCCATCCATGGCCGCGCAGCGTGAACTCCTCGCGCCGAAGGACGATCTCCTTGTCGCCTTCGATCGTGATGAAGGTGCCATTCGCGCTGTGATCGGTGAGGATGAACTTGTCGAGGCGCCGCTCGATCTTGCCGTGCGCTCGGGAGGCCATGCGTTCCTTGATCACCAGGTCCGCGGAGGCATCGCGCCCGAGCGCGACCGCCGGACGCTCCGCAGACAGGATGACTTCGCTGCCCTCCACGAGGAGGCGCAGCTTCGCGTTCTTCGGCTTGTAGACCGACTTCTGCGAGGCGAGCGTAGTCATGTCCTCGCTCTGCTGCCAAATCAGCTCGTAGACCTGGATCTCCTGCGCCTTGCCCTTGACCTGGATGGTGGTGATGGCGCGGGTCGCGGCCTTCAGCATCGGCGCCATGAGCATGACGGTCTCGCGCGCGCTGATGATCTGGCCTTTTGTTGCCACCGCGGCGAGCCGCGCCGCGAGGTTCACGGCGTCGCCGAACACGTCGCCGTCGCGCTCGACCACGGGGCCGAAGTTGAAGCCGATGCGGATGCCGATCTGCGTGTTTCCGACCGGCGGCAGCTCCGAGATCGCGCTCTGCATTTCGATCGCCGCGTCGGCGGCGTCATCGGCGGTCTTGAAGGCGGACATGACCTCGTCGCCGATGGTCTTGATGACGCGACCTTTGGCGTTGACGGTCTTCTCCCGCATGATGTTCACGCACTTCTCGATAGCAGCGTGTGCGACGGAATCGCCCGCCGTCTCGTAGAGCTTCGTGCTGCCGCTTACGTCCGCGAACAGCACCGCCGCCTCGCTGAGTTGCTCCGCCATCGACCCTGCTCTTCCCCCGTTAAGACGCGGATTGTACCCGGCAATAAAAAAATCGGGGCGCCGCAGCGCCCCGGACCTCCCCCGTCCCCGCTTGCGTTACTTGCAGGCGGCCCCTTCGCGGCTCTCCTCGAAGCACGCCGGCGTCGAAATGCCTGTCTCGTCGATGCGGTGATCCATCGGCGGCGTCGTGCCAACGTCACCCGCGAAACCGTAGTCGATCTGCTTCGCGACGCTGTCGGTCGACTGCGCGTCCTTCAACGCCTGCGACGCGATCTGCGACACGGACGCGCCGATCGACGCCGTCACCGAGAACACGCCCGCGCAGGCCGGGCCGCTGATGCAGCCGTTGTTGTAGAACACGTTGGCGCCCGTGCTCTGCGAGCTCGGCGTGAAGAGCGGTTGCGGCGCCGCCGGACCGCTCAGGTTCCACGTCGTCGCCGAACCGGTGAGCACCACGCTGCCGAACCCGAAGTTGATGGCGAGCGACGATCCACCGCTTCCAACGTCGGTGCCGCTCGAAAACGTCGCCGAAGCGCCGCTGATGCTGCCAGTCGTGGCAAAACCGTTCGCGGTCAGGCCGACGGCGCCGCTCGCGGTAATGGAACTCGGCGTCAGCACGGTGTTATCCGTGATGAACACGTTCGCACCGGATGCGGTAATCGCGCCGGTCAAGATATTCGCCGAGGTCAGCGAGATCGTACCGCCGCCCGCCTGCAAATTGCTCGTCCCGCTCACGTTCAGCGGCCCGCTCTCTGAAATCGTGCCATTCGTGGATGCGCTGAGATTGCCGCTAACCGTCCCCGAGCCGAGATTCAGTCCGCTGCCGCTAATCGCCGTCAATGAACCGGTGCTCAGCGTGCCGAGTGTGAGCGAATTCCCATCTGTGATCTGCGTCGTACCGCCAGTGAGCGAAACCGCTCCGCCGAAATCGTTGCTGCCGGAGGTCAACGTGATCGCACTGGCGCCGGCGTTGATGCTCGACGTTCCACCCACGGTTAGAGTGCCACCCGTCTGGGTGACCGCCCCGCCGCTCAGCGAGAGATTGGTACCGACTTGCGTCAGACCAGCGCTCTGGGCGTAGCCACCAGTGCTGGTGAACGTGCTGCCAGTCATAGTCGTACCGCCGCCCTGCGAATACCCGGTGAGCGTGGCGGCTGCGGCAACGTTCAGCGTTCCGCTTGTAACGCTGAGCGCACCGCCGCTGACGTTGTCGACCTGCACCGATCCCGCGAGTGACGGCACGGTGTTGTCGAACGTTACCGTTGCGCCTCCCAGGTTGACGTTCTGAACGTTGTTCTTGTCCGGGATGGCATTGCCAGCCCAGTTAGCGGCGTTGGACCAAAGGCTGTTACCCCCACCACCGGTCCAAGTCACGGATGCCAAACGTGTGATGCTGCCGGTATGTGTTCCGCCGACCAAGGTGTAATCGGAAGCCGTGCCGGTGCCGTTTCCTAAGGCCAACGTGCCAGTCGTGAGGGTTTGCGTGCCGGTCGCTACATCCTTGGAT
>Ga0070681_10005934_pt1 | contig 11824 bp, 10 predicted proteins | sample KBSC83BmetaG_FD_65650 | JGI IMG/M metagenome (GOLD analysis project Ga0070681, IMG submission 65650) | Corn rhizosphere microbial communities from Kellogg Biological Station, Michigan, USA - KBS C8-3B metaG | ecosystem: Host-associated > Plants > Roots > Rhizosphere | place: USA: Michigan...
CTCTTTCGCGACCCGGAGTTTATCTACAACAGCAATTACATGTTCAAAGACCGCTTCGATCCGGGCGATCCGGAGTTCTTTTCAAAGGACGGCAAATATTTCACGGAATACTACGGCGGCATCCTGCATTCGAATTTCATTCCCGACATCCGCAAGATCAACCTCGTGCCGCGCGAGAAGCGCGGCAAAGGCACGCGCAACATGTACATCCACATGTCGGGCAGCGCCATGCTCGCCCACGTCTCGCAGTTTCCCGTCGGCCGCTACAAGAAAGCGCACCGCCACGGCCCGGGCGCGCACGTGTTTCTGCTCGACTCCACCGGCTACACCCTCATGTGGAACGAAGGCGAAAAGCCGGAGCGCTACGACTGGCACGAGGGCACTTGCATCTCGCCGCCCGCGGGCGCCTGGCATCAGCACTACAATACCGGCAACCAGCCCTGCAAATTCGTCGCGCTCCACGCCAACACCGCAGTGCAAAGTGAAGAGAGAGGCGTCGAGCAGCTCGAATTCGAGGAAGTAGACGAGTCGATGAAGCGGATGTACGCCGAAGAGTGCGCGAAGAACGGCGTGAAGGTCGATATGGATTGAAAGCAGAGGGCCGGCGCGAAATCCTTTCGCGAAATCACCGGTCCGCTGGGTTAGGGTTAGTTACAGGGGAGGCGCTGTGTTAAGCCAAGAAGACAACGAATTCGCGTGTCGTGTGGGGCCGGGAACGCCCATGGGCGAGCTCTTCCGGCGCTTCTGGCTGCCGGCAATGCTGCCCGACGAGTTGCCCCGTGCGGACTGCCCGCCCGTGCGCTTGCGCCTGCTCGGTGAGGATCTGGTCGCCTTTCGCGACTCGAATAACAAAATCGCGGTCGTCGAGGCTCACTGCCCGCACCGCGGCGCGTCGCTCTACTTCGGGCGCAACGAGGAGTGCGGCATTCGCTGCGTCTATCACGGTTGGAAATTCGACGTCGATGGCAACTGCGTCGACATGCCGTCCGAACCTCCCGAAAGCAGCTTCAAAGACAAGATTCACATCACGTCTTACCCGACGGCAGTTCACGGCGGCCTGATCTGGGTTTACATGGGACCGCAACATCTCAGCGCAGAGCTGCCTCAATTGGAGTGGACCCAAGTCCCCGAGAACCACCGCTCGGTGTCGAAGTGGTTCCAGGAAACCAACTACCTCCAGGGCTACGAGGGCGACATCGACAGCTCTCACGCGTCATTCTTACACACCTACCTGAACCCAGCGGCTTCGCCGAATGAGGGCACCACCATCGATCCCAGGCTGAAGAAGCGGGACGGAGCACCCAAGATCGTCGTCAACGACACCGACTACGGCTTTCGCTACGGCGCCCGTCGCATCATCGGCGAAGGCACCTACAACTGGCGCGTGACCCAAGCGTTGCTCCCGACCTACAGCCTCATTCCGTTCATGCGTTTCCCGGCCGGCGGCCGCGCCTGGATTCCGGTCGACGACCACCGCACCATGACCTTCTACATTTCCTATCATCCCGATCGGCCGCTGACCGACGAAGACCTCGCGATACGCCGCACGGGCCGCGCGTTTCCTCCCGAGTTGATCCCCGGCACGTTCATCCCGAAGCGCAACATGGATAACGACTACGAGATCGACCGCGAGATTCAGCGCACCGTGAGCTACACCGGCATCTGGGGCGTCAACGATCAGGATCGCGCGATTCAGGAAAGCATGGGCCCGATCTACGACCGCCGCAAGGAGCACCTCGGCACCAGCGACCTCGCGATCATCACGGCGCGCAAGCGGCTGCTGAATCTTGCCCGTGAACTCCAGCAGGGCATCGAGCCCTTCCCCGCGTCGCACGGTGAGATCTATCGCGTGCGGGCCATGGACGTGAACACGCCGGTCGACAACTTCGACGCCATGATCGCCAGCCACGGGAGCGGCTTGCTCGCCAAGATGTAGGGCTAACCACCCAAACTGGGTCGCAGCCAGATTTTCCCTACGCGCAATCCATCAGCGATCCTCAGTCGTCAGCAACGGTGGTCAGAATCAAATTTTGGTACGATTCTCGGTTGCCGCGAGCAACGGATGCGGTCGAGCCGCGGTCGTGCCGCCGCTGCCGTAGGGTCGCGTGATCGCTTCGAGCACATGACCGTTGGGATCTTCGAAGTAGACCCCGCGGCCGCCATCCCACTCATTGATCTGGTCCCGCTGGCTACGACGGGGATCGGCCCAATAGGGCAGATTACGTTCCCGAATGCGCGCGAAAATCTCGTCGAATTCGGCCTCGGTGACTAAGAAAGCGTAATGCTGAGAAACAATCTCGCCATCGCCGCCTCGGTACTCTTTCACATTCATGTAATCCAGCGAGGTGTCTCCTACCGATACGACCGCAAAATGCCCCAACCGTATCGGAGGCGGCAGACCGAGTATCTCGGTTAAGAATTTGCTCGACGCTTCATGGTCATGCGCGGCAACGATTGTGTGATTTAGACGAACAGGCATGGTCACGTTCCTTTCTTGGCAAGCGGTGTTCGCATTACTTTGCCCTATTTAAGTTTCATATTTTTCAAAGCTGAGGGAACGCTTAGCACCGCGAAAGATCGAGTCAAGAAGGACTCCACACCTCCGTACCTCTGTGCTCTTCATGGCAGAAGCCACACTGCGTAGCGTAGTAAAGTAACGTCAAAAATTAGCGAATCACTTACTCATGCTAACCGTAATTCCACTTGCCTAATGCAACCGGCGAGACAATGATGGTCGGCGTTCGGATCGTTCTCTTAGAGGCGGCTTTTCTGCCTACAAACTAGCCTTCTAAGCGTGCAGCCTGCAGGGAGAAATATCTCAGCAGAAACATCCGATTGAATTGCGCGAGGTACCATGGACGACATGACATCGGATCCCTATCCACCGTTTGACGGGGTCGAGCCTTACGGTACCGTCCGTTCGGTTGCCGACGAACGGGCGCATCGCAAACGGATGTGTGCGCTCGGATACCGCATCTTCGGGGCGATGCGGTGGGGGATGCTCGGCGACGGCCACATATCGGCCCGCGATCCCGAGTGGACCGACCACTTCTGGCTGCTCGACTGGGGCGTCCCCTTCGCCGAGGCGACGGTCCATCGGTTGGTGCTGGTCGGGCCCGGTGGCGAAGTGAAAGATGCCGACGGCAACGCGACCGGTGCCGTCAACACCGCCGGTTACAACATTCACCATCCGCTGCTCGCTGCCCGTCCCGATGTCGTGAGCGCATCTCACACCCACACCGCCTTCGGCACGCCATGGTCGGCCAACGTCGAGCCGTTTCGCGCGATTAGTCAGGAGGCGTGCGCCTTCGTGTTCGACCAGGCGCTGTTCGACGATGAGGAGGTGGAGGTGCTTTCGATCGATGGCGGCAAGCGCATCGCCGCCGCACTCGGCAACAAGAAATTTTGCATCCTGCGCAACCACGGCCTGCTCACGGTCGGCCGGTCGGTGGAGGAATCGGTCGGATGGTTTGTGATGGCCGAACGAGTGGCCGAGGTCCACGTGAAAGCGCCGAACGGGCGACCGATCTCTGACGAAGCGGCTGCGCTTGCGGCGTCGACACTCACCGTTGACTCCGTCGGATGGCGGATGTTCCAGTGGCTTCAGCGCTCGCTCGTTCCCGATCGATCGGTGGTCGACTGAATGACCACTCGGCAACGAAGCGATTATAGAAAACGCGACGAGCGAGAGGAGCCGTGACGATGAGTAATCGCGCCGCTGAAATACACGCCGGCCTCAAACATCCCGTGATCAGCGTCGAAGAACTCGCGCGGCCGGAGTTTATCGCCGATGATTCGCGGCGGCAGGAATCGAGTCAAAAGACGATATCCGGGCGGCATTCTCCACCAACTTTTTCTTCGGTTGCGAGGCCGACGACAGAACGACCCTATGGGCCTTCGACCCGCGGATGGGCTTTCGGCTGCGGCCGGTGTTCAGCTCCGACTTCACGCACTTTGACGTCCCCGACTTTGCGGAGGTGATACCCGAAGCGTTCGAGATGGTTGATAAAGGCTTCGTCACCGAACAGGATTTTCGCGAGTTCACGTTCACCAATGCCGCCATGCTGCACACGCGCAACAACCCGCGCTTCTTCATGGGTACCGTCGTCGAGCAAGCGGTTGCCGATGAGTTGGGCCTGGAAAAAGCATCGCCCGCTGCGACCGCATAGACGACTTTGCTAGCCGAGTCACGCCGAGGGAGCAAGATAACAGGCAAACAATAGCAAGAGTAAAGACCTGACGCTGATTTTGCCTGCTGCTCCGTGGGGATTCGCACGGTTGACAGCGCGCGCGGCGCGCCCCTAGTATCTGTGGGAAGTTCTCCGGAGGGGAGCCGCGCTCATGAAGATCCGGTCAGTGTGTTGCTTTCTCACGCTGGGGTTTGTTTGCGCTCTTTCCGCGGCGGTCATCGCGGCATCAGCGCCGCTGAAAGCGGTAATCACGCCGGCCAGCTTCAGCGATCGCGAGGGCATGCTAGTGGTCGCTCAAAAGCAAGGTTTTTTCCGTAAACACAACGTGGACGCGCAATTGGTGTTGATGCCCAACGCACCGATCGCGCTCTCGGCCTTAGCGGGCGGCGACTCGCAGTTTTACTACGGCACCACCTCGGGCGCGAGTTTGGGAGCGGTGTTGAACGGGCTTGACGGCGTATTCGTCGCCGGATTTGTCAAACGGCTGGTAGGTGCTTTCGCCGTCGGCCGCGACATCAAGACCCCCGCCGACTTGAAGGGCAAAAAAATCGGCGTAGCGAGCCTCAGCGGCGGCAACTGGATGTTCACCATGCTCGCGCTCGAGCATTGGGGCATCGACCCAAAACGGGACGGCGTCGTGTTCCGGGTCATAGGCGACACCGGCGCGCGCGTGCAAGCGATCGCCTCTGGGCTCATCGATGGATCGCTTCTGGGTTATACCCACGGTGCGATCCTCAAGCGCCAGGGCTATCCGATTCTCGCCGATGTGGCAGATCTGAATATTCCCTTTCAGGACAGCGGCCTCTTTACCCGCAAAAGCTTTATCGCCGAACACCCGCAAACCGTCGAGAACGTGCTTCGCGCCCTGCTCGACGCGATTTCTTTTATCCAGGAACCGGAAAACAAAACAGCCGTATTGAAGGATCTCGCGCAGTGGTTGCGACTGCCGAACCCGGAGGATGCATTGGACGGCTACGATTTCATGCGGAGAATGTATACGAAACGGATCTATCCCAGCCCCGAAGCCATACGCAACAGCATTCGGGTACTCACGCTTACCAATGAAAAATTTGCTCGCCTCAAGGCCGAAGATCTGGCGGACGATCGCTTTGCGAGAAAGTTCGAAAAGGAAGGGCTGTTTTGATGGTCGTCGTCGACGCGCCTCGATCCGGACGCAGCAACAACCCCGTCGATTAGCGTGAAAAGTCGCGGGACCAGATCTGCTGCGACGGCATAGATGCACGAGTAAAGAAGTGACTGGACTTGCCTCGGATCGGTTCTCTTAGAGGCGGCTTTTCGGCCTAGAAACTGGCCTTCTAAGCGCCTAACCGATGCGCTTTTTGCTAATTTAGATTGCGAAATTAAGAAGTTGCCTTGGTCCGACCCGCAGGCTAAGTAAGGCATGGATTACAGGCCGCGTCCCTTGACGAATAGCTCCTGGTATTCCTTGTCGTACTCCTGATAGCTATCGGTCACCCCGGTGAGGTCATTCCTTGGCAATGGTACAACTTCTCATGTTAAATAATGGTCATGGCAATGGCAAAAGCGCCCCCTCCGGCTCAACCAAAGCAATTTGTGACGCGGGACGAAATCGACCGAGCTATAGCCAAGCTCGGCAGGCGCCTCGCAGAAATAAATGAACTTGATCCTCGCAGTACGCGCTACGATGATCCCCGAATAGAAAACATCGAGCATAACGTGCGGGACTCAATTCTCGAAATTTTCGGACCAGAATCCCCTGAGTATAGGCGCCATCAGCTCTTTGAAATTGTGTTATCTAGTTGGGACTTCGGTGAAGTCAGCGACCACGAGCGTCAGAGAAGACTAATTGATGGTCTCCCGCGGGCTATCGCGGATTTGCAGGCTTTAATAAAAAAACTAGAAGAAAAACGTTCGGATTTTACAGGTGATGTCAGTACCCGGGTTCGCGGCGCGTTCGCTGACTTGGACCTCCACCCGAGAATCGCGGATGTAAGCGCCGATCTCTTTCGAGATGGGCATTACAGAAATGCCGTACTGGATGCGTGTGTTGCTTTGGTAAACTTTGTGAAAGAAAAGTCTCGCCGCCATGACTTGGACGGCGCAGCTTTAATGCGCACAGTTTTTTCCAAGAATAATCCTGTCCTCGCGTTCAATGAGTTGAAGGACCCGACTGATTTAGATGAACAGGAAGGACTGATGCACTTATTCGAGGGTGCAGTCATGGCTTTGCGTAATCCCAGGGCGCATGCTTTGGCACCTGATACCGCAGAAGGCGCGTTAGAATTCATCGCCTTTTTGAGTCTGCTTGCAAAACAGCTCGAAAGTGCTCGACGTCAGCCAGCAAAAACTCCTTGAAAGTGACTCTGAACCTTGAGTCTGGGCAGGTACAAGGCGCATGAGATACAAAAGACATGCGCAGCAAGTAACCGTAATTTTAAGTCTTGACGGTAGTGTAACATTTTGGATGGAATTACCAGGGTTCGCCCGCTTGAAGGCGGGATCGACGCTTGGCTCGCGTACAATTTCACTTCCCCTACCAAAAGCCTCTTTACTAAACCCGTTGTCCTCTGACAGAAGGTATTTTTCGCAGCAGCCGTCGGTGCCAACAAAATCCGCGATGTCAAAATACAAGCTTGACGCGTGTCCTGCATTTTTCTTAGAGGCGGGGTTCCGAGCCAAGAGCTCGCGCTCGAAGCGCTTAAAAAAGCCCTTTTTGCTGCCTTACATTGCTAAATCAAGAAGTTGCCCCCGTCCGACCCACTGCCCGGGCCGCGGTTAGATCCCGCATATTGGCTACGTTATGTACGCAAGCTATGAGGACTTCCCTGCACCGGACGAGCTTTGATGGACAGGCAACGAATCAAGTCGACTTCCAGGTCTTCCGCAACCTGTTCCGATGTCGTTCTCCGTGGTGGTAAGGAAACCGATTCTATTCGTTTGGTATTTCGACCTGAGCTGGTCGACAATCCACACGACAATAATGCAGCGGTTCGCGGTACTTTCATTTACCAGAAAAAGGGCAAAGCCAAGGAGTGGGAGGACACTCGAGAAGCTAGCCTAGCAAGTTTGAAAAGCGGCGAAGGCTACAAACTCGAACTTCATGCTGCTGAAGTTTTTAAGCTGTGCGGCTATCTTAATGAGCTGTATAAAATTTTCAAAAAAGATGGCATTCCGTACGGGGAGACGGAATATGTTCGCCTAGATTCTGTTGTTGGTCAGCTGGTTCAAATACCTCATCCCCAGTTAAAAGCATATCTCACGGCACATCAGGCAATGGGCGAGGAGCTCCTTGCGAGTCTGCTGGTCTGGGCAGCAGATGCTGAGGATCCGGCGCCCCTCATATCTAGACTAATTGCCCTAGGAGAATCTGCACTACGAAATCTCAACGTCGCTACGGGGCTTGGGACACTAAAAACTGCACTAGCGATTTGGAAAGAAAACAAACTAAATTCACAAGAAGAATTTTGGCAGAAAAGTCTTACTGAGCATTCTTTTGTCCTAGAGCAGGTTTTTTCCTGGCCAATGACAATCGTAAAAGAGAAAGCATATGTCGGCGGCAAAACAGTCCTCAACGAAGGTGGCAACATAGTTGACTTTTTAGTCAAAAACTTTTTAACGAAAAACGCTGCGTTGGTTGAGATCAAAACACCAAATACGGCCCTCCTTGGTCGCAAGTACCGTAACACGTTTAACCTGTCGGAAGACTTGAGCGGGTCCGTCATGCAGGTTTTGAACTACCGATCTAGTCTGCAGCGGCATTACGCGAACATAGCGACGGGTCGTGCACGGTACGAGGCATTCGAACCTAAATGCGTAGTTATTATCGGCAACGTTGGCGCTATCCGGAACGATCCCGACAAAATTGCTGCGCTTGAATTGTATAGAAGCTCGTGTTCGTCCGTGACGGTAATCACATTTGATGAGCTGTTTGCGAAAACAGAGCGCCTGATCACTGTTTTAGAAACAGCCACTTAGCGGAAAATATATGGCGGAACGATTTTCTAAACGTCTGGGATTCGCTCAGGAAGAGCAGCCCGAAGTCAGTATTCGGGAAGACGCCCCTCAGCATGTCCGAGAAGCCATTCTAATACTTGCCGAACATGACCTGGACCTTCGGCCGTCCACGATTCGCGGGGTCCTGTGTAATACCCTAAGAAAAATTCCCGATAGCAACAATTGGAGCCAATACCCAAACATTTGGTGGGAGTGCGAGCAGTTGATGAGCGGGGCGCCGTGGTACAGAGTGTATGATTTTGTCGAGAATATGCACGAGACCCTCGTTAAATCGTCAGAACCTGAACGAGCCGCCACTTGGGAAAGACTTGTAAATGAGCTTTTTGTGGAGCTCGGCGTCGGATGGCAAATAGTCGAGGGACAACTCCAGATACGAGGGCCTGAAGGGTTCAGAGCAGCTGTGGAGACGGCCCGACAGTCTCTAGACGAGGCTAAACTTCCTACTGCTCATGGTGAGATTCATGAGGCTATGAAAGATCTATCCAGGCGGCCCGACCCCGATTTAACTGGAGCAATACACCACGCAATGTCGGCTCTTGAATGCACCGCGCGTGAGTGCGTGGAAGATCCTAAAGCAACGCTTGGTGACATAATAAAAAAGTACCCCGGATTGATTCCCAAACCACTTGATACCGCTATCGCGCAAGCCTGGGGTTTCGCGTCGGAGATGGGTCGTCACATTCGCGAGGGACGAAATCCGACCTATCCTGAAGCGGAGTACATCGTAGGCATAGCCGCTGCTACGTGCACATATTTAGCAGCAAAGATGCAGGAAGCAAGAAAGCAGTAGCACAACATCGGATCTTGCGACATGTGGAGGTTGAACTGATGGTTTTTCGCGTTGCATACGAACAGAAAAGTGTAGTCCAAACAGTGCAACGAAAAGAGGAAACCATAGCTTTCTTTGACTGGCCGACAGATAATCCACCGCGAGATGAGGTAGTTGAGCTCGTGCGAAAACTTTCGGCTGGTGATTTTGTGGAATCGAGCATAAGGATTAGCAAGATCGATAGCCACACGGAGGGATTGCGAATTCTTAAACTCAAATAGATTACTCCAGAACACACCCTTTATGAGGAGACGCTTACTCTGCGATCGCCCACAAGAGATAGGTACTCCAGGATTTCAGATTAAACCTTCAGTTACTGACTTATTTTTAATCATCAGTCGTGGTTGCTCAAAATCGCACATCAACCAATAACAGATTGACACGTCGACTTCCTGAACAGATAATGCGAAGCCGTTACAATTGACATGTCGAACCTAGAACTTCCTCCTACGATAGAACTTTTGCTCACCGAAGAGATGCATTTGGTTTCTTCTGCTGATGCATTGAGAAAGCATTTGGCGAAAGGTTTTTTAAAGGATCTACGTCAACAGGCGGAATTCACCGTCGAGAGTTGGTCGTACGCAGATGTCAAACGTAAGGAACCCACGGGAGAATTTGTGGTGGTCCCGAGCGGCTTAATGAATCCACTCACGCCGGCTCAAAAGTGTGATATGCGCGCTTGTCGCTTAGAGAGCGCTCGTTCCTTTGCACGCACCGTAGGTTTATACGCAGATTACGCAATAATACCAGATATCTTTTCTGCGCTTGTTCTTCACGAACACACACAAGAGATTGCTGAAATGCTCTTTACTGAGCTTTCTGCTCTTCGGGAGCTTTTGCCGCTTGTCTATGGCGGTGTCATGAGATTTGGCAGACCAAAGTTGTCGCTCTGCGATGATTGTTTCCAAAAGAGAAACGACAAGGTTCTATGTTTGGCGAAATCTGTTGTTGATTGGGGAGCAAAAAATTTCAGGCTCTCTTTGATTGATGGTTCTGATCGACATTTTCTGAAGATTGAGAATTCGCTCTTTCGTAGCCCGCATGGGAGCAATATTTCCATTGTTGCACTGGCGAAACATGAAGCTGACCGACTTGCTAGCATGTATCGTCGGCAAAAGGGTGGTGTTCTTTCGCAGCGCGCCAGGGAGGCCCTGTTGCCGCAAATAACTGAACTTTTAGTCCCTACGGTTCAGGATTTATTTTTTCACACTACACTTGCCGACAACGCTCATGCGACCTTGATAACCGGGTCTCGAATCGACGCTCTCCTAATGAAGCAAACGGATTTACCTGCCGCTTCAGCTGATATAGAAAATTGGGAACATATTCGCAGTCTACAACTGCCTTGGATCAAAAATCTTAACGCACAAGAGATCCTACAGCTTAGGGACGACGCACATGCATCTCTGGCGCGGCTGCGCCCGCTCCTTTGCAAACAACTCAGCGTCGAGAATAATAACTCCGCCATTGTTAATGTCGTCAGAGAACTGGAACAAGAGGCGGCAGAAATTAGTGCCAAACTAGAGGCATCAAGCAAAGCACTTGGGTCAACATTCGAGTTGGGCTTAGGCTCACTCGGAATCGGCCTTGTGATGTATGGTTTGGTGAATGATGCTGTTATGGCCGCGGGTGCGGCTGTGTTCTCCGGCGCCGCGAAGATCTACTCCGATTCACGGGCTGAGAAGATCGAAACGGCTATAGTCCAATCCCGACCAGGGTTTGCTTTGTTGCGTGCACGCGACCTCTTAACGCATCGAGAGCGTTAGTCGCAGCCTCGGGTGGCAGACTTGCCTAAGTCTATTACTTTTCGATATCCATTAATACCGCTCCAACGATGATGCAACGCTCGCGCATTGCCCTGAATTTTTTTGTTCCAGAAAACCTGCTGTGATATCTTTTGGCTTCTTCGGGAGTTCGCATGATTCGTAATTTTTTTCTTACTGTGGCCGTCGTTATTCTCATGGTGTTCTGCCAGGGTTCGTCTGCTCACGCTGCCGCGCTGGAGGAGTATTTCATCGAAGCCGTGAAGGTCGCTCTCGGTAAGAACTTCCACAAAGACATGAGGCGTCAAGCGCTGCCGGGATGAAGTCGGCGCCCCTGCCGACAGATAACAAGCAATCAATAAGAAGAGTAAAGAACTCGCCCTGATTCGAACGCCCGCTGCGATCTGAATCGGCGGCATCTCAAGCGTAACGAACCCAAACACTGTGCGGCCGCTTGAGGGCCGGGTCTCTTAATTCTTAAATTTGGCCTTGCCAAGCGTTAAGAATCAAGAGTCCTCACAATAGAGCACGTGAGCGCGTGTATCAATAAACAATTCACCGTCGGCGTCGTTGATATAGATTCTTTGGCGGGCATTTCCTAAGCTGGTCATAGGATAAACCGCGCTATTGAATTCCAGTCTAAGCGCGGAGCGACATTTCGGCAGCCTGGATAAATTCGACAGCGGGACATGTTGGCCGAGCTTCACAACACAGGGAGGCGGACGATGAAGGCGATCGTGGTGACGGACCAGGCTGCGGGAACGGCCGGGATGAAGCTGGTGGAACGACCCGAGCCGCAGGCGGCGATAAACGATGTCGTTGTTCAGATTCATGCGTCGGCAATCACCGGGGATGAGCTGACGTGGCCCTCGACCTGGACCGATCGAGCCGGCCGTGACCGGGCGCCTTCAATCCCCGGACACGAGCTGGCCGGAGTGGTCACCGCTCTCGGCTATGGCACGACGGGGCTGTCGATTGGACAGCGGGTGTTCGGCCTCACGGACTGGTATCGCGACGGCACGCTGGCGGAGTATGTGGCCGTCGAG
>Ga0070681_10005936_pt1 | contig 11824 bp, 6 predicted proteins | sample KBSC83BmetaG_FD_65650 | JGI IMG/M metagenome (GOLD analysis project Ga0070681, IMG submission 65650) | Corn rhizosphere microbial communities from Kellogg Biological Station, Michigan, USA - KBS C8-3B metaG | ecosystem: Host-associated > Plants > Roots > Rhizosphere | place: USA: Michigan...
CTGAGGCGATGGCTCTCGGAAAGCCCGTTATCGCGACGTACTGGTCGGGGAACGTGGACTTCATGGATGAAGACTGCGCAGCCTGTGTGGAGTTTCAAATCCGGGAGCTGGGTCAAAACTATGGACCCTACGATGCGCACCAACACTGGGCGGAGCCAAGTGTAGAGAGCGCGGCACGTTGGATGTGCAAGATCTCAGGCGAGCCCGCTTTCGCCTGGCGGTTGGGCTTGGCGGGCAAACAAAAAATTCGAGAGTATTTTTCAGACGAGGCGGTAGGCAAACTCATTCATGCACGGCTCACGGAAATCGCGTCGGCGCGGCACTCTTCTGTCAGGGAGGCTGAAAATAGAAAGCTCGCCTGAATATTATCGGATTCCGCTTCCAGCATTAGCCAGCGCATTATTGATCGCGTCGTTTTCGGTGCTGCCATTCCTAGGGCATCGGTTGGAATTTTACCCCGGTGATCTCATCGATGCACGCTTGAATATGTACCTTCTGGAGCACGGGTTTAAGTGGCTCTCCGGCCTGACACCCCACTCCTTTTTCGACGCACCGTTCTATCATCCTGTGCGCCGCGTTATCGCATATTCTGACAATCTTCTTGGCGCGCTGCCCTTTTACGTGCCGTGGCGATGGTTGGGCTTCGACCGTGAGACTTCGTTTCAATTCTGGATCGTCGCGGGCTTCTTGTCGAACTATCTTGCAACCGTCTGGGTTTTCCAGAAAATGAGATTTCACTGGATTGCGGCGCTATTTGGCGCATATGTGTTCGCATTTTCGCACGTCGCGCTAGCACATCTAGGGCATAGTCAACTGCAATACCGTTTCGCTATTCCGTTGGCTTGGTATTTCCTCAATCAGTTTTTGGAGCAGTTTTCTTGGAAAGACCTGCTCGCGTGCCTTTTGTTTGTCGCTTGGCAATTTTGTTGCAGTCTATATCTGGGATACTTTCTGGTGTTATTTCTAACGGCATTCGTTCTGGTGACGATCGTTCGGAAGCCAGTAATAAAGCAGTACCTCAGCCACACGACCCTAGCGTCTGTCGCAGCCCATACTGTAGTCCTGGTTATATTCTTCGCCGTGATTGCTGCCCTGGTTCACCCTTACGTCGAAGGGGTCCGCGACGCGGAGTTACTTGCGGTACGGTGGCAAGAAACCACCGATATGTTACCGCGACCGGTTAGTTATCTAATGAGTTCGGCAGGTAACAAGGAAACCGGTTGGCTGTCCGAACGTGCCGAAGTACCTATGAAACACGAACACATAATGTTCGTCGGAGCGATTCCCTGGCTCTGTGTGTTCTTTCTGCTCTTCACAGCAAGGAAAAGAGAGCGCAATCCCGCCGTAATCCCTGCGATCCTGGCGATGCTCGGCATTGTCGTGTTGACTCTATATGTCAGCGGTATGAGTCTGTATTTCATCCTGATGCAAGTGCCAGGCGTGATCGGAATTCGAGGGGTAACGAGGTCTATTCTGGTGTTGCTGCTGCCTTTTTCAGTCGCAGTTGCTCAGGTTGTCCATCTATCCTGGGACAAACTACGGAATGCCAGAAGCTCTTCCAGGCTCTTACTGTTGGTTTTGGCTGTGGCCGCGTTCGTTGTCGAAAATCATACAGACCCTTATCGTATTTCTAAAGCGGACGCCCAGGAACGCCTACGGAAACTGAAAGAACAGTTACCCGCGAAACTGCCACGCGATGCAATCTTAGCGTATTTACGACCGGAGGTAAGCTTCGAACGGCAGCCCTCTGAACTAGACGCAATGCTGCTGACTCAAGACATAGACCTATTTACGATGAATGGCTACAGTAGCCGCATGCCTAAGGGGTACCGCTTGCTGCGCACGTGCGCAGATCTCAAGCTCGTTCTAAACAACACCGCGCAACAAGACCAAGTGTTTCAACTCCATAACCCACAATCTCAGATAATAGTACTGGGGTCTCCGATGGATGCACCGTGCACGGAACTGAACGCTCCAGCATCGGTGCAAACCGTTCCATTACCGGACAGCGCATTCCGGGCGAAGCTCGAAATACGGGCGCAACCAACGGTTCCGGCGGAATCCGAAGTACTGGCGGAAGTGCGGGTAACGAATAAAAGCGATGTGCTTTGGCGAGCGATGGTTAAGAGCGACAGAAAATATGCGATACGCGTCGGCTGTCGTTTTATTCATAAAGACACTCAAAGGCCCTTAAGCGGTTACGATCATCGTTTCGACCTTCCATACGATGTCGCGCCCGGGAAGGTGGTTTCGACTGTGATGGATATCCCAGCTCCGGCGATGCCGGGTGCTTACGAAATAGAATGTGACGCTGTTCAGGAGGCTGTGCATTGGTTTCATTCACAGGGCTCCCCACTCGGAAGGTCCGCAATAATCGTATCTAAGTCGTCGGAGCATGAGGCGGTCATCGAAGGGTTTCTTGACAAAATAAATAAAGATGAAATTGCAGGCTGGGCTTGGGACAAAAGGCAGCCAAACAGTCCGATTCAAGTGGCGATATACGACGGGAATACTTTGCTGGTTACGGTGCAAGCTGATCTCTTTCGAAAGGATCTTCTGGATTCGCATAAGGGTAACGGTAGGCATGCTTTTTCAATTCCCAACCCTATTGGAGGTCTTGACGAGACAGAGCATACGATCCGGGCTTTTGTTTCGGAAAAAAACATCGAATTGGGGGATCCCCCTAAAACGTTCACAGCGAAACCAGTAATGTAGCAGCTCGCTTATTCCTGTGCAGGTTATTGGCTCCATGTTAGGCATATCATGTTGTTCATTTCTCACTGGCCTGTCGTTCCTCATCAATTAGTAATCGGTATGTTGCGGTGGCATTTCCTTGGTTAGTTGTACTTTTCTACCAGGGATGTCTGGGCTGTAGTCGTCAGTGATGGAAATTGCTTTTGCCGTTTATTGTAGCGGCTACCGAAATTGGTATCGAACGCTGTGGGCTGTTAGTGTCGATGCTGCCCACATATGGGGGCACGAGCAATTTCGGTGAAGGATTGTGCAGACATAGTTTAGAAGTGCTTCGGACCCTGTGATTAGTTGATGAGAAACAATTTGAGTCTCGTCGCAGGCCGGACGGTGGCGTTGTACAGATGACGAAGATCTTGAGAGGTTCGGTACTCCGCTGGGCCTCGCTCAGAACTGCAATGTATCAAAGGTTCTGCGGATTGCGCAGCGCAGCGCCTCAAGCTAAGCTGCCCATTCCCCCGGGAGAGCTTGTGTGTCTTGTCCCGGGGGCAGAGGACATTGAAGGGTTTCTTCGATTGGGGGAAGCGGGTGCGGATTCGATCCGATCTGCGCTCAAAGGGATAAGTCGTCCTTGGGAGGGCTTTAGTTCGGTTCTGGATTGGGGTTGTGGTTGTGGCCGCGTGTTGCGGCACTTCTATGACGCCAAAGGCCCACGGTTGTATGGGTGTGATTATAACCGCGATTTAATTAATTGGTCGATCACCGCATACCCAAAGGTGAAGTTTTTTGTGAACAATCTTGCGCCGCCACTTCCCTTTCCAGAGTCATCCTTTGATCTCGTTTATGGCCTTTCAGTTTTTACGCACTTGCCAGAGCAGCTTCACACGGCTTGGATGAAAGAACTGTACAGGGTCCTTCGGCCCGATGGATTTGCACTTGTAACGACTCACGGACCTCATTACTTGTCTATCTTATCCGCTGATGAACAGGATCGATTTCGGTCGGGAAAATTAGTTATTCGAGGGGAGGAGTGTGCAGGAACGAATACCTGTGCGGTCTTTCATCCAGAAAGCTTTATACGGACGGAGTTGGCCGATCCTTGTGGTTTCGATGTGGTTTTCTATGAAGCCAAAGGCGCTAAAGGGAATCCGGAGCAAGACCTTTACATCCTTAAACGGAGACCCCGAGCGACGACTTCAGCCTAAACCACTACTTCATAGGTACAACACGCCTGAGATTGGCGCCCATGACCTAGCGATAGCCACAGCAATTTGAGTAATCGTCTATACGAAGGACGTCTCGACCGGATCAAGAACGGCGCGATATTCGGTTGGGCGTGGAAGGAGGAGACTCCGGATGAACCTGTGTCTCTCGATTTATACGTGGATGATAAACATAAAAATTCCACGGTGGCTGCGACGTATCGGGCAGACCTCGACCTTGCCGGGAAAGGGAACGGCCGGCATGGTTTTCAAATAAGGGTGCCGGATCAGGATCGCGACGGCAAAAGCCATCTTTTCAAGGTTTATTATCACGAGACCACCATCGCTTTATACGGAAGCCCGCGATTAATTGTTGTCGAGGCCGCAACAGACCGTGAAACTTTCTCCAACAGAGCGCGGACCTAGTTTCCCACAGGCCTGTGAACGGACGCTGGATCGTCCTGTCCGATGTTACAAAGTGTCCACTATTGTGGAGAGAAATTCGGCAGTTTGGTTATTATGGCCATTGGTAGTGCCGCTTATTTTCTTTTTCTTGTGTTCTGTTCGTATCGAAGACCAGGGTCTTTATTACGACGAACTCCATCAGGTCCCGGCGGCCTTTATGCTCATTGGCAAGTCGTCATATATTTTTGCACCTTTGTCGTGGCATGGTTTCCCTCTACTAACCATGCCCTACGGCGGTGCGACCAAGTCCGTAATTTACGGACTATGGATGAAATCAACAGGACTCCCCTTCACTATTTATTCTTGGAGAGTGCTGGGAATTTTTTTGGTCATGGTTGGGTTAGCACTATTCTACTTTGGCGCAAAGCACGGTCTCACATCATTCGGTCTGTTTCTCTTCAGCTTCGCTTTCTTAACCGATATCAGCGTATTAATCACTACCCGTCACGACTGGGGGCCGACAGCTTTATCTTTGAGCCTTCGTTTAATGTGGCTCGGAATATGGATTAGGCTGGAATGCGCGCCCTCGGTTCGTCGAGTGGAGGCATTCTTCTTTGGCTTGCTCCCTGCGTTTTGTATCTTTGAGAAATTGAGTAACCTTGGTTTCCTCGGGGCATTCGGATTGTTAGTGTGCTTTCCCGGTAACAAACGTTACGGCAAATATAAGCTTGTCATCCTGTCGGGACTTCTTCTGGGTTTCACGCCGCTGCTTCTGGTCAATATCCTTGAACCGGGAGTTTCATTTAAAGCAGCGTTGGATTCTGTGCGATCGGGCGATTACGGCCAAATCCTGGGCCAGAGTCAATCTTCACTTGCGCAAATTCTCTCTCTCGGGGCCGGCGACGAGGTTAGAAGCTTCGTATTGGGGGATCGAGTCCCGCATTGGATTCAGCGCGTTGAAGTCACGCTCATGGCCACGTTTATGTTCGCCGCCGCTATTGTCGGCGTAATTCGGTGGCGAAGATCTGGCCACGGCCGGTTAATGTTCCTCAGTACGGCAGGCTACTTTGTGGTCGCAGCTGTGACTTATTTGTTGCCAAAAGATACCTGGGTCAATCATTGGATTGCCGCCACACCATTTCAGTATGTCGCTCTGGGACTTTCCCTTCGGTCAGGGGCATCAGGACTGCACTGGCGATACGCCTATGGTCTGTTGCCGATCTCAGCCACAGTCCTAGTGTTGTTCTTACTCATCCGCACAATCAATCTTTGGGATACGCAAGTGGCACTTGGCAAGGGACTCGCGTCGCCTGACTGGGATCCGTCGTATACTACGATAGCTCGATTTGCCGCCGACCATCGCGAAGAGGGAACTTTTGTTCTCGCCGACTGGGGTTTTGCGACTGCGATTTATGCTCTATCCAACGGCTCGTTCCCAGTCGCGGAAATTTTTTGGAACTACCGGAAGTCAGAGGACTTATTGCCTGCGATCAAAGAGAATCCGGGCAAACCACTCTATGTGCTATCTCGTCGGCAAGAAGGCCCTGTAAATCCTGCCGCTACGGAGATGATTGTGCATGATGTTAAGCAAATCGCGCATCAAGAAATAATGCCGGTTGAGAGTGAGATAAGGAATTTAAGATCAGTTCGCGTGCTCAAGTTGAAATATCCTGCAGACCGTCAAGTATTAGTAATTGTCAGGAGCGGTAGGACTGAACGGTTTTCGGCCTTTGGTTACATCGATCAAATTATTTCGGACGGTGAACCAACGAATCGATTCGATTTGTTTGGATGGGCCCTATTCGACGCTAGTAATCCTAAAGCCTTCCTGTCTTTGTATACGAAGCTTCCGGTACGGAGTGTTGGAGCACTTCCGGTGTTCCGACCAGACGTTGCAAAGACACTGGGAGATACTCGCGAAATTGTGCGAGGGTTTCAGATCAAGCTTACGCTAAAAAACCCTGTTCCCTTGGATATCGTACGCCGCTCTCTATGCATCGTGTCGGACGATCCGACAAGGGGCAAGTTTTTGCTTAACTATTCAACAGCGGCGCAGAATTGTCATCAGATGCTGAAGGAATCTGCCGTACAATGATGCGTCATCCCGAGAATCGACCACCTGTGGAGTAATGAACAACAGCAACAAGCTATACGAGGGTCATATCGACCATGTCGAGAACGGCGTCATATCTGGTTGGGCCTGGAGGCAGGATCTTCCAGATGAGGCCGTATCCGTCGATCTGTACGTAGACGACAAAAAGATTAATTCGACAACCTGCGCAACGTATCGAGCCGACCTGGAAAAAGCGAAAAGAGGTAATGGCCGGCACTCGTTCCAAATACGGTTACCTGACCGATATCGCGATGGCGACCGCCACCTTATCAACCTTTGTTATCACGAGACTAGCATTGCTTTGTACGGAAGTCCCCGGTTGGTTTGCCTCGAGCGTAAAACAGGACCCGCGTATCGAATCAACAGCACAGATGAACGGGCTCAATTAGATGCTCGCGTGCGCCAGTCGGCGGGGAAAAAGCCGCGAAATAGGCCGAAGGTATCGGTGATTATTCCGTGCTACAACCTCGGGGAGTATGTCGATGAGGCCGTTGACAGCGTTTTTGAGCAGACCTATCAGGACTTTGAAATCGTCATTGTTAATGACGGATCGACGGATCCGTTGACAAATCAGCTACTCGCTAATTATGCGCGACCCAAAACGCGTGTTCTCTGGACGCAGAACCGAGGGCTACCCAGCGCCAGAAACCATGCGATCGAACAGTCCACCGGTGAGTACATCTGTGCCTTGGATGCCGACGACAAATTGGCATCGAGCTATCTTGAGAAGACCGTCAAAACCCTTGAGACGAGCGACACGGTTTCTTTTGTGTCGTGTTGGCTGCAGACGTTCGGTGACGAGGATTGGGTGTGGAAACAAGATCATTGCGATCTAATTACACTGCTCGGGGAATGTACTGTATGTACAGCCGCATTAGTGAGGAGAACGGCGCTAGAAAGATCTGGCCTGTACGACTCGCAATTTCGTGATGGCCATGAAGACTGGGATTTATGGATCAGTTTAGTCGAAAAAGGGCTTCGGGGAGTCATAATCCCGGAAATTCTTTTTTATTATAGGCGGCGGAATGGGTCCATGAGCACTATTTGTACCCAGGGCGAGATACAAGTTAAACTTCTGCGATTGTTGATTGCTAAGCACGAAGCGAGCTACCGGGAAAAGTTTTTTGATGTTCTTTTCAGAAAGGAAATTGATTGTTCGGGGTTGCTCCGAGCTAATTCCGATTTAGAACGTAACATGGAGGGTCTCGCTGATATGGTGCGGCTGAAAAAGGCGGAGCTCGACCGATTGCGTAGCTTGGACGAGAATTCGATCCGCGCGCAAGAGTGTTTGGCCAGAGGGGTGGAGCGTGAGTGTTTGATCGATGACCACGAACGGTATCAACAGTTCGCCCATAGCGAGGGTGAAAAATTGCATCAAGAAAAGCAAGCAGTCGATTTCGAGCTGAGCGTTCAGAAGGAAAATGTGTCGAGGCTAGAGACAGAACGTGACCGGCTCATGCAACAGTTAGCTAGTGTGGAGTCTGAAAGCGTCCAATCTCAGGAGTGCTGTATAGGCCTGGAAAATACAGTAGAGCGTTTGCGGCGGGAGATCGTTGTGCTGCGGAATTCACGCAGTTGGAAGGTAACAGCGCCGCTACGAAGGATAAACGCAATTATATATTCGTACTATAAATCGCTCGCTTAGGTTATGAAATGAACAATATCGCGGTGGTCGTAACTTGTTATAACCTTGGGCGAACGCTTGGAGAGTCACTGGACAGCGTTCAAGCACAGACCCGGGAGGCTGCCGAAATAGTCATTGTGGATGACGGCTCCACTGACGCGTATACTCTGGAGGTGTTGGCTCATCTGAATCGAGCGAGAACGCGCATTTTCCGAACCGTGAACCGAGGTCTGGCGGCGGCACGGAATGTGGGTATTCGGTTGACGACCGCTCCATATATTGTTCCATTGGACGCGGACGACATCCTTGCTCCGACTTATTTTGAAAAGGCCGCTGCCCGCCTGGACGCCGAATCGAATCTCGATTTCGTGTCCTGTGCATTGCAAGCTTTCGAAGGTGCAAGTTATGTGTGGACTCCCCCTCCCATTGACTTTATTCAGTTTATAACCCGGGGAACTGTGCACGCTTCGACGATGTTTCGCCGTGAACTGTGGGAAAAGGTACGGGGATTCGATGAGACATTTCGCACTTATGAGCTGATGGACTTTTGGGTCTCTGCCTTAGAATTGGGGTTTCGTGGAGAAATACTTAATGAACCGCTGTTGAAGTACCGGGTACGTGCCGAATCTCAATACCAAAAGGCCATTCGGCCCGAGGCTTATCATGCGAGAATGCAAATGCTCTTCGAAAAGCACCGACGGAGTATGGAGAGCTGTTGGTCAGATGTGCTTGTAGAGAAAGAAGCGTTTCTTCTCGAGCAGCAATCATACAGTAAGTATCTTCTTAATCAGAAGAACGAATTAGAGCGCGAAGTAGCGGGACTGAACGAAGAGATTGGATTGCTGGCACAATCCCTGAAGGCGAAGGGAATTCACACGCTTCAGTGGGGAGATTTCAGCAGAGTACAACCAATCAGCTCCGTCTGGGGCCTCGATCGAGGGCAACCTGTTGACCGGTACTATATAGAAAAGTTTCTAGAAGAGCATCGAGCCGATATTTGCGGGCGAGTTCTCGAAGTTAGAGATTCGGGCTACACCGATCGTTTTGGCAGCAACATAGCGTCGGCCGATATTCTCGACATTGACCCAAACAATGGCCGGGCGACGATTGTTGCAGATTTAAGCGGCTCGCATAGCATTCCGGCAAATTACTTCGATTGCTTCATTTTGACGCAGACGCTGCACATGATCTACGAGTTGAGGGCGGCCGTCGCACAATGCTTTCGATTATTGAAACCGGGAGGAGTCCTTTTAGCTACACTTCCATCTGTTATTCGCGTCGATGTTGAGCAGAAAGAGGACGGAGACTTTTGGCGTTTCACGGAAGCGTCTGCGCGACGCCTATTTGGAGAATATTTTCCTGCCGACCTCCTAGAAATCCGTTCCTATGGCAACGTGTTGGTCGACGCTGCGTTCCTTTATGGTGTGAGCTCGGCAGAACTAACCGCGGAACAGCTAGCGGATTACGATCCGAAGTTTCCTCTACTGATAGCAGTACGCGCAATTAAGCCAGCTCAGGGGAAACCGGAAGGATCTAAGTCTTCTGTGTACAGCACCACAGCTTCACGGACGCCCTCCGCCCACCGTGGCGCGATCCTTTGTTATCATCGGATCGCCAGCTTGTCGCCGGATGCACATGGACTGTGCCTGAGTCCCTTGGATTTTCGGGCGCACATTCAGTACCTGTGCGAAAACTACAGCCTTATGAGGCTTGAAGACCTTGCCGGCGCGGCTCGGGATGGTTTGGTTCCCGACCGTGCGGTGGCTTTGACCTTTGACGATGGTTATTATGATGCATTCACGACGGCATCTCCTATTCTTTCTGACTTTAAGGTTCCGGCAACGTTCTTTCTTAACACTGAACAACTCAACGAAGAACATGAGTGCTGGTGGGATACACTTGAACGTATATTCAATTACCCTTTGCTTCCACGGAAACTCGAAATCTTGCTTCGTGGGCAACTCGGTCAGTTTTCGACGGAAAGTGAGAAGCAAAGGGCAGCCACTCTGAAAATGCTGAATGAGCATGCTTGGCCAATGACAAGCGAAGAACGAAACGAAATGGCGAGGACGGTGGCCGGATGGAGCGGGATTGACTGCAGACCCAGAGAGTCACATAGAAAGTTGACCAGTGATGAAATACTCGATCTTTCCCGACGTCCTGGCCACTCCGTCGGCGCGCACACTGTTCACCACCTGGCGTTAACCATGCATTCTCGGGTTGTACGGCGAGCGGAGATCGTTTGCAACAAGAAACACCTCGAGCGAATTCTCGGTCAGCCAGTGCTGACGTTTTCTTATCCGTACGGAGACTATGACCCACAGACAATAGAGTTGGCTCGAGCGGCTGGATTCGTAGCAGCGGTGACGGTTGAGGAAGGCTTGGTTGAGCCCGGGGGTAACCCAATGCTCCTTCCTCGCTTCGAAGTGAAAGCTCATGATAAGGAAGCCTTTGCCAAATTCATGACTGGGATTCACTCTCGGTATTTGTAGTCAGGTGAATATAGGTGGGTTACCCGATGCGGAACGGAAAGGTAGCTATTAAGTTTCGACATGTAGAACATGAGCGACAATGAAATAATACAGGGTCTTTGGGTAGGAAACCGTCTATCCACCCTCGAGAAGCTCTCTATCGTGTCGTTTCTTAGGAATGGACATGATTATCATTTATACGTTTATGGTGAAGTTGAAGGCGTACCGAAAGGTGTTACTTTAATGCAGGCGGAAAGCATAATTCCGCGCGAAAGGATCTTTCAATACAGCGACCGCGAGACCTATGCGGCCTTTGCGAATCTATTTCGTTATAAGCTGCTTTTGGGTAAAGGAGGATTTTGGGCAGATACTGATGTGGTCTGTCTAAGACCATTCAACTTTGAGATGAACTATGTATTCGCGCAAGAAAAGAATGAGAACGGTATTTACGATATTAACAATAATGTCATCAAAGCGCCGCAAGGCTGCAGAGTTATGCAATTTTGCTACTCGGTCAGTGCAGCTAAAGACCCGCATTATATTAAATGGGGCGAGACCGGCCCGAAGTTATTGAATGAGGCGGTTCATCGCTTTGAAATGAGCGGATATGCAGTATCGTACGTGACTTTTAATCCGATAACTTGGTGGGAATGGAACAACCTTATTAGCAACGATAGTTGTACTCAGAGGCATGTCGATTCACTGATAGCTACAGATGTGTATGCTGTTCACTTCTGGAATGAAATGTGGCGGATGACAAAAACAGATAAGAACCAGAGTTATCACGCTGACTGCTTATATGAAAAGTTGAGGAAGCGATACCTGAGTGACAGTTGAACGGCGTAGTGGCATTTGGACTTGCACTCATTGCAATTGCGGCTAAACCAGTGGTTACTGATCTAACTTCGAATTGCGTCAAAAATCGGCTAGCGAACCTCCAGGCAAATTCGGCCCTGACGAAACTCTATTTTCGAAACCTTAGTAGCAACGCTTGCCGCAGTCGTCCATTCTCGTTATAGCCGGAAGGGCTTTTTCCTACTTGCATAAAAGTCATCTTTCGTCAGCGTCTCTGTAGGAGGCGTTTTTCCCAAGGCCAGATTTCACGAGGAGCGCGGGAGCTCTACGGTTCAGGATTGGGTATGGCGAAAACCAAGAGTCGAACTGTCACCGCCGGCGAAAAGTGGCGCAAGATCAAAAAATCTATGGTGGTTGATTGACGAACCATTTATGCCCGCAACAGCGATTGCAAAACCTGAGACCATTTTGACCGTGGCGGCGCCGGCTGCCGAAAATGCATGGCGACGATGCTGCTGCCAGG